>JACXTT010011055.1_pt1 | contig 12107 bp, 17 predicted proteins | sample 9270951 | NCBI WGS metagenome assembly JACXTT01 (sample SAMN15532306, study PRJNA645909) | rock metagenome | isolation source: weathered quartz diorite | place: Puerto Rico | collected 2017-06-21 | reverse complement strand
CCCGCGAAGGCGTCGGCGACCCCCGTCCACGCCGGCTCGGGCATCCCGGCGGCGCGCCGCTCCTCGAGCATCACGGCCGTCTCGGCGTCGTCGGCGCCGATGAGCACGATCCCCGCCCAGGTCGCCTCCGCGTCGCGGCCGTTTCGCCCCGCCTCCTCGCCGAGCAGCTCCGCCTTGCGCCCGAACGCGAGCTCGTCCAGGCCCCAGCCGTTCCAACCGTCCGCGAGGCTGCCGGCGATCCGCACCACCTCGTCGCTGCGGCCACCGAGCCACACGGGCGGGCCGCCCGGCCGGGCCGGTGCGGGCAGGATCCGGCCGGCGAGCGGCGGGACGAGGGTCCCGCCCTCGTAGGTGTCGCCCCGCAGGAGCGCCTTCAGCGCGGCCGTTGTCTCCGCGAGGTGCACGCGGCGCTCCTGCACGCCGAGCGAACGGATGCCGATCGCTCGCTGCTCGCGAGCGTCGATCGCGTCCCCCGACCCCATCCCGAGGATCATCCGTCCGCCGCTCACCAGATCGAGCGTGGCCGCCATCTTCGCGAGGAGCCCCGGCGGCCGAAGGACCGCGCGGGTCACGAGCGTCCCGATCGCGACGGTCGTGGTCGAGGCGGCCACCGCGCCGAGGCACGCGAACGCCTCGAGCGCGGGCCGGTCCGGCGGGCCGCCCGGCGGGAACAGGTGGTCGTACGCGAACACGCCGTCGAACCCGAGCCGCTCGGCATCGCGCGCCGCCTGCAGGACCTTCGACGCGTCCCCGGAGAAGATCGGGAGGATGAGCCCGACGCGGATCGACCGGCTCACGACCGCGGCCCGTCGGCGCGGATCGCGCGCCGGTACGCGAGGTCGGCGGCGCCGACGGCGCCCGCGTCCGTGCCGAGCGACGCGGGAACGAGCGCGACCTCGGGCCGGTGCCCGCGGCCCTCGGTCGCCGCCGCGCAGGCACCGCGAGCCGGCTCGAGGAGGAGCTCCCCGGCCTGCATCGCGCCGCCCCCGACTACCACTACCCCCGGATCGAGGACGTTGATGAGCCCGGCGATGCCTTCGCCGAGCCGTCGGCCGACCCGATCGAGGATGGCGATGGCGTCCCCGTCGCCCGCCTGCGCCGCCTCCGTGACCGTCCTGCCGGTGACGGCGGAGGGATCGCCGCCTGTGAGGAGCGCGATCGCGCCCGCAGGGTCCCGCGAGGCCGCCTCGCGACCGAGCCGGTCGATCGCGCGGCCGGACGCCATCTGCTCCCAGCACCCGAGGTTGCCACAGCCGCACGGCGGACCCCCCGGCTCCACGATCACGTGGCCGATCTCCGCGGCGAAGCCGTTCGCCCCCCGGAGGAGCTCGCCGCCCGAGATGATCCCGCCGCCGATGCCGGTCCCGACCGTGACGACGAGCACCTCGCTCGAGCCGCGCCCGGCGCCGAACCGGAACTCGCCCCACGCGGCCGCGCTCGCATCGTTCTCGACCACCGTCGGTCGCCCGACCGCTCCTTCGATGCGCGCGGCGAGCGGCAGGTCGCGCCACGCGACGTTCGGCGAGAAGTGGAGCACGCCCTCCCGATCCGCGAGCCCCGAGGCGCCCACGCCGACGGCGACGGCGTCGGGGTGCTCCCGCAACAGCGCCGACACCTCCTCCGCGAGCGTCGCCACCGTCGCCTCGGCGTCCGATGCCGGTGTCGGCACCACGCGCCGGCCCGCGATCGTACCCGTCGTCACGTCGACCGCCAGGGTCGCCACCTTCGTCCCGCCCACGTCGGCGCCGATGACGAGCGTGCCGGGCATCCGAGGCGCGTCGGTCAGTCGATCGTGAGGCGTTCGAGCCGGGTCGGCTGCTCGGCGGGCGTCCCGTCCAGCCGCGCGTCGATGATCGAGCGGAGCGCCAAGAGGGCCTCGCGGCTCGCCACCAGGAGGTGCTCGATGATGTCCGGCCGCGCCTCGCCGACCGCCGTGAGCGCCATGCAGATCGGGCAGAACGAGAACGAGCACGCCGGCCGCTGCGCCGGCTCCCCGCCCGGCGACTCCTCGGCCGCATCCTCCACGATCACCTCAGCCATCCGGTCCTCCTTGTCTCGTCAGTCCGGCCGCCGCCGCGGCTCGCCCGCCTCCCTCGCGCGCGAACCGAACCTCGAGCCGGTCATCGACGAAAGCCGCTTCCTTCACGTCCAGCCGCTGCAGCGTCTGGGGGAGCGCCAGGTTGCGCTTGTACGACCCCACCCGGATGTACAGCTCGTCAGCGCGGCGGAAGACGTTCAGGTCCGCGCGCTCGACGAACGGGAGCCGGAGGGACAGCACGTAGGACGCGCCGCGTTTGTGCACGCGCATGGGCTCGTCCAGGTGCAGGATCGCCACGGGGTCGAGATCGCCGTAGACCTCCACGCCCATCGCCGCGAGCAGCTCGACCCCCACCATCTCCCGATCGAACAGCCGAGCGGTGAGGATCGGCACGGGCTCGAAGGACTCCTTGATGGTCTCGAGATGCTCCGCCTGGATGTCCTTCCATTTGCCGAAGTACGGATCCTCCACCTCGGGCGGGATGATCCGGTTCGCCACGATCGCGTCGACGCGGTAGCCGAAGAGCGACAGATACGTGTACGTGCGGCGGGCCTCAGCGATCACCATCTTCTCCGGGTTGACGACGAGGCGCACGGACGACATCCGTTCGTTCGTGAGCAGCTGGCGCACGCCGTCCAGGTTGCGATGCAGCCGCTCCACCGCGGCGAAGATCCGGTCGTCGGCGATCGGCATGCTCGTGAGGCGCGAGAGGAGCGGGCGGATGGTCTTCACGACGCGGCGCTCGACCGGGAAGATACGCTCGATGTACCAGTTCATCACCTCGGGGAGCGAGAGCAGCCGGAGCGTCTCCGCCGTCGGCGCGGCGTCGATGATGAGCAGGTCGTAGCGACCGGAGTCGACGTGCTGCTTCACGTCGGTCAGGCTGAAGATCTCGTCCAGCCCGGGGATCACCGACAGCTCCTCGGCCTCCACGGCGTCCACCCCGGCCCAGTTCATGAACGCGATGACGAACTCCTGGATGTCCCGCCAGTTCGCCTCCAACCGCTCCTGCGCGTCGATCTGCTCGCCCCACAGGCGCTCGGCGATCGGCGTCGCCCGCGCCCCGAGCGGCAGGTCGAACGAGTCGGCAAGCGAGTGCGCCGGGTCCGTGCTCATGATGAGCGTCCGCGACCCGGCGGTGGCCGCGCGAACGGCCGTCGCGGCCGCGACGGTGGTCTTGCCGACCCCGCCCTTGCCCGTGAACAGGACGATCCGCATCGCGGAAGAGCGTACCGCGCCGCTGTTGCGGGTCGATCGCCGAGAATGGCCCGGTGGAACGCCTGGTCATCCGTCGGGCTGGTGAGGGCGACGCTCTGGTCGTCTCGCAAATCCGCGTCCGCTCGTGGCAGTGGGCCTACCGCGGGATGATGGCGGACTCGGTGCTCGACTTGCTATCGGCCGAGGACGGCGTCGACGGTTGGCGGCGGGGACTCGCCCGCGAGGATCGGTGGACCTGGATCGCCGAATGGGACCGCGACCCGATCGGTTTCGCCGCGACCGGACCCACGACCGACGCGACCGCCGCGCCCGGGACCGGCGAGATCTACGCGATCTACCTCGAACCGGAGCGCGTGGGCACCGGGGTCGGCCGCGAGCTGTTCGCGACGGCCGTTCGAAACCTGCGTGAGGTCGGCTTCTTGCGGGCACTCCTGTGGGTGCTCGAGTCGAACTCGCGGGCGCGCCGCTTCTACGAGGCTGCCGGGTGGGCTGCCGACGGCGCCGTCAAGGACGAGGACTGGTACGGGCAGGTGATCCGCGAGGTGCGGTACTCGACCACGCTCTAGGACCCTTCGACGCGCTTCTTTAACCCATCGAGCGCCATCGAGATGACCTGCTTCTCTGCCTGGCGCTTCAGGAACCCGGGGAGGCTGATCGTGAGCTCGAGCGCCAGCTCGTACGTCACGTTCGTCTGATGACCGTCCGGCTTCAGGACGTACGAGCCCTGGATGTCCTTCACCACGCCGGAGGCCTCCAACGTCCTCCAGGAGAAGCCACCGTCGCCCGGGGCGTAGTCGTAGCCGAGCGTGTACGCCGCCTCGAACCCCATCTGCGAGACGGTCATGGCGACCTCGGATGGGCGTCCGCCCGCATCGGTCGACACCACGTCAGCGGTCTTGACGCCGGCCCACTCGGGGTACGCGCCGAAGTCGGTGAGGACGCGCATCACCGCGTCGGGCGCCGCGTCGATGTCCGTGGATCCGGTCGTGAGCTCGGCCATCGCTCCCACCTCCCTTCAATCGGGCACGTCGATCGTGAAGCCCGCGCCCCTCGCCCGGAAATGCCCGACGTTCACCAGCTCCGTTCGCCCGATCATCCCGCGGTTCACGAGCGGCTGGTGCACATGCCCGAAGAGCGCGTAGCGCGGCTGGTGCTCCTGCACGTACCCGATCAGCCCGACGGAGCCCGGCTCGAACTTCTTCGCCACCACGTCGTAGCAGTAGTACGGGATCTTCGGCGGCATGTGCGTGCAGACGACGTCCACCGCGCCGATCCGGTCGAGGTTCGCGTCGAACTCGTCGTCGGACACCTCGCCGGGTACGTTGAGCGGCGTGCGCACGCCGCCGCCGACAACTCCGAACCTCATCGATCCGACGCGCACCGATTCCGCATCGAGGAAGGTCACTCCGGGCGGCACGAGCGCGCGGACCAGCTCGGGGATGTCCACGTTGCCGTAGGTCACGTAGGAGCCGGGCGGGAACGCCGCGAACACACGCTCGTAGTCGCGTCTGGCGAGCTCCGCGACCCGCGCGCGAGCCTCGTCCCAGTCGCCGACCTCGCGACGGATGTAGCTTCGCGCCTCCTCGAAGCGGCCCTCCGACCGCAGCTGCGCGGCCGTCGCGACCGGCTCGCGGCCGAACACCTCCACCAGGATGCCGTCCATCGTCCGGTAATCCAGGACGTTGATGAGGTCCCCCAGGACGAACAGGACGTCGCACTCGCGGGCGGCCGCCTCCAGATGCCCGGCGGCGCCGTGGAGGTCGGAGATGGCCATCACGCGCATCGGCGCGAAGGGTAGCATCCGCTCTCGTGACGGCGGTCCGGGCGATCCTCTTCGACTACGGCCACACGCTCGTGGACTTCCGCCGGACCGAGGAGGCGCTCCGCGAGGCCTACGAGCACATCCGCGCGCGCATCGAGGCGACCGCGTACATGGAGGTCCACGAGCTCCTCGACCTGATCGAACGCGTGGCCGGCGGCGTCGACCGGATGGTGGCGGAGTCGTATCAGGCGCGACGGATGGAGGAGCTCGACCTGCCGACGGTCTTCCGCGAGACCCTCGCCGGGATCGGCTTTCACCTTCCCGAGGACACGCTCGCGCACATCATCGAGCTGGACCACTCGGCGTACTCGAACTCGATCACGGTCGAGCCGGAGATGCTCGCGATCCTCACGAAGCTCTCAGACGAGTACCCGCTCGGCCTCGTCTCGAACGTGTCGCTCCTCCCCCACCTCATGCGGGGCGACCTGGACCGGCTCGGGATCGGACCGCTCCTTTCGATGTCCGTGTTCTCGAGCGAGGTCGGCGTGCGCAAGCCCGACCCCCGGATCTTCGAGGAGGCGCTCCGGCGCATCGGAGCAGCCGCGGCCGAGACCGTGTTCGTCGGCGACCGGCTCTACGACGACGTGAGCGGCGCGCAGGCGGTCGGCATGCGAACGGTCCTCACGCGCCAGTTCCGCCAGGAGGACGACCTCGCCTACGCGCCCGACGCGGTCATCGAGCACCTCCGCGAGCTCCCCGACGTGCTGAAGCGAATAGGCTAGCCGGCCATCGTCAGGCCACCGGAGACCGACAGCACTTGACCGGTCACGAACGATGCGCCCGGGGAGGCGAAGAACGCCACGGCTTCGGCGACGTCCTCGGGGGTCGCCAGTCGGCGAAGGGGCGTCGCCTTCGCGACGGAATCCATGATCCGCTCGCCGAGGTCGGTCGACCGAAGCTCCTGCATCAGCGGCGTGTCGGCGGGGCCCGGGCACACGCAGTTCACGGTGATCGCGTGTCGCGCCATCTCGCGCGCGAGGGACTTCGTGAGCGCGATCACGCCACCCTTGCAGGCGGCGTAGACGCTCTCGCCGGAGGACCCGACGCGGCCCGCGTCCGACGCGACATTCACGACCGCGCCTCCGCCCCGTCGATGATGCTCGGGAGCGCGGCGTGGCAGACGTGGATCGGCCCCAGCAGGTTGATGCCGATCAGCCGCTGCCAGAGCGCGGCGTCGTTGTCCAGGAACAGCTCGACGCGATCCCAGCCCGCGTTGTTGACGAGCACGTCGATGCCGTCCCAGCGCTCGACGACCTCGGTGACGGCGGTACGGGCGCTCTCGAGGGACGACACGTCGCAGGCGTGGGCGGAGGCGTTCGGAAGCTCTGCGGCGGCCTTCGCCGCGCCGTCGGCGTCCACGTCCAGGATGGCGACTGCGAGGCCGTCGCGCGAGAGCCGCGCGGTGATGCCGGCGCCGATGCCCTTCGCCCCGCCCGTGACGATCGCCACCCGAGGCTCGCTCATTCGGTCCTCCCGTCGATCGGTCACACGGCCCGCGTCAGTATCGCGGCCAGCTGCTCGGCGCGCCCATCCCACGTGAAGTCGCGCTCCACACGGGCGCGGCCTGCCGCGCCCATGCGCTCGCGAAGCGTCGGATCCTGGAGCAGGCGGGCGATCGCGAGCGCCACGGCCTTCGGCTCCCGCCCCTCGACCAGCAGGCCGGTCTCCTCGTCGATCACCGCCTCGTCCGCGCCGCCCGACCGCCCGGCGAGCACCGCCCGCCGGCTGGCGGCCGCCTCGAGGAAGACGATCCCGAAGCCCTCGACCTCGAGCCCGCCGAACCGCGACCGGCATGGCATCGCGAAGACGTCGGCCGCCGCGTAGTGCGCGGCGAGCTCGGTGTCGGGGACCTCGCCCGCGATGACAATGGATCCCTCCGGGGCCTGTGCGGCGAGCGACTCCAGCCGGGAACGGTCCGGACCGTCGCCCGCGATCAGGAGCGCCGCATCGGCGACGAGCCGCCTGAGGACCGGCATCGCTCGGATCAGGGTGTCCTGGCCCTTGCGCGGCACGAGCCGAGAGACGCACAGCACCACGGGGCGCTCGCCCAGGCCATGGCGGGCTCGAACCGCGGCGCCTTCCGCACCGGGACCGAACCGGTCCGGATCGACCGCCGGCGGCAGGAGCGTGAACGGGACGGCCGCCGGGACGAGCGGACGGAGGGACCGGGCGACGTACTCGCTCACGCCCGTCACGGCGCGGGCCGCTCCGAAGGAGCGCGCCATGGCGTCCGACGTCCCCGGCATGCGCGCGAACCACAGCTCGGCGCCATGCGTGAGGATCACCGAGGGGACGCCGGCCTCCCGGAGCCGCGACGCGAGCATCGGCAGCGGGAACCCGTGGCCGAACAGCACGAGGTCCGCGTCATGCGCCCGCACGAGGTCCCGGCATCGCCGCGCCAGGTCGTCGGAGGGCAGGAGCACGCTCGACGGCCACCGGTGGATGGGGTACGGCTCGGCGCGGTCGTGGCCCCGCCAACCCGTCCAGTTCGGCGCGAGCACCGCGACCCGGTCGGGCGGCAGGCGCCGGACCAGGTTCCCGACGTACTGCTGGACCCCACCCACCCGCGGCGGGAAGTCGTTGGTCACGACCAGGACGCGCGGCGAGTCGCTCACACCCCCCGTTCGGCCCGTCGGAACCTCCCCCTTGTCCATGTTGGCGAGCGAAAAGCCTCCGGAACAGCCGGTTTGGCTGAGCCCAGCCTCCGATTCGGGCTGGCCTTTCCGATGGGGCCCCCGGTACGATGGGAACGATGCCTGAGATCGACATCGACGTCCAGAGCCTCCCCTCGCAGGTGAGTCCGCCGGACCACTGGCAGGAGCTGGCCGCCTGCTACGGCCTGGACCCCGAGGTCTTCTTCCCCACGACCGAGGAGGAAGCCGGTCTCGCGCTCTCCTGCTGCGGCATCTGCCAGGTCCGGGACATGTGCCTGGCCTGGGCGGTCCGAAACGGGGAGCGCTATGGCGTCTGGGGCGGCACCACCGAGCAGCAGCGCCGCCGCCTGATCCGCCGGGTCGCCTGAGCACCCGCTCCTATACTGGCCACGTGGAGCGCGTGGTCATCCTCGAGGGCGCCCGTACGCCCATCGGCAAGTTCCTCGGCGCCTTCCGCGACATCCCGGCCGTCGACCTCGGCGTCCACGCGACGCAGGCCGCGCTCGACCGGGCGGGGGTCGCGCCCGAGGAGGTCGACGAGTTGATCTTCGGCCACGCCCGGCAGGCGGGGAACGGGCCGAACCCGGCCAGGCAGGTCGCCTACCGCAGCGGCCTCGGCGAGGAGAAGCCGGCGTTCACCGCGAACATGGCGTGCGGTTCCGGGACGAAAGCGATCCAGCTCGCCGCCCAGCAGATCGCCCTCGGCGATGCCGAGGTCGTCGTCGCGGGCGGGCAGGAGAACATGACCCGGACCCCGTTCCTGCTCGACCGCATGCGGACGGGCTACCGCATGGGGGACGCCACGGTCTTCGACGGCATGAGTCGGGACGGGTTCCTCGACCCCCTGTGCGGGCTCATGATGGGCGAGACGGCGGAGAACCTGGCCCGCCGTTACGAGATCTCGCGGAGCGAGTCCGACGAGTTCGCGTTGCGCTCCCAGCAGAAGGCGGCTGCGACCTGGGACCGCCGGGCGAAGGAGATCGTGCCGATCGGCGGGCTCGAGCGAGACGAGCACCCTCGGCCCGAGACGACGCTCGAGGGGCTCGCCGCGCTCGCGCCGACCTTCTCGGCCGACGGCGTCGTCACGCCGGGGAACGCCTCGGGGATCACCGACGGCGCCGCCTCGCTCGTGCTGATGGCCGAAGGACGCGCGAGGGCCGAAGGTCGCGAGCCGCTCGCGCGGATCGTGGCGGCCGCCTCGGCGGGCGTGCATCCCGCGTACATGGGGATCGGCGTCGTGCCGGCCACACGCAAGGTGCTCGACAGGACCGGGCTCTCGCTGCAGGACTTCGACGTGATCGAGCTGAACGAGGCCTTCGCGCCCCAGGTCCTCGCGTGCGATCGCGAGCTCAAGCTCGACCACGACAAGCTGAACCCGAACGGCGGGGCCATCGCGCTCGGGCACCCGATCGGGATGACCGGGGCGCGCATCGTCCTCACCTGCGCGTACGAGATGCGCGAGCGCGGCTACGGGCTCGGCCTCGCGACGCTCTGCATCTCGGGCGGAATGGGGATGGCGATCGTGCTCGAGCGTGGTTAGCGAAACGCGTAGACGAGCAGCCCCGCGATCAACACGAGGCCGAACAGGAACATCAGCAGATCGCCCCGCTTGAGCTTCCCCGGTTGCATGGGGTTGAAGCCCACGGCACTACCCGTCCAGCCGGTAGTACCCGCGGAACTTCTCCGGCGAGAGCCAGTACACGTGCTGCTGGACGGTCGAGGCGAACGTTCGCGCCTCGGCGGCGTCGGCGCACGGCCGTGACCAGGCGATGCGGCCGTCGGGACCGATGATGCGAACCTCCCAGCCGCCGGGCTCCTCCGCGACGCTCACCGCGTAGTCGTTGCGCTCGGCGGCCGGCACCGCCTGGCCGACGCCTCCGCCGTTGCCCTCGAGCGTCACGCGCCAGCCCCTTTGCGAGCCTTCCCCAGCCGGTCGAGAGGTTCCTGCAGCGGGCCGATCACGGTGGTGGCATCGATGACGAACGAGGGGTCATAGCCGGCGACCTGACCGAGCGCCGCCTCGAGCGCAGTCCCCGCGATCTCCGACGCCTCAAGCGCCTCGGCGAGGTTCGCGGTGTAGTCGCGCGTGAAGGGCTTCCCGTCCCACGGGCAGTGCCCTTCGTTGTCGAGGATCTGGCGCACGAGGACCTCGCGGCCGCACACGTCGTGGACCAGCTTGATCTTCACTCCGCCTCCTCCCCGGGCGTCGCGGGCGGTCCCGCGACGGCGTCGGCCAGCTCGAACGGGTTCACGGGCTTGTCGAACCATGCGTCGGCGCCCGACCACGCGGCGAGCCAGCGATCCTGCGCTCGATCGAGCAGGATCACGACCCTGGCCGGGTGCGGCGGGATGGCGCCCTTCAGATCCCTCGCCACGGCAAAGGCACCTGCGCGGGACGTGATCTCATCGGCCACGACGACGTCCGGACGCCAACGCCAGGCGAGGGCCAACGCCTCGACGCCGTCCTCGGCCTCCAGCAGCTCGACGGGTGCGCCACGCCCCGATCGGTCGATCCGCCGGGCCGACAAGCCCATCGCCTGACGGACGGCGGGATCGGCCGACACCAGGAGCACCTTCACGGCGAGCCATTCTACCGGCGCCTACAGACCCGTTCCGCCGACGTTCACCCCGACATCCGTGGGGCAGCACCAGCGAGCGAGCGTCCAGGCGCCGGACCCCTTGATGAGCTGACCGGCGAGCGGTGCATTCGCCGCCGCGATCGTCCATCCGGCATCCGTCTGCCCGAGGATCCACCGCCCATCCGACGACCACGTCGCGTCCCGGATCGGGAGCGACAGGCCGCCCGACGCACGGAGGAGGCTCGTGTGGTCGCCGAACCCCACGAGCAGGTCTCCCAGGGCGGACCACGAGATCGCGGTGGGGGCGCGGCGATCGGCGACGAACGTGCCCTCCCCGGTCACCGGATCCACGTCCGCCACGCCGCCGAGCGACCCCGGGCCGTCCAGGCCGAACCCGATCGCCAGGCGCGACCCATCCATCGACCACGCGAGCAGGTCGATGGCGCCGACGGGCACGTTGCCGACCACCGCCCGGATGGCATCCGCCGACAGCAGGACCCGCCGCTGGCCGCCTCGAGGATCCATGATCTCGATCGAATGCCGGTCGGCGCCCACGCCGGAGAGCGGAACGAGCGTCCGGTCCGCCGCCGGAGCCCACGCGACCGGCCACGAGCCCGGCACCGAGAACCGGGTGACGAGCCGCGTGTTCAGCACCATGAACCCCGAATCGTCATACGTGCCGTAGGGCGCCGGCACCGCCGGGAGCCGGTACGCGAGATAGGTGGAGTCCGCCGACCAGTGCGGCTCACAACCCTCGAAGTTCGGCCCCGCCTGGCCGTCGGTCGCATCGAGCGGCAGCAAGGTGATCCGCGGCGGCCACGACCGCCCCGAGCAGACGGCGACGCGCGTGCCGTCCGGGGAGAAGGCGACCCCGCGGATCGGCCCGGGGAACACGCGATCCTGCGGCAGGATGTGGAGCGTCCCCTCGGCGTCGATCAACACAGAGTGCACGCCATCGGGCGCCCAGGAGAACGCCTGGGCGCCCGCCCCCACCACCGTGACGGGCTCCCCCGGAGCGCCTCCGTTCGAGACGAACAGGCGGCTCCGGATGCAGCAGGGCATCCCGGGTGGGCCCTCGAGATACGCGAGCCGCGCCGGCAGGCCCGTCCCTCCCCCGCCCGTGGCCACCCCGCCTCCGAGCTGATGCCCCTTCGGAGCACCGAGCACGCCCGCCGCGACGACCACCACGATCGCGACCACGGCCGCCGCCCAGGCGGGCGGACGTCGTCTCGGACCCGGCTCCGTGGGGACGGCGGGCGAGGGCTCCGGCCGGGCCGCCGGTGGAGGTCGATCAGCCGGGGGTGGCTGCGGCGGAGGTCCGGGCTGGACGACGTCCAGCAGTGGCGTACCGCACTCCGGGCAGCGGGGCTGGACGCGCTCGCCCAGCCACTCGCACCTCGGACACCAGCGGTCCATCCGAACGAGCGTACGTCAGAAGCGAGGCTTCGCCGAAGGCCCTCGCCAGGGCCACCCGACCGTGTGCTGCCAGCAGTGCGGCCCCGGGTTGTACTGCGAGAGGCGCACCCCGCACTCGGCGCAGCGCCGGCCGCGCTCGTTTCGGGCCGGCACCTCGCTCGCCGGCTCCGCCTCCTCCTGGGGCAGCGAGCCCTCCTGCACGCGTCGGGCCATCGGCGCCATGATCATAGCCAGCGTGTCCAGCGATCCTGCTCCCCCGGACCTCGTCGTCGTGGGCGACCTGATGCTGGACGTGCGGGTCGCCGCGCCGGGCCTCGCGGCCGGGGGCGATGTGGCCGGCTCGGTCCGGATCCGCCCGGGCGGCGGCGGCGCGAACGCGG
>JACXTT010011054.1_pt1 | contig 12107 bp, 10 predicted proteins | sample 9270951 | NCBI WGS metagenome assembly JACXTT01 (sample SAMN15532306, study PRJNA645909) | rock metagenome | isolation source: weathered quartz diorite | place: Puerto Rico | collected 2017-06-21 | reverse complement strand
GAAGGCTTAACCGAAGGCAGCCGCGGCTCGGCCGGAAATACCTGGCGCCGTCTGGGCTCAAAACTGGTCGTAGTGGAATTAGCGACGGCGGTGGTGCTGCTGGTTGGCGCGGGTCTGCTCGGCAAGAGCCTGTACTTGCTCCTCCGCGTAGATCTCGGGCTGCGGCCGGATCATTTGGTGACGATGCAGATCGGTGCGCCAGACTCCAATTACGGCAAAGCCCAGCAGGCGCTCGTCTTGGAGCGTCAGATCGTGAGCAGAATAAAAAGCCTGGCCGGAGTGGAATCCGTCGGCGTCTCTCATTCAGGCTTGCCGCTGGGCGGCAATGGAAACACATCCTGGTTTCGCGTGCTGGGCCGGCCCTGGCATGGAGAACACAACGAGGCGCCGCAGCGCGATGTGAGCGCTGGATACTTCACCGCACTCGGTGCGAAGCTGGTGCGCGGCCGTTATTTTACCGAGGCCGATGATTCATCCAAGCCCCGCGTCGTGATCATCAACCAGGCGCTGGCGATGCAATTCTTTGCCGGCGAAGATCCTATCGGCAAACAGCTCTCCTATTTAACGACCCGGCCCGAGCCGCTCGAAATCGTCGGTATCGTTCAAGACGTAAGAGAAGGTCCGCTGGATGTCCCGATCCCGCCAGTCCTCTATGTTCCATTCAACCAGAGGGCAACCAATGATTTCGCAGTCGTAGTTCGCACTTCGCAATCGGAACAGTCGTTGCTGCCTGCTATCGCCGCGATGGTTCGCGAGATCGATCCCGGCATTGTGACCTATGGCGGAGCAACGATGAGCGAACGGATTCATGACTCGCAATCGGCCTACCTGCACCGCTCGTCAGCATGGTTGGTGGGCGGTTTCGCGTTGGTAGCGCTGCTGTTGAGCGTCGTCGGACTCTATGGAGTGGTCGCCTATTCAGTGAGCCAGAGGACTCGTGAGATCGGAGTGCGGATGGCGCTCGGCGCGCAGCCAAGCTCAGTTTACCGGCTCATTCTGAGGGAGGCTGGATGGTTGACCATTGTTGGCATTCTCATTGGCCTGGGGGGCGCGATAGGTGCGGCAACTCTGATGCGCGGGCTATTGTATGGCGTCCAATCATGGGATGTCCCAACGTTGGCGACCATCGCCTTAGTGCTAGGTTTTTCAACATTTCCAGCCGGTCTCATCCCCGCTCACCGGGCGGCCTCAGTCAATCCCATTGAGGCATTGCGATCCGAATAAATAGTCTCATAAATACTCTAAAATACTCTATTTACATCTATCATAGAGCATGATAGAGTATTATAAATGCAGACAGAGTTATATTCAGCTGAACAGGTCGCCGACCAGCTGGGCCTGCATGTCCGTACCGTTCGCAACTACGTGCGTGAGGGCCGGTTGAAGGCCGTTCGGATCGGCAAGCAATATCGGATCGCCGCCGAAGATCTGGCGGTGATGACCGGTCGTCCGGCGTCATCCTTTGGGCCGGAGGCGGTGCGGCGCGACCGGCATGTCGACGTCTCGAGCATCGTCGAAATCGACGCGATCAGCCCCGATACCGTGAGCCGTGTGACGAATCTGCTGATGGGCGCAGCCAACAGCCGCCGTCAGGGTGACGAGCAGATGCGCATCAAGACGGTTTACGATGCCGAGCGCGCCCGCATGAAGATCATCCTGCTGGGCGGCCTGGACACGAGTGCCGCGTTCTTCAAACTAATCAAGACAGTGCTGGAGTCGTAGCGTATGACCAACATCTATAAGTCCGCCGAAGGCGAGCACCAGGTGCGCGAGCGCTATCTTGCGTTCCTGAAACACTGGCCGGTAGAAAATCAGCAGTTGCGTGTCGCGACGCGCGAAGGCGAGACGTTCGTCGTCGCGTGCGGTGATGAGAATGCCCCGCCCGTGCTGCTATTGCATGGCAGCGCCGCGAATTCGGCGATGTGGATGGGAGACATCGCGGCATGGGCGTCGGGCTTTCGCGTAAATGCGGTGGACGTAATCGGCGAGGCGGGTTTGAGCGCGGCGTCGCGCCCGCCTCTCGCATCTGACGCCTACGCGCTCTGGCTGGACGATGTGATGCAAGCGCTCGGTCTCGCGCGGGTATCGATCGTTGGCGTGTCGCTGGGTGGTTGGCTGGCGCTGGATTATGCGACGCGGCGGCCGGATGCGGTCGAGAGTCTGGCGTTGCTTTCGCCGGGCGGTATGGGGCGGCAGAAGGTCGGTATCATTTGTAAGACGATCGCTTTGATGATGTGCGGGGCTTGGGGACGGCGTAAGCTGCGCGAATTGATTCTCGGCCGCGCGCCCACGGAAATGTCTCCGGCAGCGCGGCATTTTTCTGCGTTCGTATCGCTGATCCACAAGCATTTTCGGCCGCGCATGACGAAGCTCCCGATCTTCACAGATGATGCCCTCGCGCGACTGACCATGCCAGTGATGGCGATCGTGGGCGGTAAAGACGTGCTGCTCGACTCCGCCGAAACCAAGCGCCGGCTGGAAAGCAACGTGCCGCACGCCGAGGTTCGCTATTTGCCAGAAGCCGGACATCTGCTGTCGATGCAGACCGAGCCGATACTTGATTTTCTGCGCCGAGCGACCAGCGCTGTCACGGTTACGGCGGAGTCCCGATCTTTTTGAGGAGCGCGATAAAACGGGGATCGGGCCGAATTGGATCCAATCGCGGATCAACATTCAGGTAGACCAACATATCTGACCGTTCCTGGTAAGCTTCTTCCAACGATGCGAAGGCCTGATCTTTTTGCCCCAGCCCGACGAGGATGAGAGCGACTCCAAAAGGAGAAACATAAACGCGCTTGCGGAGCTGCTTTAGTTCCGCGAGAACGCGGTCGGCTCCGGCTCGATTTCCTGCCATGGCGTAGGCATGCCCGATGTCGGAATAGACCACCATGTTCCCGGGCAAGAGTTGCCTGCATTTGCCCATTTCGCGGATGGCGTCGTCATACATACCCTTTTGCTCATACGCCAGGCCGCCGTACCAGTAGCCGAGCGCGAGGTTCGGATAGAGTTCCAACGTTTTTCGGAGTTGGTCGAGCGCGCGATCGGGTTGGCGGGTTTGCAGATAGTGCCAGCCCAGGTGGACATTCATCATGGGACTGAGTGGATCGAGCTCCAACGCCCGCCGGCTCTCGGCTTCGGCATCGGACAGTCGGCCGGCAGCGACCAGGTAATGCGCGTACCAATGGTGCGTGTTCGCCTCGCCTGGATTCAGTACGAACGCGCGGCGGAATTCCGTTTCTGATCCCGGCAGATCCCACTGGTAATGGAGCTTGATGAACGCCAACGACGCGTGCGCCTCGGCTAGGGAATCGTCCAGTGTGATGGCACGTTGCGCCGCCGCGATTGCTTTGGGCTGAGCGTCGTTCGGGGCCATGCCGCCGACGTCGATAGAAAATCCCAGGATGGAATAGGAATCGGCCAACCCACTATAGGCCGCCGCGTAGTGAGGATCTTTCTTCGCTGCCTGGTTGAAGTAGTCGATGGCCTTGTGAATGGATTCATCGGTTCTTTCGTTCCAGAAATAGCGTCCTTTGAGGTAGAGCTGGTACACATCGGGATCGACGGACTTGGCGGTAAGACGGCCTTTTTCGACCGAGCCAAGCTTCCCACGAAGCTGTTCTGAGATCGCTCCGGCAACCTCACTCTCCAGGAGCAATATGTCACGAGAATTGCGCTCGTATCGCTCGGCCCAGACGTGGCGATCGGCGGGTGCATAGATTAATTGCGCTGTCAATCGAACCAAGTCGCCCGATCGCACCACGGTTCCTTCGACTACTCCATTGACGCCAAGTTCTCGCGCAATATCGGGAAGGCGCTTGTGAACGCCCTTGTATTGCATGACGGACGTGCGCGAAATCACCTTGATTGAGTTAATTTTTGCCAAGGCGGTGATAAGCTCGTCGGTAATCCCATCCGCAAAATAGTCTTGAGTGCGATCACCGGAAAGGTTCTCGAGAGGCAAGACGGCGAGAGCTGTGATTTGCGAGCCTGCGGGCTGGCGCAACATGCTGGTGTATAGCAGCAATTCAACTGCTGCCAGCAGCAGGCAACCTAGAACAATCCCTGTTTTTCGCAGGTGTTTCCTGCTAGGCCCGGCGATCACTGGCGGCGCGGCAAGGACTGGAACCGGCGAGACTGGATTCACAGGAGCGCGTTCCACCGAGCCTATGAAACGGTAACCCCGGCGAGGAAGAGTCTCTATGAACCGCGGCCGGTCGGCCGTGTCGCCTAAGACAGCACGAAGGCGGGCCACGGCATTGTGAACGCCATGTTCGAAGTCGACGAATGTGTCGGCGGGCCAGAGTTCGGTGCGGAGTTGCTCGCTTGAGACGAGTTCGCCCGGACTCTTCAGGAGAATCGCAAGTACTTGAAGTGGGCGCCCCTGAACGGGTAGCCGGATTCCTGAACGGCGCAATTCACCGGCGCGTAGATCCAACTCGAACGCACCGAATCGGACGATCGGATCAGAGTCCTGCGCGGGCATCTTATGCCTCTCCGATTCCGTAAGCCTAACACATTTGTGCAATGAGCGTGTCAGAGAGACGGCATTGGAACCACCCGCATCTTCAATAACTTACGGATGGAGGAACAATTGTGATTCAAGAGCGGCCGGTTGCATTGAAAGGAACGCCGGGCGTGGTTTAGGTTTGAGCTCGTTCGCCGGGCTCGCCCGGCTTAAAGACACGAAAAAGGAGAGCTAGTCATGAAAACAATCCGAGTCGAGCTTTTGTTGTTAGCCATCCCGGCGTTCCTGACATCTTGGTTGCACGCCGGAAACGTTGTCACCGACTGGAACACGATCGCTTCCACGACGATCGTCAAGAACGGCGGCAAGGCTTCCACCGCATCCGGAGTCTGGTTTGCCTACGCGAGCCTGGCGGTTTATGACGCGGTCAACGCGATTACAGGACAGTACCGGACGTTCTACTATCAGGGCAGCGGATCTCCGACTGCCTCCGTTGATGCGGCGGCCGCGGCCGCGGCGCATCGCGTTCTGGTCAACTATTTTCCCTCCCAGCAAAACGATCTGGATGCGAAGATGAACGCGACGCTATCAATGATCGATGGCGATGCGGGAGCGAAGGACGCGGGCGTCGCCGTCGGTGAAGCAGCGGCGATGGCCGTGATAACAGCGCGAAGTGGTGACGGTTTGGAAGCCAGTGTGCCCTACACTCCCGGCACGGGTGCCGGCGCGTGGATCCCGACGCCACCCGCATTCGCCGCAGCACTAACACCTTGGTTGGGCCAAATGCGCCCGTTCACGATGAGCAGTGCTGGCGATTTCGTGCCCGATGGTCCGACGCCGCTCGGAAGCGAGCAATGGAAACGGGACTACAATCTCACGCGGATTTACGGCGCCGCGAGCAACAGTCTGCGATCGACGGCGGAGGGTGAGATCGGACTCTTTTGGACTGAACACACGGGCCAACAATACTCCCGTGCCTTCGGATATCTCGCCGACACCTATGGTCTGAGCGTGACCGATTCGGCGAGAATGATGGCTATACTCTGGACCGGATATGCCGACTCAGTCATAGGCTGTTTCAACGCGAAGTACAAGTACGGTTTCTGGAGACCGGTCACGGCAATCACGGCAGGAGGGGGGAACCCTGATTTAAAAGCTGACACCGGCTGGCTCCCATTGGGCACGACGCCGAATCATCCCGAGTATCCAGCCGCGCACGGTTGTGTTACCGGAGTCGTTTCAGCGCTCATCGCCGGCTATTTCGGCACGACGAGAGTGCATGTAATCTCCGACAGCGTAGCATTTGGAGACGGCATTCACACGCATGAGTTCGAGGACACACGCGACCTGATGGACGAAGTCTTCTGGGCGCGGATGTACGCAGGTTTTCACTACTACCATTCCATGGAGGATGGACGGGAGCTGGGCTCGAAAATTGCGCACGCTCTACTGGCCACTCATTTCGGTCTACAGCATGGCAGTCTGAAAGCAAGCCACGCTCCAATTCCTGATCGCCATTAGCGGCTCCCTTCGAGTGACTTGCCGCGGTCGCAAAACGCCGGCGGCTGACTTCCAGCCGCTGGCGGTTCTTGAGCTGGATTTCCCCCGAACCTCCGGGCATCGGAAAACTTCAGCATCGCCGGTCCCTTAGGGTACACTCGTTGACAAGTCCTCCATGGAACGCAATTCGCTCGTGGTGAAGATCGTCTCGTTTCTCGAAAGCATCGGCCTGACCGTTCGGCTCGACACGATCGAGGAACCTACGTTCTTACCAGGCGTCACGGTCAAGAATGGCATCCTGATGATCGATGAATCGAAGCTACGGTATCCCGGAGACCTGATCCATGAAGCCGGACATCTGGCACTGCTTCCGCCCGCACAGCGAGTGAAGGCCGATGGTCACATGGGCGATGACGGCGGCATGGAAATGGGCGCCATCGCTTGGTCCTATGCAGCAGCTCTGCATCTCGGACTCGCGCCGGACGTAGTTTTTCACGAAGCGGGCTATCGCGGGGGATCGCAGTCGTTGGTGGAGAATTTCGCCGCCGGACGCTACGTCGGCGTTCCAATGCTGGAGTGGACGGGCCTCACCGCGGGGGACAAGAACGCGCAGGCTCAGGGCATCCAGCCGTATCCGGCAATGCTTCGTTGGCTTCGCGAGGAGTAGTCCGGGCACTTCCTCCTCTCCAGGTCGATAGTGGCTCAAGGTTTTTTGCGCCACCACCTCCAGGTCAGCGTTCGATCGCTTTCGTCGACTTACCTCCCGACCGGAGGATCCAACTCTTCCCGCCATCGGTCGCTGTTTCGCATTGGTCCGTCGATGACGCGGCGCTCACGAAGACCTCGGTACACCGATTGCCAGAACTCGCGCCTATGCCGGTCCAGCTGATGGCGCCTTCGTCCATCGTTGGGGCAGTGTACGTACTAACTACCCGGCCAATGAAACCCCAGTACACGTAAACGCGCTTTTCAAAATCGTAGCCGAAGACCTCTACTTGGGAAAAGTCGCCGCGCGGCGTTTTGCAATCGCGATGGCTCTCGACAAAAAAGCCGCCTGAAATCCAGCGCCGAGTCGAAGTACATGTTACGCGCCCGCCAGTCACAGGAGTCTTGTCTTCGCCATCGTTGGTCCACGACCCGAGATATTTCTCGAGTGCCTTGAGCTCGGGACGGGCTGCCTGGGTTTGAGGAAACGCACCTCGGCTGAGGATCATCAGGGAACCAATCACAACGATAGTTTTCATTCCGGTCCTCTCCTCTCCCCGGATGGCAGGCCAGTTGCACGAGGAATGGCTAAGTCTTCGCATGAAACTGATCGTGCCATGAAGAAACCCTTCACCAGAGCAGGCCGCGACCGCAGCCAGGCCACCCGGCGCTGGTTCCAGCTCTCGTTTCTAGCCCTCAACATCTGGATCGCCTTTGAATTTTACCGTTTTGTCCGTTACTACGAGACTGCGGGTCAATCCGGATCGTCGTATCGGCCCCCGGGAGTCGAAGGTTGGCTACCGATCGCGTCGCTCATGAACCTGAAGGTCCTGCTTTACGGCGGCGGTCTGCCTACGGTTCATCCTGCCGGTGTTTTTCTGCTGATCGCCTTCCTCGGGATGTCGTGGCTGCTGCGCAAGAGCTTCTGCAGTTGGCTCTGCCCGGTCGGAACGTTCTCGGAATACCTGGCGCAGTTCGGACGCAAGCTGTTTCGCAGGAATCTCGTGCTTCCGCGCTGGCTCGATGTTCCGCTGCGATCGTTGAAGTACATCCTGATGGGCCTCTTTCTGTACGTCATCGCGGCGATGTCGGTGGGTCAGATCCGCGCCTTTCTGGGCGGTCCCTACGGCATCGTGGCCGATGTCAAGATGCTGAACTTCTTCCGGAAGTTGAGCATCGGCGGTCTCGCCACGCTGATCGTGCTGATTGTCCTTTCGGTCTTCGTCAAGAACGTCTGGTGCCGCTATCTCTGCCCCTACGGGGGACTGCTGGGGCTCCTCGGAATGCTGGGGCCGCTGCGGGTCAAGCGCGATCCGATCCTGTGCATCGACTGCGGGAAGTGCGCGAGAGCCTGCCCGTCGATCCTCAAAGTGGATCAGTTGATCACCGTAAAATCGGCTGAGTGCACCGGATGCATGAGCTGCGTAGCCTCGTGCCCGGTCGAGAATGCGCTGTACATGTCGGCCGCAGGGCGCTGGAAGTTGCCGCTATGGGCGATGGCCGGCGGGATCGCGGTGTTGTTCTTCGGCTGCGTGCTGATCGCACAATGGAGCGGAAACTGGCACACCGATCTGCCGCAGAAGGTGTATATGGAGCTGGTGCCGCGGGCGAACGAGTTCGTTCATCCGTAGATCACACGCAGGATGCCTGTGCCCAAACCTCAGGCCGTTACCAGAGCGGCGTCGTGAGCCGGCTGATAGCAGCACCGCGGATCGGCTTCCAGATAATTCCCCGTCAACGCGTACGCTCGCGCGCGTGATCCACCACAAATCTTGGTGTACTCGCAGTAACTGCATTTGCCGAGCTTGGCCGACGGCTCGCGCAGAATGCGAAACAGACTCGAGTTCTGGTACACATCAACGAGCGAATCCCGGCGCACGTTGCCGCCCGATACGGGCAAGAAGCCGCTCGGATAAATCTCGCCGGTGTGCGAAACGAAGATGAAGCCGCGGCCATCGCTCACCGCGGTGGTTCTCCAAAGCAGCCGGCCATTCACTCCGCCGCGCCCGCCATGCTCAGCCTTGAGACGCTGCGCGATGTAACGGCGATAGTGCAACCCCTCAGTGGTCTTCACTTCGAACGGTGCGACCTTCGAGATCTTGTAAAGGAATTCGAAAACCTTCTCGTACTCCTCGCTGGTCAAGTCCTCTTCTTCCAGTGCGCGGCCCGTGGTGACCAGAAAGAACAGACTCCACATTTTGGACTGAACTTCCGCGACGCGCTCGGCGATGTGCCCTAGTTTTGAGATATTTCTCCGCGTGACGGTGGTCTGAACCTGGGTTTCGAGACCGATGTCTCGGGCATGGCGCAACGCAAACATCGCGCACTCGTAGCTGCCGTCGACCTGACGGAAGTTATCATGCGTTGGGGCATCTGGCCCATCGAGGCTGATCGCCATGCGGGAAATGCCGCACTTCTGAAATTCATTGATCGCTTCTCGTGTCAACAGTGGCGTAGCGCTTGGAGTGACATTGGTCCGCAGCCCGAGCGAGACGCTATACCGAGCTAAATCATAAAGATCCGGACGCTTCAGCGGGTCGCCGCCGGTGAAAACCATGAGCGGATTGCCGAAGCGTTTGACCTCTTCAAGCAGTTGCCGCCCCTCCTCCATCGTCAACTCGTCCTGGTTTCGCTCCGGCCGTGCGCTGGCGCGGCAATGAACACACGCCAAATCACAAGCTTGGGTCACTTCCCAGATCACCAGCAGAGGAGATTGGTTGAAGTCCATTGGATCTCCGATCGTGAAACGGCATGCATTTTCGTAACCAGCGGGGCGGCTAGAATTTCAGCACGTGCCAGAGACTGGCGAAATCGTCAGTCCAGAGTAACGGCGCGCGATTCTTCCACGGCGAATTTCCATGGTCGAAGCCACTGCGCTTGAGGAAATCAGCGTTGTCTGTGAGCAAAACCCAGTGGGAGCTGCTTTCGCCTGTTTCACGATTATCTCCAGAGACAAACAACACTGCTTGCCAGCCGAGGTGCTGCGCGAGGCCGCGTGTGACCGGCTCCAGGTTCAACGCGCGATTCGAAATATGAAGCAGCAGCAGGCCACCCGGCTTGAGCCTGCGCCGGTAGAGGTCCCCGCATTCGGCAGTGAGAAGGTGCAACGGAATCGCGTCGCTTGAAAATGCATCGACGGCGATGAGGTCGAAATCCTGGGAATGACCGGCTGTGAGTTCTCGTTCGAGTTGGACGCGCGCATCGCCGAGCACGATCTCGGTTTGCGCGCTCGAGTCTTTTAGAAACGTGAACCAGTTTCGGGCCATCGATTCGACGTCGGGATTGATTTCGTAGAACCGGAACGTGTCGCCCAGCCGGCCCCAGACCGCCATGGTTCCAGCGCCGAGTCCGATGATCGCGATGTTTCGATTCGCACGATCGAGCGCAGTTAGTACCGTAGCTGCTCCACTGTGCGGCCCGTAATACGTCGTCGGCCAGGAGCGCTGCGGGGCCTTGAGGTATTGAAATCCGTGGCGGATGGTTCCATGGCGCAACTCGCGCAGCGACCCGTTGGTATCGTTCTGCTCCGTTACGCGCAAGATGCCATAGAAGTTTCGCGCGCTTGCGATCGATGGCAGATTGCTCATGGTGACGCCGGCCATCGCGGCGGTGATTCCGCCGAGCAGCAGAGCCATGAGCGGCAGCCGGACTGCGAAATTACGGCTGGTCCACATGGCGAGCGCACCAGTGCGCATCCGTCCGATGAATCCGAGCAGGCAGGCGGCGGCAAGTCCGACTGGATACTCGCTGAATTCCGCAAAGATGCGAGGCGCAATCACGGCGACGAACACGCCGCCGAGTGAGCCGCCCGCCGCGATAGTGAGATAAAAACTGGTGAGATATCGTGGCGACGGCCGCGATCGCGCCAGCTCACCGTGGCAAACCATGCAAGCGGCGAACAACGCCGCAAGATAAATAGCGAGCTGAGCGCCGATCTCGAGCCCCACGGCAGCGCTGGGAACGATGCAACCCACAGGGCCGAGGATGCCCGCCGCGCAGGCGAAAAACGCTCGCCGGTAAAAGCGCTCGCTCTGGAAGGCCAGTATAAAAGTGAGCAGGTAGATCGACAGAGCCGTCACCCAAAGGAACGGGTTCACGGCCAGATCCTGTGAAATCTGGTTGGTGGTTGCGAGTAGCAAGGTAGAGCCGCAGGTTGAGAGCCCCAGCCAGAACGGCACGGTCCCGACCGTTGGACGGGCGTTGGCTTGCTGCTCACCGGCTGCTATGGGGGCCGCCGCGATCGCGCGCATTCGCCACGCCGTCCAGCCGCACAGCGCGACGAAGGCCGCATACAGCGCTGACCAGATCGAGACCTGCGTGTGCAACTTGACGAACGGTTCCACTGCGAACGGATAGCTGAGCAGCGCCGCAAAAGATCCGAGGTTCGACAATGCGTAGAGCCGCCACGGCGATCGCGACGGTTCGCCGATGTGGAACCAGCGCTGCAAAAGAGGACCGGTCGCCGACAACAGAAAATAAGGACCGCCGACGGTAGCTGCCAGCAGTAGCAGAATTCCGCCGGATGGATCGGCGCTGGCCGCCGGCATCCACCAATGCGCGCGCGGCACGATCGGCAGAAACACAAGCGACGCAGCGAGCAATACGATGTGCACCGACGATTGCGCTTGAACATTAGTACGCGATCCGAGCCAATGGGCGTACGCGTAGCCTGCGAGCAACATCACCTGGAAGAACAGCAGGCAAGTGGACCAGACCGCCGGGCCGCCTCCGAACCAGGGCAGAATGTAGCGGCCCATCATCGGCTGAACTTGGAAGAGCAGGAATGCGCTGAGAAAAATCGCAACCGGCAGGCGGAGGGTTCGCGTGGCCCGCGTCGCCGGAGAAGCGTCGTCCTGAAACTCGATAGCCGATTCCGGCACGGCGCTAGTCTAGCACGGCACTATACGTTGCTCAGTTCACCTGTCGAGAGTTCCACGAACTCTACCTTCCATGGAATTTCGCCTAGGTCAAGGCGTGCGATCGTCACAGGCAGTCGAAAGCGGCGGGGTCCGGCACTGCCTGGATTCACATAGAGAACACCTCGACGTTCTTCGCGACTAGGTTGATGAGAATGGCCGCTCACAACGACCTGGAATCCAGCGGTTGCAGGATCGAGATCAAGTTCTTCCAAACGGTGGAGAACGTAGATGATTGTAGAGTTGAACTTTGTTACGGCCGTCGTCGGTAGGTCCGACGCCCATGGCCCCTTATCGATATTTCCCCTGACCACAATTGTTGGGGCTACCTCTCTCAAAGTCGTGATGATCTCAGGTTTGCCCACATCCCCGGAGTGGATGATTAATTCTGATCCACGCAACGCCAACACAGCTTCTTCGCGCAATAACCCATGCGTATCTGAAATCAGTCCGATGATTGCCATTCATTTGCCTGAGTTTTTGTCCACGCACGGAGTCCTATCGGTTATAGTTCGGCGTCG
>JACXTT010011053.1_pt1 | contig 12109 bp, 11 predicted proteins | sample 9270951 | NCBI WGS metagenome assembly JACXTT01 (sample SAMN15532306, study PRJNA645909) | rock metagenome | isolation source: weathered quartz diorite | place: Puerto Rico | collected 2017-06-21 | reverse complement strand
AATGATGTAATCGAACATGACGCTCTGTCGCGTTAAATGACCGAGTAGCCGCCATCGATGGGAATAGCGGCGCCATTGCAATAGCCCGCCTCGTCGCTGGCAAAAAACACCGCCGCGCTGACGACATCGGATACCGCGCCAATTGTTCTTTGCGGGATGCAGGCGAGCACCTTGTCCCGCAACTCGGGTTGGCTCAGCCGCCAATGAGTCATCGGCGTATCAATCATCCCAGGGCACAACGCAACGGAGCGTATCCCCAAATGGCCGTAGTCGGCGGCAATGACTCGCGTGACCTGGATCACGGCGGCCTTGCTGATGGAATAAGCGGCACGGGCTGGAAATGTAACGAGACCGGCGACCGATGCTATGTTGAGAATGACACCACGGCGCCGCCCCAGCATGGCCGGCAGGACCGCAGCGCTTAGCCGGATAACGGCCCGTAGGTTCACGGCGAGGACGCGGTCAACGACCTCGGGCGGGGTTTCATGCAAGGTGGTTGCTTGCGGGCCGCCAGTCGTGCCAGCATTATTGATGAGCACATCCGGCTGGCCGAAGCGCGCGGCCGTATCGCTAAGCACCTTTGCAAGTTGCCCATCATCGGCAACGTCGGCAGCGGCAATTTGAAGATTCGGACTATTGAGTCGGTTGGCAAGCAAAGCAAGCCCCTTCTCGTCCATGTCGAGAGCGACAACCTGGTCTCCGAGGCTGATAAAGCGGGCGGCGATCCCTGCGCCAATGCCCGAAGCCGCCCCGGTCACCATGACTACCCGGCTCACAGGTTTTGAAGCTCCCGCTGGCCGGCGCGCAGCCGCGCGAGCTGGATAAAATGCGTGGGGTTGAGGAAGAGCTCGTCCATCTCGCCGAGCTCGTCGACTGTAAGCCCCCTACGGACCAACACATTGAGATATTGAAAGGCGTCCTTTGCGCCATAGCCGACATGATAGGCTCCGAGCACACGCCTTGTGTCACCGTCGATCACAACCTTCTGAAACCCCGAAAGCCGCGGGCGCGCGAAGGCATAAAGCATCGTGCGGTCGGAAGCCGGCAAGCCGATATCGAGGCCATTGGGATTATCCGGCGGCATTTTTACGATAACCACATTGCGATACCGCGCGCGCGCCTCCTCCTCGCCAAGTCCGAGCCAGCTCACCTCATAATGTGTATGCAGGAAATCGGGCCAATCGGCGGGCTTGTAGCTGACCTTCTCGCCCGTAATGGCGCGCGCGGCATAAGTGCCGCTCTTGCGTGCCTTAAACATTTCCATGGGGGCACCGATCACATCGCCTGCCGCATACACGCCAGGAACGGAGGTCTGCATTTGCTCATCGACCAGCACGGCTCCCTTTTCATCGATGGCGACGCCCAACGCCTCCACCGCTGCCTGCGAGTGCGGCCGCTCGCCAAGCGCCGCGAAAACGAAATCCGTAGCGATCTCGACCGGCCCCGCAGGCGTTTCGACAACGGCCCTGGCGACACGGCCAGAGGTGTCCCCAATCAATGCGGTGAGTGTCGCGCCTTCAAAAATTTCCATGCCTTGTTCGCGCATCCGGTCGATGGCATAGGCGCGAGTTTCGCCATCCTTGACGATATCGAGAAGCCGGTTGCGAACGAGCATAACAACCCTTCGCCCGGTGGCGTTGAAGAAACAGCCATATTCAACGGCCGTCTTGCCGCCGCCGACAACAACCACAGTATCGGCCGGCTCGTAATCGAGCGTTTCGACAAGCGTAGTATAGTCGTGCACGCCCTTGAGCGCGCTCCCCGGCACATCGAGACGGATGGGTTCGGAGCCGAGCGCCAGCACGAGAGCGCGCGCGCGAATAACCTCGCCCGCGACTTCGATCCTATGCGCGTCAAGGATTTGCGCGGGCGCATTCAGAACAAACTCTATGTCGAGCTGCTCTTTGCTCTGGTAGTTCATGATCGCATGCGCCCCAGTGCGGCCGCGCCGGAAGAGATCCACGACTTCCTTGATCGAGGTGATCCGCCCGTTCATGTCCGGAAACCAGAGGCTTCCGGAGAAGGTGCGCGCGAGCATCAACTCCGCCGCACATTCCGAAAAGAGATGGTGGGGAACACAGGCGTTATGCGGGCAAGAGCCGCCAAGGAACGGCCAGCGATCGACGACGAGCTGGCGGCCGCCTAGCGCGCGGAGATACGCCGATCCGAAGCGGCCAGCTGCCCCGCCGCCGACGAAAATCGCGTCGAACTCACGCTGGTCCTCGCCGTTGATATTCCTAATTGGACCCGCCGCGTCCGGCGCCGCGAGCGCGTCCTCGATCCTCTTTTTCCAATGCTCGATGGTTAGGAAGGACTCACCGGAATCGTTCGCAATGCGCTGATCCATCGTTCACGTCCTCTCAGTTCCTCTTGGATGCAATCGGAGGCAGCTATTTGCGACTGCAACTGCGCTTACCCGCCACAACAAGGGCAGCCCATTCCGTGGCCGGTCTCCCAGGGATGAGGCTCTGGAACCCCATCAGGATCTGGCTTCGCGCGGCGACTGCCGCACTGAGAACATACCCACTCCCTGGGCATCCGAGTGCCCTTGAGGACGAGACTCTTCGCTACGTGCCCGCAGTCAGAACACACGATCGTATAGACCGGCATGGGACTAGCTCCAGCGAAAGCGGGTGGCAAGGCGTTTGAGCCAAGCGCCACCCATTAGAATTGCTAAGCGGCTCTGCCTTGCCGCAGCCGCTCGCGGACGAGTTTTGTTCCCTCGACCAAGGCGTGGAGCTTCTCCTGCGCGATATACCTCTGGAGCAGGATCAAGCCGCAGTCAGTCGTGACGCCAAGCCGCTCGGCCGGGATCACCCGTAAGAGCGCGTTGATCCGGTCCGCCACTTGAACTGCCGTCTCGGTGATCGTGCTTTTCACATCGATCACCCCGGCCCAGAAATCTACATTCGGCGGCAGCGGAAATTCCTTAAAAGCGTCGAGCCCTGACATGTCGTCGACCCGCCGGCCGCAGTTCTCAAGATTGAGAACATTTATGTGCGCTTCATAGGCTTTCGGTATGATCGAGCGCGTCGCCGCCGGGGCGTTTGGCGTCTCCTTGCGCTTCGCCAGATCGTAGATCTCGCCCGGCTTGCCCGTCTCGTCCGGATAGTAGGCCGGCGTGCCGCCCCAATTGCCCCAGCAGATGTGGACGACGATGCGGGCGTTCTTGACGCCCTCAACGGCGGTGTTGAACGCCTCGATCGCCCAGTCCTCATAAAAGTAAGGCCAGGTGAACTCATCGATCTGGATGAAGTCGACGCCCAGCGCATCGACGTCGAGGATGTCCTCGTTCATCGCCTTTGCGATAGCTAGAGCGCGATCGCGAGCACTCTTGTAATAGAGATCGTTTGTGCACTGGGCGAGGACTTGGACGCCGGTATATTGGATTTTGATAGGCCTGCTTGTCGCCCGCTTGAGGGCCCGAGCCTGCTCGACCATCATCGTGCCGTGCCGCTTGATCTCTTGGTCAATCGTGGCCGAGTGTAGCCGACTGTAGATAGGAAACCCGAGCAGACCGCCGCGCAGACTGTAGCCCATGCGTCGAAAATAATAATAGAGTATATCGCCGTAGTTGTCGCCTTGGATGCGACCATCGGTGATTATATCGAGACCGGCCCTTTCCTGATCGCTGGCGATGGCCCCAATTGCGTCTTCGAGAGCTTCGGAGCTAATTGAGTCCGGTGGCTCGCGGTCGCCGCGGAAATGGCGCGCAAACGCCGCATCCCACCAGCGCGGGTTGGGATAATTGCCGACCATGCTGGTCGGGATTAGTACTTCCTGCCCACGGATCCTCATGTTTCTCCTCCATTCTTGGTATGCCTATCGCGATGACGCAACTCAGCGGCTTAATTAGTTATAGAGTAGCTGAGAGCCAAAATCTCCAGCTAGGCGTTTAGCTTGTCAAGCGAATAAGCTCCGCCCTTTTGGTGATTCTTGCCAATCAACCTTGGCTGCATTTCCATCGAGTGACAAATGCGCCTCCTGCCTCAGCTCATACCGGGTTTGCTGAAGGCAGAGAGAAAGCATTCGCTCAACAAATTAGCTCTCTTCTGTGGCAATTGCGTCATACAAACAAATGACGCCGCGCGCAGGCGGCGGTTGCTTTTTCTTATGGAAGTTGAAGAGCTACCGCGCGAGTCGGCAAACTGGTCTCGAAAAATCTGCGGATGAGTTCAGACTGACGGCTAGTCCCGGTTTTTTCGAAGATGTGATAGGTGTGGGAGCGGGCAGTAGTGTGAGAAATTTTCAACCGCGCTGCAGCGGCAGGAAGCCCATTTCCACCAATGATTTCTTCCAGGACACGGGTCTCGCCGGGGGTTAGACCAAACCTTGTGGCGAAGTGGCGAATTTGGGCGCCAAGCTCGGCCAAGGGATCGACGACGAAAACGGCGGCCGCCGGCCGGTCGATGTCGAAGATCGCCGCTGTACGATTCGCGGCGAGCGGGATGACATGCGCAAGGAGCGGCGGACTTTTTCCCCCCTGGCTGAGCTCCAGAGTGTCCCCGGTAACGCCTTTGCCGGAACCGGGCTCGGCCGCCTGGCGGACGAGCGCCTGGAGTCGCATGGTCGCCCCGCAGGTCGTGGCGGCGAGCCGCCCTCGCTCGTAATGCAAGCCTATTTCGCGGTGCAAAAGGTCCTCGGCCTTGGCATTGGCGAAGAGGACGTGGCAATCCTTAGTCAAAAGAAAGACGGCAAAACCAGCGGCCTCGTCCGCCGCGCCAATCGCGTTCATTCCCGCCCTGGCTCGGGAAAGGAGCTCATGCACCGCTGCCGCTCGCCGCAAATGCGGCGCGAGGGATTCCAAAAGTTGCCATTGCGCCGGTTCCACCCGAATCGCTTCGGGCGATCTGTGAAGAACCAAACGTCCGGCCGCGCCAGGCGCGCGCTGGAGACCAATGCGAACGACATCGGCCCATCCTTGCGGCCGGGCAAACTCATTGTAAAAAGCCGACGCTCTGAAAGCATCGGTCTGGGTAATGCGCGCGCCCGCGCGCACCTCGCCCGGAGTGATTGTCGCTGCCTCCGCGCTGAGAGGGCTTATTTTGGCATAGGTTTGGACGTACGCATCGGCGTAGAAGGGATCGATATTGCACAATGCAGTGAAATGTGTCGCATCGGCTTTATGAAAGATGAGTGCGCCACTGGTCGAATTTGTGGCCACGACAACGCGCTTGATGGCCGCATCCCAGCCGGATGGGTCAATAATAGTATCGTAGATTGCCGCGATAAGATCAGTGTCATCCGCCATGGCAACCCCCCAGCAAAGTGGCCCATGCAAACACAATTTGCCATAATATTCCAGTCGCGGCACTTACTTAATCCGGTGCGCGCTAAGTTGACGCGCTAAACGTTTTCGCGGGCAGGTGCTGGCGCTTTCCGCCTTTGCGTGCCTTTGCAAAGCCGCGATGAAGCGCGCGAGCATAGGTGCAATCAATTTCGCCGGGTCCCCGCTTTGTCCAGTCGGGCGAGGATTGCTGCACAGACGAGAAGATCGGGATGACGAGCCGCCGGCAATTCGATGGAGAGTCTCACCGGTCGCTCGTCAGGGACCCAAAGGAGCTTAAGCTTGGTCATCTCCGTCTCGCCAAGTTCCGTAGGGCGCCATGAGAAGATCGCGGGTGACGATGATGCGCACCCGAAAGGTGGGAGGGATGGTGAGCGTCGGCTGAATATTGAGATTGTGCTCGACGACCTGCTGGCCTGTCTGATTTAAGCTCCTCGCGCCGCCGCGGCGTAGCGCTTCGATGAGGGGCCCCTGGTTTCAGCATATGCGACCGCGCTTCCAACGCCGAGGATGGTCGAGAGGGCGGCGGCCACGAACAATTTGAGCCAATGATTATCGACTTTATCCTCCAATCCGGCGTAGCCGTCGGCATCGGCGCTGGGCTGGCGTTTGAGCACGATCGACGGCCATCGGGCAGGATCAACCTGTTCCAGACGAGCAACACGCGCGACTGGCCGAAGGCGACTTGAGAGTCGTAGCGGTCGGGCTATCATAAACATTCTTGGTCAGCTGGTGGGCGCAAACCGGTCCGGACACAGGCGCTTCGAAATGGAAGCATTCCCAACGGGCTGCCCCCAGGTTCATTTGCGAAGCCAGCCATAGATCGCGACGGAAGTCCTTGCATCACTTTACATTTGATAAGTGACGCGTGATGATACTTCTTGTAACCAGTTGCGGACGTTGACCCCACGGAATCCAAGTATGGCGCAGGAATACCAGCCGAGGCGGTTCTTCAGGAACGCGCCGAACCTTATGTTGCAACGATATTTTGCCGCCCACAATATGCTGTCCGACGTGGACTTCGGCGTGCTGACCGAAACCCAAGTCGAGCCGATTTACGAAGCCTGGCTCAAACTGCCGGACGATGCCCGCAAGATGATGGAGCAGGACTTCCAGGACATTGACGGGCTGGCAACTGAGGGCGGATCAAAGGCCATCCTAGATGAAGCCCGATGGCATGGCGAAGACCTGGCCGAGCAGTTCGCTTCGCTCACGGGTTTCCATGAACACGCGTTCTGGACCTTCTTTGAGCGTCCGAAATACTGGGAAGGCGCGCTGGCCTTTCTCCACGCGGATGCGGTGCCTTTTTCTTATTGGCGTAAGCGCAAGAACGTGCCCCGCAACCCTGCCAGCGTGGATGCCCTGAGCATTCGCCAGCTCGAACAGAGCCTGAGCAATTACTTCGCCACCAAAGACTGCCGAAGAACTCAGGCGGGATTACCGCAACGGTTACAACGTCGGGTTCAGAACGGGCGACTGGTCCAAGCTCGACGGCTGGCCGGTGGTGGTGGTGGATGCCGACATTCGCAGCGATGATCCAGCGCACCGTGAGGCAGCGCGCGAAGCCCGGCGCGAATTGGTGGGTGACATACAGCCCACCGTCAAAACGGGTGGCGGTGGCGTGCATCTTTATCTCCGTTGCCCGCCTGACAAACTGCCATCGGAGCAATCCCTCGTTCTGAAGAAATCGCCGGACACCGTGGCCAACAAGCCCCCCTGGACGATCGAGCTGCTGTCCGGCGGTCACGCAGTGACCTTGCCGCCGAGTATCCATCCATCGGGCAAACCATACGAATGGGTAAATGGGGGACTCGCGCACGTCGAAGCGGTGCCAGAAAGCTTGCTGCGCGCTGTAGAGGTGATCCGGCAATCGAAGCCCAGTGGGACAGCGGCAGCCGCCGATGTTTGGCCGGACCCGAAGCCCATCCTCGGAGAACTGAAGCCTGTCCCCGTGTTTGATGCCGATACACTGCTGCCGGAGGTGCTGCGCGCGTGGATCATGGACGAGGCTGAGCGAATGCCCTGTCCGCCGGACTTCATCGCGGCGGCGGCGCTGGTTGCACTGGGCTCGATCATCGGCGCGCGTTGCGCAATGAAACCTAAGGCACGTGATTCGTGGCTGATTGTCCCGAATTTGTGGGGCGGCATCGTGGGCGATCCATCGGCCAAGAAATCTCCGGCTTGGGACGCGGCCTTGAAGCCTCTGGATCGCTTGATTGCGAAGGCGCTGGAAGCGCACACGGCAGCCCTGGCGGACTATCAAACATCCAAGGTTGTCTTCGATGCGCAAAAGGATGCCATCGAGGGACGCATCAAGGAAGCAGCGAAGAAGCCGAGCAAAGGCGATCTCGCGTCCATCGCCAAGGAACTGCGGGCACATGGTGAGCAAGCGCCGGAAGCTCCGACGCTACGCCGCTACAAGACCAATGACAGCACGGTCGAGAAGCTGGGTGAGTTGCTGCGCGAAAACCCCGCGGGGCTCCTCGTGCTGCGGGATGAGCTGGTGGGATTGATTGCGACGTGGGAGCGCGAAGGACGCGAAGGCGAACGCGCTTTCTTTCTGGAAGCGTGGAATGGCAACCAGAGTTTCGATACGGACCGGATCGGGCGCGGGCATATCAGCATACCGAACCTGTGCGCATCCATCTTCGGCGGCATCCAGCCGGACAAGCTGACTGTCTATCTGGAACAGGCCGCTCACGCGCTGGCGAACGACGGAATGCTACAACGGTTTCAGGTGCTAGTTTATCCTGATCCGCGGCGTTGGGAGTGGCGCAACCGTACACCAGACAAGGCGGCGAGAAATGCGGCCTTTGCAATCTTCGAGAAGCTGGCGAACTTCGACCCCTTGGCCTGGGGCGCGGCTCCGGCGGATGACTTCGCCAAGTTCGCGCACTTCCGGTTCAGCGACGACGCGCAGGCCGTCTTCATCGAATGGTCTGGAGACATGCACCTTACGCGAATACCGAACGAGGACGAGCCGCTCGTCCGGCAACACTTGGCAAAATTCGACAACCTGTTCCCAGCGCTGGCTTTAATCTTTCATCTCGTGGACTGCACGGCACATGGCATTCGCGGCTCCGTCACGAAGGAGGCGGCGCTGCGTGCCGCAGCTTGGTGCGAATATCTCGAAGCTCACGCTCGGCGCTGTTACGGCCTGCTGAAGGACGACGGGCTGCGGGCCGCGCAGGCTTTGGCGGCGAAGCTGGAACGCGGGGCGCTGGACGACGGCTTCACGCCGCGCGACGTGCGTCGCAATCAATGGCGCAGCCTGACCGCGGATGACTCGATACAGGCTGCTGTCGACTGGCTCGAAGATGAAGACTGGCTGCGCAGTCGGTCCACCGGCGGCGCCGGTCCGGGCAGCGGACGGCGAACGCTGCGCTATCGCATCAACCCCGCGATCAAGGAGCGCAACCAATGAACTGGCTCGAACGCGCCCGCCACGAAATTTCAAAAAGCATCGAAACACGTACTGTGAATAGTGCCATTAGAAAACACGAAAGTTTGGAAATTGAGCAAGCGCATTCCGCCAATACTGCCGAAAGAAATCTAACGGCAGTAATGGCAGTGCCCAAACCAGAGATTTGTGAGAAATCAAAGTTTGCGGCAAACGATGCGATGGCCAAGCTTGAAGAATGTCAGACACTATATCTGGGTAGCGTGCCGGCAGTGCCATCTCCAGCCCTTCGCCAGAAATTAGAGGGCTCTTTCGGCAGTAACGGCAGTGCCTCGCCGTCGCCCTCGCTGGAAATCGGGTTGGTGCGAGACGAATTCGAGGAACGCGCAGCGATCTTGGAATTTGATGGCGGCCTAAGCCGCGACGGAGCCGAGCGCGAAGCCTCGGCGCTGGTTTCGAAACGCTATCGGTTGCACGGAGCGTAAAGGCATGGCGCGCAAGAAGCGGAGTTACATCAAGGGCCCCTTTACCCATCGGCGCACCGAAGCCGACTACATGAGCGTGCTGCTGGATGCCGTGCCGCTGGAGGATTGGCGCAGCGTTGTGGTGGCAGCGGTGGCGGGGGCAAAGGCGGGCGATCCCAGCGCGCGAGCGTGGCTGGGGCAATATCTGGTCGGTAAGCCGGCCGCGACCGCGCCGGCCCCGCTGACCGTGGTAGTCCAGCAACTATCCGGCAGCGATCCGCTGGTGGACAGCCTGGCGAAACCACACATTGACCGCGCGCAATTTCCCTCATTGAGTGCAGATGATGACTTCAAAGACAGCATGCGCGAGATAATTGCGGGCGAATTGCGGGCACTTGAGGCGCAAAAATCAAACGCGTCAGAAACCGGCGCAAATGCAGACGGAATAACGCCTTCGACGATTTCGACAGAGACCTGACCATGTCAGTTCGCCAATTGATTACGGGAAAATCCGATGGGCGGGCCGGGTAGCGGGCATCGCTGGCGCTACGGCGCGAAGGCGACGACGAACGATTACCGCACTCTGGACATTCGCCACTGGGCGCGGGAAGGTGTGCTGCGGCCCGGCTACTGGGGCGGCTGGAAATGGACGCGCGACGGAGAAACCGTTGCATCGATCCAAATGCGGGCCGAGCAAGACCGCGTGATCCTGATGTACCGGCATAGCAGCGGTGGCGGGGAATGGAAGGACGAAGAATATCCCGTGCGTATCGTGCGGACTCCGTGCCACCTTGGTGGTTCGCGCGCCTGGTTCATCTGCCCGGCAGTCGGCTGTGGGCGTCGCGTGGCGAATCTCTATGGCGGCACCATCTTCGCTTGCCGGCATTGCTATCAGCTCGCCTACGCGAGCGCGCGTGATGCGGCCGACCGGGCAGCGAGACGCGCTAACAGACTCCGTGCCCGCCTAGGCTGGGAGCCAGGCATCTTAAACGGCAGTGGCTGCAAGCCGAAGTGGATGCGCTGGCGCACCTTCGAGCGCTTGACTGCTGAACATGACCAGTTCGTCGCACGATCTATGCAGGCGGTGGCGCTGAAGTTCGGGCCGCTTGTAAGCGATTTTCGTTTCTGAGTGCTTATACATCCCGTACATGAGGTTGCTGCTCTCCCGCGAAAGTGGAGAAGCTTTCGCTGGTGATTCGTGAATGACGAATGGAGAGCAGCAACCTCATGTACGGGATGTATTAGGGTCCAGACTCAATTTAACCGTAAGTAGATAAGAGCGACAAGGTACACGGCGCTGTGGCGCAGTTGTCGTAGCGTGTCGCAATTCGTCTGGCATCCTTGAGCCGGCAGAACATGCGCTCGATCTTGTTGTGGTGCCGACAGGCTTGCTTGTTGTAGGGGTAAGGTTTGCGGAGATTGATTTTGGTGGGAATGACCGGCGTGGTGCCGCGCCTCGACAGCCAGTCGCGAAACGCGGCGCAATCATAAGCCTTGTCGGCCAACAGTTTCTTTGGCGGGGGCAAAGGCTTCAGCAAAGGCATGGCGGCTTTGCCATCGAAGCACTGGCCGCCGCTCAGCAGAAAGCGCAAAGGGCGGCCTTTTCGGTCGATCACCGCGTGGACTTTGGTCGTGCAGCCGCCGCGAGTTGTGCCGAGGGCGTGGTCGTGGCCCCTCTTCTACCTCGCGCCGAACGGTGGACCTTAACTGCAGCGCTGACTGTGGCGTTCTCGTAATGGGCGCCGACAATCTGGCTTAACTCATTGAACACCCTCTGCCAGAGTCCCTGTTGCGACCGGCGGTGCCAGCGGTGAAAGATCTTCGTGGGAGGGCCCTACTCTTTCGGGCAATTTCGCCAGCGCATGCCCTATTGCAGCGCATTAATAATCCCGCTTATCACGCGGGGGTCTTCGACCCACCGTGGCCTACACCGGTTCCAGCCCGGCAAGACGCTTTTGATCGAGCACCATTGCAAATCATCGAGCCAAAATAGACCTTCCCGCATGTTCCACTTCCAAAGAGGAGGAATCTTGCCCCCCTTAAGGCTTCGTTAATTTGAGCGCAGACCCTTGTGGGTAAAGGGCGAGAGCAGGTTCAATCCGGTCTCAGCCTGGACGTTGAAACAAAAGGGAGGCTGCGAAAAAATTTGTTGGCCTTTCTGTTGGCCTCGTCGTCTTCGTTCAGAAAGTCGACCAAGCAATATCAAATAGATAATGCTTTAATGCGATGCCGCCCCTGGCACCAATGAGATAAGCTAATTAAAAAGGCTCTACCTCAACGACGGGGCAACGTATCGGGCAACAGCGCACCATGGTTCAACGCGCCTTAGATTCATCGGCCGCTCACGATGGCCCTGGCTATCACTTTCTAGCCGTCCACGACCGCTTTTCCCCAATTAATCCGTCTCTTTACCGCGAGAGGGTGACGCGCCGCAGAGCGCTTGAGTAAAGGCACTGGGTGGCGCCGTGTGACAAGGTACTCATGACGCCACAAGTTTGTTTTCATCCTTTCGCAGGGCGTGCTCGTTGCTGAATGCCTCGGCAAGCCGGTCAATTTCCGTCGCAAAGTCATAGGCAAGCTGACTAAAACCAACCGCCATAAATCATGACCTGTTGGGATTGGCCGTCATGGCGAGCGAAGCGACGCCATCCATGGGTCACAGCGCGCTTCCTGGATCGCTTCGTCGCTGCGCTCCTCGCGATGACGAGTCAATGTTTACGGCGGCTGGTATAACTCCAACGGTATTATCGTCGGGACAGTTGGTCGCAAGATAGGATATAGCAGCCTCCAGGCCCCAGGCGCGACGTTTTAGGGTGTCAAGGGTGTCCGCCAGACTTACTGTCTGTCCGGGAACATCTTGAATCGGATGAGTCATTTGTGATTCAAGGGAGGCGGCCTGATTCGGGGAGGGGGTCGCCAATGTGGACGGACAAGAATCGTGCGCGCTATGACCGTAGC
>JACXTT010011052.1_pt1 | contig 12109 bp, 8 predicted proteins | sample 9270951 | NCBI WGS metagenome assembly JACXTT01 (sample SAMN15532306, study PRJNA645909) | rock metagenome | isolation source: weathered quartz diorite | place: Puerto Rico | collected 2017-06-21 | reverse complement strand
GGGGGTTTCGATGCGTCATGGGTGATGTGCGGGTGGCCCGGCAGGCAGCGGCTGAGATTCACGGGCGTCTAAACCCGGTAGTTCGTGCCCCCGTACACATCCGGTTCTGCGATAGCCTTCGGGGCGAGAGCCACGGGGTGGTTGCCTTCGACGTTGACGTCGGCAACGCCGATCCCGCCAGTGAACGTGACGATTGAACTGACCGTGGTGGTGGCGCTTCGCTGGGCAAATGAAGGCATGCTTGCAGCGTTGACCCGGATATTGAAGAATTGGAACTCCCGCTGAATTCCGGGTCCCGGCGGATCTATGGGAACGTTCTTGAAGATGATCGTATTCAGGTTTTCGAATCTGCCCTGAAAGACGTTGGGCCGCGCGTTGCCTCCGTCATAATCGGCGGTTCCCGCACCGGTGCTGGAACACTCACCGGGAGCGCTTTCGTTCGACCCAGCGGCGCCGCATGGCAACAGCGGGACGTTGGGTTTGAGCGAGCTGTGGGGAAAATCGATCACCAACAGTGCCTCGGTGAATGTGCCGTTGACGATCCGGCTTGTTACAGGGGCATTGACCTTGACGCGGATGTCGGAGCGCGGCACTGGTTGACCGATTGGAGTCGGCGTCCCTCCGGTACACGAGAGTCCGACGTTCAACAATTCAGAGAGGCCCTCTTTCCGGATCACGAAGTTCGTGCTGCCGGGCGCCTTGCATACCATCATGGACGGTGGAGTGTTGAAGTCGTAGACTTTCGGATCGAGCAGGTAACCGCTAATCGATGGCACGGTGAAAGAAATCGACTGGCTTCCGTTGAGAGTGACAGGAGCGCCATCACGCAGGCCCTGCGACGATACCGTGTTGAGTTGGAGCGTCTGTCCAACCTTGGCAGTGAAGCTGCGCCGGCCCTGGTAGTACACGCCGTCAATCGAATGAATCAAACCCGACGGACTGGTTTCGACTGTCACTCCTTTCACCGTGGTTGGGTTGAGCGTGAGTACAGTGTTCGTGGTGTTGTTGCCGCTGTACGCATCTCCGCCTCCGCTGACAGTCGAGGCAATGACCACCTGATCCGGCAGGCCGCTGCACGCAGTAAATTGCAGAGTGAAACTCGCTCCGCCAGATGCCGGGACAAACTGTTGTGATGAAGTGCAGGCCAGACTTCCGAGGGAACAGGTCCATCCCGATGGTCCGCTCCAACTGGTTGCAGTGAGGCCTGACGGTAGCGCCGCGCTCACCGTCACGAGTCCGCTGGAAGTCCGGAGTCCGATGTTTTCGGCTTGGACTTGTATCGTGTTGGTCGATGGTGTGTAGCCAATCGACGTGGTGAGATCGATCGCATCGCAATTGCCGCCGCCCCAGCCCAGAGCGTCTTCGCTGACGCTCGCGCCGGTAAAGCGAGGGATGACTGCGTTTGCGTCTGCGCTTGCCGGACCGAGGGCAGGCACAATGCCTGCATTCAACCGCATTGCCGCTGTCGAAGCCGACACACCAGGGTTCACGATAACGATCGGAATCGAGAAGCTCTCGATCAGAAGGGGATCGCTGCTGACTACTTCGTAGAATGCCGTTGCCGTTCCGCCGGATTGTGACATCGCGGCCAAGCCATAACGCGCGCCTCCTGTGACGCGCTGCATGCCGCCCTGTCCATCGGATTGCACCATCACCGCAGATCCGCTGCGCGCCGAATTCGAGAGGAGCGGAGTTTCGATGGGCAGGAAAAGCTGCACGCCCTGCGGAACATTCGTGAAGCGCACGAAAATCCGTGTGCCGAAATCGGCCGCACCTGCGCGATCGGCTCCGCGAACGGCTGGAAAAGTCGTGGTTGCCGGAATGCCCGGCGCAGGGAATCCAGGGTCCGTACTCGCCCCATTGAAAAATCCGGATTCAGTCGAGTACATATACCCGGTAACGTTCTGATTCAAATTGCCGAGGGAACTCGATACAGGTCCCCCGTAACGTCCGGCCGCGATCGCTTGTGCAATATTGCGGGGCCGCCACGCTCCGGGAGATCCTTCCTGTACGGAAATAGCGTAGTTTCTTTCCCGGACTGGCAGGACGTCGCCTTCCTGATTTGCGGCCCAGCCGGTGTTGGAAGTGGTGCATCCTGACAACTGGACGGGAAGGCGTTGAATGCCCCGGTCGGTAGGAGGAACCAAGGCGAGCCCGGGGTGGACGATGCCCAGAATCGTCGCCGGCACCGAGATACTACCTGGAAAAGAGACCGAGGCTGTGATGGTGTTGGGTATCAGGCCGGTCATTCCGGAGGCGTCGCCGCGCAGATTCACGATGCGGAAGATGCGCTGGTTCGATCCGCCAGGCGCATCAACAGGCATGCGAAATCGAACCGTATTGGTTCCGGTGAGTTCGCCCTGAAAAACGTTGGGGCGGTTCGAAGCTCCGCTATAGACACCTGCGCCATTTCCCGTTCCGGTGATGTTGCAATCTACGCCGGACGCGCCGCACAAAGTCAGCGGCACATTGGGATTCACCACCGAATGAGGCTCGTCCACTAAAATCAATGCGTCGATAAAACTGTCTGTGGCATTCTTGCGATTCGTAACCGGAACACTAAGAGTCACCGTAATATCGCCTGTGGCGACAGGCGTCCCAGACGCCGTGGGAGTTCCTCCGGTACAAATAATCGACAGGTCCCCGAGGAGTTCCGTATAGCCTTCCAATCGAACTGAGGAAGGTGAAATCGGACGGCTCGAGCACGACATTTCGGCGTGCGCCGTGGATAAGAAAACAAGAAATGAAAAAGCAGCGGCGATGAATCGCATTCGCTCTGTGTAACACGTTCGCGTGTTCCCGCGCGTGACATGGCATATGCCAAGTGTGTTATTAGGCGTAATACGGATCGCGCAGGTCAAATGGTCCGATCAACTGCTGCGGGAACAGCGGATCGCTTTCCACGAAGTGCTTGTGCTTCGGAAAATGGCGCCAATAGACGGCGTTCAGGATAACGATGGTGTAAATGCCGTCGCCTTTTGGCGCCGGGTCCACGCGGCCGTCTATGGTGAGCGGCTTGCCATTGGTGCGCGCCAGCTTTTGGAACCAACGGATGGCGTCGGCCAACTTGTCGTCGAAAAGCGGAACGATCGGCAGGTTTTGATACGGGCTGTTGAATTGCCCGAGGCTGCTAATGCGGTTCAGGAAGAATCGCACCAGCAAGACGTCGTCGGGATGATTAGCGGCGTGTTTGCCGACCGCGTGATCCACGTTATAAACCAGATTCTTTCGCGCCATTAAAAATATACCTCTCTGCACCGTCGGGCGCGGAAGGGTGGACGAATCGTTCAAAATTTGCGTTCTCAGATGTGATTAGCTAACTGCATGACGAATCGAAGAGAGTTCCTGGCGCAGTCAATGGCAATGGGGATGTCGACGGCAGCGGCGGCCGCCGCCGCCCCTGGCGCAGGGGCCGGTGGCTGGTACGGGCGCCCCATGCGCTGGGCGCAATTGACCCTGGTGGAGGATGACCCCGGCAACTACGACCCTTCGTTCTGGCTCGACTATTTCCGGCGAACCCATTCCGACGCCGCGTGTCTTTCGGCCGGAGGCTGTGTGGCGTACTATCCAACCAAGGTTCCGCTGCATTATCGCAGCCGGTATCTTGGCAATCGCGATGCTTTTGGCGAACTCGTCGCCGGATGCCGCAAACTGGGCATGAACGTGGTGGCGCGCACCGATCCGCATGCAGCGCATCAGGACGTCTACGAGGCTCATCCCGACTGGATCGCCGTGGACGACAAGGGCGCTCCGCGCCGGCACTGGGCCGATTCGACGCTGTGGGTAACGTGCGGACTCGGACCGTACAATTTTGAGTTCATGACCGAAGTCACGCGCGAAATCATGCGTCTCTATCGCGTGGACGGCATCTTCAGCAATCGCTGGGATGGATCCGGCATGTGCTACTGCGAACATTGCCGGCGCAACTTCAAAGCATTCGCAAACCTCGATCTGCCGCGCACTGGCAACCCGCAGGACCCGGCGCGCAAGCAATACATCGTCTGGCGGCAAACCAGGTTGTTCGAACTCTGGCGGCTGTGGGACGGCGAGATCAAGAAAATCAACCCCGAAGCCAGTTTCATCGCCAATGCCGGCGGAGGCGCGCTCAGCGACCTGGACATGAAGACCATCGGCGATCTCGCGCCGACGTTATTTGCCGACCGGCAGGCGCGGCGCGGTTTAATGCCTCCGTGGTCCAACGGCAAGAACGGAAAAGAGTACGCCGCGACGCTCGGCAACAAGGCGATTGCGGGCATCTTCAGCATGGGTGTCGAGGAACCTTACCGTTGGAAGGATTCGGTGCAGAGCGCGGCCGAGATCCGCCTGTGGGTGGCCGACGGAATCGCGCACAACCTACGGCCATGGTTTACGAAATTCAACGGCAAGGTGATCGACCACCGCTGGATCAAGGTCGTCGAAGATCTCTATGGCTGGCATTTTAAAAACGAACGCTATCTGCGCAACGAGCGCTCGCTTGCCCGCGTGGCTCTGGTGTATTCGCAGCAAACCGCAACATTTTACGGCGGCGCTCGGGCGCGGGCCAAGGTGGAAGACCACGCGCTCGGCTTTTACCAGGCGCTCGTCGAGGCGCGCATTCCGTTCGACATGGTGCACGATCAACTGCTCGACGCGGACCACCTTGCGCCATACCGCACCCTGATTCTGCCGAATATCGCCGCGCTTTCAGACGCGCAATGCAAGCAACTCGCGGACTTTGTGGCTGGCGGCGGAAACCTTATCGCCACTCACGAAACCTCGCTGTACGACGAATGGGGCGTTCGCCGCAGGAATTTCGGACTCGCGTCGCTGTTCGGCGCCTCATTTGACGGCCGAATCGAGCAGGATGTGCACAACTCGTACCTCAATATCGAGAAACAAGACAGCGGCGGCTACCATCCCATCGTGCAGGGACTCGAGGACGCCACTCGCATCATCAATGGAACAAGTTGGGTGCATACCCGCGCGAATACGCTGCTCAAGCGAGCGCCGCTGACCCTGGTGCCGTCGTATCCGGACCTACCGATGGAACAGGTTTTTGCGCGCACGCCCCATACCGACATCCGCGGCGTCTATGCGCGCGACGGCGAAGGGCGCAGCGGGCGTGTGGTGTTCTTTCCGTTCGATCTGGACCGCACCTTTTGGGAGGTTTTGTCCGGCGATCACAGCTTACTGCTTCGCAACTCCGTGGCATGGGCGCACGGAGCGGAAGAGCAGCCGCTCGCGGTGGAAGGGCGCGGAGTACTGGATGTTTCGTTGTGGATGCAGAAGGATTCGATGGCCGCGCACCTGGTGAATCTGACCAACCCGATGATGATGAAAGGGCCGATTCGCGAGATTATTCCCGCGCCTCCGCAAAAGGTGCGGATCCGGGTTCCGAAGGGCAAACGCGTAGCAAGGATTCACTTGCTGGTAAGTGGAAAACCTGCGGCTTCCCGCGAATCCGGCGGGACGATCACAGTCGATCTGCCGTCGATCGAATTGCATGAGGTGATCGCGGTCGACTTCGCATAGCGATAATGGCGTGCTAAAAAGGCATGCATGGGATTGAAAACGATTTCCATTTCGCTGCTTTGCACTGCCGCTCTTTTCCCTACCATCGCCGCTTCGGACAATGCCAAGTGGCAACGGGTCAAGAGCCGGAATTTCGAGATTCTGACGGATGCGGGCGATAAACGGGCGCGAGAGACGCTGCTCGAGTTCGAACGCGTTTCGAGTTTCTTCGAGCAATCGATGGGGCGGCCGATCAAGCCGGACGTTCCGCTGCGAATCGTTTTGTTCAAATCCGAAAAAGAGTTTCTCAATTACCGGATGGCAGGCAACGAAGTGGCGGTCGCCTACTATCTGCCCGGAGCCGACGCCGACTATATCGTGATGCACAACGCGGGCGATAGCCGCATCGCGATTCATGAATTCGTGCATCTGCTGGTCAAGCGCAGCTATCAGCACTTCACGCTGCCGACATGGCTCAATGAAGGGATCGCGGAACTGTATTCGACGATGAAGCCTGTGGGCGGCAAGATACAAATCGGCGGACTCATCGCCGGGCACATGTATTTGTTCCGGACCGAAAGGACGATTCCGCTCGCGGACCTGGTGTCCGCCGGGCACGACTCGGCCCTCTACAATCGCAAGCGCCATGCGGGTATGTTTTATGCGGAAAGCTGGGCGTTGACGCACATGCTGCAGCTTTCGCCTGCGTATCGCACAGGCTATGGCAAGTTCGCCGATCAGCTCGAGAAAGAAGTTCCCGCCGCGGAGGCGCTCGAAGCCGCGTACGGAAAGCCTCTCGCGCGGATTGAGGCCGACCTTCGCGGCTATATGCGCGGCGATTCCTTCTTCGGCGTCAACTTCGACATCAAGCTGCAGGGAAAGCTCGGCGATCAGGTTTCTGTGGAGACGGCGCCTGAAGGCGAAGTGGACGTGGCGCTCGCCTCTTTGCTTTCCGCCGCCGGACATCGCGCCGAGGCGCAGACACTGCTGACCGCGGCGGCAACGCGAGATCCCAAGGACCCGGCCGTCGCCATCGCGCAAGGGTATATGGAATGGCGCAATCGCAAGTTCGAGGAGGCCAAGGCGCAGTTCCGTAAGGCACTCGAACTCGGGACGCAGAACTCGCGGGTCCTGCTCGATCTGGCGCGGATGACCGCGGGAAGCGATCCGCAGACCTCCATCGCTGCACTCACGCGATTGAATAAGTCCAGCGCCGCGTCCATGGAAGTGAAGCTCATGCTCGCGGAACAATTGCTGCGCCAAAAAATATACGGCGCGGCCTATGGAGTTCTGGCCCCGGTCACAAGCGTAAAGAAGGAGGATGCGTTCCGGTTTTACCGGGCTCGCGCCAGGGCGTTAGACAATCTGAAAGCGCCTGCGGAAGCGATCGACTCGGCGCAGCGGGCGCAGAAGTTTGCGGTCTCCCCGGAAGACCAGGAATACATCGGCCAGTTGGTCGAATACCTAACCGCGAGGCAAAAACGTCAAACGGCCGCGGTTACCGCGGAACTCGTGATGCGCGACCCGGGCATCGAGCGCGGCGCAGCGCCAAGCTTTGTTGAAGATGAGGCGCCCGAAGGGCCGGTCTTACGCCGCAAATACATCGACGAACAGGGACGCAAAGTGGAGGAGCGCGTGGATCCGTCGAAGCGGTCTCCGCACGGCGCGGCATTGCAGGAAGTGAAGGGCGAGTTCATCGCGCTCGACTGCAAAGGGCAGAATGCGAGCGTGGTGCTTCGGACGGCGGACGGCAAGACCTCGACGTATCTCATCAAGGAACCCACGAACCTCGTTGCGACAAATCAGGGGCAAGGGATGGAGATCGATCTGACTTGCGGCGCACAGCCTCCCAAGCAGGTCTCTGTGTGGTTCGAAGCGGCGCCGGACGCCGCGACGAAAACCTCTGGCGTTTTATGGCAGATCCACTTTCATTAGCGCCCAACGGGCGTGAAGGTACGAAAGAGGCGGTCCCAGAAGGGGAACACGGTTCCGTAGTTCGATCGCTGGTCGAGCGGATGATCGGAATGATGGATGTGGTGGACCTCAGGCGTGATGAAGGCCCAACGGATCCACTGTTCGCCGGGCAGACGTATGTTGCCGTGGGCCACCAGGTTCGCAACCACCGCCAGGAGTTCGAACAAGATCACGGAAGCCGGCGGAGGGGTGAGCAGATAGACGAGGCTGAGGTTGGACGCCAGCACTGCGAAGGTTTCGACGGGATGGAAGCGAAGTCCGGTGGTGACGTCGTAACCTTCGTCCGAATGGTGTGCGCGGTGAATGCGCCACAACCAGTCCGAGGCGTGAAAGAGCCAGTGACGGGCGTAGGCGAGCAGGTCGAACGCGAACACGCCCAACAGCAGCCTCAGCCAAAACGGGATGCCTTGATAGGACAAGGGTCCCGAGCCGTACACGCTGGCGACCGCCGCGGCGGTCAACAAACTCGCGCTCGAGAGCAATAGGAATGCCGCTCTGCCCGAACAGAACAGAGCGGCATTGATGAGCCATCGTTTCAGTAGCGATTCGGCGGGCGGCCGGGCGGGCGCCAGGGCCTCCCACAGAATCAGGCTGGAAAAGAGAAGGCCAAAAAGCCATCCGTTGTATTGCTCAATCAGATGGAGCAACGGCACGGACGATCACACTTACTTTTTCTTGTTGTTGCGGCGGGCGTGCAACCATGCGCCAGCGGCCAGCGCTCCACCGACGATCATGTAAGTCGAGGGTTCCGGCACAACCTGCGGCGTTCCAGCAAGCATCACCGCGGTGGAGGCGAGGGCTCCGGCTACTAAGAACATCTTCATTTTGAAAATCTGCCTTTCAGACGAATCGTGTTCTGGCGAACGAAGTAACTAGTACTCTTTCGCAATAGGTAGATCATAGCAGTGTTATCGAAGCATCGTCAGGGCTGTTTGGCGCCAAGCGTCAGCATGTGGACATGTTTGCGATGCCGTTGAAAGGCCTGATAGAGCGGCTCTTTGCCGTAGCGGACATCGGGAGTGAAGTGAAAACTCCAGGATTCGTTCTCGAGCAGGACTGGAATCTCGACTCCCGGAGGAGCGTCGGCGCGAAGTTCAATAAGGCTTGTGCGCTCGCGCGCGCCGGTCCATTCTCGCTGCTTTTCTTCCGTGATGTCCGCGACTTCATGCAGCCACGGGGAAGCTCCAGTGTAGACTTTTGTCCGATGCCAGTTGCCTTTATCGAAGGGGTCCAGGCCTTGCCGCAGTCGAACCCAGATTGTGCCCTGCTCGCCAGGCTCGAGGATGCCGTTGCCATTGCCGCGGCCTTCGGTGATGGTGCGCTCAACGGCTCCACCGCCTCCTTGATTTCCCTTCTGGCGGAAGACAGGAAGGGTGATGGTGCGGCCATCGAGGATCTCGACTTGCCACGGCGTGGCGGTATCGGCCGGCGCCACGAAGACATCGAAGCCGCGTGGCAGGCAGACAGGGGTTCGGCAGGATGCGACGAGGTGGACGCGCTGGAATTCGCCGTCGGCTGCGGTGAAGCGGACTTGCGGTGAGACCGTGATCGTTTGGCCGGGTTCGATGCGGGCGGCGATTGCGCCTGCGCCGTCGACGTCTGCCGTCGGGTACTCGGTAGTGAGTTGCACCTGCAGTCCTTCGATTGGCGTCGCGCCGGAGTTGTGAATCGTCAGAGGCAGCGGCTGGTTTTTATCCGGCATGAGATGCAGCGCGGAGACTGGCAGGATCACGGGCGCCGTGACAGGTTCGAGCCCAGGGCCCTCGAGCGAGAGTTGATGCAGACCGCCATTCAAGGTGAATGTCAGGCGCCCCGATGGGTCCGCGCGAACTTCGGAAGTCGCGCCGATATCCCGCGTTTTGTAAAGCGCGTTCGGCTGGTAGCGCGGGGCCGTAGAGAGTGTAATCGATTGATCCGTGCGCGGAGGTCCATCGGGCGCCCACTGGCGCGTCGCAATTCGGAGACTATTCGCGGTAACCTCCTGCAGGTCGATGTAGCCTGGCGCCGGGTTGTTGGTTTGGATTCGATAGTCCCAGGCTTCACAATCGCGATAAGCGCAGGTGTAATTCCACCGCTCCGGGGCGCGATCGAGTTGTGGATCGGCAAACGCGCTCATGTGGAAATCGAAGGTTTCTTCAATCGAGGTAGCCCAATGGCGGTGATACTCATCCACGCGGTACTCGAAACGGACGCGCTCGCTTTTCGCGTAGGCTTGGCGGGTCTCTTCGTGATACTGGCTGATGTAATCGCCGCTCGCGCGAATCAGGCGCACCATGCTGAATGCGTGCGTCTCCACGTGATCCTTCGGGCGCCACAGAATTCGGCGTCCCGGTTCCCCCGCGAAGAATTCCGGCCCGGGGTTGAATGCGGATGCGCTGGCCGCAAGATCGGGAAAACGGGCGCTCAGATACAAGCTCATGAAGCCGCCCATGCTGAGGCCCGAGGTCGCCCGAAAACGGCGGCTGGTTTGCGTGCGATATGTGGCGTCAATGTGCGAGACGAGTTCGCGCCAGTACAGACCGAAGTCCATGCGGCCGCCGTCCTCGAAGATATCCCACGGCGCGCCGCCATAGAACCCTTCGTACGTCTTTGCGTCGTAGCCATCCACGGCTACGACAATGACCGGATGGTTTGCAACGAACTGTTCGATCTTCGGGACAGTGTCTTTGCCGCCGTCGTACTTTTCGAGCGTGTAGCGATCGCTGTGGCCGTGAAAATAATAAATCGCCGGATAGCGGCGTGCACGATCTTTTTCGTAGCCCGCAGGAAGGAAGATGCGGTAGGTCCGATTCTCGCCGAACACGATGGAATGGTGCGTCTTGTCGGCGTACTGGCGTTGGACGGGAGGCGGGGCGGCGAGGGCCACGCCAATCAAGACCGGAATCATCCACATCATGCATGTTCATTCTGGCATTGACTCCGTCACGGTGGTAGACTATTTTCTTGCACATAGCAAGAAAGCTTTGTCTCTCCGCGCTCGCCGTAACCCTGTGGGGCGCCTCGCCAGGGACGTTACAAGGTCCGCTGGTGGTGAACACGCGCTGGCCGGAATGTTCGGACCTCACTGCGTGGACTCGCGACGTCATGCGCATCGAAGGTCTCGAAACGGCGACCGAGACGGCGCAAGGCAAGGCCTTCTTTCGCTGGCTGCGGTTGTTTTCGCGCATGGCGACGGGCGGCATGATCCAGGCCTATGAAGGCGACTGGGGCAAAGAGAAGTACGTCGTGGACGCCCACAAGAACCTCTTCGTCTACGGCTGGGGCTATTGCGACACCACCAGCCGAATTGCAGAAGCCGCCTGGGCGCAATACAAACAGGATCGCGATGCCGCGGAACGCGTCTGCGTGATGCACGACAAAGGCGGATATCACACGATGTACCGGCTGCGCCTCGATGGGCATTGGGGCGCGTTCGATCCTCGTTACGGCTATTACCTTGTTGACCGCGATGCGCCCGGCGCGCGCGTTCTCGATTGGGATCAGGTGGGTGAAGATGCTCGGATGCTCGCGAATCGCGGGTACAGGAATCGCAGCCAGCCGTTCTTTGAATTTTTCGGCCTGGAATGGGATCGCGCGCTGCTGTTGCAGCCTGTTTACTTTCGTGATGAGCGGGCATGGATCGCCGCTGGCAAGCCGGCGGAAAGCGTGTTCGGCAACCGGCAGTATGAGCCGGGCACGCGATACCACAGCATGGATTTCGAACTGCCGCCAAAGACCACGATCGAGCGCTTTTGGGACAACTCCGCGCGAAAATTCTATGTGCCCGGCGGCGCGCACACGCAGCGTGAGGAGGCGTTTTTGCCGGCTGGCCGCTTTTATCGCGTGACAGAGACGATGCTCGAGGGCAATTGGCCAAAATTCGATCCGAACCACGAGTTCGCGAAGAATGAATTGGCCACAGTTCCGGCAAACGAAGGCTACAACGCGCAGGTTTCAGGAGGGCGGACCATTGGGCAAAGTTGGGGACGCATCACGACCGAAGCAGCGCTGGGGCCGGAGCGCGGCGTGTTCGATTTTTACAGCCCATACATTCTGGTGGACGGTTCGATGCGAATCACAGCGCCTGTCGAAATGCGGGTGTTGAAGCCGAAGCCGATTCATGCAGGGCAGCCCGATGAATGGACCGGCTGGCGCACGCTTACGCCGCCGCGCGCAGGTGAGTTGGCTCTGGATCGCAGCAATGGCCTGTACGGGGTCTACCGGTTTCAACTGCGCGCCGCGGCCGCTGGAACAGCTCAACTATCGCTGAACTTCGAGAACGGCATCATGACGCTGCCCCGCTTGTTCGCGGGCGAGAATCGGATACAGGTGAAGGTCCGCGCCGCCTCAGCGTTAACGGCCGGCCGCAAATTGCATGTCATCTATCGATATGCGACGGCTGCGCGCGGCGAGCAGCGCCACGAGCAGACTCTGTCCCGCGAGGATTTCCACAACAACGTCGCGGCTTATACGCTGCGCGCTCCTGGCCTGACGCGCAACCTTTCAGTGGCGATCCGCGCCGAATAGCCTCGCCGCCGATCTAAACCCAATACTTTTCACTTAAGTGATCAAGATGGAGATTTTCTCGGCAACATTGAGTCGGCGAGTCGGCTTGCGTTGCCGGGGCCGCAGGTTGTAGTTGCTCATCTTTCGCTTGACTCCGCGC
>JACXTT010011051.1_pt1 | contig 12109 bp, 12 predicted proteins | sample 9270951 | NCBI WGS metagenome assembly JACXTT01 (sample SAMN15532306, study PRJNA645909) | rock metagenome | isolation source: weathered quartz diorite | place: Puerto Rico | collected 2017-06-21 | reverse complement strand
GAAAGAAAAAGGGAGCAGTTTGACCGGAAAGTAGAAGTTGCTTGAACTTGGTTGCAGGTAGCCTTACAGTGCCGAACATCGAGAGTCGCTGCAATCAACTAAAACTCGGACATCCTCGCTAGAGAGCCCGACCGACTGCAAGCACATTAGCTAGTTAACAGTAATAGCCCCCTCCCCAAAAGAAGGCGCCGGTTTGAAAACCGGCCACTACATGTGCCCTAACCAGCAGGTTTACCAAGCTGCAGGCCGGCGAGCGCATGATCGAGGCGGCAGCCAGGCCGGTCACTACAAGGGAGGCCAGCCTAAGAAGGTGGCCGCTACGGGCGTCTGCGAATGTGCAAGCGAGGCAGGCTCTACTGAGCGCGGGGGGCAACACGGAAGGCGGGGACCTGGCCGCCCCCACTGGTGACGTTGGCGAGGCCGGTGGCGCTCAAGCGCGTGAGGAATCCGCAAAGCTTGCCACGGAAGAGATACGGCGCGAAGTCCACCAGCATGTCGCGGAACTCGACTTTTCCGAGTTGGGGGATGTAGGGAAAGATTTCGCGGCGGACAGGGATCCTTTCCTGAACGATCCAAACACCGTTCCTGGCGGTGAGCGCGAGCTCGATGGCGGCGTCCCAGGCAGCTTCGTTGGTTTCCCAGCCGAGGGTTACGCCCGAACCCCCGTACTCGTCGCTGGGTTTGAGGACCAGGTTATTCCGCTGCCGGCGAACGAAGTCCAATAATTCGATATGCTCGCCGAAATGCGCGGTCTGAACATCCGCGACTACGCGTGTCCAAGGGATATGGCGCTTGATCAGTTCGCGCTCGTCGTGGGAGAAGAGTGCTCCGTTTTGTTCATCGGTGAGAACGGCAAAAAAAGTTTTTACGTGGGGAATCTTGCACCGGAAAGTGTTGGCGACGCAGACGGCGTTGGCGGCGTAGGCCTTCACCAGCGCGGAACATTCCTGGGGCCGCGCCGCGATGTCGTTGATGAGCACGCGGCGGTAGACCAGATCGACTTTTTTTCCATCAGCGGTGAGCGACTTGCCGTCGAAATGGAGCTGCTTAGGGTCGGCGATGAGAGTGGGCACACCGCGAGCCTCGAAGCGCTTTTGGAGGATTTCGAATTCGCTCCGGGTAGGCACTTCTTCCCAATCCACGATGGCGATTTGCGGCGGCTTGGAGGTTCCGCCCCAGTCGGTGTAACTCGCCAGCAAGGCCTCAAGAAGTTTCTCACTGAGAGGGTAGCTCCGCACGTCAAATTTGGCCGCGAATTGCGTCATTACGGGAAGATCGTGAAAAATCTCCGCCAGCGTTTCAGCGTACCCAAGGCCGGCCGGCGATTCGGCGTTGTACTCCGCGAACTTCAGGGAATCGGGGAGGAGGAAAGAATCCAGGCGCGAAGCGGTGCTGGCAAGTCCATACCCGGCGGGCAGGCGAACGAGACGTTCTTCCCCGGGGCGCAAATGCAATTGGGCAAAAAGATTCTTGTCCTTGAGCGCTGCCGTCACCATGCGTTCACCAAGATCGGCGATCGTTTCCGCGACGGAGCGGACGCGCTGTTCGTCCGCGGGAGTGAGGAAAAAGGGACGGAGGAAAGGGCAATGGACGCGGTCGCCAAAGGTAAGCCTGGCCTTGCGCATTTGCTTGAACAAGACTTCAGGGAGCGACGGCATGCGCAGTAGCGTGTCCTTCAAAATGTCGTGCCACTCCGCGACGGGATCCAGTGGTTCAGCCGAAGTTGTCCGCGCGCCCGTCATGTCGCTCGTTTTCCCGCCTGGCCGGCAGTGAACTGCCCTGCGACGGCGTGTGCTCCGGCGCTCTTGGGTGCGCCAATGAAGCCACCGGGCGCGCCTATCCCGAGCATCTCTTCCCAGCGGGGCCAGGGCGAGGAGACGGCGCCGTTCAAGGCGCGGTCGATTACCAGTAGGGCCATTTTGTTCACGACTTGCTCGAAATAAAATTCGGTGATACGGTCCCGCTCGAAATCGGGGGCGGGATTGAGGAAGTCGATGGCGAAGGGCACACCATCTTTGACGGCAAACTCGATGGTGTTCATTTCGTAACCGAGTGCTTGATTGATGGTTTGCGCGTCTTTCACGATGCGGGTGCCGAGGTCCGCAGCGAGATAATCGTGTTCGACGAGATAGCGCCGCTCCTTGGGGTCATAGTGCACGGGCAAAATGTCCGTCTTGCCAAAGGTGAAACAGCGGACGTACTGAGAGAAATCGATGAACTCCTGGAGGGTCATGCAATAGGGCGAGGTCTTATCGTAGGCCGCGAGGAGTTCCTCTCTGTTGTGCACTTTGTAGACGTGCTTCCAGCCGCCGCCAGAGAACGGCTTCAAGATCGCGGGCCGGCCAACGTGATCGAGCAGGCCATCCCAATCGATGGGGTAAGTCAAGTTATGGAGAGATTCGGAGTTGATGTCCACATCACTGGGATAACCTTTTTGCGGAAGCAGGATGGTCTTGGGGATGGCGACGCCGAGTTTCGAGGCCACGGAATAATTGAAAAACTTGTCGTCGGCAGTCCACCAGAGAGGATTGTTGATGACGTAAGTTCCCTGAAGAACGGCGTGCTTGAGGAAGCCGCGGTAATACTCGACCTCGTGTGAGATGCGATCGACGATAACGCGGTACTCGGCCTTCTCGCCCATGCGTGCGCCGCCGAGCTTTACAAATTCGGCTGCGACGCCGTCCTTTTTACCAAGTTCATTGACGCGCACGATGAAGGCAGGGGGAAAGCTGTATTCGCGCCCGCAAAGAAGGCCAACCTTGATCATGTTCCTGCTCCTGTGTGGATATTCGGAGGCAACGCCCGCCGCGGCGCCGCTTAATTCACTGCGTGTGCCGAAGAAGTGCGCGGCTCGGTAACGCCACCGCGGGTTTCGGCGACCAGATGGCGTACTACGGCTTTCAGGTCGCCTGTCTCCCGGTGGACGCGCAACTGGCGCTCCGCGCTCGTGCCTTCGTTCAGAATCGTGTGAATGTACTCTACGGCGCTGCGGCTGCCCAGTTCGTCCAAGACATCATCGACGAATTCCAGAAGCTCCAAAGTCAGATCGCGCATGGGGACTTCCGTTTCCTTGCCAAAGTCGATCAGCTTGCCTTCGATGCCGTAGCGCGCAGCACGCCATTTGTTTTCCTCGATCAAGGCGCGGCGGTAGAGGCGGAAACTCTGGTTGCGGGTATAGAGGCGGTGCAGTTTAACGAGAATCGCCTGGGTAAGAGCGGCGATGGCCACGGCTTCCTCGACCTTCGTGGCAACGTCGCACATGCGGAATTCCAGGGTGCCGAAAGTCGGATGGGGCCGCACGTCCCACCAGATTTTCTTTCCGTTGTCGATACAGTTGAGTTTGATGAGCAAATTGACGAAATTTTCGTAGGCGCTCCAGGATTCGAATTGTTCCGGGACGCCGGTACGCGGAAAACGACGGAACACGGTGGTGCGGAAGGATTTCAGACCGGTGTTGCGCCCCATCCAGAAGGGAGAGCTGGTGGAGAGCGCGAGAAGATGGGGAAGAAAATAGCGCACCATATTCATCATGTCGATGGTGGTTTGCTTGTCGGGCATGGCGACGTGAACGTGCATACCGAAGATGAGCAGGGAACGCGCGAGTTGTTGCAGTTCTTCGATGATGTTTTGGTAGCGCTCACCGGGAGAAATGACCTGGTCGATCCAACTGGAGAATGGGTGGGTCCCAGCGGCGGCCACTTGCAGACCAACGCGTTCCGCGGCGGCGACGAGTTCGCCACGCGTACGGTGCATTTCGATGCGCAACTCGGCCACGCTCTGGCAGATATTGGTTCCCGTTTCCACAATGGACTGGTGCATTTCGTGCTTGACCTGCTCGATGATGTCAGGGGAAGCAGCGGAAATGAGCTGGCTGACATGCGAGCGCAGCGCGCACGTAGCAGGGTCAATGATTTGGAATTCTTCCTCGACGCCGATGGTAAAACGGTGAGCCATGGAGTGGCCCTCCGGTCGCACGAGTCTTACTGAGGACTTCCGCCGAGGTATCATACTCCCGGCAAGCTCAAATTACATCCGCGCAAGGGGCAGCAAGCTTCGTGAGGGCGGCCGTGGAGGGTCGTCTGAGAAAGGATTGAGAAGGAAAAAAGCGGGACAGATGGAAACATCCGCCCCGCTCAAGCTTGGCAGTACTGCGAACCCCGTAAACGCGGTTTCGTTTCTACGCGGCGCCCATGGTTCGCCGCTGCTGGAAGCACTCCCGGCAAAAGACCGGGCGCCCCTGCGTTGGCCGGAAAGGAACTGTAGTTTCCTTGCCACACTGCGAACAGTTGGTTCTTGTCTCCGAGCGCATCTGGCCCCCGCCTCCGCCCCCTTCTGCACGCTTTGCTTTACAGCCTTTACATCGCTTGGGTTCGTTTTTAAAGCCCTTGTCGGCGAAGAACATCTGCTCGCCAGCAGTGAAAACGAACTCCGCACCACATTCGGAACACTTCAGAACCTTATCGTGATATTCCATGAGCCGCTCTCCCCTTGACCCGGGTCTGGCAGGGTACGGGCGAGCTTGTTACCTTGGGCCGGATAAAATGAGGAAACCTGTATCCCGGGGACGCCGGGCACGGATCCCATGGGCCTGCGGGCACGAAGCTGCAACAGAAACCCAAACGTTCTCTGCCTTACGGGGCCTGATTCCCGGAAGTGTGGCGCGAAAGAGCAACAAGGAGGGACTGTCGGCCGCATTGCAAGGGCATAGTGAATCGCCCGCAAAATGGCCGCACTCGACTTAGTCCGATTCCCGCCGCTGCTTCTTGCGCAGTCGCTTCCGCGAAAGCGCTTCCTTTGCCCGTCGCTTCTCGCCGGGCTTCATGTAAAAACTGTGCTTCTTGATTTCCTTGATGATGTCTTCCTGCTGCACTTTGCGCTTAAAGCGGCGCAATGCATTCTCAAGAGATTCGCTCTCTTGAATGATGACTTCAGCCACGATTTAGTTCACCCCCAATCCGGTTAGGATTGGTCTCTCTGCGGTGCCACTCTCGGGTTCACCGCCCCTGTAGATTATCGCACGAGGATGATGGCATCTTCTAATCAATTGGGGGCATCAAAGTCAAGGAATCTTTCTGCCCACCCCGTCCGGGCAGGCGTTCCCTCACTTTTTGCTCACGCCCCTGGGTAATATCTTTTGAGTTAACGTACCGTGTTTGATTGGGTTGCGGCTTGATGCACAATTCATGCCAAATTGCGTTGTGATCAGGCTGTCGCGCGCCAACCATCATGGCTATAGCTCAATCAGCGATGCCTCACTTAGCTTGTACTCTTAGGCGTCGTTGCATAGAATGAGCCGCTTACCAGTCATCCGTGCCCCCGAGGTCGACCATGTCCGCAATGCGCGATGCCATCGGAGTTCTCCTCGCAGGAGGCCAGGGCGAACGGCTTTGGCCGCTCACGCGGGATCGCGCGAAACCGGCCGTACCCTTTGGCGGAGTCTACCGAATCATCGACGTCACGCTGTCAAATTGCATCAATTCGGACCTGCGCCGGGTGTTTGTTCTGACGCAATACAAAGCGCTCAGCCTGAACCGGCACATCCGCCGGGGGTGGTCTCCGCTGGCCGGGCTAGGGGACTACATTGAAGTGCTTCCGCCGCAGATGCGCGTTTCGAATCAGTGGTATCAAGGCACGGCCGATGCGGTATATCAAAACATCTATTCGATCGGGAGTGAGCGTTCGAAGTTCGTGTTTATATTGTCCGGCGACCACATCTACAAGATGAACTACAGCCGAATGCTGGGACAACACGTCGATTCGGGCGCCGACGTCACTGTCGCTACCATCGAGCTGACGCCCGAAGAAGCGGCGGGGCGTTTCGGGGTAATTGAAACCGACAAAGAGTGGCGCATCGTGGGTTTCGAGGAGAAACCCGCGTTTCCGAAACCTTCCCACCAGAATCCGGAACGCTGCAACGGGTCAATGGGCGTATACGTCTTCAGTACGCAACTGCTGATACCGATTCTGCTCGCGGACTCCGAGGATCCCAAGTCCAGTCACGATTTCGGGAAAGACATCTTGCCGCGGATTATTTCGAAGCATCGCGTGTTCGCGTACAACTTTGTGGACGAGAACGCCGAAAACGCCAAGGACGCACTGTACTGGCGCGACGTGGGCACGCTTGACGCGTACTTCGCGGCCAACCTGGACCTCGTGTCAGTTTCCCCGGTTTTTAATCTTTACGATAAAGACTGGCCGCTGCGGACCTGGCAACAGCAATATCCGCCCGCCAAGTTTGTTTTCGCTGACCCGGACCGCATGGGGGTGGCGCTAGATTCGATTATAGCGGGAGGTTCTATCGTTTCCGGGGGCCGCGTGCAGCGGTCTGTGCTGGGATACGACGTGCGCGTCAACAGCTATTGCGAAGTGTCGGACTCCATCATCTATAACCACGTGAACGTCGGTCGCCACTCGCGAATCAAGAAGGCGATCATCGACCGTCACGTAAGCCTGCCGGAGCACACCGAGATAGGGTACGACTTGGAGGCCGACCGCAGGCGTTTTCACGTCACGGAATCTGGAATTGTCGTTGTGGTGCGGCAGGAATCGCTTATCGAAGAGCCGGAAGCGGCATAATTTGGCGCACCAGCGCGGTTCCAACCAATTGAGCAGAATGTCGGCTGGAGTCCGTCTTCAGTAGATACGGGTCATTCGTTCGGGGAGGATGGCCCCGATAAGCTGGAACGGTACTAACCTGTGCGATCTCTTTAAACTTCTGTACAATTCGTCATTCGCACCCTTCCCGGAAAGGAAAAAACATGTCCAGGAGAATCACGCGCATCCATGCGCGGCAAATCCTTGACTCGCGGGGCAATCCCACAGTCGAGGTTGATGTGGCGCTCGATTCCGGTGTGGTCGGGCGTGCGGCGGTTCCCTCGGGCGCATCGACGGGGGAACACGAAGCGCTGGAATTGCGAGATGGCGACAAGTCGCGCTACCTCGGAAAAGGGGTGCTGAAGGCAGTCGCAAACGTCAACCAGGAAATCGCCAAGCACATCACCGGCTGCGACGCTGCCAACCAGCGCGACCTTGACCACAAAATGATTTCGCTCGATGGAACAGCGACGAAAAGCCGGCTCGGTGCGAACGCGATTCTGGCGGTCTCGATGGCCGCGGCGCGCGCGGCGGCGGTGGCTTTGAAGCAACCTCTCTACAAATATCTTTCGCGGTACTCGACGGATACCGCGGCAAATCTTCTACCGGTTCCAATGATGAACATCCTGAACGGCGGCGTGCACGCGGATAGTTCGGTGGACTTCCAGGAGTTCATGGTAATGCCCGTGGGGGCGCTAAATCTCTCCGAGGGGCTACGCTGGGGCGTCGAAGTTTTCCACGCGCTCAAGACCGCGCTCAAGAAGCATGGCTACTCGACAGCGGTGGGCGACGAAGGCGGCTTTGCACCGAGCTGCAAGTCTAATGAAGAAGCGATTCAGATTGTGCTCGAGGCAATCGTCGCCGCAGGCTATAAACCCGGCGAACAGGTCAGCATCGCCCTGGACCCGGCATCGAGCGAGTTTTTTGATAAAGGCAGCGGGAAATATGTTTTCAAGAAATCGGATAAGTCGGCGCACACTTCCGCTGAGATGGCCGCGTACTGGACGAACTGGGCAGAGAAATACCCGATCGTCTCGATCGAAGACGGCATGGCGGAAGACGATTGGACGGGCTGGAAATTATTGACGGAATCGGTTGGGAGCAAGACCGCGAAGAAGAAAATTCAACTGGTTGGCGATGATCTATTCGTAACAAACACCGAGCGGCTCTCGCGCGGCATCAACGAAGGCATCGCCAACGCCATTCTCATCAAGCTTAATCAGATCGGAAGCGTGACCGAAACGATTGACGCCATCGAACTAGCGCGCAAAGCCGGCTATCACTCCATTATTTCGCACCGCTCGGGCGAAACCGAAGATACGTTTATCGCCGACCTGGCGGTGGCCACGGCCGCCGGCCAGATCAAGACCGGCTCGGCCAGCCGCACCGATCGCATCGCCAAGTACAATCAACTCCTCCGTATCGAGGAAGAGTTAGGGCCGGCGGCAAGATTCAAGGGTAAGGCCGCATTGTCGTGAAGACCATTTCAAATTGGGGGGTAATTGCCGTGAGAGGGATTCCTCAGTTGGCGGCGATCGTGGGTATGTTGATGAGCGTGTTCGTGGCCGAGGCGCAAAACGCGGGGCCGAAGGAAACGCCAACGGCACCGCCAAAACTTGTGTTGCTGGTGTATCGGAAAATTCAGTTCGGCAAAGTCAGCGAGCGGCAGGAATTGGAAGTCGGTATGTCCCGTGCATGTGACCGGGTGGCGGTGCCGAATTCGTGGATCGATCTGGAGTCCCTAACCGGTCCCCCGGAAACGCTCTCCTTCGATCCTTTTGAGTCTTTCGCGCAAGTGGACAAGGCTTTTTCTATCTGGGGCCAGATCTACGCTGCTCACCCGGAGCTTGCGTGTGTGCAACAGCAAATCGACGCAACGCTGGCGAGCGAACGGGCGATCATCACGGTACGGCGTGATGATCTGGGTTACCGCGCGATGAGCATCGATTTGTCGAAGATGCGATTCCTGCGGGTTCTGGAGGTCCGCCTCCAGCCAGGCCATGAGAGCGATTTCGCAGAGGGGTTCAAGATGCTTAGCGCCGCTTACGAGAAGATTGATTCAGATACCCCGTGGATGGTCTATCAGATAGACGCGGGCATGCCGTCGCCGTCGTTCTTGATTTTTCTGCCGATGAGCGTGCTCCGGCAAAATGACGACCTCCCCGCCCGCCGGAAGAGCTTGCGCGATGCCGAAGGCAAACAGGCCGCCGAAGCCATGGAGCGGATTGCGCGGGAAGCCTACGCGAGCGCGGAGAGCAATATTTACTACATCAGCCCGGAAATGTCGCACGTGTCGAAGGAATTTGCCGAAGGCGACCCCGATTTCTGGACGCCGAAGAGAAAGGCGAACGCAAAGTCTGAAGAAAGCGCACCAGCAAGTAAGGCTCCCGTGCCGAAAATCGGAGCGGCAAAGCCGAAGCCATAGACGTGGCTGACTAATCGCTGCTGGATGCTTTTCTACTGAACTGGTCCAAAATCGCAAGGACCTGCTCAGGTCTCGCGCGGACGCGGTAGTCTTCGGTCAGGTTCGCCCAGCGAATCGTGCCGGTCGAATCGATCAGGAATTCCGCGGGCCGCGCGATATCTCCCTCGGGACCGCCATGCTGATGCAGCAAGTCGTAGTGCAGGACTGCTTCGAGTCTTTCATCCGAGAGAAACGTGTAGGTGTAGCCCTGCTTGCGGCAGTGATCGCGCGTGATTCCTGGGGGATCTACGCTGATGGCAACAACTTGCACTCCACGCGCCTTGAACTTGTCGAGCTGTTCCTGGAAACTCCGCAACTCGGAGTTGCAGAAGGGTCACCAGTAACCACGGTAAAAGATCAGAAGCACCCACTGATCGGCGTGGCCCGTCACAGGACTAGCGACAGAAGTCCCCCAGAGTTTTGAGAGCGTGACCGGATTGCCATCCTTATCGGGAAGCGTGAAGTCGGGAGCTTTCTCTCCAACCTGCGGCGCGCCTTTAGAAGCGGGGAGGCGCTTCGCAAACGAAAACGTAAAAAAGAGAAAGAAAGCGATGATGACGATGCTGATGAGGCTGAAAATAGGTCCGAGGATTTTGCCGCGATACTGATCGGGCTTCTTATGAACGCGGAGAAGGCCTGCGCCGAGCAAGCCCAGTCCGAAAGCGAAGAGAAGCAAATTCACCCAGGGAACATCACGCGTCACGGAGAAGCGCGCGAAAAATAAAAAATAACTGGGAAAAGCAAGCAGCACAACCAGGAAACCGAGATACAAGAGCGCATTCCAGCGGTATTTCATTCGACACCTTTGGGGGTGGAGGTCAAAAAACACGCTGCCTGCCTACAGCACGTGTCTCAAACATAATAACAAATCACGGGAGTGCGGCGAGGAGTGCCTCCGGTGTGGCGTTGTCGCCGAACGTTTGGCTGATGTGCGCGAAGCGGTCCACGTTTCCCGGGCCGAAGACGAAACTCCCGCCGAGCTGAAACGGATTCTTGCCGAGTTTGTGCTGGTGATGACCCGCCACACGGGCTCGTTTGCGGCTGACGGCATTATCCTTGCGAAGAAGATGGAGGAGATTCGCGGAACCGAGTCCAGCGGCGTGATAAGCCCGGCGATAGTCATCGACCAGGAGCGGAAACTGAATTCCCGTTTCCTCGCGAAACACGCGAGCGTAGTGGGCGTCACCCAAGCCGATCGCGGCCAGCAAGGCTCCTTTATCCCTGAAGGCCTGTTCGTGTTCGCGCAACTGCGCGACATGTTCGCGGCAGAAAATTCATCCGTAATGGCGGAGAAAGACGAGTACAGCAGGGCGGCCGGCCCAGAGCGACCCAAGCCGGATTTCCTTGCCATCTGCATCGGGAAGCACAATTTCCGCGAGCCTGCTGCTTAGGAATTGGCCCATGATAATTCAATCTTGAGGAGCGCACTCGGCGTTGTCAAATCGAATTGTCCAGCTTCAGATTTAGCTCGCCTTCCCATCGGGCAATGACGACGCACGCGACGCAATTCCCGAGAACGCTGACTGCCGTTCGCCCCATATCCATAAGCTGGTCGATGGCGAAGAGCAGAAACAGCGGCTCCATGGGCAGGTGAAAGGAAGTGGCGGCGCCAAAGACGATCAGCAAGGAGGCGCGCGCCGCGCCCGCGGTCCCCTTGCTGCTGATCAAGAGCGCGAGGATCATCATGATTTGCTGACCGACGCTAAGGTGCAATCCGGCGGCCTGGACAACAAAAAACAATGCCAAGGACTGATAGAGACTCGCGCCGTCCAAATTGAAGCTGTAGCCAGTGGGGAGAACGAAGGCAACAATTTCGCGCGGGACGCCAAAGGACTCCAATTTCTCGATGGCGCGAGGGAGGGTGGCCTCTGAACTGGCCGTGGCAAATCCGAGGGTGACGGGCTCAGTGACGGCGCTGATGAAGCGCTTAATGGGGATGCGCGCCCACAGCGTAATCGGCAACAAAACGCAGACGATGAAAAAAGCAAGCGCGACGTACATAGTGGCCAGGAGTTTCAAGAGTGGAAGAAGAACTCCCAACCCGAAATGGCCAACGGTGTAGGCAACGGCTCCAAATACGCCGAGCGGAGCAGCGTACATGACTAGATTCGTGAACTTAAACATGGTTTCCGAAAGGCTTTCGGCGAACGCGAGCATGGGACGGCGCTTCGGCTCGGGCACCAAAATGAGGGCCATGGCGAATAGAACGCTAAAGACGACGATTTGAAGCACCTGACCTTCGGCGACGGATTTGGCGATATTCTCCGGGAAGATGTCGGTGATGAGCTGGGTGGCGGAGTGCGGCGAAACATTCAGCGATTGGACCGCTGACGATGGCGGCAGATGGACGCCCTCGCCTGCCCGGCTCAGGTGGATGGCCGCATACCCGATGAACATGGCAATCGTTGAGACTACTTCGAAATAGACGAGCGACTTGACGCCGAGGCGGCCGACTTTCCTCAGGTCTGCATGGCCCGCGATGCCGACGACAAGAACGCTAAAGAGCAGCGGCGCAATGATGACCTTGATGAGGCGCAGAAAAATCGTACCAAGAAGCTGCAAGTTGACCGCGGCAGAGGACCAGTCGTGGCCAAATTCCGCACCTAGGAGCATGGCCACAAAAATCCAATAGGTCAGCGAACGCTTCCTGAGTCCGCCGAAGAGCAAGGCGAGAATTCCGGCCCAGCGCAGCGCGGTCAACCAGGGATGCCCCGTTGCGAGCAGCGGCAGTATCGCGCCGGTCAGGAAGAGCAAGATGCCGGCGAGGGGAATGCCGTGGGTAAGGGAGGGATCTGTTTCGTCCTGTGACTTTTTCTCAGTCGAGTCGGTCATCGTTTTTGGCCGGGCAAATCATATACTGCCGCGGGCGCTGCGAGAAATTTGTTGCTTTTGTGCCTCATCGATCCGGCCACGGAGTTGAGGGGAAAAAGCGGGGTGCACGTCTGGAAAGTGATGAGTCATGCGGCCCTGCGTTCCCAGAAGTCCTGAAAACGACCACTGAGTTTTGAGCAGCGAAGAGCAATGATGGCGTTGGAGCCGTGAACGGTCCAG
>JACXTT010011050.1_pt1 | contig 12110 bp, 12 predicted proteins | sample 9270951 | NCBI WGS metagenome assembly JACXTT01 (sample SAMN15532306, study PRJNA645909) | rock metagenome | isolation source: weathered quartz diorite | place: Puerto Rico | collected 2017-06-21 | reverse complement strand
GCCCCTTCGGGTCGGCGCCCTTCTGCTTGACCTTGTAGGCCTCGATCGCCTCGTCGTACTTGGCGGCGATGGCAGCCTTGGCGTCCTTGGCGTGCTTGCCCGACGGGAAACGGTCGAGGTAGCTGCGATACTCGGACATCGACGGATAGCGCGAGCAGCTGCGCCAGGCCTCGCGCTCGGCCGCACCGCGGTTGAGCGGAACGGCGATGCCCGCCAGCAACACGCCGGCGCCCGCGAACGCTCCGTACCACTTGAGCCGCGCCTGCTTGGCCGCCGCGTCCGCCGGGGTCGGTCCCGCCTTGGGAGCGCCCGCCATCAGCGACGGGGGCACCATGTCGAAGCCTTCTTCTGCGTCGAGCAGACCCATCGACATCAGCTCGAGCACGCGGCGCCGCTGACCGAGCAGCTGATTGGCCCAGTCGACCGAGGCCTGCTGTCCGCGGATGGTCAGGTTGCAGATGGTGCCCGCGAAGTCGAGCCGCACCGCGGTGTACTGGTACACGCCGTTGGTCGAGTGGTGGGTCAGCGACACATCGTGCAGGTTCACCAGCGGCCAGATGGTCACCTTGTCGACATCGACCTGCAAGAGGTGCAGCGGGTGGATGGTGGTGTACTTGCCGTACGGGCTCTTGGACACGCGACGCACGCGGCTGATGGCGAGCCCGAGGAACAGCGGCGCGCCGATGATGAAGAACACCATCCACGCCGCGGTCGAGCCGGCCCACAAGCGCGTCGAGTTGAGCGCGTTGTTGAGCATCACCAACTGGAAGATCACCGCGCAGATGAGCAGGAAGATCGGCCCGCCCCACACGCCGTGCTGCAGCTTGCCGGCCGCCCACTCTTTTCCGTGGGTGGCGATCCAGGTCTTGGAGTTCTCCGGCAGGGTCGCGATCGGCAGCGTCGAGCGCGCCGGGAACTGGAAGCTCATCGACGCGCGCGAGGGATCGAGCTGCTTGCAGCGCTGCAGCAGGCGGTTGGCGTCGACCGAGCGCTTCATGGCGAACAGATCGGCCGCCAGCGACGCGAGCCGGGTCGCCACGTACTTCTTGGTGTCCGGATCGTCGGGCAGGATCTTGAAGATCTGATCGAGGTCCTGCTCGGCCAGATCCGCGCGGTTGCGCAGCAGCTGGATCTGCACCTTGCGCATGAAGAACACGAGTTCCTGGAAGTCGACCTGGCCGTCCATGTCGATGGCGCGCTGCAACTCCTCGAGCGCGGCCTCGTACTGCTTCATCGACGACAAGCAGTCGGCCATGGCGACCAGCACGCGGGTATCGGCCTCGTCGCGCTGCTTGGCCGCGCGATAGGCGTCCATCGCCTGCTGGTACTGCTTCTGGTGGTAGTAGGCGTAGCCGCGGTGCAGGTGATAGACCGCGTTGTCCGGCTGCGCGGTCACCAGCGCGTCGAACTGAGCCAGCGCCTCCGACGGCTGATCGTTGTTCAGGTACGCCATGCCGAGCATGTCGCGCGCGAAGTAGAGCTGCGGCTGCAGGCGCAGCACCTCGATGAACTCGCGCTGCGCGGTGCGATAGTCACCCGCGTCCATCGCGTCCATGCCGGCCTTGACGCGCGCGGACACTTCCTCGCCGTACTGATCGTACTGGTTGATCGAATCGTAGTCGGCGCGCGACTGTGCGTTCGAGAGCACCTCGTACGCCTCGCGGATCTTCTTGAACTCTTCCGGGTGGGTCTCCGGCGGGTACTTGCGGACCAGGGCGAAGTACGCCTTCTTGATCGTCCGGTCGTCGGCCGCCTTGTCGACGCCGAGCACCTCGTAAAAGCTCACACCCTTCGCGTTCGCCATTGGTCTTTATCCCCTTATTCCCGGACCAGGGCCTTCTCGATCGCCTCGGCGACCGAGTCGACATAAATCAGCTCCACCCGCGCGGCCACCTCGTCGGGCAGCTCGCGTCCATCCCGCAAATTGCGACGCGGCATCAAGATGGTCTTGATGCCCGCCAGGTGCGCGGCGACGATCTTCTCGTAGATGCCGCCCACCGGTTTCACTTCGCCATAGATCGTGATCTCGCCGGTGGCCGCCAAGCGCGGCTTGAGCGTGCGCTGGGTGTAGGCCGAGATGCCGGCCAGCACCAGCGCCAACCCCGACGACGGGCCGTCTTTGCCCATCTCGGTGTCGGTGAAGTGCAGGTGCAAGTCGTAGCCGCCCACCAGGCCGTCGATCGACAGGTCCTTGGCGCGCGCCTTCAAGCACGAGAACGCCACCATGCCGGCTTCGCGGCCGGTCTGGCCGACATTGCCGGAGAAGATCAATTCGCCCTTGCCGACCACGGCGACTGCTTCGAGCGGCGACACCGCTCCGCCGCGCGGAGTCCAGCCGAGCACGCCGATGCGTCCCACACGCGGCGTGTCGTCGAGCGCCGCGGCGGTGGACTTGTGCGGCTCCTTGAGCGACTTGAGCTTGGCGGCGGCCTTGCTGTCGGGGTCGCGCTTCTCCGCCGCGACGTACATCTTCTCCGCCTGCTCGCGCTCGCCCAGCGTGGCGTAGAGATCGCCGAGATCTTCATACGCATTGGAGTCGTCGGGGGTGAGCAGGATGGCTTTTTTGTAATACGGAATCGCATCGCGCAATTTGCCGCGCGACTGCATCAGATCGCCGAGGCGGTTCCAGGCCACGCCCAGATCGGGCGCGCGTTCGATGGCGGTCTGGAACGCCTGGTGCGCGCGGTCCTGCTCGTTTTCGATCAGGTGCACTTCGCCGCGCAGGAACTCGTAGGCCGCGGCGGACTTGTCCGGCACCGCCGAGAGCGCGCGCTTGCAGCCCGAAACATCACCGTCGGCCAGGTGGCGCGCGGCCTCTTGCAGAGCGGCCGGCGCGAGCGCCTGGCGCAAGCGCTCGTTCTTGAGCGTCTGCTTGGCTTGAGACACGTAATAGCTGCGCGAGCGCACGCCGGCCATCCGCTCGGACGCCGCCTCGTCGCCGAGGTCGAGATACAGCTCGCGCAGGTTGTCCGCGATCTGCGCATCCTCGGGCGCCAGACGCTGCGCGGTCTCGAGCGCCGAGCGCGCGCGATCGAACAGCATCTTCATGCGGCACAGCTCGGAGATGGTGACGAAGCGCCGTGGATCGGTCGGCTGCAGCTTGGCCGCCTCCTCCGCGTGCAACAGCGCATCGTCGACGCGGCCGATGGCCAGCAGCATCTCGACCAATTCGTCGCGCGCGCCGAAGTCATCCGGATTGCGCCGTGCCTGATCTTCGAGAGTCTTGAGCGCCTCCTGCTCGCGGCCATCACGCTCGAGCGAGCGCGCCAAAAGGCGCCGCGCATTGGCCAGATCCGGATCCAGCTCGAGCGCCTTCTGCGCCTGCTTGGCGGCGAGGCCATACTGCGCGTCGCCGAACAGAGCCTCGGCGAGCTGAAACCGCGTGGCCGCGTCGTTCGGCTTGAGCACGACTTCGCGCTTCAAGTCGTCGATGAGGAACTTCGATGACACTAGTCCAGCTCGAAGAGGAAATTGGTGAGGTCGTTGTCGAGGCGAGACATCTCGGCGCGGTCATTGCGCGCCACCGCGCTCTTGAGCTGGCCGATCATCTCTTCCAGCTTGGCCTTCTTGACTCCGTCGACGTTCTGCAGCCGGGCGGTCGCCGCGGCCACCAGCGCCTTGACTCCCGAGTCGCTGGCCGCCATCGGCGGAGGTCCCGAGGCCGCCGCGCCCATGCCGCCGCCCGACGCCGCGGGCGCCGCACCGTCGCCGTCCCACTCCTTCTCGAGACGATCTTTGGCCGCCTGGCGATCTTTGTCCGACATGCGCGTGGCCGACTTGTCCACCTGCAGCTTGGCCTCCTTGCCGGTCGACACGATCTTGGTCGACACCTGCAAGATGCCGTTGACGTCGTAGGTGAAGGTGATGGCCACCTTCTCGTTGCCCGCGGGCCCCGGCGGAATTCCATCGACGCTGTACTGGTCGAGGAAGGTGTTGTTCTTCACCAGCCGGCTCTCGCCCTGGTACACCTTGATGTCGACCATGCGCTGGTTGTCGCCGGTGGTCGAATAGACCTCGGTCTTGGACACCGGCACCGTCGAGTTGCGCGGGATGATCGGCGAGAACATGCCGCCCATCTTCTGATAACCGGTCGACGCCACCACCTCGACCCCCAGCGTGAACGGACACACGTCGGTAATCATGATGCCGCGTTCGGTGGAGATCGAGCCCGATTTGAGCCCCGCCTGAACCGCCGCGCCCAGCGAGATGGCCTCGTCGGGGTTGACGCCGCGCCGCGGCTCCTTGCCGAAGTATTCCGACAGCAAGTGCTGCACCATCGGGATGCGCGAGCTGCCGCCGACCAGCACCACATCGCTGATCTGCGCCTTGGACAACTTCGCGTCCTTCATGGCGATCTCGACCGGCTCGAGCGTCGAGCGCAGCGCATCGCCGAGCAGCCCCTCGAGCTGCGCGCGCGAGATCTCGAGCTCGAACGACAGCGGGTCGGTGCCCTTGGCCGCCAGGAACGGCAGCATGATCTGGGTGGTCTTGACCGTCGACAGCTCCATCTTGGCCTGCTCGGCCGCGGCCTTCATGCGCGCCATCGCCTTGGGATCGCGGCGCAGGTCGATGCCGTGTAGCTGCTCGAATTGCTTGCACAACCACTCGACGATCGAGCGATCGAAGTCGCCGCCGCCCAGGTGGTTGTTGCCGGCCCAGGCCTTGGCGTCGAGCCAGCCCCCGAACCTCCCGGCCCGCGAGCCGGCGAAGGTGCCACCGCCCAGGTCATAGACCAGGATGTGCTGCTCCTTGTCGAGGTGATCGAGGCCGTAGGCGAGCGCGGCCGCGGTCGGCTCGTTCAAGATGCGGTCGACCTTGAAGCCGGCCAGCTCGCCCGCGTCCTTGGTCGCCTGGCGCTGCGCATCGGTGAAGTAGGCCGGAACCGTGATCACCGCCTCGGTGATCGTGCCGCCGAGGTAGATCTCCGCGTCGTCCTTGAGCTTCTTGAGAATCAGCCCCGACACTTCCTGCGGCGAATACTCGCGCGGACCGACCTTGACCTTCTGCGAGGTGCCCATCAGGCGCTTGACCTCGGCCACCGTGCGGTCGGGCATGGCCACCAGCTGATTCTTGGCAGTCTCACCGACGTGCAGCTGGTCCGAGCGATCGAGCCCGACCACCGACGGCGTCAGTCGCTTGCCGGCCTCGTTCGGGATGATCTCCGGGCGCTCCCCGCGCATGTGCGCCACGAGCGAATTGGTCGTACCGAGGTCGATGCCGACGACAATGGCCATTGCTCTCCTCAGAAGATGTACGGGTGGGGCCTACGCTTCTTCCAGAAGGATGAGCCTACCAAAACAGGGAACTACTTGCGAGGGGCGGCGGCCTTCTTCTCCCAGGCGCCGGAGGCTACTGCTTGCTTGAGCTTGGCCACCAGGGCGGCCGGGATTTCCATCTCGGGCAGGGTGCGGAAGATGTTGGTCGAATCGCGCGACTTGATCTCCTGATCGAACGGCCGCTGCGGGGTGCGGAGCTGCACCACCGCGCTCTGCGGCGGGGCGATGAAGCCTTTTTGCAGCGCGATACCGATGCGCGAGGGACAGTGACACGGGTTGCGCGGGTCGACGTGCTCGCAGCGCGGCGCCAGGTAGTCGCCTATTTTCTTGCGCGCGCGCGACAGGCGCACCTTGAAGGCCGAGACCTTGATGCCCAGCGCCTTGGCCGCGTGCTCGTCGGTCTTGCCCATCACCGACGACATGACGAACGCCACACGCTCGCCCGGCGACAAGCAATTGATCACCGAGGTCATGCAGCCCTGCTTGAGCTCCCACAGCAGATACTCGCGCTCGGGCTGCGACAGCGACGAGACCTCGTGGGTGCGCGTGGCTTCCGAGCGCAGGGTCTCGTCGAGCAGATCGAAGTCCACCTCGGGCGTCGGCGGTAACTTCTTTTCGATCACATAGGCCGCGATCTTGAGCAGCCACAGCTCCTGCTCCTCGGGGCTCGACGGTACGCTGCCCTGCGACGCGCGCTCGAACGTTTCATAGAGCGCGGTCTGAGCGTCGTCGCTCGAGAGTGTCATGCGCGAGCAGAAATTCCACAGCACGCCGAGGTGAACCTCTACGAGCTGGGAGACACCGGTCGACATGTATCTTGTGATCGTAATATGGTGAGCCACGTAATGACAAGAATGTTCGGTTGTTTCGCCGCCGTTTCGCTTTTGGCGTGCAGTGCCGGGAGCCCCGGGCACCCGCCGGCGGCGCGCATCGTCGTGACCCCCGCCTATGTGCCGCTGTCCGACGGCTACCGCACCGACGTGTTGCTCGACGGCTCGGGCTCGAGCGACGACGTGGACGACCCGCGTCGCATACAGCCGCTATTGTATGAGTGGGAGATCGAAGACGCCGATGCTCCGGTCTCGCCTTCGTTGGAGTCGCAGAAAGTGACCGTGCGTATCGCCGGCAGCCACCCGGTGACCGTGCGCCTGACGGTGGCCGACGGCGATGACGTGAAGAATACGGTCAGCGCTCAGATCGGTGTTACTTTTTGAAGTAGGGGCTGAGCGCGCTGTGGATGCGCTCGGACAAGTCGTTGATCAGCGCGAGCTGGCTGCCGGTGGCTCCCTGCTTGGACGCATCGACCGCCGCCTGCGCATCGATCAGCGCATTGTAGGCCGGCAGCGACTGCATGCCCTTGAGCGCGTCGACGCACACGCGCCGGGTGTCGAAGCTGCGCACCTGGCCGGCATCGATGAGGTCGCTTCGCAGCTGAGTCAACGCCAGCGAGAAGATCGCCGGGTCGCTCGGCGGACCCGCGAACTGGCTCTGCAGGTCATCCGCCGGTGCGATGAACAACGCATTGGTGATGTCGCGGGTGCTCACATCGGTCGGGCTGCTGAACAGGTAATTCCCAAGCCCTGCCGCGCACTTCGGCACTGGCGCCGGCGCACACGTAGGTGAGCAGCTTGTCGCGGAAGTAGGGGTGCAGCCCCGAGTACAGGTAGTAGGGACCCCATGCCTCGTCGAGCGGATTGGCGCCCCAATCGAAACGGGCGCAATCGGGATCGTGGAGCGCGTCGTTGTCGTCGCAGTACGGATCCGACGGCACCTTCGTCGACAGCCCGTACAGCAGCTTGATGGCATCGATGTCGTAGCTGCCGGCCTGCTCGCGCTGCAGCGCCTCGGGGGTGTCGAGGTAATCCATCACGCTCGACGACGGCGGCACCAGCGATCCCTTGAAGTTGTGCTTCAGGCCGAGGGTATGACCGATCTCGTGCATCACCACGTGGGTGACGAAGACCGCGGCCTTCTGTTGCGCGGTGAGCTGCGAATTGTCGCGCGCCAGCTTGGCGGCCTCGCGACGCGCCGGATACTGACACAGCGGCCGCTCGCTCATCGCCGGCCACACCAGCCGCGCGGTCGGCGCAGGCGCCGCGGGCGGATCGTCGGTGAAGAAGAACGGGGTGATGAACCCTTCGTTAAAGTACACGCTGGCGCCGCGAATCTCGCCGGTGTTGCGACGGATCCGGATCGATGATCAGGTAATTGAAGTCGTCGTCGGCGAACGAGCTGCCGGCCGGCGCGAGCGAAGCCTCGAGCACCTTGAAACCGAACACCGCGTTCCAGTTCTCGAGGCCCTTCTTGATCGCGTCGTAGATGTCGACTCCGGCGTAGCGCGGATCGGCCATCAGCTTGGTGACCCGATCCGAGATCCGCCATTTGATCGGCTTCATGCCCGGCTTGATGTTCCACTTGGCCACGCGGCGCTCGGCGCGTCCCTGGTTCGGCACCAGCTTCTGCTCGGCGTCGAAGTAGTACGTCTCTCCACCTCCGTCATCGAAGACGAAGGTCACTGATGAAATTCAGTCAGCAGTGTGATGCGCGGCACGAAGCGAAGGCGGCGGCGCAGCGCTTCTCGATGCAAGCATCGCACGTGCTGGACGGCTTCATCTTGCACTCCTCATCGCAGCCGGTGCCGAACGCCCGGCAGCGCTCCGCCTCCCACAAGGCATCGGCCGCCGCCGGGCAGCTCGCATCGACGCAGGCGGTGTACGACTCGCCCTTGTCGTCGCCGCGCGCATTCGTCAGGCAGGCCAGGCTGTCGCCGCAAGCGGTGGTGCCGTGACCGACATGGGTGGCCGCCAGGTCGCTGGTGTACCAGCTCTCGTCGAGCGCGCAGTGCTCGAGCTGGCGATCGCGCGGATAGTAGATGCCGACGAACATGCACATCTCGTCGCGCGTGGTCAGCCCCTGCATGATGTCGCGGTCCTCGTCGTTGCGATAGTGGCAGCGATAGTCGAGCGTGCTGCCCGCCGGCAAGGTCATGCCCGCGCCGAAGGTCTTGATCGGCACATTCTCCCAGCTGTCGCTCTGATAGATGCGCGTGGCCTGCCCGCCGGTGACCAGCTCGGCGGTGTAGTCGACTCCTCGCTTGTGCATGTGCGACTGCGCGTCGAGCAGCTTGACCTCTTTGCTGATCGGGCAGCGCATGCGTGCCTCCGACTCGGTATGCGCCGGCACGCGAATGTAGAAGTTGTAGAAGAACATCACGCCCGCCTCGGTGGTGACCGTCCCCGTGTCGACCGTGTACCGCTTGACCCGGGCATCGGTCTGCAGCTCTGCGCACGTGGCGTTCAGGTAATGCGTGTTCATCAGCAGCACCTTGCCGGGCGGGATCTTGATCGCCACGCCCGGCGGCGCGGGCTGGGTGCCGGCAGCCTCGGGAGACTGCGCACCGCCCACCACTCCGTCGACCTCCCAATGCGCCGGCGCGCCTTCGGGGCACTCGAACACTCCGCTCTGCGGAATCTTGTCATACGGTGTCGTGAACAGCAGAACGTGGTGGCTACCCGCGGTGTAGTGCACCTCCTGCCGGTTCACCCACAACCCCTCTTCGGGGGCGCGGAAGAACTTGCAGCGCTCGGTCTCCATGCCCGCGGCGATATTGGACTGCATGCTCACTTCCACCGCCTGACCCGGAGGCGGCGCGACCAACTGATCGTCGTTTTCCGCGACAGCTCCGCAGCCCGCCACTGACAACACGATCAGAGATACACCGCACACATGTAGTCGAAGCATGCGTCCTCCCATGATTGGCCACGAGCGACAGCAATGCGCGTGCCGGGCTAAGATGCCTGCGCGTGTGGCTGCCCCTTCTGATCTTCGCGCTCACCTAGTCGCTGCTGCTGGCGATGATGATCCTGGCGGCCTACCTGGCCGAGGCCGCGTTCTTCCGCACCGTGGCCCATCGCGCTGCGCTGCACGCGGGCAGCGCGCGGGGACTGTTGATCGTGGTGGTGGTGGTGGCGGTGTCGGGCCTGGCCTCGACGGTGCTGGTCAACGACACCGTGTGCCTGATGATGACTCCGATCGTGCTGGCGGTGGTGCGCGAGCACCGCCTGCCGCCCCTACCCTATCTGCTCGCGGTGGCCTCGGCGTCCAATGTCGGCGGTGTGATGACCCTGACCGGCAATCCGCAGAACATGATCATCGCCACCGCCGGACACCTCACCTACTGGCGGTACTCGGCGCGCATGGCGCCAGTGGCCATCGGCGGTTTGATCCTGGTGACCCTCATCTTGTCGTCGGCCTTCCGCGGTCAGCTGCCGCGCGGCCAGCTGGCCGCCGCGCACGTTCCTCCTCCTGCTCTGGATCGTTGGCTGCTCGGCAAGGCGCTGGGCGTTCTGGCTCTGGTGGTGATCGGCTTCATCGCCGGCGTGCCGATGCCGGGCATTGCCCTCGCGGGAGCCGCGCTGCTCAGCCTGATCGCGCGCCCCGCGCCGCGGCCGGTCTTCGCGCGCATCGATTGGTCGTTGATCCTCCTGTTCGCCGGATTGTTCGTGGTCATCCGCGGCGCAGCCTCGACCGGAGTGTTGACCCGTCTGTATGAATACGCTGCGCCGGTGTTCGGCAGCTCGGCCGAGCGTCAACTGATCAGCTTCGGCCTGTTCTCGCAGCTGGCATCGAACCTGTTCTCCAACGTGCCCTACGTGCTGATCGCGCGCGACCTGGTGCCCAGGCTGGCGCAGCCCGAGTATCAATGGACCGGATTGGCCATGAGCTCGACGCTGGCCGGCAACCTGACCCTGGTCGGCTCGGTGGCCAACCTGATCGTCTTCGAGCTCGCGGGCGAAGACGGCCACATCGGCTTCTTCCGCTTCCTGCGCTACGGCGCGGCCATCACGCTCGCCACCACCGCCCTCGGTTTCGCGGTGCTGCTGCTCGAGATGAAGCTCGGCTGGTAGCGCTACGGGAGGGTCTGGCAGTCGCGCACGCACACCTGATCGCAGGTGCGCAGCACCACCGGGTGATCGCTGCGCGGCATGATCAGCGCAAAATCGGATGATGGGGCGCCCGCCGGCACATAGGTGAGGCCGAGCTCGAGCTGGGTGCCGGTGTCGACGACGAAGTTGATGGTGGCACGGCCGCCATGACAGCCGGCTTGCGAATCGGTGTGATCGGAGTCGCACCGGCAGGCGCTACGCACTCGCCTTCCAAGCGGTACGCGGTGCCCGCGCCGCCGCAACCCGCGAGCAAAATGATTAGGCAGATCGATCGCATGCGGTAGTCGATCGCAAACCCTGCGCCAGCGCGTAAGGCCGCGAAATCCACGCGGCGACGATGTAGGTGGACCTCAGATTCCTGAGACTGCGACGGCAGTTTGCACAGAGTTTGGTTTGCTCGTCACGAACAGCGCGTTACGATCACGAGGCATGAGCCGCGCCGAGGCGAAGGCAGTAGGGGTGGCGTCGTTCGTGGCAGTGTTGCGCCAGATGGTGCAGCAGAGCGAGTTCGACAAATTCGTCGCCACGCTGCCGCGCGACACCGCCGAGATCGTAGCTCGGCCGCCGCTGCCGGTGACGTGGATTCCAGTCGAGACCACCTTCCCGCTCTATGAGGGTGCGTTCGAGCGGCTGTTCGGCGGCGACGTCGAGCGTATGTTCGAGGCTGGGCGCATCCAGCTCAAGAATGATTTCCGCGGCATCTATCGCATGTTCATCCGCATCGCCACGCCGGCCTATGTCGCGGCGCGCACCTCGCAGATCTGGGAGACCTACACACGCAACGGCGGAGTGATGCAAGTGGTGGTGGAGCAACCGACGTTGATCGAGATTCAGGTCACCGGACATGCGCGGCCGTCGCGCGCCATCTGGCACCTGATCCGCGGCAGCATCCACGGAGTCATCGAGCTCACCGGAGTGAAGTCACCGCGCGTCACCATCGTCACCGGCGGCGGCCTCGGCCCCGACACGCGCTTCCGCATCACCTGGGAGTAGCCGCGACTCGATGAGCGCGCGCGCTTCGGCCGCCTGGGCCTCGGGGACCAGGATCTCGACCGGCACCCACGGGCCGAAGAATTGGAGCAGCGCGCGCATGTGAGCGCCGCGCGCGTGCGACGGGATTTTGGCGGCCGCGAGCATCTGCAGCGTCGGATCGATGGCATACACGCGGTGCTCGGGCCACGCCGCGGCGAGCGCACCATGTGCGCGGCGGGCGCGCCACTCGCCGGCGAAGTCCATGATGGCCGCGGTCACCACCACGCCGCGCAACACCTCGGTGCCCAGGCCCGCGCCCCGCTGGACCATCACCGTGTGGCCGAGCAGGCCCGAGACGATGCGCGTCCCCACCAGCGACGCCAGCGCCACCGCCGCGACGTAACCGGCGCTGCGCACCGCCGCGGCGCGGCCGAGAGCGGCGAGCGCGCGCTCCAGCGCCGGCCGATCCATCGCGCCGCCCAACTGTTCGAGCACCAGCGCGTGACGCCGCGGATGATTGAACCAGTGCGACAACAGCAAGCTGCCGGCGACGATCAGCAGCACCTGGCACAGGAAGTAACGCTGCGTGCCCGGGATGATCAGATTGACCAACGGGCCCACGTCGAGATCGAGCGACCACAAGGTGGCCGGCAGCATCAACACCGTGGCCGCCAGCTCGAGCGGGACCAGGCCGGTCGACGGCAGACGCAAGCGGATCTCGTCGGGCTCGCGTTTGCGCGCATGCTCGCCGAGCACCCACCAGGTGACCCCGGCCATGGCGCCGATTACCGCCAGCTAGCTCGCCAGTCGCGCCGGCTCCACCGACAGGAGCAGCGCGAGGCGGCCGGCCCAGCCTAGACAGATCGCCCCCAGCCACACCCCGCCCCCGGTGCGCCCGCCACAACCGTTGACCAGC
>JACXTT010011049.1_pt1 | contig 12111 bp, 10 predicted proteins | sample 9270951 | NCBI WGS metagenome assembly JACXTT01 (sample SAMN15532306, study PRJNA645909) | rock metagenome | isolation source: weathered quartz diorite | place: Puerto Rico | collected 2017-06-21 | reverse complement strand
GGCGCCCGCCGCCGCGAAACCGGCCGCGTCCGCCACCGCCGCTCCCGCCGCCAAGGCGACCGACGAGATGACGCGGCGCGGCTTCCTGTCGACCCTCGGGGTCGCCTGGACGGCGTTCGCGGCCGCCTGCGGCGCCGGGGCGATCGCCACGACGCGCTTCATGTTCCCCAACGTGCTGTTCGAGCCGCCGCAGCAGTTCAAGGCCGGTCTTCCCGCCGATTTCATCGTGGGCACCGTCGACCAGCGCTTCAAGGAGGGCTTCGGCGTCTTCCTGGTGCGCAACGATGACGGCATGTACGCCCTGCGGGCCGTCTGCACGCACCTCGGGTGCACGCCGAACTGGCTGGAGGCGGAGAACAAGTTCAAGTGCCCGTGCCACGGCAGCGGCTTCTATCGCACCGGCATCAACTACGAGGGACCGGCGCCGCGGCCGCTCGAGCGCTACCGCATCGTCCTGGCCGACGACGGGCAGATCCTGATCGACAAGACGAAGATCTTCGCCCAGGAGAAGGGCGAGTGGAGCAGTCCCGAGTCGTTCCTGAAGGTCTGAGAGTCTAGGGTCTCCGGCGGCGCCGAGGGACCTCGTGGAGACGGAACCATGGCGGCCCTGAAGAAGCTCTGGGAATACACGCGCAGCACGCAGCTGTGGAACTCGATCTTCCGGCACGGCCCGCCCGATACCGCCCGCAACCGCGGTCTGGTCGTCCTGACCAACGTGTTCCTGCACCTCCATCCGGTGAAAGTGCGCAAGAGCGGCATCCGCCTGCGCTTCACCTGGTGCATGGGCGGGATCACCTTCTTCCTGTTCCTGGTCGAGGTCGCGACCGGGCTGCTGCTGATGTTCTACTACCACCCCACCGTCGAGTACGCCTACGTCGATATCGTCGACCTGCGCGAGCAGGTGCCCCTCGGGGTGATGCGCGAGCTGCACCGCTGGGGCGCGCACGCCATGGTGATCACGGTGTGGCTGCACATGCTGCGGGTGTTCATGACCGGGTCGTACAAGCCGCCGCGCGAGTTCAACTGGAACGTCGGCGTGTTCCTGCTCGTCCTGACCCTGCTCCTCTCCTTCACCGGCTACCTGCTGCCGTGGGACCAGCTGGCCATGTGGGCGGTCACCGTCGGCTCGAACATGGCGCGCGCCACGCCCTTCCTCGGTCACGAGGGCCCCGGGGCCAGTCTGCTCAAGATCGGCGACATCAGCCTGGTGAACGCGGGGAACGACGCGCGCTTCGCGCTCCTGGGCGGGCGCTTCGTGGGCGCCGGCGCGCTCCTGCGGTTCTACGTCCTGCACTGCGTCGGCATCCCGGTGGTCGCCATGATCCTCATGGCGGTCCACTTCTGGCGCGTCCGCAAGGACGGCGGCATCTCCGGCCCGGTCTGAGGCGATGGTCGAAGCGCTCAAGAACGCCGTCAACTGGCTTTCGGCGCCGCCGCGGTTCTTCGTGATCACGGTGGCCGCCTTCCTCACCCTCCTGTTCCCCGGCGATCTGGGGCCCGCGTGGCTGCGCCGGCTGACGCGGCCGCTGCGGGCGGTCTACAGCCCGAAGGTGGGCGGTCTCGCGTTCGCGGTCCTGGGCGCCCTGTTCCTGGTCTCATGCTTCGATCCGAATTTCGCCCTGATCGTCCTCAAGCCCGACAACGTGCCGATCGCCGCGATGATCTTCCTGGTGGCGTTCTTCGTCTGGTTCGGCCTCAAGGAGGGGCGGCGCAACGACGACCTGAAGGGGGCCGGCCAGCCGATCATCGAGAAGCGCGAGAGCGGCGACGGCAAGGTGATGGTCTGGCCCGACCTGGTCCATACCGAGTTCATCTGCCTGATCCTCTGGACCATCTTCCTGATCGTCTGGTCGATCTTCCTGAAGGCGCCGATCGAGGAGCCGGCCAACCCGGCGAAGACGCCCAACCCCAGCAAGGCGCCCTGGTACTTCCTCGGCCTCCAGGAGATGCTGGTCTACTACGACCCCTGGATCGCCGGCGTCCTGCTGCCGGGGCTGATCATCATCGGTCTGTGCGCCATTCCCTACATCGACAAGAACCCGAAGGGGAACGGCTACTTCACCTGGAAGGAGCGCAAGCCGGAGATCGCCATCTTCCTGTTCGGATTCGTGGTGCTGTGGGTCTGGCTGATCGTCATCGGCACCTTCCTGCGCGGCCCGAACCAGAACTTCTTCGGGCCGTTCGAGCAGTGGGACCCGCACAAGCTGGTGCCGCTGATCAACGTGGATCTGTCGCAGATCATCTGGGTGAAGATGCTGGGCACGGCCCTCCCGCGGAATCCGATCGTCCGGGAATGCTTCGGGCTCACCCTGGTCGCGGCCTACTTCCTGGGGCTGCCGCCGCTTCTGGCGCGCACCTGGCTGAAGGGACACCTCGAGAAGCTGGGGCCGGCGCGCTTCCACATCATGGTCTTCCTCGGGCTGACCATGCTGAGCCTGCCGATCAAGATGATGCTGCGCTGGACGATGAACATGCACTATGTCGTCACCATGCCGGAGATCTTCTTCAACATCTGACGCGCGCCGCGCCGCGTCGAGCGAACCGGGGCCATCGTGCCGAAGCTGACCGACGAAACCCTGCGGAACATGAAGAGGATGAACGTGCTGTTCGCGGCGTCGAGCGTCGGCCTGCTGCTCGGCATGGGTGCCATGGTGTACGACGACTACCACCGCGCCTGGAAGGACTACCAGCAGAGGTTCCAGCGTCTGGAGGCCGAGAAGACGCGCGCCCAGATCAAGGCGGAGGAGGACAAGGTCGATCGTCAGACACTGCAGGGGCTCCAGACCCAGCTCGAAGAGTCCCGCACCGCCGCCGCGCAGCACACCAAGGACCTGGAGGAAGCGCAGGCGAAACAGCGCGCCCTCGAGATCGCGTCCTACAAGGACGACCTCTCCTACCGCACGCTCAAGTCCACGTTCGACGCGAAGAAGTTCGACTACGAGGAGGCGGCGCACGCCCGCTCCGCCGCGGCGCCCCGCGTGGCGCACGAGATGGAGGAGCTGCAGAAGCAGCTCGAGGTCTACCGGGTCAAGGGTCTGGAGCACGACAAGGAGAAGATCGCCACGCAGGCGGCGATCGCGGCCGTGACCGGCAGGGTGGACGAGACCCAGAAGAAGATCGACGACCTGGAGGCGGGGATCACGCGGCTGCAGAAGAAGCTGCAGAAGGTCGACCCCGGGGGATTCATGAAGGTCGCGGTCGACCTGCTCAACGCTCCCCTGCTCGACTTCCTGGCGCCGAGCCTGAAGATCCAGCAGGTCGTCCTCGACAAGGTTCCGATCGACATCAACTTCGCGCGCGTGCCGCGCGCCGACCGCTGCCAGACCTGCCACCTGGCCGCCGACCGGGCCGGGTTCGAGGACAGCGAGCAGCCGTTCCGCACCCACCCGAAGCTCAACCTGTTCCTGGGCGGCTCGTCGCCCCATCCGATCGAGAAGTTCGGCTGCACGCCGTGCCACCGCGGGCGCGACCGGGCGGTCGAATTCCTGTATGCCGTGCACACCCCCGACACCGAGGAGCAGACGAAAGCCTGGCAGGCGAAGCACGGCTGGAAGCACGATCACTACTGGGAGCACCCGATGCTGGAGCTGAGCCGCACCGAGGCCTCCTGTCTCAAGTGCCACCAGGGGGTGGTCAGCGTGCCGGAAGCGCCCCATCTCGACCGCGCCATCGCCGTCGTGGACCGCTACGGCTGCTACGGCTGCCACAAGATGCGCGGCTTCGAGGATCGCCCCAAGGTCGCCCCGATCCTGACCCGGCCGCTCGCCAAGTTCAGCCCCGACTGGATGGCCCGCTGGATCAGGAACCCGAAGGCGTTCCGGCCGAGCACCCGCATGCCCCGTTTCTTCGGGCTGGCGAACAATCAGGCGCCGGTCGACGCCGAGCGCGAGGACGCCGAGATCCTGGGGATCGTCGCCTATCTGAGCGACAAATCGGAGCGGCTCTCCTACCCGCCGCTGCCGGGACGGGGCGACGCCGAGCGCGGACGGCGGCTGGTCAAATCGGTCGGCTGCATGGGGTGCCACGCGATCGAGAGGGACGAGGTGAAAGCGGACCTCCTGCAGGCGCGCAACCGCGGCGAGACGGCCGACCCGGTCGCCTGGGAGCGCCGCTTCGGCCCCGACCTGTCGCGCATCGGCAGCAAGGACCGCCCCGAATGGATCTACCAGTGGATCCAGAACCCGCGGCAATACAATCCGCAGACGCGCATGCCGAACCTGCGCCTGACCCCGCAGGAGGCGCTCGACATCACCGCCTACCTGACGACGCTGAAGGACGACACGCCGGCCTCGGAGCAGGCGGCGCAGCCCCAGCCGCAGCCGAAGGCGCGGGATGCCGCCCTGCTCGCCTATCTGTCGCAGCGCATGCCACCCGACGACGCGCGGGCCAGGATCGCCTCGCTGGGCGACCACGAGCGCGACGTCCTCCTGGGCGAGCGCACCATCTCGCGGTACGGCTGCTTCGGCTGCCACCTGATGCCCGGCTTCGAGAAGACGCCGCCGATCGGCACCGATCTCTCCGAGGAGGGGAGCAAGCCGGCCGATCTGCTCCTGTACGGCTTCGTGGCGATCGAGCACACGTCCCAGGCCTGGTTCTACCAGAAGCTGAAGGACCCGCGCTCGTTCGACATCGGGCACGTCGCCGATTTCTATGATCGGCTGCGCATGCCGCAGTTCAATTTCACCGACCAGGACGCGGCGGGCGTGACGCTCCTGCTTCAGGGCCTGACCAAGGAGCGCGTGCCTCTGGAGAGCATGCGCCGCCTGTCGCCGCGCGACGAGGCGGTGGAAGCGGGCCGGCGTCTGGTGCGCGATCACAACTGCCAGGGGTGCCACATCCTGGACGGCCGCGGCGGCGCGATCCGCGAGGCGATCAAGCTGAATCTGGTGGCGGAAGGCAAATCCGAGGAGGAGGCGGAGGCGTCGGCGCCCGGCCTGGCGCCGCCCATCATCGACGGCGAGGGGGACAAGGTGCAGCCCGACTGGCTGTTCTCCTTCCTGAAGGGACCCACGCCGATCCGCCCCTGGCTGCAGGTGCGCATGCCGACCTTCGACTTCGCCGACGAGGAGGCCGACACGCTGGTGCACCACTTCGCCGCCCGGGACAAGCGGACCTTCCCGTTCCAGACCCTGCCCCAGCACCCGCCGCAGGGGCCGGAGCTGCAGGCGGCGCTGAAGATGTTCGGCCCGGACTACTTCAACTGCTGGAACTGCCACCAGCAGGGGGCGCGCAAGCCGCCCGGACCGCCCGAGGGCTGGGCGCCCGATCTCACGCTGGCGTACCGGCGGCTCAACGCCGACTGGATCGCGCGCTGGATCGAGAACCCGCAGAAGCTGATGCCCGGAACCAAGATGCCGACGTTCTACGACCCGGAGGATCCGAAGGGCTCGGCGCCGCCGGATGTCTTCGGCGGCGACCCGCACCGCCAGATCGAGGCGCTGCGCGACTATGTCTTCACGCTCGGGCTGAAGCGCGGCGGCTCGCCCCCGGCCGAGCCGTGAGCCGGGCGGGCGCCGACCGGCAGGACACGAGGCAACGTTCCAGTGACGTCCCCCAAACGAGGAAGGAGCTCATGACGATGAACACCCCCCGCACCACCGCAGCGCTCGTCGCCGTTGTCGCGGCCCTGGCCGCCGGAGAGGTCCTGGCCGGCGACATCGTCGGCAAGGTGAAATACGCCGGCACCCCGCCCGTGCCCGCCAAGATCCAGGTCACCAAGGACCAGGCCGTGTGCGGCAAGGCCGAGCACGTCGACGAGTCGCTCATCGTCGGGGCGGACAAGGGACTGAGGAATGTCGTGGTCGACATCGCCGACCCGAAGGACGGCAAGAAGATGCCGCCGGCGGCCAAGAAGCCGGAGATCGACCAGAACGGCTGCAAGTTCATCCCGCACGTGCAGATCGTCCCGGCCGGCCAGGAGATCGACATCGTGAACGACGACGGCATCCTGCACAACATCCACACCTTCCCGAAGACCAACACGCCGTTCAACAAGGCGCAGCCGAAGTTCAAGAAGGTGATGCCGGGCAATTTCGAGAAGCCGGACGTCGTGCAGATCAAGTGCGACGTGCACAGCTGGATGCAGGGATGGGTGATCGTCGCCGGCCATCCGTACTACGCCCTGACCGACGCGGCGGGCAATTTCAAGATCAGCGACGTCCCGGCCGGCTCCTACACGCTCGAGTACTGGCAGGAGAAGCTCGGGAAGCAGACGAAGCCGATCACCGTCCCGGCGACCGGCTCGGTCACCGCCGACCTGGAGTACGCTGCGAAGTAGACGGCTCCGACAGCGACACCACGTAATCGACCAGCGCCCGGAGCGCGCCCTCGTCCCGGAGGGCCTCGGCGTAGGAGGGCATCGACGCGCCGACGCCGAACACGATGGCGCGCTCGATCGCCTCCGGCGAGGCGCCGCCGCGCAGGGCGCAGGCGTGCGTCAGGTTGCCCGAGCGCGGCACCGGGACACCGGCGCCGTCCGCCCAGGACGCGCGCGCCTCCTCACGGGTCAGGCCGGCGCCCGTCTCTGCGTGACAGCTCGGGCAGCCGAGCGCCGTCCACAGGCGGCGCCCCTCCGCGTCCGCTCCGTTCCCGCCCGGTCTCGCGGCGCCCGGCGCCCTCCGGCGGCGAGGGGACGGCTGTGCCTCCAGGATCAGACCGCGGAGCGCGGGCGAGAACTGCTTGATCGCCAGGAGAAGCGCCCAGCGGTCGCGCCCGTCGAGATCGTCGAAGGCCGGCATCGACGATCCGGTGCCGGTGCCGGTCGTGATCGTGCGGTAGAGATCCGCATCGGCGGGCGGCTGGCCCAGGGGCGTCGACCGAAAGCGGTACTGCGCGGCGGTGAAATCGCGCGGCGGGAAAGAGAAAAAAGCGGCCGCCTCTCCCCTGCCGTCACCCGCGTCGCCGTGGCAGGCGGCGCAGTGACGGCCGTACAGCTCGGTGCCGCGCTGGAGCAGCGCCCGGTCCGCAACCGGCGGGCCGGGGATGTCCGGGTCACGGCGTCTCATCTCGGCCCAGACGTCGCGGCGGGCGCGGCCGAGAGCCTGGAGATAGGCCACCAGGTCGGCCGCCTCCGGGGTCGGGACCGGCCGCCCGCCCTGCGGCCGGAACAGGTGCCGGGAGGCGGGCATGCGCGAACCCCGCACCACCGCCTCCGGCGCGTACAGGTGGGCGTAGTGCCACTCGTCGCTGCGCCGGTGTCCCTCGAGGCCGAGGTCGGGGCCGACCCGGGACCCGGCGTCGTCGCCGGCGCCGCCGCGTGGCGGAGCGGGACCCTCTTCCGCCGGCGGCCGATCGAAGAGAGTGTGGCAGCGGGCGCAGTTCTCCCTCCGGTAGATCGCCTCGCCCGATCGCTCGCTGTCGCTCGTCAGCACCGTGTCCGGCCCGCCCGCGGCGGACGGTGCCGGGCGCGATCGGTCGTCCCCGCAGCCCCACGCGAGGCAGGCCATGACGATCGGGACCAGCGCGAACGAACCAGGGATCGGCTGACGCGTGGGAATGGCCTACTTCTCGGCCGGCGCGCCGCCGGACGCGGCGCTCCGCTCCCGGCGCCGCACCAGGAGCACCAGCCAGAGGACGACCAGGAAGAGCGTGCCCAGCAGGAAGAAGATGCTGTAGGCGATCCCCTGGCCGACCTTTCCGGAAGCCGCGGCGGCGCCGCACATGGCGCACTGCGCGCGCGCCAGCGGCGCCGTCAGCAGGTCTCCGGCCAGCGCCGCAAGGGCGGCAGGCAGGCAGCGGACGGTGAGACGCTCGATCGGTCGCATCATCTATATAAGATACAGCACAACGTAGATCGCCAGCCAGACGAGCCCCACGAAGTGCCAGTAGAGCGCGCCCACCTCGATGGCGCGCTGGCGCCGGTCGGGCACCCAGACCTCGCGCTGGCGCACGGCGATGATCAGCAGCCAGACGACGCCGCTCGCCGCGTGGACGGCGTGCACGCCGGTCAGCAGATAGAAGGTCGCGCCGTAGGTCGTTCCGGAGAACGACAGCCCCGAGGAGACGAGCAGGGACCACTGCGTGATCTGCAGGGCCACGAACAGCACGCCGAGCGCGCAGGCGCCCAGGAGCCCGCGCCGCAGGCCGCGGGCGTCGAGACCGCGCAGGGCGCGGGTCCCCCGCAGGAGCGCCAGGCTCGACAGGGCGATGACGAGCGTGTTGAATCCGGCGAGACGCACCGGCAGGCGCGGCATCCCGGGGCTCGGCCAGGAGGTGGACGCGTAGCGCAGCACCAGGTAGGCGGCGATCAGCCCGGCGAACAGCATCGTCCCGGCCATGAGGAAGACGAACGTCGCCAGCCGATAGTTCTCGGTCACCGCCGTGGGCGTTCTTACCGTGGCAGCGTCCTGTCGAGGGCCATCAGTCCGAGGAGAACCGGCAGGTAGACGACCGAGGCGAGCAGCATGCGGCGGGCGGAGCGCGCTGTGGCGTCCAGCACGATTGGGACGGCGCAGGCGGTGAGCAGGAGCCCGAGGAGGAGGGCGCCGTAGAAGTAGACGACGCCGGCGACGGCCAGGAGCGACGGCACCAGGCTCAACGGCAGGAGCACCAGGCAGTGCGCCAGGATCTGCCGGCCGGTCATGGCGCCGGCCGGGTCGACCACCGGCAGCAGGCGGAACCCGCCGCGCGCGTAATCGTCCCGGTACAGGATGGCGATCGAGAGCGAGTGCGGCAGCTGCCACACGAACAGGATCGCGAACAGGGCGACGCCGCCCGCCGCGATGGAGCCCTGGGCCGCGGTCCAGCCGCCGAGCGGCGGCAGGGCTCCCGGGATGGCGCCCACGAGCGTGCACAGCGACGACACCCGCTTCATCGGCGTGTACACGAAGACGTAGCTCAGGAGGGTCAGCGCGGCCAGCGCCGCGGTCAGGAGATTGACCGTCAGCAGCAGGTGCAGGAGACCGGCCACCGCGATCGAAGAGGCGAAGGCCAGGGCGTGCGCCGGCTCGATCCGGCCCGCCGGCAGCGGCCGCCGGCGGGTGCGCAGCATGCGACCGTCCTCCTCCCGCTCGACGTACTGGTTGAGCGCGCTCGTGCCGGCGGCCACCAGAGCCGTCCCCAGGAGCGTGTTCAGGAGCAGGAGAAGGTCGATCGGGCCCTGCGATCCCAGGAAGAACCCGACGAACGTGGTGACCAGCACGAGCGAGGTCACGCGCGGCTTGGTCAGCTCGAGGTAATCGACGAGCCGCTCCCGGGCACCCGGGCGCGCCAGGGCGCGCGCCACGCCGGGCAGGGCGCTCATGCCACGCTCCCCGCCGTCCGGGTGGATCGGGACGCCGGAATCTCCCCCGCGGTCCGGGGGGAGCGGGGCGCCCGGATCTCCGGGGCGAGCCGGGCCGCCGGCGCCGCCGCCTTACGGGAGCGGGCGGCGCGCAACGTCAGCACCAGGCAGCTCGCCAGAATCAGCGCGCCGACCGCGACGTGCGCCGTGGTCGGCAGCACGGCCAGCCGGGTGGCGACCGCGGTGACGCCGAGAGCGATCTGCACGGCCACCAGGGCGACGGCCAGCAGGGCGGGACGCACCAGGTCGGGACGGGCGCGATGCCGACGCAAAACGCGCCACGCCAGAGCGACGATCGCCGCCGCCACGACGAGCGCCCCGATCCGATGCGCGAAGTGGACGGCGATCTCGAACGAGGTCAGCGGCGGGATGATGCGTCCGAACGCCAGCGGCACGTCCGGGATCGCCAGACCGGCGCCCGTGTGCCGCATGACGGCGCCCAGGATCAGCTGCCCGTAGACCAGACCGGTGGCGGCCGCGCCGATCGCCCGGAGTGGCGGCGCCCCGTCGCCGGCGAGCGGCTCCGGGACGCGGGTCATGAAATCGCGCGCGGTGGCGAGCGCCAGCACCACGATGACGCAGAAGAACGCCTGCGCCAGGCAGGCGTGCAGGACCGAGACGGCGGGCGGCAGGCGCAGGAGCACGGTCAGACCGCCGAGCAGCCCCTGGGCCACGACCATCGCGACCGCCAGCCACGCCAGACGACGCACCCCGATCCGGGTCTCGCGCCGCGCGAACCAGACCGAAAGGACGACGGTCATGAGCCCCACCGTCGCCGCGATCAGCCGGTGGCCGTGCTCGAACAGGACGCCGCCGGTCATGCGCGGGAACAGCGTGCCGAACGACAGGGGCCAGTCCGGCACGGCCAGACCCGAACCGGTGCTGGTGACCAGCCCTCCCGCCACCACGAGGGCGAGCGTGGCGCCGGCGCAGGCCAGCGCGTACCTGTGTCGACGGGGATCGAAGGGAGCGAGGGTCGACGAATCGTCCCGCGGCCGCATGCGCCGTTCAGGCCCGGGCGGGCGTCATCACGGTCCGGGACGGCGTCGGTGTCCCGACCAGCGGCCGGTTCTGCGGCAGGTAGTCCTCGGTCACCTCGGGAGAGCTGTACTCGTACGGGCCGCGGTAGACGGTCGGGACGTGCGCGCCCCAGTTGAGATGCGGCGGCGGCGACGGGGCGGCCCACTCGAGGGTGTTGGCGTGCCACGGATTCGCCTCGGCCTTCTTGCCGAAGAACAGGCTGAACGCGAAGTTGGCCGCGAACAGGATCTGCGTCGCGCCGAGCAGGAAGGCGCTGACGCTGATGAACTGGTTCATCGGCTGCATCGGCTTCAGGAAGTCGTACAGGGTCGGGTCGTAGATGCGCCGCATGTGCCCGCCCATGCCCAGGATGTGCATCGGGAAGAAAGTCAGATTGAAGAAGAGGAACGACAGGATGGCGTGCAGCGAATTGACCGCCTGGTTCATCATGCGGCCGAACATCTTCGGGTACCAGTAGTTGATCGCCCCGAACACCCCGAACAGGCTGCCGCCGAACAGGACGTAGTGCAGGTGCGCCACGATGAAGTAGGTGTCGTGGATGAACATGTCGACCGGTGTCGAGGCCATGAAGATCCCGCTCAGCCCGCCGACGATGAACGTCGACACGAACGCCAGGGCGTTGAGCATCGCCGGCGTGAACCGGATCGCGCCGCCCCACAGGGTGCCGAGCCAGTTGAACGTCTTGATCGCCGACGGCACCGCGATGACCATGGTGGAGATCATGAAGGCGGTGCCGAGCGCCGGGTTCATGCCGCTCTGGAACATGTGGTGCCCCCAGACGATGAACCCGAGCCCGGCGATTCCCACGATCGAGAAGACCATCGCCTTGTAGCCGAAGATCGGTTTGCGCGAGAAGGTCGACAGGATGTCCGACACGAAGCCCATGGCCGGCAGGATCATGATGTAGACCGCCGGGTGCGAGTAGAACCAGAACAGGTGCTGCCACAGGAGCACCTGCCCGCCGCCGGCGGGCGCGAAGAAGTGCGTGCCGAGCGTCCGGTCGAACAGCAGCATGCCGAGCGCCGAGGCCAGCACCGGCGTGGCCATCAGCTGCAGGATCGCCGTAATGAACAGGGCCCAGACCGACAGCGGCATGCGGAAGAAGTGCATACCCGGGGCGCGCATGTTCACGATGGTCGTGATGTAGTTGACCGCCCCCATGATCGACGCCGTCCCGATGATCAGGACGGCGACGATCCAGAGGGTCTGCCCCCGCGCCACCCCGGTGTACTCCGGGACCGCGCTCAGCGGCGGGTAGGCGGTCCAGCCGGTGGCGGCGGTGCCGCCCTCGACGAAGAACGACGATGCCATCACGCAGCCGCCCACGAAACCGACCCAGAATGACAGCATATTCAGCTTCGGGAACGCCATGTCGCGCGCCCCGATCATCAGGGGGATCAGGTAGTTTCCGAACGCCCCCGTCAGGATCGGGATGATCACCGCGAAGATCATGATCGAGGCGTGCATGGTGAACACGGCGTTGTAATGCGCCGGATCCGCCGGGTTCAGGCTTTCGGGCAAGATGTTCGCGAGCGGAATCTCCTTGTCCGGGAAGCCGAGCTGCCATCGCACGATCATCGCCAGGAAGCCGCCGACGATCATGAACATCAGGCTCATGAACAGGAACTGGATCCCGATGATCTTGTGGTCCATCGAGAAGATGTACTTCCGGATGAACGGAAGCTCGTGCTCGTGGGTCTCGGACATCGCTGTGGGACCTCCCGTTCGGCTTACGAGGGCGGCGCTTCCGCCGGCGCCGCGCCGGCTGGCGCGGCCTGGGCCGGGGCTTC
>JACXTT010011048.1_pt1 | contig 12111 bp, 7 predicted proteins | sample 9270951 | NCBI WGS metagenome assembly JACXTT01 (sample SAMN15532306, study PRJNA645909) | rock metagenome | isolation source: weathered quartz diorite | place: Puerto Rico | collected 2017-06-21 | reverse complement strand
GCGTGCGCCCGCGCCACGGCCGCCAGTCGGCGCATGCGGCGCCGTTCGTCGCCGCGACCGCCGCGGCGCACGGCGCGGGCGAGGGTCAGGCCAAGCGCCACGGGCAACAGGAACAGCATCGTCGCGAGCGCGATCGACGCGGGTGGGCGGGGGATCATGCGAAGCATATCGGCGTGGGCGCCGGAGCCCTTGAGCCGCGGCCGCGCTACGCTTCGATGGGCAGCCGGAACAACGCCTTCGAGTTGGCGCGCGTCGTGCGCACCGCCTCGGCGGGCGTCCAGCCGCGCAGCTCGCACAGGCGGCGCACGACGCGCGTGAGCAACGCGGGCTCGTTGCGACGCAGCGAGCGCGGCTCCGGTTCGAGGTAGGGCGCATCGGTCTCGAGCATCAGCATGTCGGCCGGGGCAGCGCGGACCGCCTCGTCCAACGCGGCGTGGCCGTACGTGAGACAACCGCCGAGCCCGAGCTTGAAACCAATGGCACAGGCGCGATCGACGACGTCGGGGCCGTCGTCGAAGCAGTGCAGCACTCCTCCCGGCTCGGGCCGCATTTGCTCGAGAATCGCGAGCACCTCGTCGCGCGCGCTGCGCTGGTGGATCACCACGGGCAGTCCCAGCTCGGCCGCCAGCGCGATCTGAGCCCGGAACCACTTCTCCTGCGTCGCACGCGGGGCGTGATCGCGATAGAAGTCGAGCCCGGTCTCGCCGATCGCCACGACGCGCGCGTGACGGGCATGATCTCGCAGCCGGGGCAGGTAATCCTCACCGATCTTCGCCACCTCGCTTGGGTGAACGCCGACGCACAGGTAGACGTTCGCATGGCGCGCCGCGAGGGCGTGGGCCTTGTCGACGATCGCCGGTGCATACGCGATCTCGATGAAGTGCGTCACCCCCGCCTCGAAGGCGCGCTGGAGCACCGGCTCGCGGTCCTTGTCGAAGCGTTTGTCGCTGAGATGACAGTGGGTGTCGATCACGCGCGACATCGTGGCCGCGGCCCGCGAGGGGCGTCAAGCGGCGCTGCCCGCACCCTCCGCGTTGTGCCAACAGCGGGTCGCGGCGGCGCCTCGACGCCGTCGCGGGTGCGGCGTAGGCTCGGGCCGTCATGCACGAGTCGGCCGACTTGATCCGTGCCGCCAGCGGCGCCGCCACTCGGGCCGCGGCGGCGGTATCCCAGGCCCTCGACCTGGGTGACTTCGCCGCGGCGGGACGTCTGCTCGCCGCCGAATGCGAGTGCACGGATGGTGCGTTGCGCGCTCGCGGCGCCGAGGCGGTGCTGGCGGTCTACCGGGTGGCGGCGGGCTGGGCCGAGCAAGCGTTCGACGACGTGCGACACGACAGCGTCGTCGAACGCGATTCGAACGGTGACGCGCACGCGATCGTCACGACGTATCTGTTGCGCGTTCCCGGTCGCTGGCACCGGCTCCGGCACGCGCGCTGGTTCAGCGTGAATCCGAGCGGGCAAGTGACGAGGATCGTGAACACCTGCGAGGCGTCCGCCGCTGCGGCGTTTCGCGCGTTCGTGCGCGACTGCGGCGCCGCGCCGCCACCCCCGGGATTTGGAGCCTGACGGAGGTCGAGACATGGACTTCGATCGCCATTCGCTGCGTCACGCCGTCGCGACGCTCGCCTACCGCGCGGCGAAGACGATGCGCGGCGCTCCGGACGGCTTCGCCGACTTCAAGCCCGGGCCGACGTCGAATTCTCCCGTCGAAGTCGTCGCGCACATGGGCGATTTGTTCGACTGGGCGCTGCGCATGGTCCAAGGCGAACCGCGCTGGACCACTGCGAAGCCGCAGCCGTGGACGGCCGAGTGCACCCGCTTCTTCCGCGCGCTCGAGGCCTTCGATCAATACCTGGCATCCGATGCGCCGATCCAGTACGAGGTGACGCGCGTGTTCCAGGGCCCGGTGGCCGACGCGCTCACCCACACCGGGCAGCTGGCGATGTTGCGGCGGCTGTACGGGGCGCCGATGAAGGGCGAGAGCTACAACCGCGCCGACATCGTCGTCGGCCGGGTCGGTCCCGACCAGACCCCCGCCGATCCGCGCTACGAGTTCGATTGATCCCGCGCCGAGCGATCGCCGCGGCGCGCCCCACGCCCGAGTTGGCCCGGGTGGATCCTAGGTCTTCTCGGCCAGTGCCTTCAGATCGATTCTCGGGAACAAGATCTGCGAGGCGCCCACGGCTCGATCCTGGGCGGCGCGGAAACACGGCCGGGCCGCCTCGCCGCGCTGTTCAGCGGGTGAGCCGGGGAGCCCCAGCACGGTCCACAGCTGTTCGCACTTCTGCGGCAGCACGGGCCACAGCCAGATCGCCGTCAGTCTGAGCGTCTCGAGCAGCACAGATAGCGTCGTTGCCAGCTCGGGGCGGCGAGCTGGGTCCTTGCCGGACTCCCACGGTTTGGCGCGGTCGGTGAACTCGTTCGCGCGCTCGATCACGTTCCACACGTGCTCGAGGGCCTCGTTCAAGCGCACATCGTCGTAGGCCTTGGGCGTCTCGGCTGCGGTCACGGCAGCGGCGTCGAGCACGGCCTGGAGCGCCACCCGAGCCGCCGGGTCAGCGAACGATTCCGGCGCCCATTCGGTGGGACACTTTCCCTCGAAGTACTTGTGCACGAGAGTCACCGAGCGGCTCGCCAGGTTCCCCAGCTTGTTCGCCAAGTGCGTGTTCACGTGCTCGACGAAGCGTTCGAGCGTGTATTCGCCGTCCCCGCCGGTCACGATTGCGTCGATCAGGTAGAACCGCACCGCGTCGGCGCCGAACTGCTCCACCAGCTCGATCGGGTCAACGACGTTGCCGAGCGTCTTCGACAGGCGCTCGCCGCCGAATTCGATGAATCCGTGCACGTAGACCTGGCGCGGCAACGGCACGCCCGCGGCCAGGAGCAGCGCGGGCCACAGCACGCAATGGAAGCGGCTGATGTCCTTGCCGATCAGGTGAAATGCGTTCGTGTACAGCGGCTGCGCCGTGCCTGCCCACGCGGCGCCGGGTTTTCCCTGGCCGTCGAGGCGCTCGAACTCGTCCTGCCGCGTGGCTCCCGGCCCGCCGACGTCGCCCTTCTTGGCGAGCCACCATAGCGAGTACTTGCGCTCCGGCCACCCGATCGCCGACAGGTAGTTGAGTAGCGCGTCGGCCCAAACGTACGCGGTGTGGCCCTCGCTGTTCGGGATCTCCACCGGCAGCGGGATCCCCCACGGCAGGTCGGGGCGCGAGACGCTGACGTCCTGCAGGCCTTCCTTGATCACGTTCACGACTTCGTGGCGTCGATGGGCGGGCTCGATGAACTCTGGGTGCGCCTCAATGTGCTGGAGCAGCGCCTGGTCGTACTCCGACAGGCGGAAGAAGAAGTTCGCCTCCTTGATCTTCTTGGGCTTCTTCTTGTGCTCGGGGCAGCGGCCCTTCTCGTCGAGGTCCTTCTCGAGCTTGAACGCCTCGCAGCCCTCGCAATACAGACCCTCGTAGTGGCCTTCGTAGAGCGCCGGCTCACCCGTCTTCGGCGTGCGGGCGTCCCACAGTCTGCGGAACAGCTCCTGCACGGCCAGCTCATGGCGCTGGTCGGTCGTTCGAATGAACTGGTCGTAGCCGACGTTCAGCGACTTCCAGGCGTCCTTGAAGTACTGCACGTATTGATCGACGAACGCCTTGGGCTCGAGGCCGGCCTCGGCCGCGGTCTTGGCCACCTTTTGGCCATGCTCATCCGTGCCCGTCAGGAAGTAGGTCTGGTCACCCCGCTGGCGATGGGCGCGAGCGATGACGTCGGCGAGGACCTTTTCATAGGCATGTCCGAGATGCGGCCGGCCGTTGACGTAGTCAATGGCGGTGGTGATGTAAAAGCGTGGCAGAGCAGACTCCTGTGCTTGAGGGACGGCCTAAGAGTATATCGTGCCTGTCCAGAGGGCGCTGGACGGCGCTATTCGAGGTCCTCGGGTGGGGGGCCCGAGGCGCGCCGATCCTTCTCGCCGCAGTTGCAGTCCCCGCATTCGTGGTAGGGGCCTGGCGGCAGCTCCGACATGGCAATTCGATGCTCGATCCCTTCGTCATCGCGGACCCATACGGCGTTTTGATACACCTCCTGCCGCGTCACCGTGACGCCGCCCTTTCCCGTCTTGAGCGTCGCCCCCAGCGGCGGGAGCTTGGTCGCGCTCTCCCGATACTGCGCCAGCTCGTACGCCAGGCAGCACATCAGCCGCCCACAGGCGCCGGAGATCTTCGAGGGGCTCAGCGACAGCTGCTGCTCGCGCGCCATCTTCAACGTGACCGGGTGGAAGCTCCGGAGCCAGGTCGAGCAGCAGAACGCGCGCCCGCACGGCCCGCAGCCGTCGAGGCGCTTGGCCTGGTCGCGAATGCCGATCTGGCGCAGCTCGATCCGGCAGTGGAACCGCGCCGCCAGGTCCTTCACCAGCTCGCGGAAGTCGACGCGCTGCTCCGCCGAGAAGTAGAACGTGATGCGGTTGCCTGCGAACCCGGCTTCGACTTCCGACAGATCCATCTTCAGCTCGCGCAGCTCGATGCGCTGCAGGCAGTACTCGAACGCCTCGCGCTCCTTCTGGCGATTGTGGTCGTCCTGGTCGAGATCTTCTTCGGTCGCCTTGCGGATGATCTCGCGCGTTACGTTGCCGGGCTTCTTGAGCTCGACGAGCTGCCCCTTCAGATGCACCTTGCCGAGCGACTCGCCGTGGTCCGTCTGGACGATCACCGGATCGCGAAGGTGGAGCCACAGATTGCGTGAATTGAGGAAGAAGTCCCTGCGCGAGCCGCGCAGAGCGACCTGGACGATGTCGGACATCGTGACCTCTATCGGGCGGTGGCCCGCCCAGCGGAGAGCCGGCCGGGAGGCCGGCGGATCGATTGCGAGTGATGCGCGGGCGACCGCGTCCCAGCCGCGAACCGGTCCACGTCCGTTGTGGGGGCGGCGAGTCGGGAGGCGGCGTCGCTATGAGACAGCCCGCGCCCGTAGGCACGGGACGACCATCTGAGAATACCCCAACGCGGGGCGGGTTTCAGCCCCGGCCGGGCGCCGCGCCATGGCGAACGCCGACGTGCGAGCGCCACGGGCGACCGGGAGTCCGCATCGAAGGCGGGTTCGCGACTCCGGACGGATGCGTCCCGAATTCGCCGCTACCGTCCTATCGGAGAAGCGTGGCACGAACACCGAGGACACGCTCGCCGCGCTTGAGCCCGAGGAAGTAGATGCCGGGCCGCAGCTGCGGCGAATCGGCAAGCGTCACCGAATGGGTCCCCGGCCCGAGCGAGCCGACCTCGCGCCGGAGCACCCGACGTCCGGCAAGGTCGATGACATCGAGCGTCGTGGGTTCTTTGCTCGTCAGCGTGAACCACACGCGCAATGCGTCGAACGCGGGATTGGGCCGCGCGCCCTCGAGTGCCAGCCGCCACGGACCCGGCTGCCCCACGGCGGTGCGCGACTGCGTCGTCGCATCTGGGGCGGAGGGGGGCGCCTCGCTGCTGCCGGTCACGTCACGCGCCTCGCTGTAGAACGCATAATGATGAATCTTGTGATCGGCGGGTGGTACGAGGGTGTCGGCCGTGGCCGCGGTATTGAGCCTCCACACACGATACGGCGCGCCGTCCTCGGCGACGTAGATCGTGAAGTCCAGGAGGTCGGGCGGTGATCCCTCCACCGTCCATTGCACCAGGACGCTGGGCATGTCCGAATTCGTCGGCAGCGGGAGGACGTGGCTCGCGGGCGGTGATTCCTCGAACGTATTGGTGACGTACGGCGTCCAGTGCGGCGTGTTGGTGTCGAACGTGATGCTGGCGCGGTTGCTGACCGGAATGCCCGGGCCGAGCGTTGGCAACGGCATCACGTTGAAGAGCACGCTGGCTTCACCCTCGTGCTGCGCGTTGTTCTGCGGCAAGAACCCCGATAGCGGATCGGCCGGACGCTGGCCGGTCGCCGGGTCGATGGAGTTGAAGTACCAGGTCACGACACCCGTGAATGGATCCGTTTCGCCGCTGACGTCGACGAATAGGTCGTGGGTAGGCCGAAGATCGACTCGAGTCGAAAAGCTTCTCACCGACGGTACATGGATGCGCAGGTTCCCGATTGTGATGTCCTCGAAAGTCACGGTGGTGGGATCCAACTTCGTGGTTTCGAGTGCATCCGAGATGAGGGCCTGCTGGACGGGCGCCGTGGCGGTGCTCGCGTTTTCGAACCGGATCGAATAGGAAACGGGCGCCCCCAGCGGGAGCGTCCCCTGTGCGCCGAGCTTGTCGTTCGGGTCGAACGACGTGACGACGGTAACGAGCAGCGAGTCGCGCCAACGGGGTGGCAGCACGTTGCTGCACGCGGCGACGGTCGAGCTCGGCTGCTCGATCGCCTGGACCATACCGTCGAGCACCTGCTCGGCCTTGGCGAGCGCGGCGGGCAGCGTCGTCGCGCCCTCACATTGCCACGCGATCTTGGCCCACACGCCGATGCCGCTGAGCGCCTGGAGCTGCGGATTGCCCGCGAGGAACGCGTTGATCGCGGTGAGCTGGGCCCCCATGCACGCCGGAGCCGAGATGCCGGCGTTCGCCAGGCATCCGCGGAACACCGCGCCGTCGACCCACGGCGGTGTGATCGCCGCACGCAAGTGGAACGAAGGTACGGTCCCCGGATGCGTGAGGAAGATACGACGCACGCTGATGCCGGGCGGGACGCGCGGGATGACGAGGGAGACGTAGCGGCCGCCGGGGCTCGTGAAGTAGAGCGGCACGGTGGTCCAATCGGGCTCGCCGCCGGACCGAGGCGGCGCGGCCAGAGGGAAGTCGAGCGCGAGCGTGTCCTCGGTGGGCACGCCCGTGATCCACAACGGCACGTCGAGTGCGTCGACGTTGCCGGGGTTCTCGAGCACGAAGTCGTAGGCGTTGCGGACATTCGCTCGAATGAGCGGCGGGCCGATGATGTGGACGCGCAGCTGCGGGGCCTCGGTCGTGGCGATCGTGAATCCCGCGGGCAGCGTTGCCACCTGAGCGTCGGGGTTGACGACCCCGACGTCCCATGCGCCGACGGCGGCGCCCGCGAGGTCGAAGCTCGCAGTGAGCTGCGAGCCGTCCGCAGCGGCCACGACACCGGTGCCCACGAGGTCGGGCTGCCCCGACCGCACGAGTCGGACCGTGGCCCCCGGGCCCAGGTTGTGTCCCGCGATCGTCATCGTCACCGGGCCGGAGTTGCCGCCGCTCGCCGGCTGCACGGATTGGATGTCGGGCACGGCGGCAATCGCCGCGATCCCGGTCCGCGGTTGCCCGCCGACGCTGGAAAGGTCGCCGCCCACGTAGACTTGGGAGCCGCTTGCATCGATCGCGAACACGCCGACGCTGGCGTCGGGTTTCCAGTCGCGGGCGAGTCCGGTCGCGGTATCGAGGGCCGCGATTCGCATGCGCGCCGCTCCGCCGATCGAGCTGAAGTACCCGCCGGCGTAGAGCGTGGAGCCACGGAGGCCCATTGCCAGCACGTAGGTGTCGGCGTTTGGATTCCACGCCGTGACGGCACCGGCCGAGGTGTCCAGTGCGGCGATGTAGTTTCGCACCTGCCCGCCGATGCTGGTGAAGTTGCCGCACGCGTACAGCGTGGTCCCGCCCGTGACCAGCGCGAAGACGCGGTCGCTGGCGTCGGCGTTCCAGCCGGTGGCGGCGCCGCTCGCGGCGTCGAGCGCGGCAATGTGGTTGCGCACCTGGCCGCCGATGCCCCTGAAATCCCCGCCGGCGAAGACGGTGTTGCCGCTCACCGCAATCGCAAACACCTCACCGTCGGCATTCGGGTCCCAACCCGTGGCGTCCCCGCTCGCTGCGTCAATGGCCGCGATGTAGTTGCGGGGCTGGACGCCGATGGCCGTGAAGAGTCCGCCCGCGTAGACAGTGGAGCCGCTCGTCGTCAGGTATTCGACGGGGCCGTTGGCGTTCGGGTTCCACGAGCCGAGGGCGCCGCCCGCGGCGTCGATGGCTGCGAGGTAGTTGCGCGGCTGGCCACCGATGTTGGTGAACAGCCCGCCTGCGTAAACGGTCGAGCCTCTCACCGTGATCGATTCGACGTAGCCGTTGGCGCCCGGGTTCCAGGCGGTTGCGACGCCGGTGATCGCGTCGAGGGCGGCGAGGTTGTTGCGAACGACTCCGCCGACGCCGGTGAACGACCCGCCCGCGAACACCGTGGTCCCACTCAAGCCCAAGGCCAGGACGACGCCGTTCGCGCTCGGATTCCACGACGTCGCGAGCCCACTGCCCGCATCGAGGGCCGCCAGCCCGTTGCGGCTCGCCTCGCCGATGCTGACGAAAGCGCCGCCGGCGTACACGGTCGAGCCGTTGAGAGCCAGCGAGAAGACGACGTTGTTCGGGCTCGGGTTCCAGCCCGTCGCGAGTCCGTTGCCGCGATCGAGCGCCGCCAGGTAGATCCGGGTCTGCCCGCCGATGGTGCCGAATCCGCCCACCGCGTAGACCGTCGTGGCACTGACGGCCAGGGAGTAGACGGCGTTGTCCGCGTCGGGATTCCACCCCGTGGCGTGGCCCGTGGTGGTGTCGATGGCCGCGATTCGGTTGCGGAGTTGCCCGCCGATACTGGTGAACCCCCCGGCGGCATAGACCGTCGATCCCGCCAGGGCAAGCGACAGCACGTTGCCGCCCGGGTTCGTGCTCGCGTCCCAGCTCGTTGCGAGTCCGTTCGCGCTGTCGACCGCCGCAATCGAGTAGCGGAGCTGACTGCCGATCTGCGTGAACCCCCCGCCCACGTAGACCGTCGGCCCGCCGACGGCGACGGTGATCACCGCGCCGTTGGCGTCCGGATTCCAGGTCGTTACGACGCCTCCGGTGTCGACTGCCGCGAGGTATCGTCGCGCCTGGCCGCCGATGAGCGTGAAGTATCCGCCCACGTAGACTCGGGACCCGCGGACCGCCAGCGCACGAATTTCGTCATTGGTGCCTGGATTCCACGAGCCGACGCTCAGGTTCGCTCGGATGTGCGCCAGATTCGCTCGCGGCAGACCTCCGACCGAAGCGAACGCGCCGCCGATGTACCAGCCCCCGGACCCGTCGGGCGCGACGGCCTTCACCTGACCGGCAACCAGCGGGAATCCCGCCACCACGGCTCCCGTGGCGGCGTCGATAGGCACGCCCGACCCCGTGACCGGCCCCACCTGTGTGAAGCCGCCGCCGATGTAGACCGTGTTGCCGTCGCGGGCCACGGCATCGACCTGCCCGTTCGTGACCCACAGTTTCGGATCGATGCTCTGCGCGCCTCCGGGTGCCGCCGCCGACAGCATGGATCCGACGGCCAGTCCGAGGGCGACGAGCCGGCGTCGCGAACACGCTGTCCGGGCGCACGTGGGGATCGTGGCGTGCCGGCAGCGGCGCACGTTCCGATTCGGCCGGAGAAATGTCGTTTCCACGGGCGGCCTCGCGGGTTGGGCTAACGGATGAGCGCGACTCGCGCACGAAGGACGTGGGTTTGCTGCGCAAGCCGCAGGAAATAGAGCCCCGGCCGCAGCGGCGGCGAGCTCTCGAGCGTCACGGAGTGAGGTCCCGCTCCCAGCGAGCCGACCTCGCGGCGGATCACGCGCCGCCCCGCGACGTCGAGCATCTCGAGCGAGGCGGCATCTCGATTCGGCAGCGTGAACCACACGCGTAGTGCGCCGAACGCCGGATTCGGCCGCGCGCCCTCGAGTGCCAACTGCCACGGTCCGGCATCGCCAACCGCGGTGCGCGACTGGGTCGTCGCGTCGGGGCCGGGCGGCGGTGCCTCGACGTTGCCGCTCTGGTCTCGCGCCACGCTGTAGAACGCATAGTTGTGGAAGTGATGGTCGGTCGGCGGCGCCAGCGTGTCCGTCAGGGACGCGATGTTGAGCCGCCACACGCGGTACGAAGCCCCGTCCTCGGCGACGTAGACGGTGAAGTCCTTGAGACCCAGCGGCGCCCCGTCGGCAGTCCACTGCACGGGGATGCTCGGCTGGTCCGAGCTGACGGGCAGCGGCTGGACGTGGCTCGAAGGTGGGGTGTTGTCCACCGTATTAACGACGCTGCCGGTGGTATGCGGCGCGCCGCCGTCGAAGGTGATCGTGGCGGCGTTGCTGATCTGGGTGCCGCTCGATAGCCCGGGCCGTGGCATCACCGTGAACAGCACGCTGCCCTCGCCCTCGGGAGGGTTGACGTTGGGCGGCAGGAATCCGATGAGCGGCGGCGTCTGGCCGGTCGCCGGGTCAATGGAGCTGAAGTACCACGTCACCACCCCGGTGAACGGATCCACGGCCGCGTTGGCGTTGACGAGTAGGTCGCGCGCCGGGCGCAGGTCGACCTGGGTGGCGAAGCTCGACAGCCCCGGCGGCGGCACGATGTGCACGTTGCCGAACGTGATGACGTCGAGGCTGACGGTGCTGGGGTCCAGCCGCAGCATGTCGAGCGGGTCCGAGATCACGACGTTCTGGGCGTCGGCGGTGGCGATGCTCGCGTTTTCGAACCGGATCGAATACGGGATGGGTTGCTGGCCGGAGATCGTGTCGCGCGCACCGAGCTTCTCGTTGGGATCGAACGAGTCGACGATCGTGACGAGCAGCGAGTCGCGCCACCGCGGGGGCAGCACGTTGCTGCAACTCACGATCGCCGTGCCGGGCTGCTCGACGGGCATCACCATGAAGTCGAGCACCTGCTCTGCCTTGACCAGAGCGGCGGGAAGCGTCGCGGCGCCCTCGCACTGCCACGCGATCTTCGCCCACACGCCGATGCCGCTCAGCGCCGCGATGCTGGGGTCGAGCGCGAGGAACGAATTGATCGCGGTGAGCTGGGCCCCCATGCACGACGGTGCGGTGATCAGTCCGCTCGCGGCGAGGCAGCCGCGGAACACGTTGCCGTCGATCCACGGCGGGGTGACCGCGGCGCGGAGCGTGAACGTCGGGTCCGCCGCCGGCACCGTAAGGAACACGCGTCGCGTCGTGGTGCCGGGCGGAACGCGAGGAATGACGACGGGGAGATACTGCCCCCCGGGACTCGTGAACGTGAGCGGCACCAACGACCAATCGGGTTCACCTCCCGCCTGCGGCGGCGGGGTGAGGGTGAAGTCGATGGCGAACGTGGCGTCGACGGGCACGCCCGTGATCCACAACGGCACGTCGAGCGCGTCGACGTTGCCGGGGTTCACGATGACGATGTCGAACGAGCTCAGCCGGTTGGCGCGAATCTTGGGCGGACCGATCACGTGGACGCTCAACTGGGGTGCCGCGACTCCTGAGACGGTGAATCCCCCGGTGAGCGTGGCGACGCCGAGGTCGGGATTCGTGACGACGACGTTCCGCACTCCCATGACCGCGCCGTTGAGGTCGAACGTCGCTGCCAGGGACGAGCCGTCCGGCGCCACCGTGATCTCGCTGCCGACGATGTCCGGCACGCCGCCTCGCGTCAGCCGCACCGTGGCGCCGCTCTCGATGCCGCTGCCCAGCACGGTGACCCGGACGGGCCCGAGGTGCCGGCGTTTCGCTCATGCGCTGCTCCGGGGCGGTCGGAGGATCGGTCACGGCGGTGGCTCCGCCGGAGCGTCCGTTGTCGTTGGTCGTCATGGGGACTCCGTTTCTAATGCAGTGTGCGCGCTACGCCGGCGGCATGCGCCACCTCGACGTGCGCGGCGGCGATGGCGTAGCGGGCGTCGATCAGGGCGTCGCGGGCACGCACCATCGTCGCCTGAGCGTTGATCACTTCGATGTTGCCGCTGACGCCGCTCGCGAACCGCTCGCGCGCCTGCGTCAGCTCCGCCTCGGCGAGCGATACGCGCTCTTCCGCGACGCTTCGCTGCTCGTCCCCGGAGGCCAAGTCGAGCAGCGCCGCCTGGACATCGGCGGCAACCTGGTCATTCAGATCCCGCAGTCGCACTTCGGATTCATGCTCGACCGACACCTGCTCGGCCATTCGCGCCTCGCGCCGCAGGCCATCGACGATCGGAAGCGACACCGCCGCGCCGTATTGGCGCGTCGGGAAGGACTCGTTCCAGTGGATGCCGCTCACCCCCCAATCCGCGATCGCATCGAGGCGCGGCAGCCGTTCCGCGGCGATCGCCGACCGCTCGGTGCGCGAGCGCCCGAGCCGAGCCTGCTCGGCCGCCAGCTCCGGCCGATGCCCACGCGCGAACGCCTCGGCGGCC
>JACXTT010011047.1_pt1 | contig 12111 bp, 12 predicted proteins | sample 9270951 | NCBI WGS metagenome assembly JACXTT01 (sample SAMN15532306, study PRJNA645909) | rock metagenome | isolation source: weathered quartz diorite | place: Puerto Rico | collected 2017-06-21 | reverse complement strand
GAACACGCTCGCCGAGTGGCCCATTTCCTGAACCACCCGCGGCACGATGCCGTGGCGCCCGAACACGCGATCGATCAGCGGCCGGCTGCCAGAGGCGAAGTCCAGCAGCACCAGCCGCAAACCGTCCAAGGCCGACCACGGAACCGTCTTCTCCTTTGCGAGCGGATGGTCGCGCCGGCACACAAAGCAGAACGGATCGGTCACCAGCGGCTCGATGGTCAGCCCGTCATGCACGAGCGGGTCGATCAGCACGCCGAAATCCACGCCACCGACGCGCACCTGCTCAAGGCCATCAGCCTGCACATTGTCGCGCACGGTCAGGCGGATTTCAGGGTATTGCGCCGCGCACGCGGACACATACATCGGCATCAGCCGCGCCGAGATGGTCGGGGCGCCAGCTATCACTACACGACCACGATAGTGTTCGCCGAGCTGACGGGTGTCTTCAAGCGTGTCGTCAAGCTGGCCTAGCAGTCGTTCAAGGGCGGGCGCGAGTGCATGGCCGGCAGGGGTCAGTACGACTTCTCGCGTAGTGCGGTCCAGCAGCCTCACGCCAAGTGATTCTTCAAGCTCCGCGACGCCTCGGCTGATGGCGGACTGAGTCAGGCCGACGGCGTCCGCTGCCCGGCTGAAACCGCCCTTCTCCGCCACGGCCAGGAACACCCGTAGCTGCCGGATTGTGTAATTCATGCAACGATGAGATAAATGAATGCAATAAATGAATTTGCATTCTAGACTCGGGTATCGTCCAATACTAGGCTAAACCCTTAGAAGTCTTAGAAGTCCAGCATGTTTTCCAAGCTCAAGAAACTCTACGACCTGATCGACGGCTTCGTCCTGATCATGCTGACCGCCATCGGCATTGCCCTGCTCGCGCCCGAGTTCGGCAGCAGCCGCGGCCCGCTGCACCTTGGCACCGTCACCAGCCTGGGCGTGGCACTCGTCTTCTTCCTGCATGGCGCGGCATTGTCGCGTGACAAGCTCGTGGCAGGCGCCCGGCACTGGCGCCTGCATGTGTTTGTGCAGACCTTCACCTACGTCGTGTTCCCGGTGATCGGCCTGCTGCTGATGCTGTCGCTGCGCAACACGCTGCCGGCGGACCTGCTGCTCGGCGTGTTCTATCTGTGCGCCCTGCCATCCACGGTGTCGTCGTCGGTGGCCATGACGTCGATGGCGCGCGGCAACGTACCGGGCGCGATCTTCAACGCCACCATCTCGGGCCTGATCGGCATGGCCGTCACGCCGCTGCTGATGGGCCTGGTGATCAGCGCCAGCGGCGCGTCGATGCCGCTGGGCAAGGCGCTCACGGGCGTGGCACTGCAACTGCTGCTGCCGTTCGCGCTGGGCCAGCTGCTGCGTCCGCTGATCGGCAACTGGCTCGCGAAGAAGAAGCACATCACCAACAAGATCGACCGTGGCGTAATTGTGCTGATCGTCTACTCGTCGTTCTGCGACGCGACCGCCGAAGGCCTGTGGCACCACTACCAGTGGCAGACCATCGCCGCGGTGATGGGGCTGGCCGCCGCGCTGCTGTTCGTGGTGCTGGGCACCACCACCTTCGTCGCGCGCCGCCTGGGTTTCAGCGTCGAAGACGAGATCACTGCCGTGTTCTGCGGCTCCAAGAAAAGCCTGGCCAACGGCATTCCGATGGCCAACATCCTGTTCGCCGGGCATCCGGCGCTGGGGCTGCTGGTGCTGCCGCTGATGGTGTATCACCAGTTGCAGCTCATCGTGTGCTCGGTGATTGCCGCGCGATATTCGAATCGCGATGCGCTGGTGGAGGATCGGGCTGCGGCGCGGGCTTGAGATTGGCCGCGCCAATGAAATACCGAAGACGCCCCTAGCCGTTAAACGGGGGCGTCTTAGTCACTGTTTGTTTTAGCGCAGCCGCCAGCATGAGGCGGCAACCGGACCGGCAAATCCGTGGCCTTCTGCCCGGGAAGTCGCGGCGGTCCTGGATCAGCATCGAGCCCGCCAGCCGGCTTTCCGATGCTTGCAACGATTACGCCGGCAAGCGTCCGAGCAACTCTGTCCGAATTGCGTCTGCCGCCTGATGCGGGTCATACTCGACCCCGGTCAAAAGTAGCGGCTTCATGTCCGAACAGAAGCCGGGATTTCTCAGGCACCTGTCAAGATGTTCTTCAAACTCCTTGCGCGGCACTACGGTCTCCTCGTCGCTCATGTAGTGCTGAAACGCGAGGATGATCTCGTCATGCTTCACGTTCGTTGACGTGATCGCGCGGTAGAGGTCGAACAGGTCTCGCCCCTTCTGGCGCTGAAATAGCGCTCGCATCTTCGTGCCAAGCATCTCATGCAAGTCGTAGGAGATGATGTTGGCCCTCAACGTATCGTCGCGAAACGGCACCGTGAACGGGAGCGTCTGAACCGGCTTATGCGGTGTGCGTTCAGTGACGTTTGCCTCGATCTCAATGATCAAAGTCCGACCGGGTGTAGAAACGGATGGCACCTCATAGATGACGCGAAGGATTTCCGAAGGGCGGGAAGCATTCCGGACGGCAAGTTTGAGGGTCGCCCAGACCGACGACTTATGCTTCCCAAGGATGGGACCAAGCACCCGTTTAATTGCCGCGCGGAGATGTTCTTTTGGGCGTTCGCCGACGGCGACCAGATCGACGTCTTCCGAATATCGACAGGCCGGCGCCAGGTGCACCTTGTGCAAGACGGTGCCGCCGCGCATGGCAACTTCCTTGGAAAGGAAGTCATCATTGAAGATCGCGATCATCGAGCGGCAGAGCAGCAGGTCCTGTTCGACCTGGTGGAGGTTCGGCCACGGCACGACTTGCTGGTGCGCCAGGATGTCCTGTTGGGTAAGCCGGCTCATGCATCGGTCCTCAGGTTTCGCGACCCAATTACGGAAAACGTTGGGTCGATCGTCAGTTCATTCCGGCGATCGGCCCAGACTTGCCTGTCGCTCAAGTCAAACCACACCCGCTCCAGCCGGCTGGGAAGCGCGGCAGCGACGCACTTGGCCAGGGCAGGTTTGTTCAACTGGAGAAGAAGGTGACCGAAGCGCTGAAGCGTCGCGGTTTCCGGTTCTGCATTGACCGACGACGTTACATCGTCGCGGTGGAGATGTCTGGTCATCCCGCTGATGGCTTCCACTGCGCGATCCATTCCGCCAATCCGATCGGCATAGCGCAGGAGATCGAGCGCCGTGGCCGCGGGCGTGCTGACAGCGACCGGCGCGAATGCGTTCTCTGGAGTGGTGGTCGGCGTCTGCGCGACGCTGTGCTTGACGAAGAATTTAAGGCGCTGTCTTCCGATGGTCAGCTCTCGCATTGGGCGCTCGGTCACAACTTGCACTTCCTGCACAGCCTGGTGCTGTGAGTCAAACTCTGCTGCCGCGGAAAGAAGTCCAATGTAATAAGGACGCCCTTCCTGACGGAAAAAGGCGTCGAGCCACCACGATGCGGGAGGAGCGCCCATCGCCCTTTGCTCCGGACGCACGATGACGAAAAAGTCCCTGCGCGGGGAAACTCTGACAGCTTTGTCGTTTAACCGGGCAATCTGATCGCGGGCAGCTTTGTGGCTTAAGCCTGTCGTGTCACACAGATTGGCTAGCGTGAAAGACACGCGCCCCCTCGATGCGACTTCGTCGATATAGCGCGCGGCGGCTCCCAATTGTCGTGAAGCCGGCTGAAGTTCTGGAGGACGGGTCTGTTCCGAGTCCGGTTGCATTTTCGCATCGTAGCGTAAGACACTACGATAGGCAAAGCAATACGTATGCACAATAGAGCGCATACCCATCAGGCACAGGACGCCTCCCGACTTCCAGGTGTTCGGAAATTCCTCCTGCCGACCAGGGAGCGACGCGGTTTTTTGCCTGTAACGTGGTCCCCGTTACACCGACGGATTCTTCGACAACGGCGGATTGCGCGCAAAGTAGCTGCGAATCCCGCGCAGGATCGCGTTGGCCAACTGCTCCTGGTGCGCGTCGTCATTGAGCTTGCGCTCTTCCTCAGGGTTGCTGATGAACGCGGTCTCGACCAGAATCGACGGAATATCCGGCGCCTTCAGCACCGCAAACCCGGCCTGTTCCACGCTGCCCTTGTGCAGGCGGTTGATGCCGCCGATTTCCTGCAGCACCGCCTTGCCGACCTGCAGGCTGTCGTTGATCTGCGCCGTGGTCGACAGGTCCAGCAGCACGCGCGCGACCTGCGCGTCCTTGTTCAGGTTGGCGCCGCCGATCAGGTCCGAGGCGTTTTCCTTGTTGGCCAGCCAGCGCGCGGCCGTGCTCGACGCCCCGCGCTCGGACAGCGCGAACACCGATGCACCCTTCGCCTCAGGCGACAGGAAGGCATCGGCATGGATCGATACGAACAAGTCGGCCTGCACGCGGCGCGCCTTCTGCACGCGCACGTTCAGCGGCACGAAGAAATCGGCGTCGCGCGTCATCATCGCGCGCATATTGGGCTGCGCATCGATCTTGGCGCGCAGGCGGTTCGCGATCTGCAGCACCACGTCCTTCTCGCGCGAGCCCGAGGCGCCAATGGCGCCCGGGTCTTCGCCGCCGTGCCCGGGATCGATCGCGACCGTCAGCAGGCGGCGCATCTTGAACGGGCGCTCTGGGGTGGGATCGCTCTGTGCGACCGGCGGCACCACGGGCGCGTTGGGCCTGGGCACCACGGGCGCCGCAGGCCTGGGCGGCTTGACCGCGGCGATGGCGGGCGGCGGTGCCGTGGTCGCCGGCACGTCGCCCTTTTCATCGAACTTGCGCACGAGCACGCCGATGGCGTCTTCCTCCGCCCCGCCGGGCGCGCCAGCCACGCCATCGGCGCCCGGCGGCGGCGCGCTGTTGGCGAAACGGCGCTGTTTTTCCTCGGTGTCGCGCACCAGCTTCCACAGCGGATCGGGCGGATTGACCGGATACAGGTCGAACACCAGCCGGTTCTTGTAGCTGCCGATCGGCGCCAGCGTGAACACCTGCGGCGCGACGTTTTCCTTGAGGTCGAACACCATGCGCACCACGCGCGGCCGGTTCTGGCCGACACGCACGGTCTGGATATAGGGATCGTTCGGCGTGATCTTGGCCACCAGCTCGCGCAGCGTGGGCGAGAGATCGAGCCCGTCGATGTCCACCACGAGCCTGTCCGGGTCGTGGATCATCTGGTGCACGGCAGCCAGCGGCGTGTCGGACTCAATCGTGACGCGGGTGTAGTCCTCCGCCGGCCAGACGCGTACCGCGACGATGCCGGCGCCGAAGGCAAGCTGCGGTCCTGCCAGCGTCAGCACGGCAGTGCCGGCACCGAGCTTCAGGCACTGCGCCATCCATTTGCGGCGGGCCTGCAGCAGTCCGTCGGGTCCATCGGGTCGGTCGGTGGCGAGTCGCTTGATCAGCATGCGTTCAGCAAGGTAATTCCAGTGGGAGTATAGGCGCGCAGCCTCGCAATCCGCCGCTCGCCGGCCATATCCGCCATATCGGCCGCGGACATGTCCGATTGGAGCAACACGTGCAGATCCGGTTCCCCGAGCAGGCGCCCGGCCTTCTCCGGCCACTCCACCAGATTGAAGCTAGGCTCGGCGAAGCAGTCGCGGAAACCCGCGTCGATCCATTCCTCGGGATCGGCGAAACGGTACAGGTCGAAGTGGTAGACCGTCAGCGGCGAGCCGTCGGCACGCGCAACGTCGTAGGGTTCGCACAGCGTGTAGGTCGGGCTGCGGACCTTGCCGGCATGCCCGAGCGCGCGCAGGATGGCGCGCGACAGCGTGGTCTTGCCCGCACCCAGGTCGCCCGAGAGCTGCACATGCACAGTGGTGGGCGGCAAGGCGCGTACCACGCCGGCGAGCGCCGCACCGAAGCGAGCGGTGGCGGCTTCGTCGGGCAGCGTCAGGGAACGTTCTTCGAGCAGGGGCATTGCGTACAATTCAGGGATGACCGACCGAGCATCCGAAGCGCCAGGCGCCCCCACTCAGCGGCCCGTGGCCGCTGCCGATGCAGCCGATATAGGCGGCCTGGAGGCGCTCGTGCCATCGATCCGGGACTGGGGCGCCGAGCTGGGCTTTGCCTCGGTGCGCATCGCGGACGTCGATCTCAGTCATGCCGAGCCAGGACTGATGGCATGGCTGGCTCAGGGTTACCACGGCGACATGGATTATATGGCGAACCATGGCCCGCGGCGCGCCCGTCCCGCGGAACTGGTGCCCGGTACGGTACGCGCCATCGTGGCCCGCATGCCGTACCTGCCGGCCACGGCCACGCCGGACTGGCGCCGCCACGAACTGGCACGGCTCGACGACCCCGCCACGGCCGTGCTGTCGCTCTATGCGCGCGGCCGCGACTATCACAAGGTGCTGCGCAACCGGTTGCAGCAACTGGCAAGCCGCATCGAGGCCGCCATCGGCCCCTTCGGCTACCGCGTCTTCACCGATTCGGCGCCGGTGATGGAAGTCGCGCTGGCCAGCCAGGGCGGCCTGGGCTGGCGCGGCAAGCATACGCTGCTGCTCGACCGCGACGGCGGCTCGATGTTCTTCCTCGGCGAGATCCTGGTCGATATCCCGCTGCCGGCCGACCCGCCCGAGGCCTCGCATTGCGGCAACTGCCACCGCTGCATCGACATCTGCCCCACGCGCGCGATCCTTGGGCCTTACACGCTGGATGCGCGCCGTTGTATTTCTTACCTGACCATCGAGCACAAGGGCCCGATCCCCGTGCCATTGCGCGCACCGATGGGCAACCGCGTGTATGGCTGCGACGACTGCCAGCTCGTCTGCCCGTGGAACAAGTTCGCGCACCGGGCCACGCTGCCCGACTTCGACGTGCGCAACGGCTTCGACACCGCGGACATGGTCGACCTGTTCCTGTGGACCGAGCACGAGTTCAACCAGCGCCTGGAAGGCAGCCCGATCCGTCGCATCGGCCATGAACGCTGGCTGCGCAACCTCGCGGTGGGACTGGGCAACGGCCTGCGCGCCACGGCCACAGGCCAGCGCCCGCAAGACCGCGCGCTCGCCGCCCGGATCCGCTCAGCCCTGGAAAGCCGCCGCGCCGACGCCACGCCGCTCGTGCGCGAGCACATCGACTGGGCGCTCGCGCAGGACCAGACCGTCAGCTGACCAGCGCGAGCCAGACCGGCGTGGTGATGATGGCCGCCACCGTCATCACGGAGATGGTCGCGGCGACCATGGGCCCGTTGCCACCCATGCGCACCGCCAGGATGTAGGCGCTCGATGCCGTCGGCAGCGACGCGTACAGCACCACGATCTGGTACTGCAGCTCCGTCAGCGGCAGCAGCCGGCCCGCAAGCCAGGCCAGGCATGGCATGGCCAGCAGCTTGACGCCGGACCACCACGCGACCGGCCCGACCGTACCGGTCGCTCCGCTCATCTGCAGACCCGCGCCCACGGTCATCAGGCCGAGCGCCGTCGATGCAGAGCCGAGCCGGTTCAGCGTCATGGCCACTACCTCGGGCGCGTGCAACCCCATCAGGTTGGTCAGGAGGCCGCCTGCAGTGGCCAGGATCAGCGGATTGCGCGCCAGCTCGCGCCACAGCCGCGTATCGCCATGCCGCGCCAGCGCCCATACCGCAGCCACGTTGCACAGCGGCACCGTGCAGCCCACGATCACCGCCATCATTGCCAGGCCCTCGCTGCCACCGATGCGCGAGGCCAGCGCGAGCCCGATATAGGAATTGAAGCGGAATGCCGTCTGCAGGCCCGAGGCAAAGTCCACGGCATCGGGGCGCAGCACCCATTTGACGGCGTACCCGGCGACCATGCCGAACGCCATGACGCCCAGCGCGAGGCCGAGCATGGCCGAGGTCGAGGAAAAATCGAACACGGCGCTGTTGGTCGACTGCAACAACAACGCCGGAAACAGCACGAAGTAAACGAGCCGCTCCACGCCGCTCCAGAAAGCGCGGTCGAACGGTGAATAGCGGACCAGCAGCCAGCCAATCAGGATCAGGCTGAAGTCGGGAACCAGGAGCAGAGCGGAGGACATCTCGTATGTTGTCGTTATTGTCAGGGGCCAGGTGGCCAGGTACCGCGAGGGGAAGCGGCGGAATGTGCAGACTAGGGCAGATCCGGATTGGTATTTTTCCAGAAATGGACCAGCATGGCATACCAAGTTGTATGCCTGACCGCTATGTTGCACCGCCGCATTCCACCATCGCCGGGCCCGATCATCGGCTCCCGCGCGCAATCACGATTCCACCAGACCCCGTGCCGCGTGCTTGTCACGCTTGCCGCGGGCCTGGCGCTCGGCGTGCTGGCGCCGGCCGCCGGCGCGACGGAAGTCGCGGGCCTGCGCTTTGACGACGCAGTGCGCGTGGCCGGCAAGGAGCTACAGCTCAACGGCACCGCGCTGCGTTCGGGCCTGCTGCTCAAGGGCTATGTCGCGGCGCTGTACCTGCCCGAAAAAGCGCGTAACGCCACCGTGGTGCTGGGCACGCCCGGCATCAAGCGCTTGCAGCTTCGCATACTGCGAGAAGTGGACCCCACGGCATTTTCCAAGGCGATGCAGAAAGGCATGCGCGAAAACAACAGCGAACTGCAGATGCAGATGCTGTCCACCCGGCTGGTCCAGTTCGAACGCACCATCGACCAGGTCGGGACCGCCCGCAAGGGCGACGTGATCAACCTCGACTATTCACCGGACGCCGGTACCGTGGTCGCCATCAACGGCACCCCGCGCGGCCGACCGATTCCCGGCGACGACTTCTACCAGGCCGTGCTGCGCGTGTTCCTTGGCGAACATCCGGTGGACGGGGACGTCAAGCGTGGCCTGCTGGGCGGCTGAGCCCGCCGGACCAGACGTTGCCGCCGCCTTGACGCCACCTGCGGCGAGGCGGTGGTGTTTTCTTCCGGGCACCACCCCCGCCCGGACTTTCCTGACGGGAGACCTGATCTCATGCAAGCTGGCAAAATCGCTTTGACCCTGGCCCTGGCCACCGCGGCCTCCGTCGCGCAAGCGCAGAGCTATCCGACCAAGCCGATCCGCCTGATCATTCCGTTCGCCCCCGGCGGCACCACCGACATCGTCGGCCGCGGCGCCGCCGACCAGATGAGCCGCGTCCTGGGCCAGCCGGTCGTGGTCGAGAACCGCGCCGGCGGCGGCGGCTCGATCGGTGCCGACGCCATCGCCAAGGCCGCGCCCGACGGCTACACCATCGGCATCTCCACGGTGTCGACCATGGCCGTGAACCCGGCTTGCAACCCGAAGCTGTCGTACGACCCGATCAAGGACTTCAAGCCCATCACCAACCTGGCCAACGTCGCCAACGTGATCGCGGTGAACCCGAACTTCCCGGCCAAAAACTACAAGGAATTCCTGACGGCGCTGAAGAACAACCCGGGCAAGTACTCGTTCGCGACGTCGGGCACCTGCGCGTTCGGGCACATGCTGGGCGAGCAGTTCAAGGTCTCGACCAAGACCTTCATGGTGCATATCCCGTACCGTGGCGCCGGTCCGGCGCTGAACGACGTGCTGGCCGGCCAGGTGCCGATCATGGTGGATAACCTGCCGTCGTCAATGCCTTATATCAAGGCCGGCAAGCTGCGTCCGATCGTGGTGGCGTGGAACAAGCGGATCGATTCGCTGCCCGACGTGCCGACCTTCGGGGAGATGGGGCTGAAGGAGCCGAATGACCCGGCATGGTATGGCCTCGTGGCGCCGGCCGGCACGCCCGACGACATCATCAAGAAGCTCAACGATGCCGCGGTCAAGGCGCTGCAGGACAAGGGGTTCCAGGAGCGCCTGCGTGCCGCCGGCGCTGAGCCGTCGGGCAATTCGCCTGCGCAGCATTCGGCCGAGATCAAGAAGGAATTCGACAAAATGAAGAATCTTGTGAAGGTGCAGAACATCAAGCTGGAGCAATAGGAACGGCTTGTTGTCTCCCCTCTGCCATGATGAGAGGGGAGACAACAGCCTGGCATTCCAGCTTCGTCAGCCGCCAATGGGCCGCCTCCGCAGGCGGCCCGTTCGTTTTTGGATCTCAGCCGCGTCAACCGGCCGCCCCCCGCAAAACGCATTAAAATCCAGACTCCGCCCCACCCCACCGCCATGCCCGCTCCTTTCGACGCCATCCTCCCCGCGCCCTTCGGCAAGGTCGGCGTACGCGCCGATGGTGCGCGCATCCGCGAAATCTTCTACCTGCCTGAGAGTGCGGAAAGCGTGGCGCCGCGCAGCGAGGTCATCGTGCGACTGGCCGCGCAACTGGACGCCTATTACGCCGATGCCGACGCGCCCTTCGACGTGCCGCTCGCCATCGCCGGTACGCCGTTCCAGCAGCAGGTGTGGCAGGCGATCTGCGCGGTGCCGCGCGGCGGGCTGACCACTTATGGCGACATCGCACGCAAGCTCGGCGGCGTGGCGCGCGCGGTCGGGCAGGCTTGCGGGCAAAACCCGCTGCCGATCGTGATCCCGTGCCATCGCGTGGTGTCCGCAAGCGGCATCGGCGGCTTCTCCCACCATGCCGAAGATGGCTTCCACCTGGAAGTGAAACGCTGGCTGCTGCGCCATGAAGGCGCCATGCTGATATGAAGCGCCCCGCCGGCGCCAGCCGGACGGCACGCAAGCCGCGCGCGGTGCACGCCGATGCGGAAACGGCCGCGCTCGATGCAGCCATCGCCCCTGAGCTTGACCTGGTCAGCCGCTTCTGCGACGCGCTATGGCTCGAAGACGGCCTGTCGCGCAACACCATGGACGCCTACCGGCGCGATCTGTCGATGCTCGCACGCTGGCTGCATCAGTCCGGCAGTGGCCGCCTGCTGGCCGTCGGCGACACCGAACTCAACGGCTATTTCCTCGCCCGCCACCCCGAGACCCGCGCTTCGTCGTCGAACCGGCGGCTAGCGGTGTTCCGCCGCTTCTACCAGTGGGCGCTGCGCGAGCAGATGATCGAAGCCGACCCGTGCATCCTGCTGCGCCCGGCCAAGCAGCCGCCGCGTGTGCCCAAGACGCTCTCCGAAGCGCAGGTGGAAGCGCTGCTCGAAGCGCCCGATACCAGCACGCCGCTCGGCCTGCGCGACCGCACCATGCTGGAGCTGATGTACGCCAGCGGGCTGCGCGTATCGGAGCTGACGCAGATGAAGACCGTGGAGATCGGCCTGAACGAAGGCGTGGCGCGCGTGGTCGGCGGCAAGGGCGACAAGGAGCGGCTGGTGCCATTCGGCATGCAGGCCGGCGACTGGCTGCGCCGCTATCTTGGCAGCGCGCGGCCCGCGCTGCTGGCCGGCCGCGCCTGCGACGCGCTGTTCGTCACGCAGCGCGGCGAAGGCATGACGCGCCAGGCCTTCTGGCACCTGATCAAGCGCCATGCGCGCGATGCCGGCATCGATGCGCCGCTGTCGCCGCACACGCTGCGGCATGCGTTTGCCACGCACCTGCTGAACCACGGCGCCGACCTGCGCGTGGTGCAGCTCCTGCTGGGCCATGCCGATATTTCCACGACACAGATCTACACCCACGTGGCGCGCGAACGGCTGCGCGAGCTGCACCAGCAGCACCACCCGCGCGGGTAAGACCGGCCGGGCTCCGCCCCGCAACGCGACCATGAGCAAAGCGAAACATATCTCCGAAACACCGGCCACTCAGTTCCTGCGCCGGCAGGGCGTCGCCTTCGGCGAGCATCCGTACGACTACGTCGACCACGGCGGCACCGGTGAATCAGCGCGCCAGCTCGGCGTGACCGAACACGACGTGGTCAAGACCCTGATCATGGAAGACGAGCGCGCGCAGCCGCTGGTGGTGCTGATGCATGGCGACTGCTCCGTTTCCACCAAGAACCTCGCGCGCCAGATCGGCTGCAAGAGCGTGCAGCCGTGCAAGCCCGAGGTCGCGCAGCGGCACAGTGGCTACCTGGTCGGCGGCACCTCGCCGTTCGGCACGAAAAAGCGCATGCCGGTGTACGTGGAAGCAACAGTGCTGGACCTGGACCGCATCTATATCAACGGCGGGCGGCGCGGCTACCTGGTCAGCCTGGACCCGAAGCTGCTGCCGGGGCTGGTGGAAGCCCAGCCGGTGCAGTGCGCGCTGCCTGACTGAGTTGCCGGCAGCGATATCGAGAGAAGCCTCCATGCCAATCCGGGAAGTCACGGACGTAGCGAGGCCCCTGCCGCGCTACAATCGCGCCAGCCTGAAAACACCCCACT
>JACXTT010011046.1_pt1 | contig 12112 bp, 13 predicted proteins | sample 9270951 | NCBI WGS metagenome assembly JACXTT01 (sample SAMN15532306, study PRJNA645909) | rock metagenome | isolation source: weathered quartz diorite | place: Puerto Rico | collected 2017-06-21 | reverse complement strand
GACGCTTGCGCCTGGCTGGCGCGGGGGCCGAGGGGTCACCCGTCGGCGCGGCCGGTTCGGCCGGCTCCGAATCGGGCGTGGTCGCCGGACCCTCGGTCGGTTGGGCTTTCGCCGATGCGGGCTTGCGGCGCCGGCGCCGGGAGGGCCCTCCGTTCGCCGCCGAGGACTCCTTCGTGGGAGCCGTCGCCTTCGGCTGCTGCTTCTGCCTGGCCTCGACCTTGGGCTTGGTGCTCACGCCCTCCTGGGCCTGGGCGCTCCCGCCCGACGACCCCGGCGACGACGCGCGGGCCCGTCCCCTCCCGCGCCCTCCTCGGCGCCGCCGTCTCTTCGGCTTGGCCGCGGTTCCACCTTCGGCCGGCGGTGCGGCCGGCCGGACGTCCGTCACGTCTTCACTTGCCAACGTTCGTTCCTTCCTCCATCTGGAGGCAGGAGGGAATGCCTAGGGTGCGATTCGGGGCGCAGCGGAACCTTCTCCGAAACCCGCGACACGTCGCACGGGAACACCTCTCCTGCCTCGCGGCCTCGCTCGCGGCACTCCGGACCCGTCCGGTTGGACGGCGGGCGCCCGCCTGGCCACATGGCGTCCTGGCCCCGAGAGCTGCGGGTGGCATCGATCGGGGCGACTACCCCACCAGGATAGCAAGCCGGTGCGACGGTTCCGGGAGCGAGGCTAGGCGAACCGTCGCATGTGCACGTTCAGGACCAGGCCGATCCCGATGAAGTCCGCGATCAGGGCGCTGCCCCCATAGGAGAGGAAGGGCAGCGGGATCCCCGTGATCGGCATGATCCCGATGTTCATCCCGATGTTCACGAACACCTGGATCGCGATCATCGTGCCGACGCCGACGGCCAGGAATGTGCCGAAGGGATCCTTCGAGAGCATCGCCGTTCGGAAGATTCGCCAGAGCACCAGCGCGAACAGCATGAGGAGCACCATCGAGCCGACGAACCCAAGCTCCTCGCCCACCGCAGTGAAGATGAAGTCCGTGTGCTGCTCGGGCACGAAGTCGAGGTTCGTCTGGGTGCCGTGCAGGTATCCCTTGCCGGTGAGGCCACCCGAGCCGATCGCGATCTCGGCCTGCTGCTTGTTGTAGTTAGCGGTCTGCAGGTTCTTGTCCGACTGGAAGAACCCGGTGATCCGCTGGACCTGGTAGTCCTTGATGATGTGCAGGTGGAAGGCGCCGAAGATCGCGATCAGCGCCGTGAGCGCGAGCACCGCCAGGTAGCGCGCCCGCGTCCCCGATACCACCAGCTGTCCCACGAGGATCGCGGCCAGGATGATGCTCGTGCCGATGTCCGGCTGCACGAACACGAGGAACATCGGGATCACGCCCATGACGGTCGCGCGCACGACGTGCGACAGGCGCACCTCACCCTTGATCTGTGAGAGGTATGCGGCCAGCATCACGATGAGCGCGAGCCTGCAGAACATCGACGGGCTGAACTGGAACCCGGCGACCTGGAACCAGCGCTGCGCGCCGAGGGCGGAGCTCCCGAGCGGCGTCCGCACCAGGACGAGCAGCCCGAGCGCCAAGGCGTAGAAGAACGGCGCGTACATCTTCACGATCCGATAGTCGAGGAACATGGCCGCCGCCATCGACAGCACCCCGAGCACCAGGAACACCCCTTGGCGTTTCAGGTAATAGCCGGGATCGTTGCCGAAGTCGGCGAGGCTGCGGTGGGTCGCGGAATACACCATGAAGAGGCCGTAGATCGCGAGGACGATCGCGCCGGCAGCGAGGGGTAGGTCCACATGACGAAGCGGCGAGTCCTCGGCGGTCAGGCGCCGGCGGGAGAGGTCGCCCGCGATGCCCATCCCTGCCATCAGGTCGCCTCCACGTGCTCTAGTCCGCCACCTGGCCGGCCGAGAGCCCGCCCGTCGTGAGCCCGAACAACCCTTCGAGGATCCGCCGCACGATCGGGGCCGCCGTCGTGGCCCCGTGGCCGCCCTGCTCGACCATCGCGATCACCACGTAGCGCGGCGCGTTCGAGGGCGCCATCGCGGCGAACCAGGACGTCGGCTGCTTCGGGATGATGTCCGCCGTGCCGGTCTTCCCGGCGACGGGGATCCGGCCGAGGGGGAACCCGGCGAAGGCCGTCGAGGCGGTCCCGTAGATCGTCACGCCGTTCAGGGCGTTCCGGATGAACAGCACCTCGTTCCTCGGGATCGGGAGCGTCCCCATGACCTGGGGGGCGATCGTCTGCACGACCGTCCCGTCCTGGGACTCGACCTTCCACGCCACGTGCGGCGCGTACAGCGTCCCGCCGTTCGCGATCGCCGAGTACGCGGCCGCGAGCTGGATCGGCGTGACCTGGATGAAGCCCTGGCCGATCGCGAGGTTGATGCTGTCGCCGGGGAGCCATCCGCGGAAGCGGTCGTTGAACAGGCCGGGGTTTCGCTGGAAGAGATCCCACTCGTACTGGTAGTTCGGAATCAGGCCGGCCTGCTCGCCGGGCAGGTCGATCCCCGTGCGCTTGCCGAACCCCATCGCCCCGAGGTCCCGCTGGAAGGCCTCGTTCTTGCCGTTCGTGTGGTCGTACCTCAGCCAGTAGTCGTACCCGAACTGGTAGAAGACCGTGTCGCAGGAGATGGCGAGCGCATTCGGCAACGTGATCGCACCCAGGGAGAAGGGCGACCAGTTGTTGAACGCGTGGTGGCTGAGGTCGTTCGGCACGAAGAAGGACGAGGGGCAGTTGTACCTTCCGTCCTCCTTCGCGAAGCCCTGGGCCATCGCGCCGGCCGCGACGAAGGGCTTGAACGTCGATCCCGCCGGGTAGAGGCCCTGCGTCGCGCGGTTGAGGAGAGGCTCGTTGCTCGAGGGGGCGTTGAGCCTGTTGTACTCGGCCTGCGACAGGCCGTCGAGGATGACCGACGGGTCGTAGCTCGGGTACGACGCCATCGCGAGCACCTGGCCCGTGTTCGGGTCCATCACCACCACGGCCCCGCCCGTCGCCCGGAGGAACTTCCCCGAGGCCCGGTCGGCCGTGTGCCGGGCGAGCTTGATCCCGAGGTCCAGGCTGCCCTGCGCGAGATCCTGGATTCGCTGGTCGATCGAGAGCACGATGTTGTCGCCGGATTGCGCCCCCTCGGTGCCGAAATCGGGGTTCAGGACCTTGCCGGCGGCGTTGACCTGGACCTCCTGGTAGCCAACCTGGCCGCGGAGGTACTGCTCGTACGCGGCCTCGACGCCGGAGGCGCCGACGAGGTCCCCCGGTCGATAGTTCGCGAACGCGGGCTCGGCGAGCTGGGTGGAGGAGATCGGGAGCACGTAGCCGAGGACCTGCGCCGCCAGGGAGCCGTCGGGATACTCGCGGACCGGATCGACCTCGAAGCTCACGCCCGGGAAGTCACGTGGGTGCTCCTCGATGTAGAAGACCGTCTCCTTCGGGACGTCGCCCGCGATGGGGACCGGCTGGTACGGCAGGTACTTCAGGCTGTTCAGCTTCGCCAGGATGTCGCTCACCTGGATGTGCAGCAGCTGCGCGAGCCGGTACAGGACGTCCTCCTCCTGGGACCCGAGCTCGCGCCGGTCGACGAGCACGACCGTGGTCGCGCGGTTGCCGACGAGGACGTTGCCGCGCCGATCGAGGATCTCGCCTCGCACGGGCTGGATCGGGACCAGGCGCACCTGGTTGTCCTTCGCGAGGTTCGCGAACTTCGGCGAGGCGAGCACCTGCAGGAACCACAGGCGCGTCGTGAGCCCGCTGAACATGAACACCACCAGGATGCCCAGGACCTTCAGGCGCGTGCGCGTGCTGGTCTCGCTCATGGGTGGCTCACCAGCGGAAGACCTTCTTCGTGCGGGACGACTCCGCGACGCGGCGGATGATCGGATAGACGACGGGGGTGAGGATCGCGTTGTAGAGGCCGGACAGGAGCGCCGCGCGCGCGAGATAGCCGCCGCCGACCTCCACCCCCAAGAGGAACGCCACGGCGCCGTAGAACAGGACCCCCACCGCCGTTGCCCCCGCCACGACGAAGACGGGCAGCAGCGGGCTCGGCGTTACGACGTACTGGCGGATCATGCCGACGGCGTAGCCGACCAGCGTGAGCGTGAGCGCCGTGATCCCCTTCGGCTGGTTCAAAAGGAAGTCCTGCGCCATCCCTCCCCCGAAGCCCGCGACCGCTCCCGCGGAGGGCCCCTCGAGGAGCGCGAGCACGATCGTCACGAGGTACACGAGCTCCGGCTTCACGCCGACGAGCGTGACCTGGGCGAAGATCGTGGATTGCAGGACGAGCGCGGTGATGACCACCGCGCTCCACGAGAGCGCGCGCCGCACGCGGGCCAGTGTATCGGGCGCCTTCCATCAGGGGGAGTGCGACGGTGACGGCGTCGGCGAAGGTGGCGGCGTGCGGGTGGTGGGGGCGAGGTACCCGGTCACGACGAGCACGATCTCGAGGGCCGAGAAGTCGACGGCCGGCCGGATCGTGATGAGCTTGTTCAGCCCGCCGTCCTGGATGTAGACGTGCGACACCGAACCGATGGGGATCTCCGGCGGGTACAGCCCCGACTGGTAGCCGGAGGTGACGACCTGCTCGCCGGGGAACACCTTCGTGTCGGGCGGGACCAGGCTCATCTGCAGATCCTGGTTGCGCTCCCCCTGGACGCCCCCGGTGACCCCGGAGCTCGAGAGGCGGCCGTCCACGAACGAGTCGGGGTCGAGCACCAGGAGCACGACGCTCGTGTTCGAGGTCACGGAAACGACGTGGCCGACGAGGCCCTCGCCGGAGACGACCGGCATGTCCAGCTTGATGCCGTCGCCGGACCCGCGATTGATCGTCACGGACCACTGGAAGTTGTTCACGCTCTGGCCGATGACGGTCGCGGCCACGCCCTGCAGGCCGTAGGTCTGCTGCAGCTTGTAGAGCGACGTGAACTCGTCGTTCAGCCGCTGTAGGGACGTGTCGTGCTGCGCCCGCTCCCGCAGGTCCTGGATCTCCTGTTGCAGGCGATGGTTCTCGGCCTGCAGCGACCCGATGTGCACGAGCCCGCTGAAGAACGAGCCGATCGGCTGCAGGACCTTCGAGACGCCGGCCTGGAGCGTCCCGACGACCGTCTGCAGGGCGCGCCCCGCCACCTCGAACGGGCCGGAGGTGCCGCCGCGGTAGTCGACGGTGATGACGAGCAGGCTCGCCATGACGAGCGAGATGACCAGGAGCCGAGTGCTCCGGACGCGCCGGCTGAGCGCCATGCCCGGCCTACCTCCGGTTGGAGGAGACCAGCACCCGCTTGAGGACCTCGAACTCCTCCAGGCACTTGCCCGAGCCGATGGCCACGCACGAGAGCGGCGACTCGGCGACGTGGATGGGCATGCCGGTCTCGTGCTTCAGCCGCTCGTCGAGCCCCTTCAGGAGCGCTCCGCCGCCGGTGAGCACCACGCCCTTGTCCATGATGTCGGCGGAGAGCTCCGGCGGACAGCGGTCGAGCGTGTTCTTGACGGCGTCGATGATCGCGTTCACGGGCTCCTCGAGCGCGCGACGAACCTCCTCGGACGTGACGTGGATCGTCTTGGGCAGCCCGCTCACCAGGTCGCGTCCCTTGATCTCCGCGATCATCTCGTCGGCGGTGGGGAAGGCCGAGCCGACCGCGAGCTTGATCGCCTCCGCCGTGCGCTCGCCGAGCGCGACGGAGAACTCCTTCTTCACGAATTGGATGATCGCCTCGTCCAGCTCGTCGCCGCCCACGCGCACCGACGCCGACGTGACGACGCCGCCGAGCGAGATGACGGCAACCTCGGTCGTGCCGCCGCCGATGTCCACGACCATGTTGCCGCGCGGCTCGTGGATCGGGAGCCCCGCGCCGATCGCGGCGGCCATCGGCTCCTCGATGATGAACGCGGCACGCGCGCCCGCGGAGATGGTCGCCTCCTCGACCGCGCGCTGCTCGACGCCGGTGATGCCGCTCGGCACGCACACCACGACGCGCGGCTTCGCGAGGAACCGCCGGTGATGCACCTTCTGGATGAAATAGCGCAGCATCTTCTCGGTGATGTCGAAGTCGGCGATCACGCCGTCCTTCAGCGGACGCACCGCGCGGATGTGCGAGGGGGTTCGCCCGATCATGCGCTTGGCCTCGGCGCCGACCGCGAGGATCGCGCCGGTCGCCGTGTTGACCGCAACGACCGAGGGCTCGTTCAGCACGATGCCGCGACCGCGCACGTACACGAGCGTGTTGGCGGTCCCCAGATCCACCGCCATGTCCCGCCCGAGGAAGCCGGTGATCCCTTCGGGCTTGGGAGGCGTCTTGGACGGCACGCCCTGAAGCCAGCCCTTGCGCATTGACCCTTTGTACAGGAGGCTCATGCCGAATGGCAACCCACCGTTTGGACTATCCTAGGCCGACTTGGGCCCGCATTTGCGCAGGCAGGCGGGGAGGAAGGACGAGATGACGGGCGTCGCGGTGGTGTTTCCCGGCCAGGGCTCGCAGTACCCCGGCATGGCCGATGGGTGGTCCGAGCATCCAGCAGGGAACGACCTCCTCAAGCGCGCCTCGGACATCCTCGGCTGGGACGTCGTGCAGACGTGCCGCGACCCCGACGCGCTGACGCGAACCGACATCGTGCAGCCCGCGGTCTTCGCGTGTGACCTCGCCGCGTTCGCCGTGCTGCGCGCGGACGGAGTGCCATGCGATGTCGCGGCCGGTCACTCGCTCGGCGAGTACGCGGCGCTGGTCGCCTCGGGCGCGGTGGAACTCGAGCCCGGATTGTCGGCGCTCGCCGCGCGCGCGCGGGCCATGGCGCAGGCGTCGAACGCGAACCCGGGGACGATGAGCGCGATCATGGGCCTGTCGCTCGAGGAGGCGCGCGAGGTGTGCGAGGTCGCGGGCCGGGGCGACACGCTCGCGGTCGCGAACGAGAACGCGCCGAAGCAGACCGTGCTGTCGGGATCGATCGCGGCCATCACGCGCGCGGAGGAGCTCGCGCGAAGCCGTGGCGCGAAGGCGGTTCGGTTGCAGGTCGCGGGCGCGTTCCACTCGCCGCTCATGGCACCGGCCGTGCAGCCCGTGCGCGAGGCGCTCTCGCGCATCCATTTCGCGGTGCCCGAGTTCCCCGTCATCCCGAACGCGAGCGGCAAGCCGACGACGCAGCCGCTCGTCCTGCGCGACCTGTTGTCGCGCCACCTGGTGTCGGCGGTCCGCTGGGACCAGACGATGCGCGCGATGGCCGACATGGGGATCGGCGTCGTCATCGAGGCGGGCCCGGGCGACGTGCTCGGGAAGCTCGCGCGCCGCGCGCTCCCCGAGGCGACCGTGCGATCCGTCGGCTCGCCCGCGCAGGTCGCCGAGGTGGCCGCGCTCCTTCGCGCCGGTGGCGAGGTGCGGCAGAGCGAGGGCGCATGAGCATGGCCGAGGGCGCCGCGCGACCGCTCGCCGACGCCTCGCACGCGGTCGGCGAATCCGGCGGCCTCGCGTTCCGCCTGGTCGTCTCCCCCGCCGCGGGGCGGATGCGCCACCTCCCCCCGGTTCGCTTCGAGGACGGCGTCGAATACGTCACGGCCGGGCAGCCCGTGGCGGTGATCGAGCAGGGAAGCTCCTCGGTCGAGGTCCGGGCGCCGATCGATGCGCGGGTCTCGGGCATCCTCGTTCGCGACGGCGAGCCCGTCATGACCGGCCAGCCGCTCGTCTGGCTGGACGAGGCCCCGAGCCGGCGCGCCGACGCGGAGGGCGAGCGATGACGACGGGCCGGTTCGCGCGGATCGTCTCGGTCGGGTCGGCGCTCCCCCGTCGCGTCGTCCCCAACGAGTTCTTCGAGGCCCTCGTGGAGACCTCCGACGAGTGGATCATCGAGCGCACCGGCATCCACGCCCGCCGCTTCGCGGGACCCGGCGAGACCACCGCGACGCTCTCGGTGGAGGCCGCGACGCGCGCGCTCGCCTCGGCAGGCTGGGACCCGAGCGCCGTGGACCTGCTCATCGTCGCCACGTGCACGCCGGATCGCCCACTCCCCTCCACCGCGGCGTTCGTGCAGGCGCGCCTGGGGATGTCGTGCGCTGCCTTCGACCTCAACGCCGCCTGCGCCGGGTTCGTCTACGGCCTCTCGGTCGGCTCGGCGCAGATCCGCGCCGGCGCGGCCGATCGCGTCCTCGTGATCGGCGCCGAGGTCCTCTCGCGGGTGCTGAACCTCACGGACCGGACCACGTGCGTGCTGTTCGGCGACGGCGCGGGGGCTGCGCTGCTCGAGCCGGCCGAGGAACCGGGCGTGATCGACTCGCTCCTCGCGATGGACGGCACCCAGGCGGAGCTGCTCACGATCCCGGCCGGCGGCTCGGAGCTGCCGGCCACGGCCGAGACGGCCGCCACGCACGGGCACGAGATCCAGATGCAGAACGGCCAGGCGGTGTTCCATCAGGCCGTGGTCGGGATGGCCGCCGCGTGCGCGAGCGTGCTCGAGAAGGCGGGCCTGGCGGGGAACGACGTGACGGTGGTCATCGCGCACCAGGCCAACGCGCGCATCATCGCGGCCGTCGGGAAACGCCTGGGGATCGACCCTGCCAGAGTGGTGATCGACGTGGCCGAGGTGGGCAACACCTCCGCCGCGTCGATCCCGATCGCGATGGACCGCGCGTGGAAGGCGGGGCGCCTGCACCCCGGGGACCTCGTGCTGACCGCGGCGTTCGGCGCGGGGCTCGCCTGGGGTGCCAACCTGATCCGGTGGACCGCGCCCGAGCCCCCGGGGACCGGCGCATGACCGAGGGCGGCGCGGCGCTCGTCACCGGCGCGTCCCGCGGGATCGGACAGGCCACGTCGCTCGCGCTCGCGCGGGCAGGGCTCCCAGTGGCGCTCGGGTATCGATCCGATCGCGAGGGCGCCGAGGACGCGGCGGCGAAGGCGCGCGTCGAGGGCGCCGTCGCGATCGCCCTCCCGTTCGACGTTCGCGACGAGGCCTCCGTCGACGCGGGCTTCGCGGCCATCGAGGCGGAGCTCGGCACCGTGCGGGTCCTCGTGAACAACGCGGGCTACACGAAGGACGGGCTCGCCGTAAAGTACACGAACGAGGCGTGGGACGCCACGGTCGACACGAACCTCACGGGCGCCTTCCTCTGCATCCGCCGGGCGCTGCCCCGCATGCTGCGGTCGCGCTCGGGCCGCATCGTGAACGTCGCCTCGGTCGCCGCGCTCCGCGGGAACACGGGCCAAGCGGCGTATTCGGCGTCGAAGGCGGGGCTGGTCGGCATGACGCGGGCGCTCGCCCGCGAGGTGGGCAGCCGGGGGATCACGGTGAACGCGGTGTGCCCCGGGTTCGTCGACACCCGCATGACCGAGGGCGCGAGCGAGGAGCTTCGGGCCAGGTACATCGACATGACCCCGGCCGGGCGCTTCGGCACGCCGGAGGAGGTGGCGGCGGTCATCGCGTTCCTCGCGGGCCCCGAGGCCTCCTACGTGAACGGCGCGGTGATCGCGGTCGACGGCGGGCTCTCCGCCTGATCGGACACACAAGGGAACGGCGGCACTCGGACCTCGAGGGAAAGGGGAAGAAGGGTATGGACATGGCGGAACTCCAGGACAAGGTGTGCGCGATCCTCGCCGACAACCTGTCGGTCCCGGAGGACAAGGTGACGCCCCAGTCCCGGTTCCAGGAGGATCTGGACGCGGACTCGCTCGACCTCGTCGAGGCGGTGCTCGCCCTCGAGGAGGAGTTCGGCGTCACGATCCCCGAGGAGGAGATGGAGGGCGTGAAGACGGTCGGCCAGGCGATCCAGCTGGTCGCCACGAAGCTCGGGGTCGCGGCCTAGCGTGCCTCGCCGCATCGTCGTCACGGGCCTCGGCGCCGTCACGCCGGTCGGCGTGGGGGCGGGCGATCTCTGGGAGGGGCTGAAGGCCGGCCGCTCCGGCATTGGCCCGATCTCCTCGTTCGACGCGTCGACCTTCGCCGTTCGCATCGCGGGAGAGATCCGGGATTTCGACACCGACCCCTGGATGACGCCGAAGGAGGCGAAGCGAACCGACCGCGCGACCCACTTCGCGCTCGCCGCCGCGAAGCAGGCCTGGGAGGACGCGGGCAGCCCGCCGGTCGACCACGCGCGCACTGGCGTCCTGTTCTCGACCGGCATCGGGGGCCTCGGGAGCCTCCTGCACCAGCACAAGGTCTACCTGGAGAAGGGGGCCGACCGGGTGAGCCCGTTCATGGTCCCCATGCTCATGCCGAACGCCGCGGCCGGGCATGTGGCGATGGCGTTCGGGTTCACCGGGCCGAACATGTGCATCACCACGGCGTGCGCCGCTGGGGCCCACGCGATCGGCGAGGCGTCGCTCCTCATCCGGGAGGGCCGCGCCGACGTGTGCATCGCCGGCGGGACGGAGGCGCCGATCCTGGAGCTCACCGTCGCCGGGTTCGCCCAGATGCAGGCGCTGTCGAGGCGGAACGACGAGCCGCAGCGGGCGAGCCGGCCGTTCGACCGGGACCGCGACGGCTTCGTGCTCGCGGAGGGTGCGGGGGCGGTCGTGCTGGAGGAGGCCGAACGCGCGGTCGCGCGCGGGGCGCGCATCTACGCAGAGCTCGCCGGGTACGGCGCGTCGGCCGACGCCTACCACATCACGGCGCCCGAGCCCGAGGGACTGGGCGCGATCCAGGCCATGCAGGCCTGCCTCGAGGATGCCGGCGAGCCGCCGGATGCCGTCGACTACATCAACGCGCACGGCACCTCGACGCAGCTGAACGACGTCTCGGAGACCCGCGCCGTGAAGAAGGCGCTCGGCGACCATGCGCACCGCGTGGCGATCTCCTCGACGAAGTCGATGACCGGCCACATGCTGGGCGCCGCAGGCGCGGTCGAGGGCGCGGTCGCCGCGCTCGTCGTGCACGACGGGGTCATCCCGCCGACGATCAACTACGAGCACCAGGACGAGGAGTGCGACCTCGATTGCGTGCCGAATCAGGCCCGCACGGCGCCCGTTCGCCTGGCGCTCTCCAACTCCTTCGGCTTCGGCGGCCAGAACGCCACCCTCGCCTTCCGGCGCTGGGAGGCGTGAGGACGCGCCGGGCCGTCTCCTCTCTGATCCTTGTCCTCGCGGGCTAGGCCTGCGCCGGCGCGTCGCCCGCGCCCCCCGCCCCCTCGGCCGCGTCGAGCGCCGGGTTCCTCGTCTTCCACGAGACGTCGTTCGGGTTCCGCGTGGGCTACCCACCCGACTGGGGCGCGCAGGCGGGCACCGAAGGCACCGTCATCACGTTCCTCGCGCCGGGGGCCTCGCCCGGACCACGAGCGAGCGTGAGCGTCCTCGCGCAGCCGCTCCCGGACCCGGGGCAGACGCTCGATCGCTTCGTCGACGTGTGGCTCGCGGACCAGGCCCGATCCATCCCCGGGTACCACCTCATCAGCTCGGACCCGGCCGTCCTCGCGGAGCGGACCGCGCGGCGCGTCTCCTATGCCGGTCAGCAGGGAACGGCTGCCGACCTCCGGTGGGAAGCGGTGCTCACGGTCGACCGCGGCCGGGCGTTCGTCGTCGTGTTCCTAGCGACACCGGATCAGTTCTCGTCGCTCCACGCGACGGCCGAGGCCGTGATCGGGTCGTTCGCGATCGACTAGCCCTGGGGGAAGAAGAGCGCCAGCTCGCGCGCGGCGGACTCCGGCGAGTCGCTCCCGTGGATCAGGTTCTCGGTGATGACGGTCCCGTAGTCCCCCCGGATGGTTCCCGGCGGCGCCGTGCGCGGGTCCGTCGGACCCATGAGCGCGCGGACGGCGGAGATCGCCTGCGGCCCAGTCACTTTCGCGAGCACGACGTCCCCGTCGGTGATGAACGCCACCAGCTCGCCGAAGAACGCCTTCTCCCGATGCTCGTCGTAGTGGCGCTCGGCCAGCTCCTTGGCCAGCCGCGTCGATCGCAGGGCCTCGATCCGAAGACCCTTGCGCTCCAGACGCCCGAGGATCTCTCCGATCAGCCCGCGGCGGACCGCGTCGGGCTTGACGATGACGAGCGTCGATTCCTCAGCCATGCTCCGGATCCGTGAAGAGGGGGCGTGCGTCCGCGACAGTATAGAGAGACCCCGTCACCAGGATGAGGTCGCCCTCGGCCGCGGCGGCGCGAGCCGCCGACACGGCGTCCGCGACCGCATCGAACGTCCGGACGTCGCCGACGCCCGCGGCCTCCAGGCCGGCCGCCACGCGGCCGGCCGG
>JACXTT010011045.1_pt1 | contig 12112 bp, 8 predicted proteins | sample 9270951 | NCBI WGS metagenome assembly JACXTT01 (sample SAMN15532306, study PRJNA645909) | rock metagenome | isolation source: weathered quartz diorite | place: Puerto Rico | collected 2017-06-21 | reverse complement strand
GAAGGACCCACGGGACGAGCGCCGGTCGGTGCGCGGGCGATCGCCACCAGAGCCCACCCGCGGCGGCGGTGAAGAGAATGATACCACCGGTGCCCCACGCCCCCGCCCTGAACATGCTCGGGGTTCCGAAGCCGCCGCCCAGGTATACCGGCACGTATCGAGCGACGAGCAGGAGATCATGCGTGCGCGTCGAGAGCGCGGGGTGTTGCACCGGATGCTCGAACCCGTGGAGGTAGATCGCGACGAGGCCACCCGCCACCGCGAGGACCGCGAGCAGACGGCGGAACGTCGGCCGCTCGCCGCCTGCCGCCGCCGCCACCCCGACAGCCACCGGGACGAGCGCCACGAGCACGAGGCCCGACGCGAAGGAGAGCGACCCGGCGATGGCCGCCACGACGATCGCGGCGATGCCGAGGCGGCTCGCGCCCCAGCGGGCGACGGCGGCCGCCCCCAGCACCACGGCGAAGACGTTCAGGAAGATCTGGATCTGCCACCCCCAGGTCCAGTTCTCCCACTGGGCCGGCGTGAAGAAGAGGAGAGAAGCGACGACCACCAGCCACGGTGCGAGGGCCGGCGCGAGCGGCCGGACCGTGCGCCGGACGAGGAGCGCGAGCGTCGCCAGGATGCACAGCGCCACCACCAGGCTCGCCGCCATCTCGGCCCGCGTGTTCCACTGCGTTGCGCGGGCGAGCGCGAACATGACAAGCCGCGGCAACACGAGTCGATGCTCGTTGTGCTGCATCCAGAGCGTCGCCAGTGAAACGTCGCCGTCGAGGGCGGCGGCGAGCGCCGGCACGAACGCCCACTGGTCCCAGAAGGGGACGTTCACCCCGTAGCGCGCCACCTTCGCGGCGATGATGGCGGGTGGCACCAACGCCGCGACGAGGAGCACGACGGTGCCCGCCCCCGCCACCTGGAACCCCGACCGTCGTGCGTCGTGCACCCGGGCAGGCTTGAAAACGACCGCCCGGTCGATGTCAAGCCGCGGCGGGTCCGCCCGTCGTCAGTACGTGACGATGGCGACGTCGTCGATCGAGAGCCGGCTCTGCATTGCTTGGATCCCGAAGCGTCCGGCGGCGGCCGCCGCGAAGGCGGCCGAGAAGTCGGCGCCCGGGAGCGAGACCTTGACCGACTGGCCGATGATCTCGAGCGTGACGGTCCGCCGATCGGCGCCGGCTCGCATCCACCGCCCGCGCTTCACGATCCGCCGTCGCCCGCCGCTCTGCTCGTAGAGCTGATAGCGTGCGGACGCGTTCAACGCGAGCGCCCGATAGTTCTTCGCGTCGCGGTAGGCGAAGACGAGCGCTCCGCGCCGGCGGCCCCCGTCGAAGCGGATGCTCATCGACATCATGCCGTCACCCGCCGCGGGAACGGGGGCGAGCGCCATCAGGTTCCTGCCACGGAGGACGAGCGCTCCGTCCTGCACCGTCGCGCTGCCGGGTCCGCTGGTGGCCCAGTCGCTCGCGTCGCCGTCGGCGAAGTCGTCGTCGAACTCGTAGCCCGACGCCGAACGGGTGCGGAAGACGAAGGTGGGGCTCAGGGAGGGAACCGTGCAGCCCGGCCCGCGGGCCGCGACCCGCCACCGGTACTCCTGGTCCGGCGCGAGGCCGTCGATCGTGACCGTGGGCGTGGTGAGATCCTGCGCCACGAGCGTATCGGGCTCGGCCGTGCCGTCGAGATAGACGTCGTAGGCCGTCGCGCCGGCGGACTCGTACCAGGTGAGGACCGCGCTGTTCCCGGCGACCCCGTGGGCGCCGTCGTGTGGCGCCCTCGGGATCGGGGTCTCGATCGCCGCGCAGCCGACGTCGACGGTGGCGCTGCCGAGGAGGGTGGACGGAGTCGCCAGCTGGTAGGTCGTCGTCGCCGCCGGAGTGACGTCGACGGTTCCCGCCGCGGCGCCCGGGGTGCCGATGCCGGGCGTGATCGCGAGCGGGTTCGCGCTGTGGGCAACCCATCCGAGAACGCTCGCTTGCCCGGGCATCAGGCTCGCCGGCGCGGCCAGGAAGGCCGCGATGCTCGGCGTCCCGCTCACGTTCGCGGACGCCTTTCCCGCCAAGGTGTTGAAATCGGCGGCGGTCGTCTTCTGGAGCTGGCACGCCCCCCAGTAGACCGGGCTCGCGGGCGTCGCGAAGGTGTTCCCGACGTACTGCACGGTGCTCCGCGTGGCTGGGTCGCAGTCCGCCTCGACGATCTGAAAGTTCGGTCCGTTGTCGGCGAACACGGAATTCGTGACCGTGCCGGTGATGGGTGGATTCGCGAGCGGCCCCGGATGGTCGAAGACGGCGATCGCCGCCGCGCCCGCCGCCGCCGGCGCGGTGTTGCCGATCAGGCGGGAGTTGGTGATCGTCAGGCCGCCGCCCTGGTCGATGCAGATGGCGCCCCCCTGGTTGCTGGCATCGTTTCCGGCGAGCGTCGTGTCGTCGATGGTGAGCACCGTGCTCGCCATCGCCAGGATGCCGCCGCCGTAGGTCGATCCGTGATTGTCCAGGATCATGCTGCCACGGATCGTGGCGGCCATGCGGTCGAGGTACATGCCGGCGCCGCTGCGAGTGGTGTCGGAGACCGCGTTGTCGGCGATGATCGACCCCGTCATGTCGAGCACAGCCCGCGTCGAGTTGTTGGCGAAGTCGCCGATCATGAAGATGCCGGCGCCTCCCGGCGCGCTGTTGCGGCGCACCACGCTGCGGATGAGCTCGACCGTGGCCGGCTCGTGCCCGGGAAGCGTGTCGTTCGCCGCGGCGAAGATGCCGCCTCCGAACGCGGCGACGTCGCCCCCGTCGACGTTGTCCTCGATGATCGAATCGATGATGGTGTAGTGGGCGCGAAACGCGTTCAGACCCGCGCCCTGGTTCGAGTTGTTCTTCGTCACCCGACAACGCTCGAGGACGACGTGGGAATTGTCCTCGATGTGCATGCCGCCGCCCTCGGCCGGAGGCATCGAGGCGTTCGCGCGAGCCACGGTGTTCTCGGTGATGGTCGTGTCGCGGAGCACGACTTCGGCTCGGGGTGCATCGAAGGTGGTCAGGATGCCGATCCCGCCGCCCGCGAACTTGCCGCTGTTGCCCTGCACCAGGCACCCGACGAGCGTGGGCGAGGAGTCCCGCACGTAGAGGCCCCCGCCGCCGCCGTTCTGCGGGTCGACGACGCCGGCCGTGTTGTTCACGAACTGGCACTGCGCGAAGACGGTCGTCGAGCCAGTCTGGACGAGGGCGCCGCCGCCGAGCTGGTCGGCGGCATTGTCGTGGAACACGCAGCGCTGGAAGAGACCACCGGCGGCGATCAGGTTGGCGCCGCCGCCATGCATGGCGCTGTGGTTGCCGACCACCGCGCAATCGCGGAACACGACGTCGTCCGCGTGGGAGATGTGAATGCCGCCGGCGTAGCCGTCGGTGCCGCGGCCCCCTGTGATCGTGAACCCTTCGATCAGCAGCGAGCCGGTCCAGTCCTGGATCCGGAAGACGGAATCGTGGACCCCGTTGCCGTCGACGATGACGGTCGACGGGTCGGCGGGATTCCCGCGCAGGGTGAGGTTCCGGCTACTCTCGAGGAACAGCACCTGCTCGGTGTAGGTGCCGGGGGCGACTTCGATCGTGTCCCCGTCGCGTGCGGCCCGCACCGCGGCGGAGATCGTGCGATAGGCGCCGGGCACCGCGAGCGTTGCCGCCGAGACGTCCCGCAATCCGAACAGGACGAGCGCGATGGCAAAGCGACTCGCAATGCGAGGAGTAGCCACGACGCAGTTGCAGCCCGTATGCCAGGCCGCGCTTGCGCTGCCGGCGTCCGATGTCCGGCGGGGGAGCGTCGCGAATGTGTCGCGTCGCTCGTTTCATGCCGCGTCCAGCCTCACTTCCCGTCGGCCTTGTCCGTGGCCCGCGTCTCGGCCTCGCGCAGTAAGGCCGCGAGTCTGAGATTGTCGCGCTGGAGCGCGAAGACCTGCCGGGCACGCGTCCCGAGCAGGTGGTCGGCCGTGCCGTTACCCGCTGTTCGCGTGACGCCGAGGAACGGGGACAGCTCGAGCTCGATCGGATAGTAGTCGCTGTAGCTGACCTTCAGCAGCCCGTCTTCCACGTAGTAGTCGAACTCGTCGGGCCGGACCCGCTCCCCCCAGCGCGCCTGGTAGAGCGCATCGTTGTGAAGGTAGTCGGCCGTCCGCGTGGCCCGCGACAGGGATTCGAGGTGGAACAACACGCTCCGGTGGCAGTAGCGAACCTCGTGGCCCGCGGCACCCAGGCGAAGGCACAGGTCGACGTCCTCGTAGCCGTTGCGAAACGCGACGTCGAAGCCTCCCTGCTCCTCGAACACCGATCGCCGGTAGAGCGCGCACGCCGCCGTCACGACCTGGAAGCGCCGCGACTTGTTGACCGCGGGATGGTGCGCCGGGAAGCCGGTGTAGATGTGCCGAGGGTAGCGGTCCTGGCAGATGACGACGCCGGCGTGCTGGATCGTGTGGTTCGGGAAGAGGAGCTGGCTCCCGACGACCGCCGTCCGCGGGTGCGCCTCGACCTCGGTCACGAGAGCGTCGAGCCAGCCGGGTTGCGGGATGGTGTCGTTGTTCAGGAAGACCAGATAGTGGGTGGCCGACGCGACCGCCGCGCCGTCGTTGCAGGACGCGCCGAAGCCCGTGTTGGTGGCGTGGCGGACGCTGCGGATGCGAACGCCGTAGCTGCGGAGCAGGGCCGGCGTCGAGTCGTTCGACGCGTCGTCGACCACGACCACCTCGAAGTCGTCCGCGGCGGCCGGGGTGCGAAGGAGGGTATCGAGGCACTGCTTGGTGAGGGAGGCCCAGTTGTGCACGGGGATGATGACCGAGCACCGCGGCATCAGCTTCCCTTGTCCGGCCGGCCGCCCTTCAGGCGGTCCAGCAGCTGCCAGTATCGTGTGCCCAGGCGCCAGACCTTGGTCGACTTCATGAAGTGGACTTCTCCCTCCGCGCTCGCGACGCGGGCGCGGGCCTCGTGCAGCGTCTGATCGCGCTGGAGCAGCTGCTCGTGCGCGTCGAGGAGAAGCCGCCGGAGCTCCGTCTGGCCAGCCGCGAGGGGGGCGATCTGCGATCCGAGCGCGTCGAGGTGCGCGCCCTGCTCGGCGAGGGCGCGTCGCTTCTCTTCGAGCTCCGCGCGGCTGGCGGCGAGCTGCTCTCTCGTCGCCTGGAGCTCGAGCTGCACGGCGTCGCGCTCCACGATCGCCGCCGCAGTGCGCTCTTCCGCCGCCGAGATCTCCCGCCGCAGGTCCGCCACGAGCGCCGGCGGGTCGCTCGGCACGGCGCGTACGATGAACTGGAAGGTCATGACTTCGGGGTCCCTCGCGAAGTAGTCCACGAGATCGGGAGGGACGCGCACGCCCATCTCCGTGCCCTCGATCGAATGACGCCTCCTGAGCCACTGCGTCACGACGTACCCGCTGCCCTCGAACAGGTCCCGCACGCCATCACGGGTGAAGAAGCGGAGATGCGTGTCGTCGAGCAGGCCGACCGGACGGTAGCACCATTCACCCTGGAGAAGGGCCACCCGTACGCTCCCGTGCGCCACGTTCGGAATGGACGCGATGACGCTTCCCCCGGGGGCGAGAAATCGGCGCACGCTCGCGAGGAGCGGCTGCGGCTCGCGGAGATGCTCGAGCACGTCGGCGAACAGGATGACGTCGAACCGTTCCCGCCCGAGCTCCGCGTCGAGGTCGAGCCGCTCGGCATCACCGACGATCACGCGCGCGCAGCGTGCTCGGGCTTCGTCCGCCGCTTCGGTCGACATTTCGACGCCGGTGACGGTGCAGTCGAGCCGACTCGCGAGCTCGGCCGACATGTAGCCGGTGGCGCATCCGAACTCGAGCACGCGGGTGCGCGGCGGTACGAGGCTCAGGATGAGGTTGTGCGCCGAGTCCGGAGCCATGTCCAACTCGGTGTACTTCACGGCCATGGGTCCCGAATGGCACTGTCCGAGGGCTGGTGGCCCCTCGCGCTCACGATCTTCGTCCGCAGCCCGGAAGCGAGTCGATATGCGAGCACCGTCAGGCTGACGAGCGGGCGCTTGAGCGCCCCCCGCAACGAAATGGCGCGCATGGCCTCCTGGAACTCGGGCGGGTACGCCTCGAACACCCCGAGGAGCGGATTCGGCGCTGGCGTCGTGGGTGGCCAGCCTTGCCCGGTCCCGATCAGCCCGAGCTCGCCCTCGACCGCGGCCACCGGCGATCCTTTCGGCGTCCGGCACACGGTATCGAACAGGTCCATCAGCCGTTCGGCCGTTCGGTCCCACGAGAACTCACGGGCGCGGCGTCCGAGCGCCGCGACGAGGCGAGCTCTGCGCTCCGGTTCTCGGATCAATCCCAGCGCCTGCTCGGCGACCACGGCGGCGTCCCACTCGGCGATCACCTCCACATCGGGTGGAAGGACCTCGGCGAGGGCGGTCTGCGCCGAGCTGAGGCACGCCGTGCCGGCGAGTCCGGCCTCGAACGGAACGAGGCCGAAGCCCTCGTAGAGGGACGGATGGAGGACGAGGCTCGCGTGCCGATAGAGCCAGGTCCGCGCCGCGTCGGGGACGTGCGCGAGCGCGACGACTCGACGCGCTAGCTCGGGACGGCCGAGAAGATACCCGGCTTCGAGGGCACGCGATGAGCCAGTCTCGACGTGGAGTCCCGCCAGCACCAGATGACCGTCGTAACCGCGCGCCATCATCTGCTCGAACACTCGGATCGCGAACATCCGGTTCTTGTGCAGATAGTCGGTTCCGAGGCAGAGAACGAAGCCGCGCGCGGCAACTTCGGGCGGCAGCGACTCCGGTGCGATCGCATCCGGCGTGAAGTGGTCGGTGCCGTTGTAGACGACCTTCGTCGGCTTGCCCGCCGCGACCAGACCGGCGCGGCGACTCTCCCGCTCGGCGTGCTCGCTGAGGAACGCGACCCCCTCCGCCACGGCCAGGGACAGCCGGACCAAGTCGCGGTAGTGCGCCCACGTCTTCCACTCCGGGCAGTACCCCGGGTTGTTGAAGAAGATCAGATCGAGCTGCGTCACCACGAACCGCTCGCCCCATCGCCGCGCGCGCTCCAGCGCTTCGAGCGAGTAGAGCTGGTACGGCCGGTAGACGACGTCGGCGCCGAGCGACCCGGTCGCCTCCTCGAGGGGTGCGATCGCGAGCTTCGCGAGCCCGTGGAGCGCGTGGATGGCGTAATCCGGCCGCGGGCTTGGAACCACGGCGATGACCTTGCCGACGCGCGGATGGCGGGCGAGGGCGCGAATGGTCTCGATCGTCACGCGCTGGGTCCCCATCAGCACCGGCCCGAGGCACGAGCCGTCGACCACGACGGTCAGGCCGAGCAGCGCGCGCCGCGCTTCGCCGATCGCCAGGCCGAGCCCGCCGGAGCCGTTCGCCGTCGAGGCGACCCAGGGGTGATAGAAGGGGTAGCGTTGCGCGAGGAGCTCTTCGTGGGCCTCCTTCAGCCGCAGCACCTCCGGCGAGATCCCGAAGGAGCCGCGGCCTCGGTGATAGACGAAGACGTCGTCGGCGCAGACGTGAGCCAGTCCGACGAACGTGCATCGTTGGCTGAAGTCGACCTCTTCTCCGTACCCGGGCGAGAAGGTCTCGTCGAACGGGCCGGCCAGGTCGAACGCGGCCCGCTTGATGTACGTGCAGTGACCGATGCAGGTCGGAAGCAACGGGCGGGACTTGCTCGATGCGGCCGCGACCGCGCGCGCGGCCTGCTCGGGGGTGAAGCCGGGCGGCAGCTCGCCCGGCTTGTTGCGATGGGGGACCGAGACGATCGTGCCGTAGTTGGTCACGGGCGTCGCCGTGGCGACGCGTGAGTCGGAGTACGCGGCCTCACGCAGACGTTCGAGCCACTCCGGGCCCACGATGACGTCGCTGTTCAGCAGCACGACGTCGCACGGGGCGGTGGCTGCGAAGGCCTCGTTCATCGTCCGCACGAAGCCGAGGTTCTCGCGCTGCCGGAGCACGACGATGCGCTGGGTGGAGTCGCGGAGGAGGTCGGGCAGCGCGGCGAGCCGCGGGTCCGTGCTGGCGTCGTCGACGACAAGCACCGCCGTCTCGGGCGGGCTGTGGCGACGGACCGCCTCGAGGCACTGGACGACGTCCTCGTAGGCATCGTGGACCGGGATGACGACGACCGGTCCCGTGCAGGTGTCGAGCGCCGTGCGGGCCTCGGCGACGGTTACGCAGCCCAGAACCGACATCAGGCCGCTCGGCTGACCACCGCGGCGGGACGGCCGGGTACCCCGTGCTCCGATCCCCGCGGGGGCCGGGCGGGCGGGACCGAGGTGCGGGTCATGAACTCGATGATCGAGGCTCGACTAGCAGAAAGACGAGGTGGGGGCTAGTCACAACGGAACGGCTGGATCGGATTCGCCGCGTACGAGCGAGGCTCGGCCGGACGTCGGTTGTGCGTGCACGCGACAGGCCGCCGGTGGGCTAATCTCCTCGGGTCGGCTTCGTCCCGACGAGCATGAAGCGATTCGTCGCTGTCGCAGGGTACTCGGCGATCGGCAGGCCGCTCACGTGCGCCACCACGAAGCGCAAACCCGGCGCTTGGTCGATGACCCGTCGCTTCAGCGCGTCGGCGCTGTAGTGACGGGCGAAACGCAGGCTCGTCGGCGGGCCGAGGCACAGCCCCGCGCCTTCGTCGATCTGGACGCCGGCGGAGCCCAGCGCGACGACGTTTTCGAAGACCGTCGCCATGTGGAGGGGCGTGATCAGGATCCGACCACCCGGTCTGAGAATGCGGGTGGCCTCGACGAAGAGCTCGGTGTCGGCCCTGCCCTCGAAGTTGTCGATCGCACAGTGGGCCATGATGACGTCGCAAAACGCGTCGGGACATTCGATCGCCTTGCTGAATCCCGAGATCGTCCGCCGCTCGAGGTCGGTGGTGAGCTGGATGTCGTGGCGGTAGAAGCGCGCGTGGCGAAACAGCGTGAGCGCCTCGGTCGCCGGCGAGAGCTCGCAGGCGAGGTCGATCACGACGGCGTCGGCAGCCCAGCGGAGGTAAGCGGCCGAGACCCAGTGCTCGAACGCTTTCTGGGGGAAGTAGCCTCCGAGCCCGCCATACGCGACCTCGTACCCCCGAGCCCGGTAGACCGGTAGCGTCAGATCGAAATAGCGCTGGAACTCGCCCGCATCGCACTCGAATTCGACAAGCGGAATGCCGGCCGCCCGGAGTTGCTCGTGGACGGCGCGGCACGCCTCCTCGTCGCGCACGTGGTGGTCGCGGTCGTACACGAAGGGACTCCGTGCGAGGCGCTGATAGGCGTCGTTCAGCAGCAGGAAAGCGTTCCGCACCTCGGATTGCCGGTTGTGGTCGAACGTGAGCAGCATGCGCGGATCGAGGGCAGGCCGCTCCAAGGGCACCTCCCGGCCGTAGAGGCTGAATGTCTCTCGCGCGTTGGTGGTCGAGGACGCCGGCTGCTTGCGGTGGATCGAGTAGCCGGCTCGCTCGAGGCTCCAGCGGGCCATCCGCTTGATGGCGTTCACGCGCGCTGGGCCTCCGGCTCAGCCGGCGGCGGAGAGCGCTTTCGTGGCGGGACGGGCGACGAATGCGTCCACGACGTCGCGCGCCGTGCCGTCCGCCACCACGCGTCCGTCGGCGAGCCAGACAACGCACTCGCAGAGCTGGAGGAGAGACTCGGGGGAGTGGGAGACCAACACCAGCGTCGTCCCGCGCCGGAGGATAGCCTCGATCCGCTCGGTGCACTTCCGCTGGAACTCGATGTCGCCGACGGAGAGCACCTCGTCGACCAGCAGGATCTCCGGCTCGACGTCGGTCGCGATCGCGAACCCGAGCCTGGCCACCATGCCGGTCGAATACGTGCGCAGCGGCGCGTCGATGAAGTCCCCGAGCTCCGAGAACTCGACGATGGCGTCGAAGCGCCGCTGCATCTCCCGCCGCGAGCGCCCGAGGATCGCGCCGTTGAGGAAGACGTTCTCGCGCCCCGAGAGCTCCATGTCGAAGCCCGCGCCGAGCTCGAGGAGCGGGGCGACGAGGCCGTTCACGCGCACGCTCCCGCCCGTCGGCTTGAGAACGCGAGCGATCACCTTCATGAGCGTCGTCTTGCCGGCGCCGTTCCGCCCGACGATCCCGAGCGACTCGCCACGCCGGACGCGTACGCTCACGTGGGAGAGTGCTTCGAGCACCTGGTACTCGACTCGCCGGCGCACCCACTTGATGGCGAACTCCTTGAAGGTCGCGATCCGTTCCCGGGGCACCCGGTAGCGGACCGAGACGTCACGGAGGTCGATTGCCAGCGTGTCGTCGGGCACGGCGTCAGACGTAGTAGGCGACCCGGTCGCTGTAGTGCTCGAAGATCATCCAGCCGACGACGAGCGTCACGGTCGCCGCCACGGTCGCGCTGATCATGACGTGCGAGGACGGCAGCGCTCCCTGATAGATCGGGGTGCGGAACGCTTCCACCAGGTGCGTCATCGGGTTGGCGAGGAGGAGCTGTCGGTAGCGGTCGGGGAGGGCGCTCAGCGGATAGATGATCGGCGTCAGGTACATCCAGGCGGTGAGGACCACCTGGTAGATCTGCACGACGTCGGCGAACATCACGCAGATGGGCGCGAGCGCCAGCGAGAGACCGAGGGAGAACATCGTGGTGAGGAGGATCGGCACGGGGAGGAACGCGATCGCGACGCTGAACGGATGTCCCACGACCAGCATGATGAGCGCGAGCGGGACGAGCGAGATGACCAGGTTCACCGTGCCCGCGAGCACGGTTGCCAGCACGAAGATGCTCTTCGGCACATAGATCTTCTTGATCAGCGGCGCGTAGCCCACGAGACAGCTCGTCGACCACGACGTCGCCTGGGCGAAGAAGTTCCACAGGACGAACGCCGACAGGAAGTAGACCGTAAAGTGCTCGACCGTGACCCGCATGATGTGGGCGAACACGATGGTGAAGATGACCATCAGCAGCAGCGGGTTCAGCATCGTCCACAGGATGCCGAGGGCGGAGCGCTTGTAGCGGACCTTCAGATCGCGGGCGACGAGATCGCGGAGGAGGCTCCGGTAGCGGAACACCTCACGCAGGGAGCCGAGCACCGAGTCTCGCTAGCAAAAGGCGTGCGGTAGAGCAAATCGTTGCCGCAAGTTGCCAGCGTCGGAGCCCTGCGCTATGCCGCGCCGCAGATGAAGGGCGTGATCCTCGCGGGCGGACTCGGAACACGGCTCTTGCCGCTCACCCGCATCACGAACAAGCATCTGCTCCCCGTCTTCGACCGCCCGATGATCTTCTATCCGCTCCAGGCTCTCATCACCGCCGGCATCACCGACATCCTGCTCGTGACCGGCGGCCCGCATGCCGGCGACTTCCTCCGTCTCCTCGGTAACGGCACCGAGTTCGGGCTGAAGCACCTGAACTACACCTACCAGGAAGGCGAGGGAGGCATCGCCGCGGCGCTCTCGCTCGCCGAGCATTTCGCCGATGGCGGGCGGCTGTGCGTGATCCTGGGGGACAACATCGTCGAGGGCTCGATTGCGCCTGCGGTCGAGCGCTTCCGCCGCCAGGCGGCCGGGGCCCGGATCGTGCTCAAGGAAGTGTCCGACGCCGAGCGTTTCGGCGTCGCCGAGCTCGAGGGCGACCGCGTCGTCTCGATCGAAGAGAAGCCGGCACGTCCGAAGAGCCAGTACGCCGTGACGGGCATCTACCTCTACGACGCGAAGGTGTTCGACGCGATCCGCACCTTGAAGCCGTCGGGCCGCGGCGAGCTCGAGATCACGGACGTGAACAACTGGTACCTCGGGCGCGGCGAGCTCGCCTGCGAGATCCTCGACGGCTGGTGGACGGATGCCGGCACCTTCGAGTCGCTCCACCGGGCGGGGAATCTCGTCGCCGAGACGGGCGCGAACCGGGTCGACGGGCCGACGACGCGGGTGCCCACGACGACCGCCGCCGGCCGGCGCGCATGACCGCGGGCGACTCCATTCGTACGGGGCCCGGCGGGAAGCTCCAGATTCCCGACCGGCCGGTCATCCCCTTCATCGAGGGCGACGGCACCGGCCCGGACATCTGGCGCGCCAGCCAGCTCGTCTTCGATGCCGCGGTCGACAAGGCGTACGGCGGGAAGCGGAAGATCGCCTGGATGGAGGTCTTCGCCGGCGAGAAGGCGTTCAATCGCTT
>JACXTT010011044.1_pt1 | contig 12113 bp, 12 predicted proteins | sample 9270951 | NCBI WGS metagenome assembly JACXTT01 (sample SAMN15532306, study PRJNA645909) | rock metagenome | isolation source: weathered quartz diorite | place: Puerto Rico | collected 2017-06-21 | reverse complement strand
GAGCGTTGGGGGAAACGTGGCGCCCCGCACGGCCTCCAGGCACGCCCAGGGTCAGCGCAATACCTGTGACCCTTTCGATGTCCCGTTGGCCGGCCACAAGCATGCAGACGAACGACTTCAGGCCGAACAGCAGCCCCATGAAGGCCCAGGCGGACGTGTAGAGGAGGCCGATCGCCACGCCGGCGGCCCCCGCCATCAGCGCCGAGATGCCGACTGTCAGCCGCGAGACGAAGTTCACATCCACCCCAAAGGCGGCCGCCACGTCGGGCCGCTCCGCGACCGCCCGCGTGGCCCGCCCCCACTTCGTGCGCCGCACGTAGTAGCGGAGCGCGACCATCAGCAAAGCGGCCGTGCCGAGGGTCACGAGCTGCATCCGCGTCACCGAGAGCGAGCCGAAGCGGTACGACACCGACGGCATGACGGCGGGCACGAGCACCGGATCGGACCCGAAGACGTGCTCGGCGCCGTGCTGGAGCGCGATGCTGACGCCGGAGGTGGCGATGAACGGGATCATGACGTAGCGGCCGCGGACCGGACGGATGGCGAGCCGCTCCACCACGAGACCGACCACCAACGCGACCGCCATGCCGCCGACGAACACGCCGACCGCGTGGCGTGTGACGTACGTGATCGTCAGGAACGCGCCGAAGGCTCCGGCCATGAAGAATTCCGGGTGCGCCATGTTCACCACGCGCATCACGCTGAACACGAGGGAAAACCCGAGGGCGACGACGGCATACGTGCTCCCGATCATGAGCCCGTTGAGCACCTGCTGGAGGAAGAGCTCCATGCGCGTCTCAGCCGCCCAGGTACACCCGCTTGACGGTCTCGCTCGCCTCGAGCGCCCGCGAGGGGCCCTCCCCCACCAGATGCCCGACCTCCAGCAGATAGGCATAGTGCGCGATCCTGAGGGCCTGACGGGCGTTCTGCTCCACCATCAGGATGCTGAGGCCGCGGGCGTTGATCTCCTGGATCTGCTGGAACAACCGCTGAACGACCTTGGGGGCGAGCCCGAGGGAGGGCTCGTCCATCAGCAGCAGCCGCGGCTTGGCCATCAGCGCCCGGGCGATGGCCAACATCTGCTGCTCACCGCCCGAGAGCGACCCGGCCACCTGCGCCCGGCGCTCCCTCAACTGGGGGAAGAGGGAGAAGACCTCCTCAAGCTTGGCCGGCAACCGCGCGCCGTCGCCGCTTGCGAAGGCTCCCATCTCGAGATTCTCGTGCACGGTGAGCGTCGAGAAGAGCTGGCGGCCCTCGGGGACCCAGGCGATGCCGAGCCGGTGAATGCGGTGCGTCGGCAGCCCGTGGATCGGCCGCCCCTGGAACTCGATGGTGCCGGCGCGCGCTTTCAGGAGCCCGAGGATCGCCTTGATGGTGCTGCTCTTCCCGGCGCCGTTGGCACCGAGGATCGCCCGGATTTCCCCCTCGGGCACCTCGAGGCCGACGCCCGCTACCGCCGGCACGGGACCGTACATGACCTCGAGCCCCGTCACTCGGAGGAGCATGCTCACGCCTCCGCTCCCAGGTAAGCCTCGATGACGCCGGGATCCTTCCGGATTTCCGCCGGCTCCCCTTCGGCGATCTTCTCGCCGAAGTTCAGCACGACAATCCGGTCGGAGATGGACATCACCACGTTCATGTTGTGCTCGATCAAGAAGATCGTGAGCCCCCGCTGCTTCAGCTTGCCGATGAGCTCCATGAGGCCGCGGGCCTCCGCCGGCACCATTCCCGCCGACGGCTCGTCCAACATGATCAGGCGCGGCTCGGTCGCGAGCGCGCGGGCGATCTCCAGACGGCGCTGGTCGCCGTAGGGTAGCTCGTTCGGCATGAGGAACCGTTTCTCCCAGATCCCCACCCACTGCAGCATTTCCTCCGCCACCGCCCGCGTCCGCCGGCGCTCAGCCCGATGGCGCGGGAGGCAGAGGAGGGCGTCCACCAAGGTGGAGCGCGTCCGGCAATAGCGGCACGCCATGACGTTCTCGAGCGCGTTCAGGTTGGCGAAGAGCTGGACGTTCTGGAACGTCCGGGCCAGGCCGAGCGCGGCGATGCGATGCGGAGGCCAGCCCGTAATGTCCGCCCCCTCGAAGCGGATGCGACCGTCGCTCGGCGCCAGGAGGCCGGAGATCACGTTGAACGTCGTCGTCTTGCCCGCACCGTTGGGGCCGATCATCGCGGTGACGGCGCTCCGTTCCAGGGTGAACGAGACCTCCGAGACGGCCACGAGCCCGCCGAAGCGCATGGTAACCCGCTCGGCGGCCAGCGCGGCCGTGCCGTCGGTCATCGCCCCGCCGACCTTGTCGGGGACCTGGTCGGACTGCGTACGGGACGTGCAGCGTCGTGTGCCACCGCGCTCGCGGCACGGAGTCCGCACAGCATGAAGAGGGCAGCAACTGGGTAGAAGATGGTCGCCTCTGGCCTCAGGAACCGGGCCGAGGATACGGGGGGCCGGTCCGGAGTGTCAAGCCGGACGGTCTCGCAACCATTCGCAAGCGCGGAATCGCAGGGCTGCAGGCCGTGTCGGCCGGTCGAGAGATCTCTACTTAGGCCAGAGTTTCAAACGGCACTCGCTCCGGCTTTACTGGCCATCACGAATATGGGCGCCGGAGGCCGTGTGCACCGGCGCGCGGGCGACTCACAAACACCGTGGGGTCGCGCGGATCACTCGGTACGGTTCGGGGGCGAAGGCAAGGCGCTAGCACACATAGCCCCCGGGGATCTCAACCAGGGCGAGGACACATCAGCGAGCAGGAGTCGGTACGGTGCCTTTCACGCCGACCTTCGGCGGATGGCCCACCGCCACCGCGATTGCATCGTCGAGAATCGAGACAGCCCGGTCGATCTCGGCATCCGTTGTCGTCATCGGGGGCACGAGCCGTAGCACATTCCTGCGTCCCGGCCCCGTGCCGCGCACCTGCAGAATCAGGCCCGCCTCGAGGCACTGGCGCTCGGCGACAGCCGCTTCCTTATTCGCAGGGATCTTTCGCTCCCGATCTGTCACCAACTCAAGCCCGAGCAGGACTCCCCGGCCCCGAACGTCGCCGATCACCTCGTAGCGCGTCGCCATCTCGGCGAAGGCAGATTTCATCCGCTGCTCGATACTGGCGGCGCGACCGGGCAAGTCTTCTTCCACGATCGCGTCGATGCTCGCGACCCCCGCGGAGCAGGCCATCGGGTCAGCCGCGTGAGAGCGGGTGGCGAAAAAGCCGTTCGCCACGGCGCGCCTCGCAATGTTGGCGGTCGTGCACACGGCACTGACCGGGACGCCCCCGCCGAAGTGCTTCGACAGCGCCATGATGTCGGGGACAATGCCCTCGTGCTGGAAGCCGAACATCTTGCCCGTCTTGCCGAGTCCGGTTTGTGCCTCGTCGAAGATCAGCAGCATCCCGCGCTCTTCACAGGCCTGTCGCACGGCCTGAAAGTACCCGGGCGGGGGCACGATGATCCCTCCGGCGCTCAGGATCGGCTCCGCGATGACGGCGGCCGGCCGGCTGGTGAAGTTCGCGTCGGCGAGCTCCATGCTTGCCTTCAGACACAGGAACTCACATTTGGGAAAGGTCGAGGCGACCGGGCACTGGTAACAGTGCGGGGTGAGTATGGCCGACGTCCCTGGAGCGATCGATACGTGCTTCTGGCGTCTCCACGCAAAGCTGAGTGACCGCGAGATGTACGACGTCGAGCCGTGCAGACCATCGTGCAGGCCAAGAATATCGAGGCCACCGGTCGCCTTGCGAGCGAGATCGACCGATGCCTCGATCGTGTCGCTCCCCGTCACGAGGAACAGTGACTTTTGAAGCGGGGGAATCAGCAGTTTCCCTAGACGCTCGTGGAGCTCGAGACGCGGAACGTTGAGCATGACATTCGAGGCATGCACGAACGTCTCGGTGGTCTTGCGAATGGCGGCCATGACACGCGGATGGCGATGGCCGAGTGCCGCGCCCATCTGGCCCGACTGGAAGTCCAGGTACTCCTTGCCGGCCGTGTCCACGACGGTGCTCCCGGTGGCCGAGGTTAGGACGGGTCGCTTGTCGAGCCCACCCATATAGCTCGACTCCTCGGTCGGTATCACCCACCGATCCATGATCTCCCGCACTTTGGCCTGATCCATGCTGTCGGTCCCCCTGCACGCATTGTCCGCTTCGATTCGATGGGCTCCCGTGTGCTTACTGGCCGTTCAGGTAGACGCCGCGTTCCGCATGACAGGACCCCCTGGTTCGTTACCGATCACCGCACGTGTCGCAAGAACTCCTTGAGGCTAGGATCTTTGGGCCGCTCCAGAATCTCAGCCGGCGATCCCAGCTCCACGATGGCGCCCTCGGAGAGGTACGCAATGCGATGCGCGACCTCCCGGGCGAAGCTCAGCGCGTGGGTCACGATCACCATCATGATGCGATCAGATAGGAGCGAGCGGATGACGTCCTCGACCTCGCCCACCAGCTCGGGGTCGAGCGCGGACGTGATCTCGTCGAGGAGCAGCACCTTGGGCCGCATGGCGAGCGCACGGGCGATTGCCACCCGCTGCTGTTGTCCCCCGGAGAGCTGCGCAGGATACGCCGACATCCTGGCCTCGAGCCCCACCCGCGCCAGCAGCCGCCGGCCCAGCTGGTCCGCCTCCGCCGTCACCACGCGCTGCGAGAACCGCGGCCCGAGCAGGACGTTGTCGAGCACGGTCATGTGTGGGAAGAGGTTGTACTGCTGGAACACGATTCCCATCTGCTGCCGCTGCCGACGGGCCTCCGCTTCAGACACCCGCCGGCGGCCGCCTCCGGGCGCCGTGCGATACCAGAGCGGCTCGCCGTCGAGCCGGATCTCACCCGCCTCGTAGTTCTCCAGGAAATTGATGCAGCGTAAGAGCGTGGTCTTGCCGCACCCGCTGCGGCCGATGAGCGCCACCACCTCGCCGTCGCCGATGTCGAGATCGATCCCCTGCAGCACGCGCACGCTGCCGAACGATTTCCGCAGCCCGCGAATCGCGATCATGCGCGCTCCCCTGCGAAACCCCTCAGGGCCAAATGGCGCTCCAGCCGGCGTCCCACGCGGTCTATGCCAAAGCACATGACAAAATAGAACGCCGCCGCCAGACCGAGGATGGTGAAGACGGCGAAGGTGCGCTCGATGACCTCGCGGGCCGCCAGCGTCAGCTCCCACACGCTGATGATCGACAGGACGGACGACGCCTTCAGGGTCATGACGCACACGTTGATGTACGGCGGCAGCGTGTAGCGGGTCACGAGCGGCGCCACGATCTTCCGGAACATGGCCAGCGGCGGCAACCCGAGGCTCCGCCCCGACTCCCACTGGGGTCGTGGGATCGCGAGCACCCCCCCGCGGAAGACTTCCGCGAACAGCGCCCCCGTGTAAATGATCAGCACCAGCGTCCCGGCAATGTACGGGCCCGTGCGCAGATCGAACGCCGGCAGAGCATAGAACAGGAGCAGGGCCAGGACGAGCAGCGGCGTCCCCCGGACGACGTAGACGTAGATGCGGTAGCCCCCCCGCACGGCCGCGATCCGCGAGAACGCGCCGGCGGCGAGGACGATGGCGAGGGCCGTGCCGCCGACGATGGCGGCCGCGGCGAGCAGGAGGGACGCCGCGGCGCCCTGGGCGAGGAGGGCGAGGCTACCGGGTGGGATCATTGCGGGCCCCTTCTACCGCCACCGGACGGCATGGTGGACGACACGAAAGAGGACCTCCGTGCTCGACACGAGCAGCAGATAGAGCAGCGCGACGACGATGAACGCCTCGTACGCCGCCCCCGTCTGCTCCGTGAGAAGCTTCGCCTGCATCGTCAGCTCGGCAATGCTGATGGCCGATAGCAGCGAGGTGTCCTTCAGCAGGAGCACGACCTGGTTGCCGAGCGCCGGAATCGAGTACACGAGCACCTGCGGCAGAACCACCTTGCGAAAGGCGCTCCACGGCGCCAGGCCCAGGCTCTTGGCGGCGTCGAACTGGACCCGATCGATGGCGTTCACGCTGCCCCGGAGGATCTCCGAGATGTAGGCCCCGTTTTGCAAGACCAGGGCGAGGCCGCCGCAGACAACCGCGGGCCAGGGCAGGCCAATCATCGGGAACGCGAAGTAGATGAGATAGATCGGCAGCAGCACGGGCGTGTTCCGGAAGAGCTGGACGTAGGCATCCACCCCGTGGGCGCCCGCCCGGCCGGTCGACAGCCGGATGAGCAGCAGCACGCAGCCCCAGACGATGGCACCGACACTCGCCCACAGCGCGATGAAGGCGGTCCAGGCCAATCCCGTCATGTACGTCGGCCCGTAGATCGCCACCCACCTGGCGAAGCTCACGCTGGCGCGCCTTCGCGAGCCGGTCGGCGGGCACCGCGCCGCATCGGACCGGACACGCCCTCAGCCGTTCACTGCGAGAGGTAGAATTTCTGGGGCGGCGGAGTCTTGCCGAACCACTTCTGATAGATCTCGCTGTACTGGGGATACCAGGACCCGGTGCGAAGCTCCGCCACGGTCGTGTCGAGCCACAGCCACCACTTGAAGTCGCCGGGCTTCAGGAAGATGCCGTTGTTCTGGGAGGCGCCCAGCAGGCCGGGCAGCACTTCCAGCTCGTCCTTGTGCTGGGCGGCCCAGTATTCCGCCGACGGCGTATCGATCTGCAGCGCATTTGCCCGCCCGCTGCGCACGGCCAGGAACTGGGCGGCCGGCGTATCGAAGGTCAAGGTCTTGGCCTTGGGGAAGAAGCGCTTGGCCCGATCGGCCATCTGGGGATTGTTGAGGTTGGCGACCGTGAACTTGTCTTGATTGAGATCGGCCACCGTCTTGATGCCGGTCTTCTTGCTGACGAGCACGGAGATGCCCGAGTCGATGAAGGGACGGGTGAACGCGACGCGGATGGCGCGATCGGGATAGGTCGTGGTGCCGCCCACGCCCATGTCCGCCCGCCCGCTCTCGATGGCGGGCCACCGGCCCTCGGCGGTCACGCTGACGAACTCCACCTTGCTCGGGTCCTTGAACAGCGCCTGGGCCAACAGGCGCGCGATGTCGATATCGAACCCGACGAGTTGGCCTTTCTCGTCGTTGAAGGCGAACGGGGGCGCGGTGGTCAACGTCACCACGATGAGCTTGCCCCGTTCCAGGACGACATCCAACCGTGATTTCTCCTCGGCACCGGCCTGCGCGCTCACGACCACCAGGGTGGCGATGAGCACCGCGGTCCAGATCCGACGAACGCGGGATTGCAGCATGGCTGCCTCCTCTTGGACGCGAGTCACCGCAGGACCAGATCAAGAAACGTACGCGTTGACGGCCATCCCAGTCAATGGCACGCGCACGTCCACGATGGCACGGCCCGGAGCTCGGGCCTCCTCCTCCAGCGGGGCGCCGAGCGCCCCGTCGCAAGACAGTAGATGAACAGCGGCCCCCTTGCCTCCACGCTACGTGCCTCCGAGGAGCAGCCGCCGGATCTGGGCGGGATCCTTCAGGAGTGAGCCTAGCCTGGTGAGGCTGGCGTCAACCGCCGCGGCAAATTTCGCTGGCCCGCCGAAGCGGGCCAGCGTCTCCGGCGGGATGAACTTGAAGAGAATATCGGCGCCACCGGGCGGCATGCCCACGAAGTGCACGGTGAGCATGCTGTGGTCCTGCAGCAGCAGCATACAGAACGCGGCCGACGCTTCGAACGGGACGATCGGGGCCTGCGTGACGCGGCCACGCTCCATGGCGATCTCCAGCACGTCGTCGGCGAGCAGCTGCGCGGTGGTCGGCGTCTCGCGCAACCGCTCACCGAAAATGGGCTTCAGGGCGGCGGCCACGCCTTTCGTCGTGTCGATCAGTTCCTGGACCCGCTTCGGGCTGTACTTCTCCAGCGTCCGGACGACGGACTGATAGAGCATGGGGCGCGTCTCGAGCCCGCACTCGAAGCCCTTGGCACGGATGTGCGCGACAAGGTCGGCCCGGCCGGCCAGGAGACCGAACCGCGGCCCGAGGGTCCCGTACTTGTCGAGACCGGTGGCGCCCACATCCACCCCGAGCTCCAGCGTCCTCGGCTGGTCGAAGCTGGCCGGGCCGACCCGCGCGCCGCCTGCGTCGTCGACGTATACCAGCGCGCCCTTCTCGTGCGCGAGGCGCACGACGGTCCGGATCGTCTCCCAGGGCATGAGCTCGTACGTCACCGCCAGGCGGGTGAGGTCCACGAGCGCGACGTTCGGCTCCCGATCGAGCGCACGCTTGAATTCCTCGAGGCCGGCGGTGTCCGTGAAACGCGCGCCGACGTGCGCCGCCGCCCGGAGGACCGAGGGATGGCTGTGGCTGACGGAGACGCCGATGACCGCGTCGCCGGGCTTTACGAGCGTCAGGTGCGTGGCGAGGGTCGCGCCGGTCAGCCGGTTGAACACCGCGATGTCGTGCGTCGGCGCGGTCCCGCCGAGATGCTCGAGCGTAAGGGATTTCAGCCGGTCCCAGTAGAGCGCGGGCGCGATCTCGTCATCGGCCCAACGCAGGTCTTCCGGCTCCATGGGCAGTGAATGATCGAGACCCGTGAAGATGTAGATCGACTCCGGACCACGCTCCCGGATGATGGCCCACGCCCGCTGCAGTTTCGTGAAATCGTCCGACGTGGCGGCGAGGATCTTGCCCCGCGCATAGGACAGGTTCGGGGCGAACACGTTTCCGAAGCGATCGGTGTCTTGGGCCATCTCGTGCTCCTCTGGCGTGCCCGGCCGCGGTCGGGCTAGGGTTGACGAACTGTCCGGGGCCCACGACGCGGGCGCGGATCCCGGGCGTCAGGCCGCCGCCGTGCGGGTGGCAGCCGTGTTTCGACCTCGTAGCGGTAACGATCAGCGCGATAGAACGTGTCGGACACCTCGACCGGGCTTCCCCCGACCTCAGTGACGACGAGGCGGACCGCGAGCACCGGCGCCGTGAGATCGGTACCCAGCAGTCCCGCCGTCTCGACGTCCGGCAACCGGGCCTCAATCGACTGATGGATCGCGCCGAGGTGCATGCGCAGGCGGTCACGCAGGAACTCGAGCAGTGAGAGGCGCGTGAGGTCGCGAGGACGAACGCGTTGACCGAGGGGGGTGCGCATGTAGTTCACGACAACCGCGAGGGGGGCACCGTCGACGATCTCGAGCCTGACCAGGCGCGTCACCGGCGTGCCGCGCTCGACGCCGAGCGGTCCCGCAATATGAGCGGGCGCCGCAGTGGTCTCGGTCCTGATCACCTTGATCTGTGCTTGGTACCCGAGGATGAGATTGGTGACGGCTGGTGGAGCATCCACGCGCGGTTGCACGAAACTGCCGCGGCCCCGATGGCGCGCGATCAGGCCGTCGCGCGTAAGGACAGCGAGCGCCTCGCGGATCGTGGTGCGGCTCACGCCGAACTCCGCGAGCAACTCCATCTCGGTCGGGATTGGGCGGTCGCCTTCCCACTCGCCGGATTCGATCCGCCCGCGCAGGACCCGCTGGATCTGCAGGTGGCGGGGGACCGACGGATGATAGGCGACCCCGGTGGGTGTTTCCATTTGTATCGACCTCAATACATTGGTTGGTTCTCCGTTGTCAAGCGTGGCGATATCAACCGAATATCAACTCTTTCAAGGACCACCATGGCGACCTTTGGGCCAAAAGATAAAGACGACCAAGGCTCGCCGGCGTGCTGGCCGATCTGTACGCCCATACCGTGCCTGACCCGCAGGACATCGGCAAGGTTGAGTGGCACATTTGACGCCACCGGCGGCGCGAGTCTTCGGGCTCACCTTCATCCGAGGCTCGAGTGGCCCGGACCCGCTATCCAAGCTGCAACGCTACGAGGCGACCGGCCTCCAATCAGCAGCGGCTACCTGTTCCTCCTCGTCCATGATCGGCTTTCGTGCTGGCGCCCTGGTGAGTCGCGCAGGCTACTTCGCTGGCTTCGGGGGCCGCCGGGAGGTCGGCGTGGTCGGTACCACGTGCAACATTTTCGGGTCGTTTGCAGCACCTGGACGGGGTTCCACCTTCCCAGACCTGGGAACTTTGTTACCGCACATCCTAGGGGCACCTTCGTAACTCTTCAAGACATCACGCCCAACCGTTCTGGAATGCGGCTTGCTCGTATGAGTGGCCATCGGCTCAAAGTCAGACAAGAAAGGACCCTTCGCACATGTGGCGTGCTCGCGCTTACACGATTGACAGTTGCTATGTGGGGCTCGCCGTCACCGGGCCCACGGGGCGGGATGCTGTGACCATGACGCACGCTGGCGGCCCGGGTCCGCTGGTGCGCGAACGCCGACCGAAGGCGCGACGCCCCTGCCTGGGGTGTGACCGGATGATGCAGACGACCCGCGCGTCACGGCTCTGCCGACTCTGCCTGCTCCGGGCCGCGGATCTCCGTGGCGGCGTCGACGAGATGCATCTGCTCGGCGCCTTCACCCAGACGGAGTGGGGCGGGGTCGGCGGCTAGGCGATGGTCGAACCCGAAACGCCCGCCACAGCCTCACCGAGGACGCACGGAGATTCCCGGTACGCACCCATGGGGCCGAATGAACGCTTGGCCATTGGCGGGGTTTATCACGCACGACGCAGCACAAGGTTGTTTCGCTAGACACGCGTCGAACAAGAAAGGACCCTTCGCACATGTGGCGTGCTCGCGCTTACACGATCGATAGTTGCTATGTGGGGCTCGCCGTCACCGGGCGCTATCCGTGGGTTCGCCCGTGGTGGCGGTGGCTAGGAGGCCGGTAATGTGTCGGCGACGATGCAGTACGACCGTTACGGAAGGCGCGGGCTGCCTGCACCGAGTTAGGAGACCCTCATGAGAGCTTTTGAGACATTCATCGTATTGGCGGTCGCCACCGTCGCATTCCTCTGGGTGATCTTGGCACATTCCACCCCCGAGGAGCGCGCCCGCCTGCACGACTCGATGGGGGAGAGCACGCACATCGCGTGGCGATAAGAATGCGCCCGGTCGGTGATCCACAGCGCCAGCGTGTCGCCCGCACAGTCCGAATCGTTGACCTAGCAATCTTGGGGATGTCTCTGGCTTTGGTTGGTGCTCTCTTGTCGATCTGGTGAAGCGCGCGCGCGTCCGTCACGGAGAACGCACACAAGGCCCGGTACGAGCGAGGCCGACCGCTGCCGTGCTCACGAGGTCTTCATGCGGATCGGCCAGCCTGAAGGTTGGCTGGCCGAGAAGCGACGATCAGGGATGCTAGGCGCCGCATCGGCTGGACGTCAATGATGACCTCGTCAAGCGCGCCCAGGGGGGCTCGGACTTCGACCTCGACCGCCTGGTCGCGCTCTGTCCTGCGTGCCACGCACGGACGGACGCACCCTATGCGCGGGGCCGGCTGGTCATCACCCCGCTCGGCGACGGGCGCTTCACCACCGAGGTCACCCGAGGGGCTGATAAGTGGGCGATTCGCGCGTAGCCGACCCAACGACCGACCCGCCACCGCAGAGAGGGGCGCGCCGAAGGAGGCGAGGATGAACCAGCTATCTCCGGAGCTCACGCGTCACGTCCTGCACCCCGCGATGCACCAGAAGCTCCTACTCCGCGCGGCGGAGTTGGTCGAACGCGGGTGGACGCGCGGGACGGCCGCGCGGGACGCCGACGGCCAGAAGGTCCGGTCTACCTCGCCGCAGGCCACCGCGTGGTGCGTCGTGAGCGCGATGGGTCGGGCGCTGTGCGAACTGTTCACCTCGATGTCTACGGCCTGCTAGGCCTCGATGCCGACGCCTACGACACGACCCCCTGCTTGTTGGACCTCCTGAACGAGCTCCGGCGGCCCCTCCAACGCCTGCTCGGCCGCCGCGACCTGGCGCACTGGAATGACCACGTCTGCCCAGGCCCCGCAGCCGCGCAGCTGCTCCGGGAGGCCGCCGCGTGGATCAGCCCGTGGGCCGGCCTCCTAGGGATCAGCCCATCGCGGTCATCCCTTTCTCGCGATGAGGCCCTGTCCGAGCCCGTTCACTGAGCGGCACCGGGTCCGGGCCCTCAAATTCCTCTGCAGCCTCCAGACCTGAGCGGGTGATGCTCCCGGCCCTTAACGCCGCCCTGCACGGGATGACGTTGGTCCCCAAACGAGACAACTCGTAACTAGACCGGCGCCGCTTCGGCGGTGGTCATGACCTGACGTTGGGCGACGAACTCGCTCGGCGTCAGGTGGCCGAGCGAGCCGTG
>JACXTT010011043.1_pt1 | contig 12115 bp, 7 predicted proteins | sample 9270951 | NCBI WGS metagenome assembly JACXTT01 (sample SAMN15532306, study PRJNA645909) | rock metagenome | isolation source: weathered quartz diorite | place: Puerto Rico | collected 2017-06-21 | reverse complement strand
TCTGGCTGGCGTACGCGTGGATGCCGTTAAACAGCGCCTGCGCGATCTGCTGGCGGTACACCGCGCTCTTGAGCATCTCCGCCTCGCGCGCGTTGGAGAGACATCCAACTTCAGCGAGGATGGCCGGCATCTCGGTGGCCGTCAGCACGATGAACGGCGCGCGCTTGACGCCCCAGTTCTCCACCCCCGGATCGACGGCGCGCAACCCGGCGAAGAGCTGCTGCTGCACGGCGCCGGCCAGTTGATGCGACTCGTCGCGGCGCACGCCGGCGTAGACGCGGTCGAGGAGCTTTCTCATGTCGGCGATGGAGTAGCCCGAGCCGACGTTCTCCGCCGCGGCCAGCTTGGTCAGCGTCGGATCGCTGGTCGGGCCGAGGTAGTAGGTCTCGATGCCGTGACTTGTGGTGTGGCTCTCGATGGAGTTGACGTGGATGGAGATGAAGATGTCGCCGCTGGAGCTGTTGGCCAGCCGCGCGCGCTCGCGCAGCGCGATCAGGCGGTCGTCGGCGCGGGTGGTCACCACTTCGAAGCCGCGCTTGAGCAGCAGCGCGCGAAGCCGCGTCTCGATGTCGAGCGTGATCTCCTTCTCGCTGATCGCGGCCGCGGTGGTGCCGGGGTCGCTGCCGCCGTGGCCGGCGTCGAGAACGACGCGGCGGACGGAGAGCGGGAAGGCGGAGGCGCTGATGGGGGTGACGAAGTCGTGCGCGAGGGGAGTTGGGTGGTTGCTGGGTTGCTTGGTTGCGGCGATGCCGAAGAGCCGCGCTTGCACGAAGCTGCGAGGCGGCGCGAGCTCGCCGCGCGAGCCGGCGATGATGTACGTCGATCCCGCCAGCGCGAACGGCACCAGAATCAGCGGCGCGCGGCGCAGCCACATCCGCACGACACGGCGGACGGGACGAAGCGAGCGCGGTGGCAGCCCTTGAATGGTGTCGAGATTGTCCGCCACCGCCTCGGCCAGCAGTTGGCGCTTCACGCGATCGATCTTGCCCGGCCTCATCTCACGCCCCATGCAAATGTAACATTCTACAAGCATACGGAGGTGGTCATGGCGGATAACGTCTACAAACTGGTGGAGATCGTCGGAACGTCAGCGGAATCGTTCGCCAAAGCGGCGGCCAGCGGCGTGGAGCGTGCGTCGCAATCGCTGCGCAACGTCGACTGGTTTGAGGTGACCGAAATGCGCGGCCGCGTGGAGAACGGGCGCATCGCGCAGTATCAAGTGAAGATGAAGGTGGGGTTCCGGCTGGACTAGTAGTTGCGAGTTGCGAGTTGCGCGTTGCGAGCCGGATGAGAGCCCTGGTTCCTGTTCGCGCGTCGCAACTCGCAACGCGCAACTCGCAACTGTCACTTCGGTTCCGCGAACGCCCCCTCGTCTATTTTCGCGTCCAGCTTCACTTCTGTGTAGCGCCTGGTCGATCCCACAAATGGATCGACCAGCGAGGTGCGCACCGTGAACGGGAACTTCGTGCCGCCGCTGTCGCGCCAGTCGTCGAAGTCGGTCTGCTGCGGGATGAAGCCGACCGGCGTCTCGGTGGTGATCACGCGCCGGACGAGTAGCCCCGTCGCCGCGTCGAAGTAGAGTTGCTGCCGCACGCGCGCGCCGCTGCTGAAGGCCACGACGACGGTGTCGTGGTCGCCGATCTTCTCCTTCCCCACCGCGCGCGCGTCGGGGGGAATGGCGGAGGGGAGCGTCGGATTGAGCGACGTGGCGATCTCGCGGAAGTTCTCCACGCCGCTGGCGGGAAATGCATTGACGCCCTGCGCGTCCTTGCTCCAGCCGCCGCTCTGGTTGACGATCTGTTCTATGCGGCCGGCCGGCAGGTCTCGGCCGGCCGGCAGGTCGGCGACGATGTGCCACCGCGCGCCGCTCTCCTGCATCTCGATCGGGATCGGTTTCCCATCGTAGCTCTCGCGGGTCCCCTTCAGCACGCGCGGCGTCTCCAGGCGCGCGGCGTCGCCGATGGCGGCGGCGTACTTCTTCACGATGTCCGCGAGAGCCGGGAGCGCCGGGCTCTCCGCCTTCGGCATGGGGATGGGCGGCCTCTGCGGCAGCGGCACCAGCGAGGCGGTCTTGGTCGAGCCGTGATGGCACGTAAAGCACGACACCTCAGGGCGGCCGGCGAACTGCTCCTTGTTGATCTTCAGGACCATGGCCATGTTCTCGCGCGCGGTCTTCTTCTCCTTCTTGTCGTCTTTCTCGAACTGGAAGACGCCGTTGTCCACCACGTGGCAGTAGTCGCAGCTCACGCCGAGCGACGCGCGGATCATGTTCATGGTGCGCTGCAGTTGCAGGTCGCTCATGCCGGTCAGAAGCTGAACGTTCTTCTGGTCGGCGCGCAGCGAGAGGGCGGTGAGGACGGCGGCGAGGATGACGAGCTTACGCATCGCTAATCGACGAATTCGACCTTTCCTTCAATGATGTGCACGGCGCAGCGCGCGTCATGATAAAGCCAGGTGACGGCGCCGGGACCGCGCACCTTCTCGTCGCTGCGGATCTCGTTCGGCTTCCCGAGCTTGGTGCGCACGACGTTGTCCGAACTGCCGACGTCCACGGACGCGCACGACCCCGAGCCGCCGCCCGTGCCCGCGGCAACCGAGGCCTCGTCCACCTTCGGGCGCGACCTCGGCAGCAACGACTCGGCGTGAAAGACCACACCGTAGCCGATGACCAGGACCAGCGTGCTCACTACCAGCTTCCGCTCGGAGCCGCGCATACCGCTCCGCGGCGCCTGCGCGCGCGAGGCGAGGCTCATCACGACGAAGATGATCCACTGCAGAAGGATCACGGCCAGCAGAATTACGGGCCAGTGCAGGCGAATACCGCTCATGAAGTCGCTCATCGCTTCTTGCTCCAATGGATATCGCCTTCATCCGGCTGCATGTACGAAACCATTTCGTGGTTTTCGAAGATCTTCGTGCTGGAGCGTCCCCAGGCGCGAAGGCGCGTGTCGAAGTCGGCGATGCTCTGCCCGGAAAGTTTCTGGATCGCTTCCTCGGTGGTGGCGCCGTCGCGGAACGCGGCCACCATCTTGGCCAGGCCCTGCGCCCCGTACGTCGCTTCGATGTAGCGGATGATGGTCTGCGAGACGATGTACGACTGGCTGATCATGTCCGGGTCGGGCGAGCCGCGCAGCACGGCGTCGAGCAGCGAGATGGACAGCAGCTTGTCGTCCTCGTACATGTTGAAGGCGTTGCGCTGGTACTCGACCATCTCCACGCGCTGCGCCAGCCCTTCCTGGAACCAGTGCGGCGCGGAGTCATTGGTAGCCTGCGCCAGCATGGCGTGCAGCAGCTCGTGCGTGAGGATGGCCACGATCGGCGGATAGAAGTCGGGGATACCCGCCAGCGGCACGGTGATCTTTCCCTGATAGAGGCCGAGGATGAAATCGCTGCCGGTGAGGTTGGTGCGGAAGTCGCGCCACCAGACGACGTTGACCACCGTGGTGCGGAAGCTCGGCGTGGGCACCCATTTCTGCAGGCGCTTCAGCTCCGACTCCATCACCGCGCCGATCTGCGTGGCGAACGCTGGCGAGACGTCTTCCGGATAGTGAATCTCGAAGTGGCCACTGTTGTACGTCTGGTACTTCGTGGCCAGCATGCGGTTCATCTGGATCTTGGAGACCTGATCGTCGATGATCGGCGACTGGTGCGCGGCGGCGGCGCGGTCGAACATCTTGATGGCCACGTCGAACATGTCCACCGAGGCCAGCATCTCGCCGAGCTCCATGAAGGCCTGCGGATCGTTGCGGCGCACCAGCACCGGGCTGCGCGCCAGGTCGGCCAGCAGCACCTTCGCTTCGTCCATCCGCTGCGCGCGCTGCAGCGCCATGTCGCGGAGGAAGAGCAGATCCGTGGGGACGTTCTCCGCCTTGGCCGAGACGCCGTCGGTGAGCTGCAGCAGGTCGGTCCAGCGGTTGTGCATGGCCAGCGCGTTGGCGCACCGCTCGATGCGCCGCCGCAGCAGCGGCTGTGTGTACGCGCCGGCGTTGCGAGCCACGGCGGCGAGCTGCGTGAAATCCTGCAGCGCCTTCTGATTTTCTGTCCGCGACCAGGCGCCCGCATCGACCACCAGCGTTCCCGCCGGCGCCAGCGACGCGCCGCCGGCGACGCCGAGCTCCTGCTGCCCGATCTGCACGTGCAGGTAATCGCCGGAGACGCTTGGGAGCGCGTTCGCCGGCAGCGCGATGGCGCGCGTGCTCACCGCTCCCGAGGTGAACGTTGCCTCCGACGCGCTGTTCAGCTTGATCACGCCGGTGATCTTGGGCCTGCGCAGCGTCGACCAGAGCGCCGCCGCGCTGAACAGCTCCTGCCGCTCGGCCGGCCGTAGGTTCCAGCCGCGATACAGCGCCGTCTCCGAGTCGTCTTCCTTCCCTCTGACCGCGGCGAGCATGGCCAGCGAGTAGTAGACGTTGGCGTCGCGCGAGCCCATCGCGCCGAGGCGGCGGAAGTACTTCTCGGCGCGGTCGTTGAAGCCGAGCGTCTCCAGCGCGGAGGCGGTCTCCAGCCAGAGACCATCGCGGCCGGGGCCGAGGTTGACCGCTTCCTCGTAGGCCACCACGGCGTCCACTTCTTTCGCCTGGAGGAAGCCGAGGCGTCCGCGAAGGATCTCCGCCAACGGCGTCTGCGACGGCGAAGGGAACGCGCGCAGCGCGCGCGCCACGTCGTCGATGCGCATCTGCTGCAGGTCCGCCTGCGCCTTCCAGAGTGTGGCTACGTCGTGCGGCAATCCCTTCAGGCGGATGTGCTGGTACGCGGCCTCCACGCCGCCGGTCCCTTCGGCCATGGCGCGGCGCAGCGGCAGCAGCACGCCGAGACGCGGATAGGTGACGGCTTTCGCCGCGACGACCGGTTCGGGCGCGGCGGACGCCTTCGAGAAGTCGAATCGCGGATCGTTGCGGATGCCGAGGTAGGCGCCGCCGGCGATGCCGGCGACGGAGAGTGCGAGCATCACCCGCGCAACGGTCTTCTGGATGCGGAAGGTGAGAGCGGAGCCGAAGGCCAGCGCGGCGCCAATCATGCCGGCGGCCAGCGGCATCTTGCTCGGTCCTTCCTCGGCCGGTCCGCTGGCGGCGGCCGCCTCGGCCGGGAAGAGCGGCTTGACGTCGGACGGCTCGGCGAGGATGCGCAGGTTCTTGATCTTGTACGCGCCGCCCTCGCTGACGATCTCCATCAGTGCGGTCTCGTCGGCGCCGGATGGGAAGCTGATGGCGAACGACGCCGCTTCATCCTTCAGCGCGGGGACGATGGTCTGCAGCTCCCAGGTCGCGCCGCCCGGCGGACCGAGGCGGACTTCGATCTCTTCGAGCGCGTCGGCTTTCGGGAGGAGGCGGAGCGGCGAGCTGGCCGCGAGCTGATCGTAGATGGCTTCGGGTCCGCGGCCGAGGTAGTCGGCGGCCGCGGCGACGGCGGCGCGCTCGGCGTTGGAGATGGGACGGACCTCGTCAGCGGCGCGCGCCGAGGCCGTGGTCAGGCAGACCACGAGCAATGACAGACATAGGATTCGAGCGCATAACGTGCGCATGATTCGGGCCTCTCTTGGTTCGGACGGTGCCGTGCAGGATAGCAGAAATAACCCTCACCCGGCCCTTCGCTTCGCTCAGGGCCACCTGAGCGAAGCGAAGGGCCGGATGAGGGGCGTGCGCGCCGCGGCGGAAGAGGTTCGAGGTGCGAGGTGCGAATGAAGAATGAAGAAGGGACGCAGTCTTCTCACTTCTTCGTTCGAACCTCGAACCTCTTCAGTCCGTGGTTCTCCGCGAGCACAAGCGAACGCCGGATGAGGGCCGCCTATCGCAGTAGATTCTCCTGAATGAACCCCCACATCGCGCCGTGCATCTGCGCCACCATCGCCGGGTCGCCGACGCCGTGGCGCGACTTCGGATACACCAGCATGCGGAACTGCTTGCCCGCCTTCTCCAGCTCGTATACGAACTGAATCATGTTCTGCATGTGCACGTTGTCGTCGATGGTGCCGTGCAGCAGCAGCAGGTTTCCGTGCAGATCCTTGGCCGCCCACCGCGGCGCGGTGGCCTTGTAGCCGTCAGGGTTGTTCTGCGGCATGCGCATGATGCGCTCGGTGTAGATGGTGTCGTAGTCGCGCCAGTCAGTGACCGTGCCGCCGGAGATGCCCGCCTTCCACAGCGTGCTGTGCGTGAGCGCGTAGGAGGTCATGAATCCGCCGAAGCTCCAGCCGTCGAGCAGCACGCGCGAGCCGTCGATGCCCGGTTGCGCGGCGAGCCACTTCACGCCGTCCTCGAGGTCCTTCAGCTCCTGCTCGCCGACGCGCTGGTACGACGTCCACGCCGACTCGATCCCCTTCCCGCTGGCGCTGCGGTTGTCGCATATCCACACCACGATGCCGTGGTTGGCCAGGAACTGGTACCAAAGATAGTTGCTGCGCCCCCACCCGTTGCGCACCGACTGCGCGTGCGGGCCGGAGTAGGTGTACTCGTAGACGGGATACTTCTTCGACGGATCGAAGTCGGGCGGGCGGATGATCATGGCCTCCATGATGAAGCCGTCGCGCGTCTTGACCTGGACGAGCTCCGGCTTGGCGGTGCGGTACTCGCGAAGCCGCGTCGCCTCGTTGGCGTCGACCACGCGCGCGCGCGTGCCGTCGTTGCGCACCAGCGAGATCTGCGGCGGCGTCTGCACGTCGCTCCAGGCGTCGATGAAGAGCGTGAACGACTTGTTGAACGTGGCGCCGTGCGACCCCGGCGCGTCGGAGAGCCGCTGCAGACCGCTGCCATCGAGGTGCACGCGATAGACATCGCTGCCGGTGACGCTGCGCTCGGTGCCCGACCAATAGATCCAGTCGTTGCTCGGGTCGGCGCCGTGCAGTGAGCGCACCTCCCACGGCCCGCTGGTGATCTGCTTGATCAGCGTGCCGTCGGCCGCGTAGTGATAGAGGTGCTTGAATCCGCTCCGCTCGCTGAGCCAGAGGAATGAGCCGTCCTTGAGCCACTCCGGGTTGCCGGTGCGCTCCACCCACGCTTTGGTGGTCTCGCGCAGCAGCCGCTTCGGAGCGGCGCCGTCGAGGATGTTGAGATCGACCCAGGTCTGCTCGCGGTCGGCGATCTGATAGGTGAGCCTGTTGGCCGGCGACCAGGCGACGTCGATGATCAGGAAGTCGCCGCCGGTGTAGCTCTCGGTCGACACTTCGCGCGGCGCGCCGCCGGAGGCGGTGACGGTGAAGAGCCGCGCGATCGGGTTCGGCGCCCCCGCCTTCGGATACAGCTCCGACTCCACGGTCTGCTGATAGGGAATGTGATCGACGATGGCGAAGTGCCGCACCGGCCGCTCGTCGAGCTGGATGTAGGCCAGGCGCGATGAGTCGGGGCTCCACCAGTAGGCGCGGAAGGTGCCGCGGCCGTACAACTCCTCCTGATAGACCCAGTCGAGGATGCCGTTGAGGGTGTTCTCGTTGCCGTCGGTGGTCAGTTGCCGCTCGCGCTGCGTGGCCACGTCGACCACGAAGAGATTGTTGTTGCGCACGAACGACACGAAACGCCCGTCCGGGCTGAACGCCGCCTCCTCCTCCGCTCCCGGCGCGGAAGTCAGGCGCGTGACGGAGTCGGAGTCGAAGGCGTAGAGGTAGAGGTCGTCGGCGATGGTGAGGATGACGCTCTTCTTGTCGGGGCTGAAGTTCCAGTTGCGCTGCGTGGTCAGGCGCTTCGCTTCTTCCGCGGAGACGCCGGCCACTCTTTTCGCCGCTGTCTCGAGCTTCGCCGCGTCAAACAACACCCGCTTCTTTCCCGTGTCTGTATCCAGGACGACCTGCTCCTGGACCTCTCCCTGATCGTTGGTGCGCGGCCAGGTGAAGGTCTTGTCGTCCAGCCAGACGAAGCCCGACTGCGGCGCGCCGGAAAAAGCGACCCGCTGCTTGGGATCGAAGATGCTCTCGATGGTGATGTCCTTGAGCGTCGGCTTCGGCTGCGGCGTGGTTTTGACGTCCTGCGCCGGCGCGGCGGCGGCGAAAGCGAGAACGAGGAAAAAGAGGGCGGTGGCGTCCGTCTTACGATTCATGGCGGCGCGTACGTTAGCAGAACGCCGTTGTGCGGGGAGGGGGAACATTCTTGTCTTGTCCGTCACACCCACACGGGTGATGTTGTGGACTTGAAGGGAGCAGCCGCCGCGTTGCGATGGGTGCGCGACGCGGCGGCCACCTCCCTGTTCGACTCGAAACGGCGCGGCGCGCTGCTCGACGAGGCGCGTGCCATCGTGGGAGCGGAGGCGCTGCTGGTTCGCGCCCGCGGCGATTCGCCATCGCGCGCCGGTAACTGGTTTCTCATCGACCTCGGCGGCGGACGCCTCCTCGCCGCACTCCCGCCGAAGAAGGGGCGGCGGTTCGCCGACTGGCAGGAGGAGTTTCTCCTGTACGTTGCCGAGACGCTGTTCCCCCCGGCCACAGAGATCGTGGAGCCGCTTCAGGACCGCATTGACGCGGTGGAGCGGGAAGCGATCCTTGCCGCGCTCAAGAGGACGAACGGCAACAAGTCGCGGACCGCGCGGCTTCTCGGTATCACCCGGGCAGGGTTGTACCTGAAGATGAACCGGCATCACATCGCGTCCGCGGCGCGCGCGCCGGCGAAGGCGGTGTAACATTCGAAGTCTCCGTCAATCCGCAACTGGGTAGATCCGTGGATCCGACTTCGGCCACACAGACAATCGACTCTGACGGGTCGCTCGGAAGCGACTTCGACCCTCTCGCGCCCGGCACTGTGCTGGCCGGGCGGTACGAAGTGCGCGAGCTTCTCGGCCGCGGCGGCTACGCCGCGGTCTACTGCGCCTTCGATCGCGCGCTGCGCTGCGAGATCGCTCTCAAGGTGCTGCGGCGCGACCGCACATCGCCGGCGGCGCTTTCGCGCCTGCGGCGAGAAGTGAGCGTGGCCCGGAGCGCGACCAGTCCGCATCTCGTCCGCGTATTCGATCTGGCCACGGATGGCGACACGACGTTCCTCACCATGGAGTTGGTTCGCGGGCAGTCCTTGCGCGCGCGGATCGATGCGCAATGCCTTCAGCCGGCTGAAGCAATGGCCATCGTGACGCAGGTCCTGACAGGCCTCGGGGCACTGCACGAGCTGAGAATCGTCCATCGCGACCTGAAGCCGGAGAACATCCTCATCGACGAAACCGGCATGGTCAAGATCGCCGACTTCGGCCTGGCCTACTTCCTCGATCGCGAGCAGTCGCGCGTCACCGTCACCGGAGCGGTAGTTGGCACCACGAACTATCTCTCGCCGGAGCAGGTCCTCGGCCGCGAGGCGGATGTCCGCTCCGACCTCTACGCGGTGGGCGTCATCCTTTTCGAGATGCTGGCGCGCCGGCAGCCGTTCGAGGCCGACTCGCGCGTCGGCTCCATGCTGGCGCGCGTGCAGCGGCCGGCGCCGCCGATCCGCGGCATCGTGCGCCGCGTTCCGCTCTGGCTGGCCAGCATCGTCGCGCGCCTGCTGCAGCGGAAACCGGAGCGGCGCTTCGCCACCGTCGCCGAGGTGCAGTCGGCGCTGCGGCGGCGGCGCGTGGACGTCCGCGCCTTTTTTTCCTGGAAGATCATCCTCGCGGCGGCAGGCGCTCTTGCCGTCGCCGCTGTGTTGCTGTGGCCGCACGGCGTCAAGTTCGCCCGGCTAGAACGCAGCGATCATGGAGTGACCGCCGTCGACGGCAACGGCAACGTTCTGTGGCGCCGCGACGACATCGCGCCGGACATCGCCGACGAATACACGCTGGCCCGCCTGACGCGCGGCGGGCGGCCGCTGATCGCATCCGTCCTCTGGTCGAGCACGGACTATTCGCAGACCACCATCGAGAAACTCAGCTTCCTCGATGCCGATACGGGCAAGCTCGTGCGGCAGGCGCGAGTACCGCTCGACGTCGCGTCGTTCCCCCACGACCCGAAGAAGTTCACGCCATACAAGATCGCGGCGACCGACCTCGACGGCGACGGCATCGACGAGATCATCATCAGCTACGTCCACGTGCCGGAGGCGCCGTCATTCACCGTGCTGTACGAGCCGAAGCTCGACCGCGGCCGCGTCCTCTTCTCCGGGACGGGCGGGCACCAGTTCGCGGGCGTGCACGACGTGGATGGCGACGGACGCCCTGAAGTTCTCATGGTAGGCATCAACAACGCGTTTGATTGGATCAACGTGGCGGCGGCGATCCGCATCGATCCGTGGATCGGCGAGTCGAACCACGAGCTGATTCAGGCGGAGTCGCCCGACCTGGCGAAGACCTCGTTGTTCGAGAAAAACGTGGTGTGGTACACACTCCTGCCCCGATATCGCGCCCTCAGCCTTCCCTCCGATCTGATCGCGTCCGACGACAAAGCGCGCAAGATCACGCTCATGCTGCCCGACCGGAAGGTGGAAATCGGCATGGACGGGTTCCTCCTGTCGGACGTCTCGCCGATGCCGGCGGCGCAGCGCAACGCGCTGCGCAAAACAGCCTACGCCTCCTATCGCGAGAGCAACCGCCTGCGCGCCATCGGCGACGCTGATGGAGCGATTGCCGAGATCTCCAAAGCGAGCGCTATTGCCAAACGCATCAATGAGCCGATCCTCCTGGAAGTGATGGAGCGTGCGCGCGGCGCGCTGCTCATCAGGGCCGGCCATGTCGACGAGGGCGAAAGCGTCATGCGCGCGGTCCGTGAGCGGTCGGAGAACCTATCCGAAGTGGCGTACGACGCCGCCGTCGCCTGCCATCTGCACGGTGACCTGGGCCGCGCCATCAACTGGTACGAGCTGGGGATGCAGAAGGGGGCGGCGGTGGTCGCCGGCAAGAGCAAGCACGAGTTCGTCCAGGGTCTGATCCTGGCCCTTGCAGAGCAGCGGCGCTGGAAAGAGGCGGACGATGCCATCGACCGCTTCGCCGCCGCGTACCCCGATTACGCCAACTACGCTCCGATCTACCACAACTTCATCCGGTGGCGCCGCGGCGAAACGCCGGACGTCAGCGACATTCGTCTCGGTTGGAACACCACGGATGTCACACGCTATTGGCTGCTCGAATTCCGGCTCGCGCGCGGCGAGGCGCCGGGCGACCTGCTGAAGTCCGCCGAGGCGGAGATTTCCATCAACGCGCAGCCGCAGTGCGTCTGGCGCGCCCTGCGCGCCGAGTTGCTTGCGCGCCTCGGCCGCCGCGACGAGGCCGCCGCCGAGGCGCGCGCGGCGTGGACCATCGCCGGCAGCGAGCGGACCACCAGCATCATCGCCCGCGGCCACCTCCCTGTTGTTCAAGAGCGGTTCGAGCGGCTGGCCGGAGGGAAGTCGTGACAGGCGCGACGCCGAGAAGCGACGCCGCGACAGAAACGGTCGACGGGCCTGGCGCCGAGGATGTTCTCTTTGCACCGTTGCCGGCCGGAAGTGTCGTTGGCGGCCGCTACGAGATCGCAGCATTCCTCGGCCGCGGCGGCTATGCCGCCGTTTACCGCGCGCGTGACCGCGAGCTGAAGCGCGACATCGCGTTGAAGATCCTCCGGCCGGAGCGCGTCACGGCGGCCACCATGTCGCGGCTGCGGCGCGAGGTGAACATCGCTCGCGACGCGCTCAGCGAGCACCTGGTCCGCGTCTTCGACCTCGGCGCGGAAGGGCAGACGGTCTTCCTGACCATGGAATTCGTCGACGGCGAATCGCTGCGCCAGCGTCTGGCTCGCGAGCGCTGCCTCGGCATCGCCGGCGCGATCGGCATTGCGATCCAGATGCTGCGCGGTCTCGAAGCGCTGCACGCCATGAAGACCATCCATCGCGACATCAAGCCGGAGAACGTCTTGATCGCCGCGAATGGCAGCGTGAAGCTGGCCGATTTCGGCCTGGCGCGCGGGCTTGACGATGAACAGTCGCGCGCCACCATCGCGGGGAGCGTGGTCGGCACCGCCGATTACGTCTCACCGGAACAGGCGCTCGGGCAGCCGCTCGACGAGCGCGCCGATCTCTACGCCGTCGGCATCGTGCTCTTCGAGATCATCACCGGCGAGCTGCCATTTGCGCGCGGCACCTCGCTGGGATCGATTCTGGCGCGCGTTCGCAGCCGAGCGCCCGCGGTGCGCCCCTTCCCTCGCGATGTGCCCTTCTGGGTGGCCGCGGTTTTCCCGGCGGCTCCTGCTTCCGCCCCCCCGCGGGCC
>JACXTT010011042.1_pt1 | contig 12115 bp, 14 predicted proteins | sample 9270951 | NCBI WGS metagenome assembly JACXTT01 (sample SAMN15532306, study PRJNA645909) | rock metagenome | isolation source: weathered quartz diorite | place: Puerto Rico | collected 2017-06-21 | reverse complement strand
TTTCCTGCTCTTTCATACAATGATGACAAGTCAGTGTACATGTAACCTGGATAACCTCTTCTTCCAGGCACTTCTTCTCTTGCAGCAGAAATTTCTCTTAATGCCTCACAATAGTTAGTCATATCTGTCATGATTACAAGTACATGCATGTCCCGTTCATATGCAAGATATTCTGCAGTGGTCAATGCAAGTCTTGGAGTAAGCAAACGTTCCATTGAAGGATCGGATGAAAGATTAAGGAACAAAGCTGTTCTTCCTAGTGCGCCACTTTCTTCAAATTGTTTTACGAAAAAGTTTGCTTCTTCACTTGTAATTCCCATTGCAGCAAATACTACTGAAAAGTTTTCTGAACCACCAAGTACTTTTGCTTGTCTTGCAATCTGTGCTGCAAGCAAGTTATGTGGAAGACCTGCACCTGAAAATATTGGAAGTTTTTGACCTCTGACTAGTGTATTCATGCCATCTATGTTTGACATTCCAGTTTGGATGAATTCAGATGGCTCTTCTCTTGAATATGGATTGATACCAGAACCTACCAAGTCAACTTTTGTTTTTGAAACAATCTTTGGACCATTGTCTCTTGGATTTCCAAGACCATCAAAGACGCGTCCAAGCATTTCGTCAGAGACTGCAAGCTGTGCTGTCTCTCCCAAGAACTTTGTGGATGTATCTCCAATGTTGAGACCTAGTGTTGCACCAAAGACCTGAACAACTGCAAGACCTTGTCTTGTATCAAGAACTTGGCCTTGCCTTCTCTCACCATTTTGTAGTTTAATCTCTACCATTTCACCGTATGCAGCATTTTCTACTCCCTCTACAAACATTAGAGGTCCTGCAATCTTTGAAAGGGTCTTGTATGATATTCCTGACATTATCTTGATGCCTCCGCCATTAGTGTTGCAAATTCTTGTTGCATTTTGCTCTTTGTATCCTTTACTAATTGTTCTACTTGGTCTTCCTTTGTCCATTTAATTTTTGATATCATCTTTCTTGACTCTAATTGCCCTATCTTGACAGATGTGATTCCTTTCTTTATTGCATCTGCTTCCATCTTACCAAATTCTAGAATTGTTGATAACATTAGGAATTGTTTTCTGATTGATGTGTATGTATCAACATCATCATATGCACTTTGTTGGAGATAATCTTCTCGAATTGATCTTGCAGTATCAAGTACACCCTTTTCTGGTTCTGGAAGTGCGTCATAACCTACAAGCTGGACGATTTCTTGCAACTCTGATTCTTTTTGTAGAATTTCAAGTGCTTCTTTTCTTGCTGCGATCCAGGATGTTGCCACATTGTTCTTGTACCAATCTTCCATACCATCAGCATATAATGAATAACTTGTAAGCCAGTTAATTGAGGGAAAGTGCCTTCTTGATGCCAAGCTTGCATCAAGTGCCCAGAAGACTCTGGTAACTCTGAGTGTATTCTGAGATACTGGTTCTGAAAAGTCGCCACCTGGTGGTGATACTGCACCGACTAGTGTGAGAGAACCTACACGCTCTTCAGGAGATATGACAACTGCCTTGCCACCTCTTTCATAGAATTCTGCTAGTCTTCTTCCAAGATAAGCTGGATATCCTTCTTCACCTGGCATTTCTTCAAGTCTACCAGAAATTTCTCTTAGTGCTTCTGCCCATCTTGAGGTACTATCTGCCATCAATGCAACACCATATCCCATATCACGATAGTATTCTCCCATTGTGATACCAGTATAGATACTTGCTTCACGTGCAGCTACTGGCATGTTTGAAGTATTAGCAACAAGAATTGTACGTTCCATCAACGGTCTTTTTGATTTTGGATCTTCTAGTTTTGGAAATGTTGAAAGTACCTCAGTCATCTCATTTCCTCGCTCTCCACAACCTACATAGACAATTACATTGCTGTCTGCCCATTTAGCAAGTTGCTGCTGGGTTACAGTCTTTCCACTTCCAAACGGACCTGGAATTGCAGCTGTGCCACCTTTTGCAACTGGGAAGAATGTGTCCAGTACTCTTTGTCCGGTAAGCAATGGTTCTTCTGGCGCCAATTTACGAAGAACTGGTCTTGGAGTTCTCACAGTCCACCAGCTTGACAGACCAATGTCTGCCTTGGTCCCATTTTGCACTGAAGCTACAATATCATTAACTGTGTACTTGCCCTCTGAAATATCAGTAAGTGTACCTTTGACATTATGAGGAACCATTATTTTGTGCATGATAAGTGGAGTTTCTTGGACTTCACCAATTATTTCTCCAGGAGATACATTATCTCCTTTTTTCTTTAGTGGAACAAATTCCCATTTTTTAGTTTGATCAAGTGCTGGAATGACTTTGCCTCTGCTGATAAAGTCACCACTTTGTTCTCGTAGAACATCTAGTGGCCTTTGAATACCGTCATAAATTGATGTAAGTAAACCTGGGCCAAGCTGCATTGAGAGAGGTCTTTTTGTATTAATGACCTTCTCACCTGGTCTAAGGCCTGTTGTATCTTCGTAAACCTGAACTGTTGCCTTGCTTCCTTCGAGACGAATTATTTCTCCTACTAGTCCCATATCACCAATACGGACTACATCGAACATTTGTGCGCCTTCTAGGCCACTTGCAATCACTACAGGACCAGAAACTCTTGAGATTATTCCTTCAGCCATTTATCTTCATCAACTCGAGGGGATACTTATTCCTAACACTCTCTTTGCTAGAACGGATATGGATTCTTCTGGAATATTTCCTTCTAAAGCAGGCATAAATATGACTAGTGGTTCGATGGAAGCCTCGATCTTCTTTCTAAAGATCGCAGGAAGGCTGGCTCTAACTGCGTCGCTTATTATAATTAGACTATAATCACCTGACGAAAATAGATTTTGAATTGCTTTGCTTGCCTCTTCTCCAGTTGTAATGAAGGTGTCTTCTATTCCTAGAAGGTTATATCCTATAGCAAGCTCACGTTCCCCTACTACTGCTATTTTTCCAGTGGTGTTTGATTTTTGTTGTGACATGTCTTTTACTCGATTAACAATAACGAATTGATGTAATCTGCAGAGAGGTTATAGCGTTTACCATAAGCGATTCTTTTGATGTTTTCACGCTCGTGTTCTGTATTAATGATAAAGTAGAAGATAGTACCAATTGAGAGTGCAATATTTTTCAATTTTTTCACATATTCGGAATTTATGAATTTATCCAAAGCTACTTCAAAATCAATCAGGCTGTTTGATTTTTTGTATTGTGCCAATGCATTGACTAGCATGAATCTGTTCTCTATTCTGCCAACAATTTCCGGAACATCTTTTGCGTTATAGACATCAAGCAATTCGTTTTTGGTTATCTTACCACCTTCGATTATGTGCTTTGTAACTAGATCCTTGTCAAGATTAGATTCTTTTGCTTTGAGAATGCTTAACACATTTTTCTTGTCAATCTCTGCCCTTATGTAATCTCGAATTAGTCCCTCATCACCTTGGAAGAACTTGAGTGACTCGAATAAATTGTGATAATAGAATGTTTGAAGTGCAGACATCATTGGTCCCAGATCACCTGTCTTTTGATATGTCTCAAGATGTTGCATGAGAACTGGACCATAATTATATTTGACAAGTTGATTTACGACTCCATCAACTCCTGTCTGAGATAGAATTATCTTCATCTCATCGTGGGAGATGTTTCCTGCAGATATTCCTGCAGGGACATTTCTGCTTGAAACAAGAAATGACTCTGTTTCAGAGATTGGTCTTCCCATACTTTTTGCAGAAAGAATTAGTTCAATATTGTAAATGTCCCATTTTGAGAGATATGCTCTAACAGCAGACTTGCCATTAAATGGAGTTGCTTCTAATGCTATTTTATTGATATATACAAGATGCCTATTTAGTGCAACTTCGAGTAGATCAGATTCTTTGAATACTGATGCAGCTTTCTCGATTTCTGGTTGATACCATGTAGATCCAAGTGTTTTTACTATCTCGGTTTCATCTTTTGCTTTTATCAGATTCTGAATTTGTTCTTTTGATAAAAGATTGAGTGAAATTGCTTGTAGTCTTCCAAACGATGAGGCGTATTGTGATGTTGGCATTACATCTTCTCCGAGAGGAAGCTCTTGACTTGGTCTTCATTTGTTCTAAGTAGTTCTTCAAAGGTAAGGTCCAATTCTCTTGTTCCTTCTTTGTTTTCTGCAACTATTCCACCAAGAGTCTTAATTGACTTGCCTGTGGATGCACCAAGTTCTTTGAGAATTGATTTATCTTCTTCTCGGCAATGAACTATAATATTTTGACCAAGTTTCTTTTTTGAATTATTAATCATGGTTTCAAGAGATTTTTTGTATTGTGGGCTCTTTGTGTAAGTTTCAATTTCTTTGTGAATTACTACAAAGGCAGACTGCATGTTGGTGTTTATTGCATCAAACATGATCTTTTTTGCTTCTAGTTTTGAGGCCTCTACTATCCTTGCCTGTTCTCTTTCGGATTTGACTCTGGCCTCATTTGCAAAACGTTCTTGAATCTCCTTTAGGGTATGATTCATCTCGGCTTCAAGTCTAGATTTGCTGTCTTGAAGATTATTCTCAAGGCTTGCAATCTCTTTTCTCTTTCTAGATTCTATTTCTTGAATGAACGTTTCAATGCTCATTACTGAAAACCACTATAGTATGCCCAGTAGCAATATGATTCCTAACACGAATCCAATGATCCATAGAGTTTCTGGAATCACAAAGAAGAATAGCACCTGACCAAACTTCTCTGGTTTCTCTGCAATAATACCCATACCAGCTGCACCAATACCTTGCTGTGCATTACCAGTACCAATAAGACCACCAGCAATTGCGATTGCTGCTGCAATTGCTAAGAGTGGTTTTGTTAATCCGCTACTAGTAGCAGAACTTTCTGCAGCAAAGGCGGGAGTTGTTGACACAAATGTAGATAGTGCGATTGTCAATCCCGCAGCGATAACTAAAAGCGATAATTTTGAACGCTTGTTAAGCACCATCACCAAAGGCTCATTTAAAGAGGCTATATTAATCTAATTCTTGCAAATATGTTTTCAAATTTTTTGAAATCAACAATATGCGATCATCGCACATTATTTTGTACAAAAGATCTTTAGTTTTTATCTAGCACAACTGGCAGTTCTGGTTTATTTCCCCACTCTCCCCATGAACCAACATAGACCTTTACGTTTTTGAAACCCAATATCTTTAGCGTTAAAAAAGAATTTGCTGCTCTGTATCCTCCCTGACAATATGTGATGATTTCATCATCTTTTGAGAAATCATACATTTTTGCAAGATCTTGATTTGATTTCATAGTACCATCGTCATTGATGTTTAGTGTCCAATCAATGTTTATGGCGGTAGGAATGTGGCCTCTTCTTGCTGCACGTATTGTAATTCCATCATACTCATCTTTAGTTCTTGCATCAAGAAGTTTTGCTTTTCCAATTTTTTGGCTGACATATTCATATCCTGCAATTATTTCCTTGTTTATCTTGCCTGAAAATTTTGTAGGTTGGAACCCATTCGTAGCTGTTTCTGTTGCAAGCCCAAGACTTTTCCATTTTTTGAATCCTCCATCTAACATGAATACATTTTTGTGAGAGAAATACATCAACGTCCACACCCCTCGTGCTGCACTCATTCCGGATACATCATCATAGAAAACAACTGTCTTGTCATTTGTAACACCAAGAAAAGATAAGAGATTTTGCATTTGTTTCTCAAATGCTTCTATTCCATCCTTTGATGTATCAGACCAGTGGTAATAGAAAAAATCAAAATTGACTGCTCCAGTAATGTGACCTTCTAGATAATCTTTGTATGGTCTGCAATCAACAAGTAAAAGATCTGACTTGCTAATTTTATTAAGAAGATCATCATGTGAAATCAACATGTAATATCATGTACTGGAGGGTAATGTAAATCCATTTCATCATAACAGCACCTACCAGTTCATATCAAATTTTTTAAAATATAATATGTTTAAAAAATACTAGCGATTAAGATCATAAATTCTTATATCATAGGAAAAATAGGATAATATCACAAAATGAATGTTTTAGATTATCAAACTATAAAAATGGAATATTTTACCATACAAGAATCATTTTGTGAGTAAAAATATGAAATCAAAAAAGCAAATTCCAAAGTTATCAGTTTTTCAAACGTTCAAAACAAAAGGCAAAGAGTTTACAGGTGAAGCAATGCGTCAGCGTGGAATCATAATTCATCTTGCATCAGAAACATTACCTACTAGAAAAACACGCACTGCTATAGCACACAAGCTTGCAGAACAAAATGGAACCACCTGGCAAAACATCTATTCCGGGATTTTCAGAGACCTAGATGAGATTCTTCTTCCATTAGAGTTGGTAAAAGAAGCAGGAAGACTGCCAATAAAACGCGGACCAAAAGCTCTTCAAGAACAGGGAGTTCCGTATTATCATTTGACTGACAGTGGTCTTCTTGTTGCTGCATCTGTCTCAGATGTTGGGAAAGATAGAACCAAAATTATGAACGACTTTTTTGAAAAGGAAAGTAATGTAAAAGAAAAAGATCTCAAAAAAGCTATTACTGTATTACTTGATGTTGCACCAAACTTTGTCTTGTTGTTATTGAGAAGATATATTGAATCATACAGTAATGGAACAATCGACAGACTTGTCCCGTTCAATTCAGAATACATCAAAAAGGCCCTTGACGATGCTTTACATATTCAAAGGGAACTTTTAGAGGGCTTTTCATCTCTGTCAAGTTCCGACAAAGAGCCAATCATCAGTCTTTTCAAAAAAATAGGCTAGTCTACTCACAATAATTAAAATCCCTTTCCAAAAGAGCTTGATAATATTGATAATGTTATCTAAAGCCGCTTTTAGCAAATCATGCATAGTGAGATAAGTAGATGGCAGACGAATTAATCGACTATGTTATTCACTTGATAGATACAAAGAAAGGAGATGCAGGCAGGCTCAACTATATTCTAGGTGCCCTGCAGGACGGTAAAGCATTATACAATTCTGATAAAAAATATCTCGATTCTCTCATATCCACATACATAGGAACAAAGAAGAAATCAGGTGAGCAAAAATCTGTTGAAGAGTTAAAATCAGAACTTTCTAGAGTAAAAGAGAGACTAGAAAAATTTGAGAAGAGAGGATACAGAAAGCCCGTAGGAAGAAAGGCAGTGTTTTTCTTTGTGACATTTTTCTTTGGATGGCATGCAATCATAACGCTGTTTGCCAAGAAATCCATAATTGATATTCAAGATGTAAATCCATATCTTTTACCTCTATACATGTTGGACAAGGTAATTCCAGCGGAATATCTCAACTATGTGTACCAGTTCAATCTTACAATACCAAAGATTGCTACACTTGTATTTGGAGCAATGATACTTGCGTGGATAATACTCGGATTTGTATATCTAGTGAAATTCATCAGATCAAGGTATAATCCTAACAAGCACTAGATCTATTGTGAAAACTCAAAGTCTTTTGAATAACTTTGACCTGAAAATGCAGAGTGTGTTGAATAGTATGCAGTACCTGTAAATCTAAGTTTGACATTATGATTCTGTATTGCAGACCAGATTTGTGGATTATTTCCATCATTTGTTATCTTTGCATCAACAGTAATTTCTTCAGAATTGTGTTGTGTTAGAGGTAGATAGTTTGAGCTTTCCCAGCTTCCTTCATATCTTTGGCCATATTGTCCATGTCCAATTATCACTCCATTTGCATAAATGTCATAGCCTACCATTTCCATTATCAGAGTGTTGTCATTGGGGTTTGTCAGAACAAGTTTTGTCTCAATTGTAGCGTCTCTGTCTCCTGCTGATATAATGGATGATCCATTATATTGTATGTCAACTGGCTTTACCTCAGTCAACACAGATGTCAGAGCAGATGGCGTATTTGCATTTGGAGTAAAGGTATTTTTGAGAATTCCTGAATTTGGAAGAACTGCAACAACACCAAGTATTGCTACAATTATTCCTACTACAACATAAACAAAAATTTTCTTCTCCAAGGATGTCTTTACCATTTGTTCAATTCTTAAATGTTGAGTTGAAAACGCTTATAGTAAAAGTTGGAAGAATAAATTCATGCAATATCACCAAGCAGTAAGGATTGGACAAGAGAGATCAAGAAAATCTCAAATGACCCTATTCTCGCATGCAGGTTTTGCCATGCTTACATTAACTGTAAAAAAGTCACAGGGAGCATTTGTTCCAGTTGGAGAACAGGAATTTGTTGCAATGGTTGAAAAGCCTGGCGAAGGTTGGCTTGTTGTCATAGTTGACGAAGAAGGATATGCAAAGTCACAATCCAAGGTTCTTGTAGAAAATGACGCAAGAGAAATTCTAAACAAGGCTACAAGTGCAGGAATACCATCTTATGCAGGCCAGGTTAGGTTAGTGTAATTTCTGTGCCTTCAGGGCTTCCTTTGATTGCTTTTTCTAGTATCTTTGTATCTGACTTGAGTATTCGTGTTTTTAGCTTGGAGCGCTCTATTACTTTTAGTGCCACTATATCCATCAAGTCATAGCCACCTGCCACAGCATCTTGGTGTACAAGCATTGAGCGTAGTTTTTTTATTGGAATTTTTTTGAACCTACTTGCATTCTTGTTTTTATTTGGATCAGAATCATAAACACCATCAACATCTGTTGCATTGAAAAATGCACTAGCCCTTACCTTTTCTGCAATAAGTGCAGCAGTTGCGTTTGTACTTTGTCCTGGATGAAGACCGCCTGTGACAACAATTAGTCCCGAGTCCGCAGCATTTGCAACCTCTTTTAGGTTTACAGGAGGATGTGGATATGCCTTGTCCTGCAATGCATAGATCAAAAGCTTTGCATTAAGGCGTGACACTTCAATTCCAAGCTCATCAAGTGTTGATTCGTCAGCTCCAGATGATCTTGCGTGAGAGATATAGTGTCTTGCAATCTTTCCACCTCCTGCAATTATGATTGGCTGACAGATCTTACTTATTTTAACAAAAAACTCGGCATATTGTTTTAATGTCTTTGTGTCTTCAAATCCAAAAAGACTTCCGGATAATTTTACTACAATTCGTTTTTTCATCGACTGTTTTCACCAAGAATGACGTTTGCTGCAATTTCAACCTTTTTTCTAAACTGCTGGCGGGTATAGACCCGGAGCATATCCATAAAGCCAGAGATTGCAGATACTAACGGAATTTCAGATATTGGAAGCTCGTAAGATTCCTTTGGTCCTTGTCCTTTTTTTATTGCAAGTATAATTGACTGAGATTCTTTCTTGGAAGGCGACAGTGGAATAGATGGAGTCTTTGATACATCAATAAAGACTTCGCACTTGTCTACTTGGGCCTTTTTTGCAATCTCGTTTTGTAGATCATCTATGTTTACATGATTCATTCTAGAGCGCGTGAATATTTTTTCATAGACACATTTGAGAAGTCTTCTCTCTTGGTATTCCATTGCTAGCTGGCGTGCTCTTTTAAGATCTGCATTCTTTGGCTCAAGTGATACAAGTCTTGAGATTACAAACTCGTCTGTCATCTGGACATATTTTTTGACGTCATCTGTAGTTAATCCAAGTTCTTTGTCTGCAAGAAGCATTGACTGGATAAGCATGACTTCTGCAGAACGCACAGTCTTGTGAAAATATACCGCTTTGAACATCTGATATCTTGAGATCATCATTGATTCAAAGGAATGTAGTGCAGATTTGGCAAGGGAGAGTTTTTTTTCGTGTACATCAAGAGAATGGATTATTCTCATAAAATCTATCTTAGCATGTTCTGCTCCTGTAAAGTATCCATCACGTAAAAGATAATCCATCATGTCTGCACTAAGACCCCCTGATATTATCTCGTTCATGAATTGATATTTTGAATTTCCAAATGCCAAGTTGCTAAGAAACTTTTTGTCAAAGCCTGACTTGTTAATTACATCGCCAATCTCAGATTCAAGTATTATTTTTCTACCTATTTCCTCATGCGATTTTATTTTCTTTTTCTGCAATACTTCCTCAAAAAGATGTGAGAATGGGCCATGACCAATGTCATGCAATAGTGCAGCCATCCTGATATTTTCATGATCATCAGAATTGAGGTATCCTTTTTCTTTGAGTATGATAGATGCCTGGCCTGCAATGTGCATTGTTCCAAGGGAATGCTCAAACCTAGAATGCTGTGCACCCGGATATACAAGATGTGCGCCTGCAAGCTGGCGTATCCTCCTAAGCCTTTGAAATATTGGTGAATCTACAATACCTAATTCGTGTGGATAGACAGTAATGAAATTATGAATCGGATCTACAATCTGGAGATATTTTTTTTCCATGGTATTTTCATCCGATATATCTTTGTACAATTTTTTTTATCTGTTCATGTACTTGTGATCTTTCTTGTGATGCATTGACAACATGCCAACCATATTTTTTTCCAAGCTTTCTGTATGTAGATGCAATTTGTAATGCAAAAGTTTTGTTCTTTTCAAATCTGTCTCGCCTCTGTTTTTTTCTTGAAAATGAATCAGAGACCTTAACATCAAGAAGTATGACAAGATTTTCCTTTGGTAACCCCTTGTCTAAATTTTCAAGCCATTTAAGATCAAGGCCATTTACTGTTCCATATACTAGATTTGATTGATAATAACGATTCATTATTACGACATAATTTTTGTCAAGTGCATCTTTGATCTCATTTGCTTTCTCCCATCTGTTTGCAGCAAGAAGACAATGAATTACCTGCGGGACAAATTTGCGCTTTCCTCCAAGAAAGCCCTTGATCTCCTTTCCTACAGGAGTGGTGTAATCGGGGAAACTAAATATCATTGATTTTTTGTGCTTTGATTTGAGAAAATCAGACAGCATCTTTGACTGGGTTTTTTTTCCTGCCTGGTCAAAGCCCTCGATAACAATAATCATTGAAATCCTATTGAATAGGGCAGTAGATAAATTGTGAATCTGACTAAGGTTTAATAATCAAAAAAGTGCTAAATGATATCAAATGGGCATTGCAAATTACATGGCAAAAGAGGTCATGAGAGAGATAGGCAACAAGTCACGAGAATTTTACGAGTTCATTCTTCCTCCAGTGGATATGGTTCTACAAAATGACAGCCTAATAGTAACAATAGACATGCCAGGCTTTGACAAAAAAGAGATCAAGCTACGACTCAACGGCAACATACTCTCAATTAATGCAACAAGAGAAGAAACAACTGAAGGGACTGTCATATGGAAACAAAGACCACGTTCAATTGACAAGAAAATCAGATTGCCAATTGCAGTAAAAGATGATGAAAACCCAGCAGCATCTGCAAAGTATCGTGACGGTGTACTTACATTTACTATTCCAGCAAAGACTGGAAAGAACATTACAATAGAATAGAATTATTTTTCCTTTAATAAAATAGCAAGTACCATTATAACAGCAGAGCCTGCCATTCCAATCTCACCTATTACACCATTGCTTGAATACAATATTGTAGATCCTACAAAGACCGCTGCTGCAAGAATTGTACCGGAGAGAAGTATGTTTCTGGATTTTGGCTTGTTAAGCTGCATGTTCTTGTTTTGTTCTATGAACTGCCTTATCTCTGGCACTACGGCAATTGCAGAATCTATTGATTTTACAAATCTTCCAAATGAGAGTTTCAATTCTTCTACATATGCATCACGTACAATGTTTTCTTCTTCTAGTATAGTTTGCAACACATTGATGAATCTGAAATTTACCTTGTGAGTAAGATACACTCCTTCAAGTATTGATGCCATTCTCATGTATAATGCAAGATGTTTTGGCAACTTGAATGGAAATCTGCTCATTGTCTTGTTTGCAAGATCCATTAGTGCTCTTACTTCCATCCTGTCTACCTTTGTTCCATGAAAGGCCTGGATTGAAAGTGCTAGTCCTTTTTCTATGATTGACCTGTCATATCCTGGCATCAGCATCCCAAGGTCATCCATTGCAGATACAGTCCTTGTCGGATCTCGCTCGACAAGAGCAAGATACAGTCTTATCAGTTTTAGCCTGGTCTTGTTGTCAAGCCTTCCTACCATCCCAAAGTCATACAGTATCAGCGAGCCGTCTTTTGTAACAGAGATGTTTCCAGGATGAGGGTCTGCATGAAATAGGTCATGCTTGAGTA
>JACXTT010011041.1_pt1 | contig 12117 bp, 14 predicted proteins | sample 9270951 | NCBI WGS metagenome assembly JACXTT01 (sample SAMN15532306, study PRJNA645909) | rock metagenome | isolation source: weathered quartz diorite | place: Puerto Rico | collected 2017-06-21 | reverse complement strand
ATCCGCGCCGGCTTCGAGACCCTGGTCGAGGCCGGCTACGCGCCGGAAATGGCCTATTTCGAGTGCCTGCACGAGGTGAAGCTGATCGTCGACCTGATCTACGAGGGCGGCATCGCCAACATGAACTACTCGATCTCCAACACCGCCGAGTACGGCGAGTACGTGTCGGGGCCGCGGGTGGTGACGGCGGACACCAAGGCCGAGATGAAGCGCATTCTCGACGACATCCAGTCGGGCCGCTTCGTGCGCGACTTCATGGCCGAGAACGCCGTGGGCGCGCCCAGCTTCAAGGCCATCCGCAAGCGGGGCTCCGAGCATCAGATCGAGGAAGTGGGCCAACGCCTGCGCGCCATGATGCCCTGGATCACCAAGAACAAGCTGGTCGATACCGCGCGCAACTGACCGAGCGCGTAGCGCCGAGTCATCCCCGCGAAAGCGGGGATCCAGCCGCCCTCAGGGCGAACGGGAGACGACGCGCGGGCGCGTCCGTGATAGGCTGACCCCTGGTTCCTAAAAGGGCTGTGGTCTGCATCACGCGACCGCCCGATCGGCGACCGCCAGACCCGGCTCTCAAGATCAACGATCTGGGAGACAGGAAATGGCGACCGAAAACCAAACCGAGCACCACGTCGAGAACCCCTTCGAGTACGTCCTCGAAAAGCTCGCCTGGAGCGTCGGCGACGTCGGGCGCGCCCTGCTGCCCAACCCGGCGCGCCATATCGGCCAGGCGATCCCGCAGGTGCGCAAGATCACCGTCGCCGACCTGATGGATGCGCTGCGCCGAGGCCTGGCCGACGTGGGCGCCCTGCGCGACGACATCCTGTTCATCGGCGTGATCTATCCGGTCGCGGGCCTCGCCCTGGCGCGGCTGGCGTTCAGCTACGACCTCTTGCCGATGCTATTCCCGCTGGCGTCCGGCTTTGCGATCCTGGGGCCGGTGGCCGCGGTCGGCCTCTACGAGATGAGCCGCCGCCGCGAGGCCGGTGAGCACGTCACCTGGGCGACCGCCTTCGACGTCTTCCGCTCGCCGGCGTTGTCCTCGATCCTCGGCGTCGGCGCGATCCTGCTGCTGCTGTTCGTCCTGTGGCTGGCCACGGCGGGCGAGATCTACATCGCGACCCTGGGCCCTGAGCCGCCGCAGACGCTGGCGGCCTTCGAACGCGGGGTGTTCCAGAGCCCTGAGGGCTGGACCTTGATCGCCGCCGGCATCGGCGCGGGCTTCCTCTTCGCCATGGCCGCCTTCGTGATCGGAGCCGTGTCGTTCCCGCTGCTGCTCGACCGCGATGTCGGCATGTGGCGCGCCATTGGGACCTCGGTCCGTGCGGTGACCCAGAACCTCGGCGTCATGGCGCTGTGGGGCGTGATCGTGGCGCTCAGCCTGGCGCTGGGTTCACTGCCGGGCCTGGTCGGTCTGATCATCGTTGTGCCGATGCTAGGCCACGCCACCTGGCATCTCTACCGCAAGCTGATCGCCTAGGAGAGCGGCCCGCCAACCGCACGGGCTGCTTCGAAGATCAGGTCGAGCTGCCGGTCCCAGGTGTGGCCGGCGATTGTCTTGGCCTTGGCGGCGCGCGCCTGCTCGAAGCAGCGGTCGGGGTCGGCCACCATCGCCTGCAGGGTCTCCATGCCGGCCGGCAGGTCCTTCCAGAAGAAGAGTTCGATGTCGCGGCCGGGCTCGAACACCTGGGCGTAGTAGCGGCTGAAGTCCGACAGGATCGCCGCACCGGCCAGCGAGCCGGTGAACGGCCGCTCGTGCGAGCCGCCGCCGAAGTTGCCGTTGGTGCTGAGCAGGATGCGGGATTGGCGCATCAGCTCGACCGCGCGGGTCATCTCCACCGGGCCCTCGTAGGTGGCGTTCTTGAAGCGGTAGAGCTGCTTCTCCCAGCCGCCGCCGCAGATCCGCACCGGCACGCCGGTCTTGGCCACGGCCTTGAGGAACTCGAAGCGCCGCACCTGACGCACCTCGATGTCCAGCAGGATGGCGGACTCCAGGGCGCCGGCGTAGGCCGGATGATCGGGGCCAAGGCCCCGTTCGGTCAGCACCGCGCCCAGCGCCACGTGCGGCGGCGTCCACTCGGTGGAGAGCGCCAGGTCGAGCGCATCGGACAGCACCTGGCGCGCAGGGCCCTCCACCCCGGCCCAGGGCGCGGTGGGCTGCTGGAAGGTGCCGGACCACAGCACCTCAATCGGCCGGTTCTCGCCAAACGCGGCCGCTGTCGCGTCGTCGGGGCCGGGCTCGCCCACCGCCGGGTGCGGGAAGAAGGCCAGATGGTCGAAACGATCGGCGCCCATCACCGCCTTCACCGCGTCGATCTGGGTCGGGTCCACGAACAGCAGGGCGGTGGACTTCGGCGTCTCGCGCAGGCGGGCGAGCTGGCTCAGCGGATAGTCGGTGTGCCAGACGACGTGCGGCGCGCCGTAGAGGTCGCGGATCGTGCGCCCGGCGCTGTCGCGGAACTCGCCGGCGATGTTGATCGTGAAGACCAGGTCGACCCGGGCGGTGACCGCATGGTTGAGGATCGCCGCGCCGGGCGTGCTGGTCTCCTCCAGGTCGAACAGGTCCACCTCGTGGCCCTGGCGCGCGAAGGCGGCCGCGGCGCAGTCGGCGAACAGCCGCGTGCCGCCGTACTGCGACTGGCCCTTCATGATCAGTATGCGCAACCCGGCTCCCCCGACGCGGCGGTGCGTGGAACGATAGGCGGATTCGGCGAGGCCTCGCCGGGCGCCTGCAGCGCGCTGGCGAGGTCCGGGCGGGTGAAGCGGAAGCCTAGCGCCAGGAGTCGTTCAGGGGCGGCGCGTTGGCTGGCCAGGAACAGGTCGGAGAACTCGCCGAGCGGGACGCGCAGAGCGAAGGCCGGGACCACCATCCACTGCGGCCGATGCAGGCTGGCGGCCAGGGCGTGGGCGAACTGACCCTGGGTGACGTCCTGCGGAGCCGTCAGGTTCAAGGGGCCGTCGCAGGCCGGCTCGTTGAGCGCGAAGTCGACGCCGCGGACCACGTCCTCCAGATGGATCCACGGGAACCGCTGGCGCCCTGAGCCCATTACCACGCCCAGGCCGAAGCGGGCGGGCATGGCCAGCATCGGCAGGGGTCCGCCGGCCCAGTCGAAGACCATGCCGAACCGCAGCAGGGCGACGCGGACGCCGTGCGCGCGGGCGCTCGCGGCCTCGGCTTCCCACAGGCGGCAACAATCGGAGAGGAAGCGGCCGGGTTGCGGGGCGGAGGCCTCGGTCAGGGCCTCGTCCGCGCGGTCGCCGTAGAAGCCGACGGCGGAGGCGTTGAGCAGAGCGGCGGGCTTGCGCTCCAGGTGGGCGATCAGCTTCAGGACCTCGCCGGTCACCGCCAGGCGGCTGCCCAGCAGCTTGCGCTTGCGCGCCCGGGTCCACAGGCCGCCGATCGTCGAAGCGCCGGCCAGGTTGATCACGGCGTCGATGCGGGTCTCGGCCGGAACCTGGCTGAGGTCGTCGTAGACCAGGACCCGTGGTCCGAAGCGGGCGCGGGCGGCCAGGATATCGCGGGTCAGCACCATCACCCGGTCGCCGCGCGCCATGCGATCGGCGACCAGGGCCGCGCCGATGAAGCCGGTGGCCCCGGTGATCAGCACCGAGCGACCGCTAGGCGCGGCGGCCGCGAGCGGCTGAACCGGCCGGCGAAGAGCGGCCAGGCCATCGCGCACCGCCCAGGCGGCCACGCCAAGCCCGAGCGCGGTGGCGATCCAGGACAGCACGCCGTGGTCCTCGGGCGCGAACCCGCTCGGCGCCCGGCCCCAGCCGATCAGCACGGGGGCGACGGCCATCAGGAAGACGCCGTAGGTGATCGCCATCAGGGTGTGCAGCACGCGTTCGGTGGGGGCGAGCCGCCGCGTGCGGTCCTCCTCGACGAAGTCGGTGAGCGTGATCATGACCTCGGTCGCCAGCAGGGCGGCGAGCACGAAGGCCCAGGCGCCACGCCAGGCGACCCAGGGCAAGCTGAGGAAGACCACGGCGTAGACCGCCTCGCGCAGGCCGTGCAGCGCGATCTCGCGCCGCGCCGAGGGACGGCCGGGCAGGCCGCCCAGCTCGTGGTGCCAGAACGTGTCCAACGCGCCCATGGCGCCCTGGAGGATGAGCAGGATGAGGACCGTGGTCATGCCAAGTCTCCCGGGTCGCGGAACAGGCCGGTCTGGAAGAAGGTCTCCCCGGCCAGGCGATGGACGAAGCGGAGCGTGAAGCGGAACCAGCCGCCGCCCTGGTCCTCGTGGACCACGTGGGCGGCGCCGGGCGTGAGGAGGCCGGGGATGGGCAGCCGCAGGCCGCCGATCTGGAAGAAGTAGCCGATGGAGCGGAAGTGCAGGGCGCCGCCCTCGGCGGTGAGGCTCAGCGTCATGCCGAGCCCGCCGTGGATCACCTCCATCAGCTCGCCGTGGCGGCCGAGCACCTTGCGGGACGTGACCTTCACCTGGCCGCGCCGCTGGAAGGCGTAGGTGCGGTCCCAGACGAGGGCGCCCTCGGCGTCGGTGTAGACGTCGACGGCCACCGGCACCGCCTCGCCGGTCCAGGGCGCCAGCGGCGTGCCGAGCAGGCGGCAGGCCTGGGCGATCAGCCAGCCGAAGGCGGACGCGCGGACCACCATCTCGCCGCAGTAGCGGACGGGGCGCAGGTGGGCGGCGGGGCCAAAACGCTGCTGCACCGCGTAGGGCAGGCTGCGCCAGGCCGGCCCGCCGAGCAGCCGGTGAAAGTCGACCGGGCGGTGCAGGGTGCGCCGCGGCGCGGTCGCCGTCTGCGGCTGGGGGATGTCGAGGACCAGTCCCATGGCGGCCTCCGTCTCACCGGGTGAGCAGGGCGGTGATCTTCGCGCCCAGGCTCAGAAGCTTGCGTAGGACCGGCTGCGGCACGTCGCGCATCTGCTCGTACCAGCCGGTCAGCTCTTCCATGAAGCCGCGCATGGCGGCCATCTTGGCCTTCACGTCCGCCGGCGTGGCCTTGTCGGTCTCTGCCTCGGCGACGCAGGCGCGCAGCATCTCGAGGGTCGGATCGATCTCGCGCCGCTTGCGGCCCTCGACCACGGTCATCAGCATGTCCCACGGGTCCTGCTTGGCCTCGAAGTGGTCGCGCCGGTCGCCGGGCAGGTGGGTCATCCGGATCAGCTCCCAGCCCATCAACTCCTTGAGGCTGGTGGAGACGTTGGAGCGGGCGATCCCGAGCAGCTGGGCGATCTCCTCGGCGTTCAGAGGATGGTCGGCCAGGTAGAGCAGGGCGTGGATCTGGGCGACCGAACGGTTGACCCCCCAACGCTGGCCCATCTCGCCCCAGTGCAGGACGTACCTTTGCATGACGGGGGTCAGGTCCATGGATTTCTCCAATTTCTGTAATGACAGAAATTACAGAACTCACCGATCGATGCAAGCGAAAAGCGCGCCGCCGTCAGCTTGGGGGAGGGGCCTCAGTCGTCGGGGCCGGCGCGCTTGGTCTTCATCCAGGCGCGCGCCGCCTTGTGGCGGCCGATCCACATCTTCTTCTGGGCCTGTCGGGCGACGGGGTCCTCCTTGCGGACCTCGTGGGCCAGTTCGCGCTGCAGCTTCTGAAAGCTCTGCCAGCGCTCGCCGTCGAGGCTGCCGTCTTCCAGGGCGGCGCGGACGGCGCAGCCGGGCTCCTTCCCGTGGGCGCAGTCGCGGAACTTGCAGCCCTCGGCGAGCCGCTCGATCTCCGCGGTGGTCTCGGCGAAGGCGGCCGCCACGCCCTCCTCGGCGTCCCACAGCGCCAGCTCCCGCATGCCGGGCGTGTCGAGGATCAGGGCGCCCGAGGGCAGCAGGATCAGTTCGCGGTGGGTGGTGGTGTGGCGTCCGCGCGCGTCATCCTCGCGGATGTCCTTGGTGGTCATCTTCTCGACGCCGGCCAGCGCATTGACCAGCGTGGACTTGCCGACGCCGGACGAACCCAGCAGGACGGCCGTCTTGCCAGGCGCCAGCAGGGCGGAAAGTTCCGCCAGCCCCTGGCCGGTGCGCACCGACATGGCGATGACCGGCGCGCCGGCGGCGATGGCGCGGACGTCGTCGATCAGCGGCTGGGGGTCGTCGCAGACGTCGGCCTTGGTGAGCAGGATCACCGGGTCGGCGCCGCTCTCGTAAGCCGTGGCCAGATAGCGCTCCAGCCGGCGCAGGTTGAGGTCGGCGTTGAGCGAGGCGGCCAGCAGGGCGGTGTCGACGTTGGCCGCCACCACCTGCATGTCGCGCGCGGTGCCGGCCGCGCGCCGGGTGAAGGCGGTGGCGCGGGGCAATACCGCCTCGATGATCGCCGCGCCGCCCTTCATCTCGGCCGCCACCCAGTCGCCGGTGACCGGATAGCCGCCATCGACGGCGGTGTTGGCGAAGCGGCCGGAGATCCGGCCCTCGATCTCGCCGTCGGCCGTCACCAGCCGCCAGGAGCCGCGCTGCTGGACGGTGACGCGGGCGGGGACCAGGCCCTCAGCCGCGAAGGGTTCGAAGTCGTGCTGGAGTTTCTCGCTCCAGCCATAGGAGATGAGCAATTCAGGATTCCTTTGAATGGGTCGCAATGCCGTCAGGCGCCGACCGCGGAATCCCGTCGTTTTGAGAAGGGATCGCCCTCGTTAGAGGGATGACGTACCGGCGCGCGAAAGGGCTGCGTGGGCAATGGGTTTCGTCATCACATCCTCCTTCGCCAGGGCCAGTATCGATGGGGAGAGCTTGGCGTCCGGAGCGTCCTCGGTCAAGAAGACATCCCGCGCCTCGGAGACGATCATGGCCGACCTGCCGCCCATCGTGATGAACGAAACGACCCATCGCTTCGAGGTCACGGTCGAGGGCGAGACGGCGTTCGCCGAGTACCGGCTGGAGCCGGGTGCGATCGTCATGCCGCACACGGCGGTGCCCGAGGCGCTGGGCGGGCGCGGCATCGCCACGGCGCTGATCAAGGCCGGCCTCGGCTACGCTCGCGATCACGGGCTGAAGGTGAAGCCGATCTGTCCCTTCGTGGCCGGCTACGTCCAGAAGCACCCCGAGGTGCAGGACCTGGTGCACCCGGACTTCCGCGAGAAGCTGGGGCTGGCGAGCTAGAGCCATTCGACGGCTGTCTCGCCGCGCAGGATGGCCTCGGCTTCGGGGGTGTGCTTGCCGCCCTCGCGCCCGTGTGTGGGGCGGTCGTGCAGGATCAGCGGCGGCAGCAGGCGCAGCGGGGCCTTGCCGGACTTGATGGCGCGGACCAGCACGCGTTTCGCCGGCTGATCGGCGAACGGCAGGACGGAGAGCACTTGGGCTGAGCCCGCCTTGGGGGCCAGGAGGGCCAGGATGTCGGCCAGGCGGTCGGCGCGGTGGATCAGGGTGATCGTCCCGCCCTCGCGCACGGCCTTCAGCAGGAAGCCGATCCAGGCTTCTAGCCCGTCGTCGGCCATCCAGGCGCCGCGCCGCTCGGCGGCGGGCCCGCGGATCGCCCCGGCGTCGTCGAAGAACGGCGGATTGGCCATGGCCGCGTCGAACGGCTTCAGCCCCAGGCCCGAGAACCGCACCGCCACATTGCCCTCGTAGGCCTCGACCTGGCCGCCCAGGCCATTGGTGGCGATGTTCTCCAACGCCAGGGCGAGCGCCTGGGGATCGCGCTCGACGCCCACGAACAGGGCCTCCGGCCGCCGCGCCGCGGCCGCCAGCAGGGCCGCGCCGGCCCCGCAGCCGGCCTCGATCACCCGCTCGCCCGCCTTGGCGTCGCAGGCGGCGGCCAGCAGGGCCGCATCCAGGCCCGCGCGGTAGCCGCGGGCCGGTTGGCGCAGGGTCACGCGCCCGTCCAGCACCTTGTCCTGGGTGGTTTCGCCTTGTGCTGGTGAGGACACGTATCTCCCTTCGTCCGTTCCGTTCGCTTGACCGTGCCCTATCGCGTCACCATTGTCCCTCGCAACGGCGGCCGCCTCCCCAGACGCCGCCCACGAAGCCAGGAGCCCGAGGTCCGCTTGGACGTCGCCACACGCCCCGCCGTCACTGCAGAGCCGCCGTCCCTCGACGCGCTGCTGGCGCTTGCGCAGCCGGATATGGCGGCGGTGGACGCCCTGATCCGGCGGCACATGGACAGCCCCGTGCCGGTGATCCCGGCGCTCGCCGACCACCTGATCGCCGGCTCCGCCAAGCGTTTGCGCCCCCTGCTGACCGTGGCCGCGGCCCGCCTGGCCGGGGCCCGGGACGACGCCTGCCTGAAGCTGGCGGCGGCCGTGGAGTTCATCCACACCGCCACCCTGCTGCACGACGACGTGGTGGATTCCTCGCAGCTTCGCCGGGGCCGGGTGGCCGCGCACCTGATCTGGGGCGCGCCCTCCTCGGTGCTGGTGGGCGACTTCCTGTTCGCCCGGGCGTTCGAGCTGATGGTCGGCGCAGGCTCGATGCCGGCGCTGGAGATCCTGGCCCGCGCCAGCCGCGTGATCGCCGAGGGCGAGGTGCTGCAACTGACCCGGGCCCACGACCTGGACCTGTCCCAGGACGTCTACCTGGAGATCATCAAGGCCAAGACCGCCGAGCTGTTCGCAGCCGCCGCGGAGGCCGGGGCGGTGAGCGCCGGCGCCTCGCCGGAGCGCTGCCGGGCGCTGCGCCGGTTCGGCCAGGACCTGGGCCTGGCGTTCCAGCTGGTGGACGACGCGCTGGACTATTCCGGGGACAGCGAGACCCTGGGCAAGAACCCCGGCGACGACTTCCGGGAAGGCAAGGCGACCTTGCCGCTGCTCCTGGCCATGGCCCGGACCGGCGCGAAGGAGCGCGACTTCTGGGTCCGCACCGTCGACCGCCGCGACCAGACCGAGGCCGATTTCCAGCGGGCGCGGGAACTGATGGTGCAGACCGGCGCGCTCACCGCCACCCTCGACCTGGCCGCCGGCTATGCGGCCAGCGCCAAGGCCGCGCTCGCTGACTTCGCGCCCAGCAACAGTTGGCGCCCGGCGCTGGAAGACCTCGCCGACTTCGCGGTGATGCGCCGCGCCTAGCGGCGCCTCAGGCGTCGGCGAACGGGAAGGGCAACTGCCCGGACTTGAACAGGATGACCGGGTTTTCGTCGTAGTCGCCGAGCTCGGTGTCGGCGGTGGCGGAGAACGCCACCACGCCCAGCCGCAGAGGCGCCAGCCGCTCGGCCTTGCGCCGGGCCTCCTCGGCGGTCTTGCAGCCGACCTGTTGCTCGGCCTTGAGCCCCTTGCCGCGCCCGGCGACGTAGGTCTGCAGGATGTAGACGGTTTCACTGGCCATGGCGCAGCCACGCGCCCGGCAGCGAGTCGCGTCAACCCGGATGGATCATGTCCTCGGGGCGGACCCAGGCGTCGAATTCCTCGTTGGTCACATACCCACCGCCGACCGCCTCTTCGCGCAGCGTGGTGCCGTTGGCGTGGGCGGTCTTGGCGATCTTGGCGGCCTTGTCGTAGCCGATGTGCTCCTTGAGCGAGGTGACCAGCATCAGCGAACGCTCGAGGTTGGCCTTGATGTTGTCCTCGCGGGCCTCGATGCCGACCACCATGTTGTCGGTGAAGCTGATCGAGGCGTCGGCCAGCAGCTTGCACGACTGCAGGAAGTTGTAGGCCATCACCGGGTTGTAGACGTTGAGCTCGAACTGGCCCTGGGAGCCCGCGAAGCCCATGGCCGTCTGGTTGCCCATGACGTGGGCGCAAACCATGGTCAGGGCCTCGGCCTGGGTCGGGTTGACCTTGCCGGGCATGATCGAGGAGCCCGGCTCGTTCTCCGGCAGGGAGAGCTCGCCGAGGCCGGCCCGGGGGCCTGAGCCCAGGTAGCGGATGTCGTTGGCGATCTTGAACAGCGCCGCGGCGGTGGCGGTGAGCGCGCCATGGCTGAACACCATGGCGTCGTGGGCGGCGAGCGCCTCGAACTTGTTGGGGGCGGTGACGAAGGGCAGGCGCGTGATCGCCGCGATCCGCTCGGCCACCTTCTCGGCGAAGCCCACGGGCGCGGTCAGGCCGGTGCCCACGGCGGTGCCGCCCTGGGCCAGTTCGTAGAGGCCGTAGAGGGTGTCCTTCAGGCGGCGCACCGACATGCCGACTTGGTGCGAATAGCCGCCGAACTCCTGGCCCAGCGTCAGCGGGGTGGCGTCCTGGGTGTGGGTGCGGCCGATCTTGATGATGTGGTCGAAGGCCTTGGACTTGGCCTTGAGCGCGGCGTGCAGGTGCTCCAACGCCGGCATGACCGAGCGCACCACTTCCTCGGCGCAGGCGATGTGCATGGCCGTCGGATAGGTGTCGTTGGACGACTGGCTCATGTTGACGTGGTCGTTGGGGTGGACCGGGGTCTTGGAGCCCATGACGCCGCCCAGCATCTCGATGGCGCGGTTCGAGATCACCTCGTTGGCGTTCATGTTCGACTGGGTGCCCGAGCCGGTCTGCCAGACCACCAGCGGGAAATGGTCGTCGAGCTTGCCGTCGATCACCTCCTGGGCGGCGGCGATGATCGCCTCGGCGATCTTGGGGTCGATCTTGCCCAAAGCCAGGTTGGCCTCGGCGGCCGCGCGCTTGACCACGCCCAGCGCCCGGACGATCGGGATCGGCTGCTTCTCCCAGCCGATCTTGAAGTTCTGCAGCGACCGCTGGGTCTGCGCGCCCCAATAGCGGTCGGCAGCGACCTCGATCGGGCCGAAGGTGTCGGTCTCGGTGCGGGTGGCGGTCATCGGGGCGTCCCAGCGATCTGCGATCCGCGCGGTCTAGCCGCCGCTCCCGCTGACTGCAACGGGAGCGTGGCGCGGGTTCCGGCCGAACGGTATAGGGGATCGACCCCTCTGGAGCCTGGCCATGCTTGTCTCGACCACCAACGACCTGCCCGGATACAAGATCCTCAGCCACATCGGCGTGGTGCGCGGCGTCACCGTCCGCTCGCGCAGCGTGATCGGCAATCTGGGCGGCGCGATCCAGTCGATCTTCGGCGGCAATCTCAGCATCTACACCGACCTGGCCGAGCACGCCCGGCAGGAGGCCTACGACATCATGGCCGACCACGCGCGCAAGGTGGGCGCCGACGCGGTGATCGCCATGCGCTACGACGCCAACGAGATCATGGACGGCATCACCGAGGTGCTGGCCTATGGCACGGCGGTGAAGGTCGAGAAGCTCTAGCGCCCCGTGGACGCTGACTGGACCCAGCACGGCAAGGTCCGGGCCCGCGAGACGCCGGGGACCATGGTGGTCGAGGTCGACGGCCTGACCACCCAGGCCAAGTACTACAAGCCGCTGATCTACGAGTTCTTCCGCAAGGCCTGGCGCGGCTCGCGCCCGGCGTGGGGGGAGTTCGCCGTCGAGATCCGCATGGAATATGTGGGCGACCCGCCGTGGCTCGATCTCGACAACCTGGCCAAGGCGATCCTCGACGCGATCAAGGGCTATGCGTTTCATGACGACGCGCAGGTGGCGCGGCTGCTGGTCGAGCGCGCGGCGGGCGAGCGGGAGCGGATCACGGTGTCGGTGACCCGGCTGCCGGACCGTCCGAGCCAGGGGGGCGCATGATCAAGATCCTGGAAAGCGACGACCCGGTGCGGCTGGGTTTCCTGCGCCAGGTGCTGGAACAGGCCGATCTGCATCCGTTCGTGTTCGTGATGTCGGGCTATCCGGGGGTGCAACCGAGCCGGCTCATGATCCCGGAGGCGGAGGAGGATCTGGCGCGGCGGCTGATCGCGGATGTGGAGGGGGATTTGGGGTAGCGGGCATGCGGGTGCGTCCCTTCTCCCCTTGCGGGAGAAGGTGGCAGCCGAAGGCTGACGGATGAGGGGTCGCGCCGGTCTGTCGGCGCGCGCTGAGGGGCGGCTTGGCTTGAGGGTTCTGAGAGACCCCTCATCCGACCTGCATTCGCAGGCCACCTTCTCCCGCAAGGGGAGAAGGATCGCTTAGGCCGAACTCTGGGGGTCGGGCGGTGGGCTGGAGCCGTTGGGCAACACCGCCAACACCTCGAAGCCTTTGAGGCCGAGGGTGTTGCAGAGGCGGGTGACCTGGGTGGTTAGGTCTTCGGTGAGGAAGGTTTCGGCGAGCTCTTCCTCATCGAGGAGGTCGTCGAGTTCGTTGCAGAGGTGGTCGGCGTCGCCGCTGGTCCCGGGATCGTTGCGGATCAGGCGTTCGACGGTGGTCTGGACCTGGGTGCGGCGCTCGTAGGCCGCGACATCGTTGGA
>JACXTT010011040.1_pt1 | contig 12118 bp, 8 predicted proteins | sample 9270951 | NCBI WGS metagenome assembly JACXTT01 (sample SAMN15532306, study PRJNA645909) | rock metagenome | isolation source: weathered quartz diorite | place: Puerto Rico | collected 2017-06-21 | reverse complement strand
CTGTTCGCGCTGGCCGAGGCGCAAGCCGCGCACACGCTTGCGCACGAGCCGGCCATCCTGAACCGGCTCGCGGCGGCGCCGCGCGCACTGCTGTCCTGGGAGGCGGTTTGCTGCCTGCGCGACCGCCCCTTCCATCCGCTCGCCCGCGCCAAGGCCTGGGACGATGCGGCCGGGCCGCACGCCGGCTTCGACGCGGAATCCGGCCAGCCCGTATGGCTGCACTGGATTGCCGTGCCGTTGCACCGGCTCCGGACCGGTTCGGAGATGGAAGCGTCAGCGCAACCGCTGGCCCGTTCGCTGCTGCCGCCCGACGAACTCGACCGCCTGGCGGCACGCGCGGAAGCCGCCGGCGCGCAGCGCGGCTACCTGTGGATGCCGGTGCACCCGTGGCAATGGCAGCAGCAGGCCCACGCCGCCGCCAGCGGGCCAGCGCCATGCATCGACCTCGGCAGCGGCATCGGCGCGGCCTACCCGACCGCCTCACTGCGCTCGCTCGTCATGCATGGGCGGCCCGAGCTCCACCTCAAGCTGTCGCTGGGCGTGCAGGCACTGGGGGCCAGGCGCACCCTGCCCGCGCGCTACCTGCACAACGGTGCGCTCGCGCAGCAGTGCCTGGCGCAGCTGCGGGCGCGCGATCCGTGGCTCGGCCAGCACCTGCTGCTTTGCGACGAGCGCGAATGGTGGGCACTGCGCCAGCACGACTCGCTGATCGCTGAGCCGGGCGAGCTCGCCTGCGTGCTCAGGCGCTACCCCGGCGACCTGGCGGCTGGCACGTGGCTGTTGCCCATGGCGGCGTGCGCGGCGCTGACCGCCAGCAACGACCTGCCGGCGCTGCGCCGGCTGTCCTGCACCGATGCCGACGAGGCCTGGGCGGCATTCCGTTGCATCGCGGCCCTGCTGCTCGAAACCGGCCTGCGTTGCTTTGCCAACGGCGTCATGCCCGAGCTGCATGGGCAAAACGTCGTGCTGTTGGTCGGCGAGGCAGGCCCGCGGGCGCTGCTGCTGCGCGATCACGACACGCTGCGCATCTGCCCGTCCCTGCTCGCGGAGGCCGGCGTGGACGTGCCCGCGTACGCCGTGGACACCGCCACGCCGAATACGCTGATGCTCGATGCGCCGGCGCAACTGCTCGCGTACTTCCAGACGCTGGCGATCGAGGTCAACCTGTACGCCATCGCCGCCGCGATCGCAGTGGCCTTCGACAGCGACGAGCGCACGGGCTGGCGCATCCTGCGCGAGGAGATCGCCCGATTGCTGCCCGCCGGTGCCGGCAACCGGACCGCAGAGATTGCGCGGACCGCGCTGCTGGATGCGCCGGAATGGCCGTTCAAGCAATTGCTTGCGCCGCTGCTGGCGCGCGACACCGCCAGCACCGGCATGCCCAGCGCGCTCGGCAGCCTGCGCAACCCGCTGCGCGAGAGCGGAGTCCCGTCATGACGCCGGCGCCGCAAGCCGGCCCGTCGCGCGACATCGCCCTGCTGCTGGCCGGCCAGGCGGTGGTGACGACGGGCCTGATGACGCTGGTGCCGATCATGCCGCTCTACCTGCGCGACCTCGCCGGCCCCGCTGCCGCGCACTGGAGCAGCCTGGCGCTGGCCGCGCCGGGCGTCGGCGCGCTGCTGCTGGCGCCGTTCGCCGGCAGCTGGTGCGAACGATGGGGCTATCGCCGGCCCTTGCTGCTGTCGTTGTCGGCCTTCACCGCCAGCCTGCTGCTGATGGGGCTGTCCACGCACGTGGCCGGCTTCATGGCCGGCCGCCTGTTGCAGGGTGCGAGCGCCGTCGGCGTCTTGCTGACCATCTGCATCGGCCGCGTCAGCACGCCTGGCATGCGCGGCCGCGCCTTCGGCATGCAGGAATCGGCCGTGGCCACGGGCGCGCTGCTGGGCCCCGTGCTCGGCGGCGTGCTGCAGGACTGGTGGACGGTGCGGCCGATGCTGCTTGCAGTGGCCGCGGCCAATGCCGTGCTGACGCTGCTGCTCGCATGGCGGCTGCGCGAGCCGGCGCCACAAGCGTCGCCAGGCGCCGGCTCGCCGCGCGGATTCGCCGCCATGCTGGCGGACGCGTCGCTGCGCCGCTGGCTGCTGGCCGGCTGCCTGACGCAGGCCGGCGCGTTCGCGCTGGTGAACGTGTTCGCGCTCTACCTGCAGCAGCGCTGCCCGCACGATGCCCTGCTCGGCAGCAAGACGGGCTTCCTGCACGCGCTGGGCTGGCTGGCCGCGATGCTCGCCAGCCCGCTGTGGGGCGCGCTCAGCGACCGCGGCACGACCGTGCGCGCATTCATGCTGGCCGCCGGCGGCTGTGCGGTCGCGCTGGCGTTGCTGCCGCTTGCCGATGCGCTCTGGCAGATCGGCGCGCTCAGGATCGTGCAGGGCGCGCTGTTCGCCGCGCTCGCGCAATCCATGCTGTCCTATTGCTGCGCCCGCCTGCCCGCGAGTTTGCACGGCAGCGCAACCGGCATCGCCAAGAGCGCCATGACCGCCGGGCAACTGGTCGGGCCGCTGGCGGTGATGGCATGGCTGCCACGCTCCGACCCGGCGGGCACGCTATGGCTGATCGCCGCCATGTTCGCGCTGGCCGCCGCACTCGTCGTCCCTGATCGCTCATCGTTGTTTGCCACCGTCACTGATGCGAGGTAACTGCATGCTTTCCACTCTCCTGCCCCCCACCTCCGTGGCACCGCAAGGGCGCCTGCGCGCCCATCGCCCGGACCTGGATGCCGATGCGCCCGACGCCGTCGAGCGCCGCCTGATCGAGCAATTCTTCAACACCTACTGCCGCGAGACCGGCATCGTCGATCCGCGCCTTGACGCGCACCTTCCGGCCCCGGTGCCGGCTGCGCTGAGAAGTACCCTGGTCCGCTGGCGTTCCGAAGGGCTGGAACCGGCGGTGCTGGCACTGGCGGATCGCGACGGCCGCCACCGCTGGCTGGCGGCTGCGCTCTCCTACGTATCCCCGATCGGCTACCACCGGCTCGCGGATGCGGTGCTGTCCGAAGGCAGCGCCTTCGCCCCGCTGCGCCGCGCCGAGAATCTGGCCGATGCCATCACCCAGGCGCTCGCGCATGCCTATCCAGAGAGCGCCGCCACCGACTGGCCGGCGCGCTTTGCCGCGCTGATGAAGAACGGCGTCCAGAAGGTGCGCCTGTACCACCGCGAAGCGCCCGCACGGCAAGCGCCCTCGCGCTTTATCGCTGCCGAGCAGGGGCTGCGCTTCGGGCACATCTTCCACGCCACGTCGAAGGCGTCGGAAGGGTTCAGCCACGATGCGCTGCAACGCTATGCGCCGGAGCTCGGCGCCGCCTTCCAGTTGCACTACTTCGCCGTCGCCAGCGACCAGTTGGAGAGCAGCGCCATCGACGGCCAGCCGCTGCCCATCGACCCGGCGGCGATGGAGGCCGCCGCGGACCTGCTCAAGGAAGGCGACTACCGCCTGCTGCCCTGCCATCCCTGGCAAGCCACGCAGCTGCTTGCGCACAGCGAGATCCAGCCACTGCTGGCCAGCCGCGCGATGATTTCCCTCGGGCCGCTGGGAGAGCTGGCCTGGCCGACCTCGTCGGTGCGCACGGTGTGGCTGGCGCAGCAGCAACGCTTCCTCAAGCTGGCGCTCGATATCCGCATCACCAACTTTATCCGCAACAATCCGCCCGAGCACGTGCGGCGCGCGCTGGATGCCAGCCGCGCCATCGCCATGCTGCCCGAGGCGGCGCGTTCGTCCGAACACTTCACGGTGCTGGCCGAAACCGGCTACGCCGTGCTGGCGCTGCCCGACAACGCGCTGCGCGCGAGCACCGCGGTGATCTTCCGGCAAGGCATGACCGGCCCGCATGGCGACGCCGCGCAAGTCCTCGCCACCGTGCTGGAAGAGCCCGCGCATGGCGCCGGCATCCTGGACGGCCTGCTGCGCGAAGCGCTGGGCCATCAACCCGGCGCGGCGGATATCCGCCGCTGGTGGGCGCGCTATCTCGACGTCACGCTGCTGCCGCTGGCTCGCCTGTTCGCCGAGCACGGCGTCAGCCTGGAGGCGCACCTGCAGAACAGCATGGTCGCGTTCGCGGACGGCTGGCCGGTGCACGGCTATGTCCGCGACATGGAAGGCGCCAGCATCAGCCGCGCCCGCTTTGCCTGGGCGGCGCAGTTCGATGCCGACAGTCCCGCCCTGTACACCGAGGAAGCCGCGCTGCATCGATTTGCCTATTACGTGCTGGTCAACCACATCGGCCACTTCATCGCCTGCCTGGCGCGCACGGGCGGCTGCGACGAAGCCACGCTGTGGCAGGACACCGCAGTTGCGCTCGATGCAGGCGGCCCATCGCTGCGCCAGCTGCTGGCGTCGCTGCAGGCCCTGCCGACCCTTCCCGCCAAGGCCAACATGCTGAGCTGCTTCGGCCGCCATGGCGAAACGCCTGCGTGGGCAGGCGTCCCGAACTTCCTCGTATCCGCACCGCAAGCCTGAGCCCCCGATGAACACGACCGATTACCAACGACTGATCCAGAGCCCGCAATACCGGCAAGCCGCCCGCCGCGTGCTGCGCCAGCTGCTGGAAGCCCTGTTGTTCGAAGACTGCCTGCGCGACGTGCTTGTCAACGACGCCGGCGTCGAGCTGCCTGGCGTGACCGCAGGCGGCCAGCCCGTCAGCTATCGCTGCACCGCCCAGCGCACCGCCAGCTTCGGCCGCATCCGCATCCGTGGGCCGGTGCTCCGTTGCGAAGGCCAGAGCCAGGCTGAAGCCGACGACGTCGCGCAGCTGCTGTCCGAGCTTGCCGGCCAGCTCGATGCCGACCCGGTGCGCCTGCAGCAGTTCGGGCTGGAGCTGCTGTCCACGCAAGTCAAGGACGCGCAGTCCCACCATGCCAACGGGCACGCCGGACAGCCGTTGCGCGATGCCGGCTACGATGCCATCGAAGCGCGGCTGACGGGTGCCCATCCTTACCACCCTGGATATAAATCGCGCATGGGTTTCACGCTGGCGGACAACGGACGCTACGCGCCGGAATGCGCCGCGCCCCTGCAGCCCGTGCTGCTGGCAGCGCGCCGCTCGCATTGCCGCTGGAATCTCGGCAACGCCGAGGCATCGCCCGAGAGCCTGCTGCCACCGCCGGCGCGCGCCGCACTGGAGGCCGCGTTGCGCGAGCATGGCGCCAATCCTGCCGACTACCTGCCGCTGCCCGTCCACCCTTGGCAATGGGACGAGGTCATCGCGCCGGGCTACCACGGCGCGTTCGCGCGCGGCGAGCTGATCGCCGTCGGCGAGATGCCGGGCCGCTACCTGCCCCAGCAGTCGATCCGCACCCTTGCCAATACCGATCAGGCCGATGCGTTATCGCTGAAGCTGGCCATGAATCTCGTCAACACCTCCACTTCGCGCGTGCTGGCGCCGCACACGGTATGCAACGCCGCCGTATTGAGTGACTGGCTGGCGAGCCTGGTGGCGCGCACGGAATGGACCGAGCCGATGGCCGCACCGGTGTTGCTGCGCGAAGTCGCCGGCGTCAGCCATGTGCCCGCCGCACCGGTGCAGGGCCAGTACGGCGCGCTTTCCTGCATCTGGCGCGAAAGCATCCACCGCTATCTGGCACCCGGCGAGGCCGCCATTCCCATGACCGCGCTTACCCATATCGATGTCGACGGCCTGCCGCTGATCGAGCCGTGGGTCCGCTGTCATGGCGTGCGCGTCTGGCTGCAGCGGCTGGTGGAGCGCGCCTGGCTGCCGGTGCTGCACCTGCTCTGGGAGCACGGCACCGCGCTCGAGTCGCACGCGCAGAACATGCTGCTGCTGCACGTCGACGGCCTGCCGCAGCGGGTGGCGCTCAAGGACTTTCACGATGGCGTGCGCTTCTCGCGCCAGTGGCTGTCCGGCGCCGCGCCGCAACTCACGCCGCCGCCGGCCGAGCATGCGCGCGTCAACCCGAACTCGTTTATTGAAACGGACGATGCCGATGAACTGCGGGACTTCACCTGCGACGCGCTGTTCTTCGTCAACCTGGCCGAACTTGCCCCGCTGCTTGCCGGCCACTACCAGCTCGAAGAAACAGAATTCTGGACCATCGTGGCAGGCGTGATCCGCAGCTATCAGCGCGCACACCCGCGCCTGGCTGAAAGCTTCCGGCGCTTCGACTGCTTCGCGCCCACCATGTCGATCGAACTGCTGGCCAGCCGCCGCTTCATGCCCGAAATCCGGCTGCGCACGCGGCAGGCGCCCAATCCGCTGGCGCTGGCGGAGGCGGCATGAGATCGCTGAAGACGCGTTTGTCGGATCCGGGCGGCGGCCCGGTGCACGGCCTGTTCTGCTCGACGCCTGCGGCGCTGACCGTCGAACTGATCGCTGCCGCCGGCTATGACTTCGTGGTGATCGACCTGGAACACACGCTGATCGATGGCGCTCAGCTTGGTGCCATGCTGCTGGCGGCGCGCGCCAGCGGCATCGCGCCACTGGTACGCGTGGCGGCCCCCCACCAGGTGGCGCCGACGCTGGACGCCGGCGCCCAGGGCATCGTCTTCCCGCGCATCAGTGCTGTAGCGCAGGCAAGGCAGGCGGCCAGGCTCTGCCACTACGCACAGCATCAGCCCGTGCCCGGCGAGCGGGGGCTGAACGCCACCTGGCAGAGCGCGTTCGGCCGCGACGATCTTGCCGCGGCCACTGCCGCAGCGGGCGCCGATACGCTGGTCGTGGCGATGATCGAAGACGGCGCCGCGCTCGATGCGCTCGATGACATCGCCGCTGTACCCGGGATCGATGTGCTGCTCGAAGGCGCCGCGGATCTCTCGCAATCACTGGGCGTGTCATGGCAGACGCGTCATGCGCTGGTGCGGGACGCCGTGGCGCGCATTGCCGATGCCGCGCGCGCGCATGGCAAGCATTTCTGCGCGCTGCCCCGCACCCCGGAAGACGCCGCGCTCTGGCGCCGGCAAGGCACGCGCATGCTGCTGCTCGGCGACGACCGCGGCATCGCGCGCCGGGCCATGGCCGCGCACCTGCAATCCCATTCCCAGTCATCAACATAAAGCCGCCCCTTCCCGCCACCACATGAACCCGCAAAACATCACCCGTTACCTGGATGAACTTGATCCCCGCAAGGGGCCTGCGTGCGCCTATCTCTACGACCTGAACCACCTGCGCACGCGCGCAGCTGGCCTCGCTGCCGCCTTGCCCGACGACTGCGACCTCTACTACGCAATCAAGGCCAACAGCGATGCGCCGGTGCTGCGCGCGCTGCTGGGCGCAACGGCAGGCTTCGAAGTCGCGTCGCTGGGTGAAATCGAACGCGTGCGCGCCGTCGACGCCGACGTGCCGGTCGTATTCGGCGGCCCGGGCAAGACCGATGCCGAGCTGGAGGGCGCGCTGCGCCTCGGCGTCAGGCTGATCCACGTGGAAAGCGCGCTGCAACTGCGCCGGCTGGACCGCATCGCGCAACGCATGGGCCGCCGCGCCGACGTGCTGCTGCGCGTGAATCCGGCCTACGGCCTGCCCGGCGCCACGCTGCAGATGGGCGGGCGCCCGACGCAGTTCGGCATCGACCAGGCGGAACTCCCCGCCCTGATCGCGCTGGCACGCGATCTGCCCGGCGTGCGCCTGGTCGGGCTGCACCTGCACGCGGGCTCCAACAGCCTGGACGCCGACCAGCATCTCGAACTGATTGCACGCCATATCGCGCTGGCGCGGCAATGCCGCGAGGAACACGGACTGGTGCTGGATTGGCTGAATGTCGGCGGCGGCATCGGCATCGACTACGCCGATCCCGATCGCACCTTTGACTGGCCGCGCTTCTGCGCCGGGCTGGCGCAACTGCTGCAGGAGCGGCGGCCCGGCTGCCGCATCGTGCTGGAATGCGGCCGTTTCATCAGCGCCGACTGCGGCTGCTACGTGGCTGAAGTCATCGACCTCAAGCGCAATCACGGCAAGCACTTCGCCATCGTGCGCGGCGGTACGCACCATTTCCGGCTGCCGGTGTCATGGCAGCACAATCATCCGTTCTTCGTCGCGCCGAACGACGCATGGCCTTACCCGTTTGCGCGCCCGGAGCTGACTGACGCAAGGCTCACGATCTGCGGCGAGCTTTGCACGCCGAAGGACGTCTTCGCGCAGGAGGTGGCGGTACCGCGCGTGCGCGTGGGCGACCGCATCGTCTTTATGCTGGCCGGGGCCTACGGCTGGCATATCTCGCACCACGACTTCCTCAGCCATCCGCATCCGGACAGGGTGTTTTTCGGCGAGTAGCCGGCCCCGGTTCTGTTCCGCGCCGGCGCGCGGCCCGCCTCCCCGGTCCTTATCCTCCCGCGCAAGGGAGTTGATACAAATTGTATGCAATTTTTGTATCACGGAATACTTATCCCTGTTATTCTTGCTCCCCGGTAGCGGCCTGGAACCTGATCCCGGCCATGCTCGCCGCAGGCGGTCTTCTCCGCCTGTCCGGCAGCGCGCAACGACAGGGCCGGGGGCAACCCCTCCCCCGGCGCCAGAAGAACAAGACAGTCCGGAAACATATCCGGCCAGACAACAGGAGACATGAATGGCGCCCTTGCTGTTCAAGGTGGAAGACCGCCCCCCGCGGCTGACGACGTTTTTGCTTGCGCTCCAGCATCTGCTGGCCGCCCTGGGCGGCATCATTGCGGTGCCGCTGGTCATTGGCGGCGCCCTGAAGCTGCCGCCGGACCAGGTCATTGCGCTGGTGAATGCCGCCCTGCTTGGCTCGGGCATCGTCACCATCATCCAGTGCAAGGGCGTTGGCCCGGTGGGCATCCGCATGCCATGCGTGATGGGCACCAGCTTCGCCTTTGTCGGCGCGGCCATCAGCGTGGGCGTCGAACACGGCGTGGCCGGCATCCTGGGCTCGGCGCTGGCGGGCTCGCTGGTGATGATCCTGGGCAGTTTCTTCATGCCGGCGATCCGCAAGCTGTTTCCGCACACCGTCACCAGCGTGGTGGTCACCATGATCGGCCTGTCGCTGATTCCGGTGGCCATCGACTGGGCCGCAGGCGGCCAGGGCAGCAGCCGCTATGGCGCTCCCGGAAACCTGGCGATTGCCGTCGGGGTGCTGGCGCTGGTGGTCGCGGTGGTGCAGTGGGGCAAGGGCATGCTGTCTGCCTCGGCGATCGTGGTCGGCATCGCCGGCGGTTACGTGCTTTGCCTGGCACTGGGCCTGGTCGACTTCACCCAGTTTCACCAGGCACCCATCATCGCGGTGCCGCAGCCGCTGCACTTCGGGATGTCGTTCCCCATCTCTGGCATCGTCGCCATGTCGATCGCTTTCCTGGTGACCATCGTCGAGTCCACGGGCACGTTCATGGCACTGGGCGCGGCCACGCAGCGGCCGATTTCCGGCAAATGCCTGTCGCGCGGCATCCTGTGCGATGGCTTTGGCTCGGCCTTTGCGGCACTGGTGTCGAGCCCGCCGTTGTCGACCTTCGCGCAGAATGTCGGCGTGGTCTCGCTGACCGGCGTGGCCAGCCGCCATGTGGTCGCGCTGACCGGTGTCATGCTGCTGCTGGCGGGGCTGTTCCCGGTGCTGGGCGCGCTGGTGGTGACGATCCCGCAGCCGGTACTGGGTGGCGCCGGCCTGATGATGTTCGCGATGATCGTGTCGGGCGGAATCCAGATGCTCAGCACCGTCAAGTTCACGCAGCGCAATACCCTGATCGTGGCCGTGTCGATCGGATGCGGCCTGGCGGTGACCTTCCGTCCGGAACTGCTGTCGAAGCTGCCGGCCTTTGTCCACGAAGTGTTTGGCTCCGGCATCACGGTGGGCTCGCTGTCGGCGGTGATCCTCAACCTGCTGCTGCCCGGCGGCAAGGACGAGCCGGCTGAAGACGCCGGCCACGGCACCGTCGGCGAGGCTGCCTGAGCGGCCCGCCTTGAAACCCGCGGCGGCCGCGCTAGCGTGCGCCGCCTCGCACAGCCGCCCCGCCCCCTGGCGCGGGCGCCTTCAGCAGCGGGTAGGGATTGATCGCCCCGCCCGCGGTGTAGACGCCATAGTGCAGGTGGGGCGGCGTGCCCCGCGCATTGCCGGTTGTGCCGACATAGCCCAGCACCGTACCGGGCACAATCACGTCGCCGGCACGCACGCCGGCGTAGTCGTCAAGATGGGCGTAGTAGTGCAGCTGGCGCCCCGGCCCCATCACCCACACCACCTTCCCGCCCAGCTTGTTGGTGCCCACGCGCGTGACGATGCCCTCGGTAGCCGACACCACCGGGCGGCCGCGCGGCGCAAAGATATCGATGCCCTCATGCTTGCGCCCGCCGGACCGCGCGCCGTGCCAGGTATCGCGCAGCGCCCCCGGGACAATGCCCTCGACCGGCACCGGCAATGCCACCGGCGCGGGGCGGATCGAGAGCCGGGCCGCGTAGATCGCGCGTTCGAGTGGCGGCCGCAACCAGGGCCAGGCGAGCCAGATCAGGCCGATGCTCGCCGCCAGCCAGATCAGGCCGGCGAAAGCGCGGGGACGGGAAGACAGACGGGAGGCATGCATATGCCTTCGACGGCAGCCGGGCGCACAAATTCCCAGCCAGGCGGGGCTGCGCGCCACATCAAGCGCCCCTGACCACTTCTGCAAGCATCCCCCGGTCGAACCATACGCACTGGCGCCGGTCATACCCTGACCATTTTTACTGCAATGAGGAGAAGCAATGGATTGTCCGGTGTGCCCGCAAACGCAACTCGTGATGTCCGAACGCCAGGGCATCGAGATCGATTACTGCCCAAAATGCCGCGGTGTCTGGCTGGACCGGGGCGAACTCGACAAGATCCTTGAGCGCTCCGTGGCGGCCGCCCCGGTGCAGCAGGCGCCCATGCGGCAAATGCCGCAGCAAACCCCGCCCCCGCGACAGGAATACCAGCGCGGCCATGGCGACCGCGACCGGTACTATGAGCGCGAGCAGAAGCACTATAAGAAGAAGAGCATCTGGCACGAGCTGTTCGACTGACGCTGGCTTGCCAGTGAGCAAGGGCGACGCAAGGTCGCCCTTTTTGTTGCCGGCCGCAGACCGCTATAACCCTGCCGCCAACCCATCTCCACGTGGATCCGTGGCGCCATACATCACGCCTGTCACCGGATCGATCAGGATGGCGCCCGCGTGGCCCATGGTGTCGGTGAACGCCTCCACGCGCCTGACCGGATGCCCGCGGCGAGCCAGCTCGGAGGTCACGGCTTCCGGCACGCGGCCTTCAATCTTGAGGTCGTTCGACGACACGCCCCAAGTCCGCCCATACAGCCAGCGCGGCGCATTGACGGCGTCTTGCGGAGACATGCCGAAATCCACGATCCGCGTCACCAGCGCGGCCTGCGTTTGCGGCTGCCCTTCCCCGCCCATGGTGCCGTAGACCAGGAACGGTTTGCCGTCCTTCAGCAGCAGTGCCGGGTTGAGGGTATGGAAGGTGCGCTTGCCCGGCGCCAGGTGATTCACGTGCGCGGGATCGAGTGAAAAGAACGAGCCGCGGTTCTGCAGCAGCACGCCGGTGCCCTTGGGGACGATGCCAGAACCGAAATCGTGATACACGCTCTGGATCATCGACACCACGTTGCCGTCCTTGTCGGCGGTGCCGAACCACACGGTGTCGCCGTGCGGGTCCATCGGCTTCACGTCCATGCCGGCCCGCAGCATGCTGATGCGCCCCGACTGCAGCTGCCCGTGCTGCGGCGAAAGCAGCCGCGCCAGGGGGATCTGCACGAAATCCGGATCGGCCAGGTAGCGGTCGCGATCGGCAAAGGCCTGCCTGGTCGCCTCCACCAGCACGTGATAGTAGTCGGCCGTGCCTTCGCCGAGGGCGCGCACGTCGCGCTTGTCCAGGATATTCAGGATCTCCAGCGAGGCAAAGCCTTGCGTGTTGGGCGGAAAGTTGACGGCCTGGTAGCCGCGGTAGTTCACCGTGATCGGCTGCACCCAGTCGGCGCGATGGCGGGCAAAGTCGCCGTAGGTCAGTACGCCGCCATGCGCCTGCAAGTCGGACACGATCTTGCGCGCGATCTCCCCCTGGTAGAACGCCTTGGCGCCGCCCGCCGCGATCTGCTGCAGCGTTCCGGCAAGGTCGGGCTGGCGCAGGGTTTCGCCAACCCGGTAGGCGGAGCCGTCCGGCTTGACGAATGCCTGGCCAAAGCCGTCCAAGCGCTGCAGAGAGCGGAACTC
>JACXTT010011038.1_pt1 | contig 12119 bp, 11 predicted proteins | sample 9270951 | NCBI WGS metagenome assembly JACXTT01 (sample SAMN15532306, study PRJNA645909) | rock metagenome | isolation source: weathered quartz diorite | place: Puerto Rico | collected 2017-06-21 | reverse complement strand
TCATCGAATACACTAAAGATCCGGCGGATCATTTCCCCGGAAGGATCGTCACTGGTCTGCTGCGTGATCGACAGCACACGAACCCCAAACCGCTTGAGGTTTCGCTCGTACAATCCGAATTCGAGCGAATCCCGAAAGAAGCGCGAGAGGCTATGCACCACAATCGCCTCGAAAGGAGAGGGGTTCACACAGGCCTCCCCGATCATCCGTTGAAACACCGGACGTCGATCATCTGTGGCGGATGCGCCGGGCTCCACATATTCAGTTGCCACCCGGTGGCCTTGAGCCTGACACCATTGGCGCATCTGACTCAGTTGATCTGGTATCGACAGATCTTTCTCCGCCTGTTTACTCGTCGAGACTCGGGCATAGAGAGCGACAATCACGTGTTTACCTCTCTTCGTCTTCTGTCAGGAGCACCGCTTGTATCAGATTCCCCAGGGACGACTCAATCAACCGCACTTCTGCCTCCGACACGCTCTCGCTGATATGCTCACACCGCACAGTTAACTCTGTTTGGTCAGGATCATGGGACACGCATGGGCCACCGCCTTTCGTGCATCGTGTATTCCGGCCCCATCCTTACCCTTTCTCTCTCACCACTGGCCAACCAAGCCGATCCAACTGCCCACCCAATCCATTCCGTCCAAACGCATCCAAGACCACCTTCCGAAACGCCTGATACTGGCTGGGTGGTAACGAGGCTTCCGCCACCAACAGGATGTGCGCGACCTGCTGATTGACCAAGTCCAGAACCTGCTGTTTCGTTACCATTCGCCCAACTCAATCGCTTTGATTCGTTTCTGGACGTCGAACTTCCAGCTCAGCGGATCGAACAGCCGGCGCAAGCGATCCCCCAGCAGTCCAAACGCCTCTTCTTCACTCATCATCGGCTGTCCCTCTTTCACGCAAGACACCGCGGCCATCCGCTTGAGGTAGCCGTAGACACTAATCGTCAGTCGGATCAGTCGTTCGTCCAGCACCAATTCTTTGCCATCGACCTGCTTCGACTCCAGGACATGTAATTCCGCTATGCGCTCCTGTAAATCCATCCACAACGGATGCAGTGGCCATCGTGAACGGTTCGAATCCTGCGTCGGAACCCGTAGCGTATCATGATGCTCAGCCAGGTACTGAAGTACCTTCCCCTGCTGCTCGTGCAGATCGACAAACGTACTGATGTGAAAACTCCGCAACACGGGTTTCCTGACCTGCCATTCAATGCGCCAGACGTTCTCCTGTTGTCCCCAGAGCTCATAAAACCACACCTTGGCACTCTGCTGCCGGATCTCCGCGACCTTGTCATACACGCGCAACACCACATCCCCTCTGCCCAGGGTAAAGGTTTGGATCGTGCCATGCTCTCGGTGCTGACTGTCCTTATCTGACTGGCTGACGAAGCAATCGGCGTCGAAGTCCCGTTCGCCAAGGGCATAATCAAAACAGAAATCCACACGTGAGAGCGTTTCCGCTTGTTGAACGTCGCAGCCGATCCCTCGAGCCCAGTTGAGCAATTGGTGATGAAGTGTCCAGGCCGTATGCTTCCACAGACCTTGGCTTTTGAAGGTGACGAAGCACGACGGGTGATTAAACTCTCCAAGTTCGATCTTGAAGTCTTCATTCGTGAGCACGAAGGGATAACCAGAACTGCTTCCATAGGGATGCAGGAAAAACTCGATCCCCCCAAGTTTCATCGCACGCGGTTCTCGGCTCTTATCCATCCGGAGTTGTTCCTTCATGACGGCGAGCTTGGCGAAGTCGAGATGTTTTGTTGCAGGTGGACCGAGGTAATAGGCACACTGCACAGTATCGATGCCATGCAGCAGCAGCTTGAGTGAATCGACGGCCATGATCTCTATTGCTTCTTCCGAGCTTTCGATGGAGACATCACCGACCCCAATTCCTTCAGGACCTCTCCCGTGAGTTTCTGTAAACCCTTTGCGACCTGTTCTTTATGGCCAGCCTTGGCTTGTTCGAAGGTCGTGGTCATCATGTCCAAGATCGGTTGTTGTTCGGCTAACAGCTCGCGAATCACTTCCGCGCGCGGTTTTTCCATCGCACGGGACAATCGCGTAACGGTGTCATACAACTCTGTTGGTAGGGACAGCAGAACTCGATGAGGGGCGCTCTTGGGTTTTGGGCTCATCTATATCCCTCCGTTATAGCTATAGCTTGATTCTTATATCTTCATGCTATAGATATTGTCAAGGCATCAACGAGCTCAAGAAACTCGCTCTACATTGATAGAGTGGCGCAAATAATCCGAATTGGCAGGCTAACGAAAGCGCTGCGGAATCAACCCTGGTGGGCTCCCATTGATATACTTATTCTCCTCTTAGTCATCTTAGTCATCTAAATTAGCTCCGAAGTCACGGGAAGAATCCCTCAGTGAGCACAGCACGTACGGCCCCTGACGGCTTCCCACCCTTCCCGCGCGATGAATGGAACCATGCTAAGTCCTGCCATAGGATCAGCCCACCACCAGTCGAACCATGCATTCAACCCAAGTCCGACTAAGAGTATGGCTGAAAGGTACGCACAAATCTCTGTCTGACGCGTGTCTGCTTCGAGAGCCCCGCTCTCCAGACTGGTTGCGACCTTCCGCTTGAGGTGAGCCAGCCACGGCATCACGATTAGGGATAACGCAGCCAAGACGATGCCCACGATGCTGTGCTGTGGGGGGATCCGTTCGAGCAGATCCTGGGCGGATTGGTAGAAGATGTAGCCGGCCAGCACGAGAAAACAGCCGCCGATCAGTCGAAGGCTCTGTTGCTCCGCTCGCTCTCGTGATGCCTCATCCCGATCACGCCCTAACCTCCACAAGGCAGCGACGCTACTGGTCACCTCGATCGCGGAATCGAAGCCAAATCCGATGAGGGCGATGCTGCCTGCCAACAATCCGGCTACCAGTGCGATCACGAACTCGGCAGAGTTCCACGCGATGGTCAGATATTGGAGGATTCGACCTCTCTGAATAGAATGCGTTCGATCCCGACCAGGTGAAAGGACTGAGACGTCTTCTGATCTAGTAGTCATTACCATTTGTTTTTGGACCTCACGGTCTCACAAAGAATTATTTTTGGCAACGGAGGGGTGCTTTGGTAGCAACAGCACCAGTCCACAACTTTTTCAGCCACCGCCATGAAGGCACGCCAGCGTTCAGTCGATCCTGACGTTCTAAGTTCTGACCCGGCTACCAGAAGCCTACCGGACAGCCACTTGCTGATGATGCAAGACTTCCTGAGAGAGTAGGTATAGATACTGCACCATCACGTTCAGTGACGTTTTGAGCACCTCCAACATTTGAGCTCGGGCACGCAAGTCATCAATATCATAGGTGCCGCCTGTGCCGAACAAGAGCGTGGCACGCCGATCTGGTTTGCCGGGCTCGTCTATGAGCCCATCGTTCCGCCACTCCGCGATCAACTCGTCGCGTCTCGTCCGATACTCGGCCTCTTTACTCAAGGGCCAATTGAGAAACCGCCACACCGATCCCGGAAACATGGTGGGGGCCTGGGGAGCGTCCCAGAGTTCTAGTAACAAGTTCGTTTTCTCAGGATGGAAAAATTCATGTTCGCCACCCGTGAAGCCAGCGGCCAGGCCGAAGCCTGTCGCGAAACTTCCACCAATAATATCCACAATACCTATGGCGGTCTCTTTCACCGCTGCGACTGCAAGCGAGCCGCCCACAATGCCAATCAGGGCATCCCCAATAATCGCTGTAATTTCGTATCGCCGTGCACGTTGGTCTCGGAGTTCGGTCAGCGCACTGGCGACGTGATTGGCCCGAGTCGCCTCACAATCTACGCGACCAACGACGCTGTTGACTTCGAAGTAGATCACCATGAGTCGGTCGGAGAGCTGTTGACGCACCTCAACGAGCCGATGTTTTGCCTCATCGCGCAACTGCGGGCCCTGTGCTTCTAGCGCCCGCGTCTCTCGCACAAGGTCCAGGACTCCAATAATCTCGGCGACTTGGCGAGACTCCGAGGAGAGCCCCTCAGGTGCTCGCGGACCATTCGAGTCGGATGAGAAAGCGGAAGGGATTGCTGATGGGAATGAACTTAACTGAGAGGGTAGAGAGGGAAGGATAAACCGTGGAGCACAGTAGGCTCCAGACACATCTCGGGGAGACACCTTCAATGGAGGCTCAGTGGTGGCACAGCCTCCGAACACCACAATCCCGATAATAAGCACGGCATGTTTTCGCAGCATGATCTCGCTCCGTCGAAGTCAAATGGTTTGCTAGGGTGAGAGACCGCGATACGGTCTCGTGTCGGACGGGAGTTACAGGGAAAGGGGAGGACGCAAGACCAGAGATGGATGGATCAGCGCATGCGCTGTAGTGGCAGCCGCATGGAGGAGGCCCTGACCGCCTATCTCCGGGGTAGGCGTGTCAACGGAGATAAAAGACAAATGACAGGGGCATCCCTCGTCTGGCGTGGCGGCGGCCATGGTATTTCCCGGTGAAGGTTGGTGGGAGACGATGAGACTATCGGTCAAAATGAGTGTTGGCCACTGATCAACGCAACTCAAGCCTGTCAATTGAACGGTCAGCAGGGCGACCAAGGCCGCTGGCAGCAATTTACGCATCATGCTGTCGATTGCGTGTCCCAACAAACCAGTTACCACCCGAATGATCCTCTGTTTCCGCAGCATCGCGCAATAGGCCGCGACACCCACAGATTGGTCTCTCCTCTCCTTGGAGAGGCTCCAAGGGACCTCATCGTCTAATTGCTTATTTAATTAACACAATTTTGGAAAAGCTCCTTCGGCCCACCGCTTTCCCTCATAATCCAGAAGTTTGAATTTGGACAGGCAAGAGCTTATTTCAACGTTCTTCAAAAATCGACCCGTTCCGGTGCGATCGGACGAAGGTTTTTTTGAACCGAACTCTCTAGGTGGTGCACAGGGCCGCCATCTTCCTCCGCGCTTTTGACCATGGGAATCAAGTGAAGCGGTTCTCCTCGATCAAAGCCAATCCTATGTATCCCTAGGCCCCCGTGTTACTAAGACGGGGGATCTCCTGCGCGCGGCCAGCTGCCGCTGCCCCGCGCGCAATGCGCTTACCCTTACCCTGTTAGAAGTTCAGGAAGATGGATTTGAGGAGAGGCCTTGTCGGAAGTTTGAGCGTAGCAAGGTGGGTAGCCGAACCTTAAGCGAGAGGTCACCTGCGGTTTACAATTTCAAAATCTCCAACCTCAGACAACCTAACCCCACAAGAAACCGCAAAGCAGGATGCTCCTGACATGGGTGCAGATGGGGCCGGATTGTCCTGTCCTGGTAGCAGCGTCCAGGGGTGAGGAGAAAAAGGAAGGATGAATTACGTCGCTCTATTCTTATTGGGACCGATGACGGCAATGGCTTTTCGAATGGCCCTGTCGAGATGCTCGATCGAGATCTCATCTTTTCGCACGCACGACTGTGCGCCACTCTGCCAGGCTACATGGAAGAGCTGGTCCAAGGGGAAATGGGTCAGCACGACGACGGCAATTTGCGGGTGGTAGGCATGCCCAACCAAGTCGAGGAGAATGCTTAATCCATTCCTATCTGGTAAATCAAGTTCTAGCACGACACAGTCAACCGGCTCTGACTTGACCTTCTTGAGGCCGGACTGTCCTCCCGCTGCGTGGAGGAGACGTACTCCGCTGAGCACCTCGTGAGTCGATCTGCCCACTTCCCCCAAAAGCCAATGTGGACCTTAAGTAAGAGTGAGAAAGAGGCAAGACCCATTCAATCCTTTTCAAAACGAGATCGCCACGTTCATCCAGAGAAAATGGTTGATCGAGGTGACCTCATTCGCAAAGTTCTCGACGAAGGGATTGAGGTTCGTGATTTGGCCGGGGTTTTCGATCCGCTGATACGTGTAGGTCAGTGTCCCTTGGATGAAGGGGGTGACCCACCAGGTTACGTCGGTCCCGATACTCTTCCCGTGCTCATGCACCGGCTGCCCCATCCCGCGCTGCCACAGATCGAGGTTCACCCCCAGTTGCAGGGCCTCGGTAAGGTAGCGGCTGGAGCGGACGAAGTAATCCACCCCGTCGGTTCCGACCCAGCTCCCGAGCGGAAAGCCCCGCAGCCGATCACCGCTGACGTAGGTCCCATCGTTGTACCAGAGGTTGCTAAGCTCGGAGTGCCGCTCTCGGGCCAAGTCCGTATTGGTGTACTCGAAGCGCAGATCTAGGGTGTCGCCACGGAGCACTTGCGGCAGATACAGTCCTCCCATAACGGCCGCCCGGCTGGGAAGCGGAAACTGAGACCATTTGTCCCGGCTGCCGATCTCGCCATAGAGCTGTAGCCCGGAGGGAAAGAGAAAAAAAAGATAGGGCACTGGAGGGATCGTAGCTCGGAAATCGACCATCGCCTGCTCATGGACTTTCTTCGGCCCGAAGGGCTGGTTGGCCGGTAGGGTGTACGCGTCGTAGATAGTCTGAGGGAACGACTGTCCGGGCAGGCCGTATTGCGTCAGTCGGGTCGCGCCCAGCTCGAGCCATCGAACGGGTAGCCAGCTTATGCGCGCGCCGAAGAGTTTAGCTTGATCAACTGCTCCAGTCTGGTCTGTAAAGGAATTCAGGCGAGAAAGAAACGTATTGATTTTCCACCCTCCCAGGTAACGAAACACCCACGGCAAGTGAAAGACCTCCTCGCTACCGAGCTGAATCATGTCCAATGGAAAATGATGATCACTCAGCAGCAACGTACTCCGGTAGCCGAACCCCCACCACAGATTGCTCCGGCCGATCTGGAATGTCAGGTTCGCGAAACTAAATTTGGCATTCAGCTCCTGGAAGTAGAGGTTCTCGGTGTTTGCCGTGGCGCCAACCCCCAGCGCGTTCGGGTTGCTGATGAACTTCGGGTCGGCACTCAGGGTCACGAGGTCGGCGAGATCCCCCCAAGCCCACAGGTCGCCCTGTGCCTGGAGTCCATTGGCGTAGTATTGACCCATCCGGTTTTCCCGGAGTCGGACCGTCCCATGGCCAACTGAAAATGCATCGGCTTCGAGTTGGAGGCGTCCACCATATCGGATCAGATCCCGCCAACCGGGTCCGTCCCGCCCCGCTTCCTTGGTCCCCTTCACCGCCCCCAACTGTTCCAACTCGGGACGCAGAAATGCGACTAACCGCTCCAGCAAGGGCTCAGCGATGGCCTCCTGGCCATCCACCGGCGCCTCATCGGCACGAACCCGCTCAAGGGCCAGCGTGACATATCTGGCTGCCTCTTTTCGGCTATACGGCTTGGGGCCCAACATCGCCTGGTCGATCACGCCCATCGCGGTCAAACGCTCGATCGCGTCGTAGACCCAGTGATGCAGTGGTAGGTTCGCCGAGGCCAGCGCCTGAGTCCCAGACGCGACGGCACACAACATGAAGATCGCCGCGCACCAGCCTCTGGCACCGCGCCACATCATGACTCTCTTCTTAACGATCATCAGGGGATGGGAATTGGGGCAAAACTTGAATCTACCCAAAGACGTGAATACGGTACGCTCCGCTGGAAGACAAAGTGCGGAGCTTGAGAGGTCTCGAAAGGTGGCCTAGCCTTGGCATCATTTCTTTTCGGTTTCAGTGCCCCCTTTCTTTACGCTCTCTTATAGATGTAATAGCCTCGAAAAGTCCAACCAAACCCCTAGGCTTAACGTATTCGCCGAATAGGTTCCCTTTACACCCAAGCCGTCAGCGACAAAATTATTGAATGTGAAATGCGCCCGATCGTACTTGTATTCGACGTACAACGCCACCGACGGCGTCACGAAAAAGCGGACTCCAGCAAACGTATTCAGACCTAGCGCCCTGTCCTGGCTGTCCTGGCCGTCAATGCCAAACGCCCCTTTGGACGAGGCAAAGAAAATCCCAGGACCTGCTCCTATATATGGCTCAACAGCGCCCAGCGGCACCCGCCCGACCAGGTTAAAGGCCCATACCGTTACAATGAGTTGCGAGCCGGGAGCCTGTCCAGCTGGAGCACCATTGATAGTAATATTTTGATCCTTGACCCGCGGGTTGGAATTCAATACCTGCGTCTCAACCCCCAGCCATTTAATCGACGGTAGGAAATATCCGATTCGGAATCCGTATTCAAAGGCGTCCTTCAAGCGGAGATCGGAAAGCGTGTTGCCCGCGAAGCCCCCCGTGCCACTGATGTTCGAAAAATCATTCGGCAGCGTGGCGCCCAGTTCAGCGGCAACATACAATTCCGCCTGTGCGGTGGCTGCCGACAGCAGCATCGCCAAGCTGAGCGCACCAGCAAACGCTGTTGGGTGTTTGACCATAAGCATCTCGGTAGCGTTAAGACAAAATGGATCTCTCTAATGCCTGTACACTGCGACGGTACTCTTCAATGAGGTCGCGGAAAATGATCTTGGACGAAAGAACAATGACAAGACAGACGACGACATCATCCAGATAGCCCAGCACAGGCAGAAGAGGCCAAACAGCATACGCGACAGCGCTGCCCACAACCCATTTGACGGGCCGGGTACGAGAATCCTGGAGGATGAGGCGGTAGACTGTCAGCTCTGTTGTAACTCGCTCCTTCATAGCTGCCCTGCTTACTTGCGTTCCACCGTCTGTGAGACCGTTTGAGCCGCTGCGTCATTGGAACGATTCCACCATCCGCCACCCAACGCCTGGAATAGCGCCGCCGTGTCGGCAAACCGGTTGGCCTGGGACTGCACTCGAGTGATCACCGACTGCTGATAGGCCATCCGGGCACTGAGCAGGGCCAAATAGTTAACGTATCCCACCTCCTGCTGTTTGAGCGTGAGATCCAAAGTCACTCTCGCCGCCCGTTCTGCCGCAAGCGCGGATTTGAGACTTTCGGCATCGTTCTGGAGGGCATACAGCGTGTCCGCCACGTTCTGGAATGCCGTCAGAACGGTATTACGGTATTGGGCGGCGGCCTGCTCAAAGGCCGCTTCGGCTGCACGTTTCTGATGCAGCAACGTCCCACCGGCGAAAAGAGTTTGTGCAAAGGTGCTCGCCACGAAAGCAAAGGGATGACCGGGACCGAACATCGTCGTCACGTCTGTTCCGATCCCACCCTTGGCGGCATTGATGGTGATCTGAGGCAGCATATTGGCGATAGCCACTCCGATCTGGGCACTTGCAGCATGTACCTGTCCCTCAGCCGCGCGAATATCTGGGCGTTGCTCGACCAAGTTGGAGGGTAAGCTCATCGGCAGGTCTTGGGGCAAGTGCAGCCTCGAAAGCTCGAATGTCCCGGTCAGTTCCTGCGCGGGGAAACCACCTGCCAGCGCAGCCAACTGGTCTCGCGTTTGCTCCAGCTGCTTCTGTAACGGCGGAAGCGTCTGCTGGACCTGCGCCAAGGCGGCTTCTTGGGCTGCCACGTCCAACCGAGCCACATAGCCAAGCTGGAACTGGCGTCGGAGCAACTCGAGGGACTTCGTGCTCAATCCGATGATGTCCTGCGTGGCTGCAATCTGTCCTCGCAATGAGGCTTCTTGCACAGCCGCAGCCACGACGTTCGATGTTAATGTGAGGTACGTGGCTTCAAGCTGGAATCGCTGGGCTTCTGCCTGTGCGCGGAGCGATTCCACCTGGCGTCGGTTGCCGCCAAAGACATCCGGTACAAAGCCGACTGTCACGGTGGATGTATAGAGGTTATAATTCGTTGAGGGCGTGCTCAAGATAGGAGCGGTAGCGGGCGAGGATCGATACATGCCTGGCGTGAAGTCAGCTTTGACAGTCGGGAAGAAAAACCCCTGCTGCGCGTAGACAAGTTCCGTCGACTGGCGCAGCGCCGCCTGCGCGGCGGTGATCGTCGGATTCGCAGCCAATGCTTTGTCAATCAGCGCATTCAGCTCGGGCGATTGAAAAATGGTCCACCACTGCGAGGAGATGTCCTGGTTAAGCACAAAACGCTGGGCCTCGCCGCCCGCAATATCGGCGGACACGGTCTTCGCCTCAAATGGCTCTCGCGTATAGCCCTTGACGGCCGGTGCATCTGGACGCTGGAAATCTGGCCCCACTGCGCAGCTAGACATCAAGGCCAACGACGCCCATGCGACAGCCGCCCTCAGCCAGTCGCTTGCCGACGGATAAAGCCGACCCCCCGATGTCATGGTCGTGGCCCTCCATTTAACCAGAGGTGCAGGACTTCGCTGCTCACTCTTTGCCACCGTTCTGCTGTGTGCCCAGGAAGATCAGCCGAAGCGGCGGCACCACCACGAGCAACATGAGTGGACCGATCAGCAATCCACCGACGACCACCGTCGCCAAGGGGCGCTGCACCTGACTGCCGATCCCGGTCGAGATTGCAGCCGGGAGCAGCCCGATGCAGGCCGACAAGGCCGTCATCAGCATCGGCCGCATGCGTTGGGAGGCGGCGTGGAACATGCCTTCGAGGCTGCTCAGGCCGCCTCGCAGCATGACCTCGTTGTAATAGGTGATCATCAAGATGCCATCCATGACGGAAATCCCGAACAGGGAGACAAACCCGATGGCCGCGGAAATGCTGAAATGGAGCCCCGTGACAAACAACGCCAGCACCCCCCCAGCGATCGCAAAGGGGATGCCGGCCAGTACGAGGAGGCTGTCCCGCACCGAATTAAACAGGCCATACAACAGGACCATGATCAGCACCAGGCTCAAGGGAACAATCACCTCGAGGCGCTTTTTGGCTTGCTGCAGCTCCTCGAATTCCCCAGCCCACTCGATCCGATAGCCCTCCGGAAGCTTGACCTTCCTCGCTATCTGCTCCTCCGCGTCAGCCACAGTTCCCTCGAGGTCACGACCCCGCACGCTGAATTTGATAGGAATAAACCGCTGATTGCGTTCGTGATAGATATACGAGGCACCGGTATCCAACGTGATGGTGGCGAGTTCGCTCAAGGGAATATAGGCGTTGGGGCCGCTGGTGGTCTGAAAGCCCACCTTGATGGCGCGCACTTTCTCCAAGCTGGCGCGGTATTCCGGGGCCACGCGGACGATCAGCGCGAATTGACGCTCACCTTCCAGGACCGTGGTCCCTTGCGCGCCGCCCAAGGCGGCCTGGACCACTGTATTGACATCCCCCACGTTCAAGCCGTACCGGGCAGCCTTCTCGCGGTCCACGGTGATATTCAGATTTGGCTGACCCAGCACCCGGAAGACGCCAAGATCACTGACCCCCTTGACCTGATCCATGACGCTCAGGACTTGCGTCGCGAGGTGTTCAAGGGTCGCCAAATCGCGGCCGATGATCTTGATCGAATTAGCCCCCTTGATGCCCGACAGGCCCTCTTGGATGTTGTCCTGAATGTACTGTGAAAAGTTGAAGGTAATGCCGAGGAATTCATCGGTAAATTCCTTCTGGACGTCTTCGATCAGCCTGTCCTTCGTCAGCCCCGGTGTCCACTGGTTCATGGGTTTGAGCGGCGCGAAGAACTCGGCGTTATAGAACCCCGCGGCGTCGCTGCCGTCATCCGGGCGACCATGCTGGGAGACTACGGTGATGACTTCGGGGTGGCGGCGCAGAATCTCGCGCATCCGATCGACGACCGGCATGCCAGATTCCAGCGAGATCGTCGGAGGCATCGTGACACGAATCCACAGGTTTCCTTCCTCCAGAACCGGAAGAAACTCCCCGCCCAGTCGGGGGATCAGCAACGCAGTCCCGACCAGGAACCCGACGCCGATCAGGACCATGATCCTCCGACGGGATAACGCCCAGCGCAGGACTGGTTGATAGACGGCGCGCAACGCCCGCACGACGATGGTTTCGGCCTCACGTATACGCGCCGGCAACAGGTACGACGCCAAAACCGGGGTGACGGTGAAAGTCGCGAGTAAGGCGCCCACCAATGCGTAGCCGTAGGTGCGCGCCATGGGGTTGAAGATCTGTCCTTCGACGCCCTGCATGGTGAACAGGGGGACAAACGCTGCCAGGGTGATCGCGGTGGAGAAGAGGATACCCTGCTCGACCTGAGCAGCACTGGCGTAGATCATCTGCGTCCGTTCGTTTCCCCTCAACCGGTGCGCCTCCTGATAATTCAGGAATCCGCGCTGGTCATCCTCATGCATCTGAAAACTGCGGAAGATGTTTTCGACGAGGATCACGCAGGAATCGACAATAATGCCGAAATCGACGGCGCCGACCGACAGCAGATTCGCCGATTCGCC
>JACXTT010011037.1_pt1 | contig 12119 bp, 6 predicted proteins | sample 9270951 | NCBI WGS metagenome assembly JACXTT01 (sample SAMN15532306, study PRJNA645909) | rock metagenome | isolation source: weathered quartz diorite | place: Puerto Rico | collected 2017-06-21 | reverse complement strand
CGGGCCACGCAAGAGCGGCAGCAGATTGCCGAACTCGTAGAGAGGCACCGCGGCAAACTGGTTTCGGCACCCGACGGATCGACCTATGAGGTCGATTCTGCATCCATCGTGATCACCGACGCTAACGGTCGCCGAAGCTCTTTGGCGCATGACCGGGCCCGTGCCTGGCTTGTCGAGATGGACCGAGTCGCGTCCGGGCTGGCCTTTGCCCCTGCCCTGCAGGCTGAAGCTGGGGGTAGGCGGTTGCCGTCAGAGACGGTGCGCGCAGCTATTGAACGTCTACGCGGCGTGATGGGAAAAAAACCCAGTCACAACATCCCCGTGAAGGAGCGGGGAGTCGTATTTCGCGCGCAATCACGCTTTCCGACGTGACGTAACGGCCCGCTGAATGCCGTCTTGCGTGCCAACGCTACAGGCTGGATGAGTGCAGCGATGTGGTCCCGCCGTATTCAATCGCTGCAGCTGGGTCTGATCATGTTCCGCCGAAACCCGCGATCAGCTTTCCGCCGAAGCCGGTGATCACGTACCTCGAGATGACACTGAGGAGGTATGACAGTTTGGCTGGGTTGTAGGACAGGCAAGGAGTTGTGGTCAACGAGCAGTTCGATGGTGCGAGCGATGCCTGCTTTCCGGCGGATCAATCCATTGCGTTCGAGGTTGAGCACCATTTGATGGGCGGAAGGAGCCGTGACGGCGAAGAAGCGCTGCATGTCGCGCTCGGCCGGAGCGCGACCATTTATCAAGCTGTAGGCCCAGATGAAGGCGAGATACTGACCTTGCTTTTCGGTGAAGCTAGGGTTTTTTTCCTTCCCTTTCATCAGCGCCTCAACCTCAATCACGGCCGCCGTCGGGCATTGCACAGACCGCAATCGAACAGTTGCGGGGCTTTGTTCGCGGGAATGGGCTCTCGTCGCATTCGACTGTCGTGAACATAGGCCGGCGCATTCCCCCGCCTGGGCCGGTCGATTCACCTGCGAACCTATAAGCAGTGCCGACCGGCCAGGAGGGCGGGCGTGACGGCGATACCGAAACCGCTGGCGCGGCGACGCGCCAAGTCAAGGTCGTTGGCCCGTGCCCACCCCGCTACAGCGGCGCGAGACGCTTAGCGGCAGGAGAGTTCAAGAGGTGAGTCTGCTGCGCTCAAATTAGGCTTTCTGAGGCAGCTGCGCCTACTCGCTTTGCGGCCTTAGCAGCCTTGTGCACGCGACCGGCCACGAAGCCTCCAAATGTGCTCCGGACATTATGATCATTGAGATGCTCTGGCATGCTCAGGGACTCAACCTTAAGTCTTCGCGCGAGAAGTTTGGCCGCCTGAGACTGACAAAATTCCGTGAATATGTCCGATTGCTGTTCAGGAGAGAGCTTGTTGTAGGCTTCCCAACCCAATTCAGCCTCTCGTTGGTCGCGCTGGGCACCAGCAGCCTTCACGCGAGCCTCGCGCTCAGCCATCTCCTGGTCAGCGGACTTACGAGTTGATTCTGCAAGGGCCGACTGATGATGGATCTGCTTGTCGAGTTCACCAAGCAAATAGCCCTCGCGAAGGGCCTTCATGAAATAACCACCTGCTCGCACCTTTACCTTGCCAACTTTCACGTTGTGCCGGGTGTACTCCATGGCTTGGTGGATTCGCTCGTCGTTGTACTGGTCGCGGTTCGTAATAATCTCGTTGAACTCGGACTGATTGAGGGCGAACTCTTTGCGCAGCGTCTCATAGACATTGCGAAGAACGATGAACGCGGTCTTTTGCTCGTTGGGCTGCTCGGTAGCGTTCAGTCGGAATCGGATTTGGCCGATTTTCTTGGACCCGGGCACGTTAAGCGTAAGCATCTCAATGTGGAGTCCGGTCACCTCGCGAATCTCTGAGATGGCTACCTCAAGGACTTTACTTCGGAAGTGTTTGAAGAGGTCGTAGGTTTTCTTTTCGCACTCTAGCCAAGCTCGAAGGGCTTGAACTTCGAACCAAGGCGTGATGCCCTCAACCATGAATTGTTGTAGTCGGTCATACAGGATCTTTGAGTGCACCGACTTAAATACGTAGCGCAGGCTCAGGAAGTGGGAGGATTTTGGGTTCTTGATAGCGCGCTGAAGCCTTTCAGGGAGCTCAAAAATGAACTCCCCTTTTTCAATGAACGCTGACCCCATGAGAGGTACGGCACCCCAGCGATCTTTGGATGGGTCTTCGACGTCGATCTCGTTAAGCTCGATAGCCGCTTTCTGGGCTTCGCGTACGAGCTTGCTCAGATGGCGTCGATTGTTGCTCGTCGTAGCTAGCAACCACTTGAATAATCCGAGATCGACGCGGTACTCGCTGTGAACTTCTTGGTCTTCAGCTACAAGGAAGTAAGCAACATCAATGAGGCGACGGCCTGCTAGGCTGAGGTCTATGATTTTGACGAAGGCATTGCTGCGGCGGAAGCCCAGATCTTTTGGGGCCTCCATGACGCTCTGGCCTCGAGGGGCAAAGTCCTCGAACAATGCCAAGGCCAATTGTTGCGATGCGCTCTCCATACCACTTCCCTCCTTCGGGCAGGAGGTTGCAGGGGAAAGGTCGAAAAGTCAAAACATTTCTTGTGACCTTGCCTTCCTCCGGTCATACCTACCCACTTAGTTTGATCGGCAAGAAGGGGATGAGGGCGTCACGGTTGAGGACAATTCTGGTGGCCTTTCTTCTAATTCGAAGCTCGATTCCGCAGAGGGGTTGCTGGGCCGACGCATTTTTCGGATCTGTGCATGGCTGTGGGTGTAGGTTAGTTTTTGGTTTTAGAAACAAAACACCACTTACTAGAAGCAGCCGGTCTTTCAAGAAAATCAAAGACTTAGGCTCGAAAGGTCACTTTTTCGGTCCCAAAGGTCGCTGATTTTGTCCGGCAAGGTTACTTGATGTGGCCGTAAGGTCACCGGATTTGGCCGGGGTTCTAAAGCTGAGGGGCTCGAGGGCCCTCCAAGGTCACCAAAATTGTCCTGAAGGTCACAAGGATTGTTCGATTTCCCTCCTAAGCCAAGCCAGGCAAGGAATTGCGACCAGTTTGGCCGACCCAAGGTCACAGTATTTGTCTTCCGCAGCTTGAAGGGTATTCCTGACTGGCGATGGAGCAAGGTCACCAAAATTGGTCGTGCCGACAGCTGCACTAGCTCGACGAAACCATTGAGGTTGACTCCCACACGGCGCCAAGGTCACCAGAATTGTTGTTCCTATTGCTGGGATGGGAGGCAAGGTCACAAGATTTGTACCATCAGGCCCCCAAGTTGGAGGTCAAGGTCACCAAAATTGTACGAGTTTCCCTAAAACCACCTCGGATAGGACTTGTGGCGGTTGGATCGCTTCCCTTCATCAGTTGTTTTTGAGGGATGACAATGCCGAAAGAGCGTCGCGGCATCTATTGCATGGCGAATCGTACAATTTTGGTGACTTTGCCCGGGTAAGGCTGAGAGCAGAGGCCCGCTGCTACGGGCGCTTCGCCAATCTGCAGAATCACAGATTGGCGAATTCGTACAATTGGTGGTGACTTTGCCTCGCGGGATTAACTGCACGGATTAACCGTCCACTCAGAAGCTCTCTCGGGCGTCTCTATATTGAGGGGAGAGCAACTGTGACGGAGCGTAAGCATCCTACTGGTTTCCGTCAGGGTTACGCTGGCGCAGCCCTGACCTCTTCAGCCGCGACCAATCACGCACATAGAACTCCTGCAGACGTCACTTTTTTTTGCCAAAAGTGCGTACAAGTACGTGAAGTTTCCCCGTTGGTCGCGTATTCTACGTTTCATCGTGAATTTCACATGGAACGTAGAATATGGTAGTGAAGAGCGAATTAACCGAGATTGACCGGACTGTCACGATTGGTTCAATGAGTGACTTTTCGAAGAAGCTTCAAAAGCTTACTGAGGAACTTCGCGAACATATCCTGGCGCCTCGCCCTCGCAAAAGTCCCCCGACGTTCACCTCAACGCAGGTCGCCGAGATGTGCGGCATCGACCGCGCACGGCTTCATTATCTGGCAACGAAAGAGGGAAGCACACTTCCTGCCGGTGAGCTTCATGGGCGCGTACGCCAATTTACGCTTGCTGAGACTCGGAAATGGGTACAACAAGCTTCGCAGGTGAGGCCGTCCCCACTGCTGAGAAAGGGCGAAGCGGACGGTCGTGTTCTTATTTCTGCAAACTTCAAGGGTGGTAGCTGCAAGACGACTTCGAGTATGTGCTTGGCGCAGGGGTTGAGTCTGCGCGGCCGCAAGGTGCTGCTCGTTGACCTGGACCCGCAAGCATCGCTGACCGAACTGTGCGGCCTCTATGCCGAGAAGATGATTGTCGAGGAAAGTACCGTTCTGCCATACATCTACAGCCCGGATGACTTTACGCTGGAGAGTGTCATTCAGGAGACGTATTGGGACGGGGTAGATGTCATCCCTGCGCATCCATCTTTGTTCTCTGCCGAGTTTCATATTCCGGCTATGGCAAGCAAGGCGGCGAATTATCGCTTCTGGACCCTATTACGTAAGGGCTTGGAGCCTCTCCGGAAGAAATACGACTATATCGTGTTGGATTCGGCGCCTTCGCTTTCCTACCTGACCATCAACGGCTTGATGGCTGCGGACGCCATGGTGATGCCTTTGGTACCGGAAAGTCTTGATTTCATTAGCTCGGTATCGTTCTGGAGTCTGTTCTCCGACATGGCGGATAGCTTCAAGAACATCGAAGGAAACAAAACCTACGACTTCGTGAGCATTTTGCTTTCGAAGGTTGACTATGGCGTAGCGTCTTCGGCTCCGATTGTCCGCTCCTGGGTACAGCGAGCCTATGGCGATTGGATGAGCCCGATTGAAGTGCCGGCGAGCTCCGTGATGAGTAACGGGGCACTCGCCCTTGCTACGGTTTTCGACATTAGCAAGTTCGAGGGTAGCAACAAGACATTCCAGCGTGTGCGGATTCCGTTCGATGAGTATTGCCGTTGGGTCGATGAGTTTTACGCCGGAAAGTGGGAGGAAGCGTAAATGAATATGCGCAAGCGCATGCTGGAGCAAACCGCGAATTTGACTCCTGCTAATGAGATTAAAGTGGAAGTTGCCCCCCAAATAGCAGAACGTCCCAAGACTGCGCCAGGGATGATGGCGGCATTGAGCGCGGCACAGCTTCGAATTCAGGAATTGGAATCCAAAGGCGCTGCGAGCACGGTTCCGGTTGAGAAGATTCGGGCGAATCCCTGGCAGCCGCGGCTAAAGTTTGACGAGAGCAGTCTCACTGAGCTTGCCGAGAGCATTAAGGAACTCGGCCTAATGCAGCCCATCCTGGTTCGACCAGTCACACCGGACAAGGGAGATCCTTACTACGAGCTTATTGCCGGGGAGCGTCGTTGGCGCGCTCATCAGGTGTTGGGGCTGTCTGAAATCAAGGCCCTTGTCTCGGATGCGTCCGATGCAGATATGGCCGTGCTTGCTTTGGCCGAGAACGTCAGCCGTGAAGATCTCACTGACTATGAAATTGGCAAGGCAATGCGCCGTGTCGAGAAGGAATTTCCGGACAGGAAGCGGATGGCCGAGTCCATGGGTATGAGCCGGAGCACGCTCTATCGATATTTTGCCTTCGACAATCTGCCCGCGTTCGTGCGTGTAGATTTGGAGACGAACCCATCGCTTTTCAGTGGTACTGCGGCAAGTGACACCTACGCCGTGCTTAAAAAGCACGGGGAACCAGCTGTGGCAGTTGCACGTGAACTCTGGAAGCAACTTGTAGACGGTAGCCTTGAGCAGTCGAAGTTCGCGAAACTACTTGAGGCGTCCGTACTCCGTCGCGATGCGACACCCGTAACTTTGCAGCGTGACATTCATAAGGTCTATGCCGGCAAGACTCAAGCCGGCAGCATCACTAAGGATTCGGTGAGTTTTACCGTAAAACTCAAGAGCGCAGTCCTGACCGCTGCTCAAGAGGAACGGATACGGACGGTTATCAATGAGCTGTTTGATGGCGGACCGCAACGCTAACCATCGTCATTCTCAGATCAATCGAGCCCCTCACCGAGGGGCTTTTTTTGTGTTCCGAGTCGGAACATGGGTCTAGTTTCGACCCCCGAGCGGATCTGAAATCCACTCGTGATTCCAGTTAGCCGCGGCGGAATGTGCCGGCGACATTGGCGAAAGGTAGTCCAACGGCGGGCCATCACCCGTGTTCCGAGTCGGAACATGGGGCTTGCTCTTACCACGTACGCTTTTAATTCCCCCTTGGTGCCAATCAGAAGCGGATGTGTCGTCATCGGTGCAACGTTGTCCCGACGGCCGGCCGTGCACTCGTGTTCCGACTCGGAACACAACATCACCTCGGCACGACCCACAATCGACATCGGTCAGGCCCACAGGATCCCGAAGCACGAAGCGGACTCGTGGCCCGTGGTTACGACATGTAACCATCCGGGCTCGCAATTCGGGGGCCAACAGTGCTCTGTCCGTGCACAAAACCGACATGAGAAATGCGATGTGGGTCGCCGATTTAAACGCCGATGGCTTGAATCGGCCGACTTTCTTGCCGGTGGCGAGCATTGAGGAACTACGTGTACCTTCAAGCAACTCATGCTGGGGATCTAGGTGTATCAGTACGGCTTCCCCCTCTGTTGACATCCATCTGCCTCGACCTTCGTTAGTTGCCTGGCGGCGGAAAGGAAGAGGATTCCTCAGATCTACTTGGTGAGTGCGCAGCTGCTTCGGTGGGTTCCTGCTTCGCAGAGCGACCCAGAATGCGCCGCCTCTTAGCAGGCGAACAAGCGCTGACCGCGCTCTAGAACATTGATCGCGTTGACCACATCGGCGTGCTCTTCGATGCCATATTAGACAAAGGCGAACGGTTCTTGGGTGCGACGATCATCCGCCGACACATGACCGAACCCACACGTCCGGCTCGTGTATTGCAGCGGCACGGCGAGCAGATACCCCCGGTCCGTGCGAACTTGTAATCCAGCTGAGGGCGAAACTCAAACCGGGCCCGATCGAGGGTGGCATTGTTCAGACAGACCAGCTTTGGCCCAAACATTCTTGCCCGGATTCTCGGAGGCGCCAGCCGCCGACCTGGACATGTTCCTCACCTGCAAATTCTCGATACACACCATCGCGTGGCTGTTTCTGATCGTGACCCTTTGCAGGTAGTCCCGGCGGACATGCCGATCCGGGCGAGGATGCGCTGAATTCTGGCTTTGGCCTCTTCCAGTTGCAGTTGACCCTTCGTTTACGGCCCACCGCACGTTGCGCACGACGTAGCTAGGCTTCGTGTCGCCTGAAGCTGTTGAGCAGGGACCCTGAAGTTGCCGTCGCTCATCGTGGCGAAGCAGGAGATGCCCATGTCCATGCCGACTGCACTTGTTGCCTGCGGCGCTGGCCTTTCAACCTCGCGCGTGGCCTGAATTGAGTCGAACTAACAATTTGTCCACACTCAGCCTGACGGCGACATTGCGCACTGCGCCAAATACGGGTCGAGCTTGATCGGTCGGGGTAGCGAAGCTGTCGCGCGGCCCTTTCTTCCTGAAGTGCGGGAAGTCCGCCCGTCTGGCGAAGACATTGGCATAGGCGCGCTCCAAATCCTTGCACGCTTGCTGCAGCGACCCTAGTTTGCTGGGGATCGATATCGGACTGCCGCGACATCAACAAGCCATTTCATTCCTCAAAAAATCCTTGGCTCGATTTGTTGTCCACAGAAGGCGTCCACGATGTCTAACGGCTCCTCCATCGGGGGGCACCAGTCCCACGGGACGAAACGGTGGTCTGGGTAGCGCTTCCCAATAGCAGGTCTCGCTGGAAGGCATCGTGTTCCGAGTCGGAACATGGCGCTTAAAGTTCTGACGCAGCAGCACCTGCCAAAGGCGGGTAGCGCCGTGATCTAACTCGAACGAGCAAGTGAGAATTCCGTCGTCCCGTCGACATCGTGGGTCAGCGCGCCCCAGGTGTAGAAGGCGGTAGCTCACAGGAGCACGTGCAAGGCGCAGCTACAGCATTGCGGCGCAAGATTGCACTGTTAGGGCGCGCTGGTGGGACTGGGACACCAATCAGTCGCCCAAAAAGCACGACCTGGTTATGGGCGCCGAGGTCCGAGCTGATCGCGCGTCGCACCAGGCACACTTCAGCTTCCTGAAGGCAGAGCGAGGCACTAGCTCCTTTGTCCCATGTCAACTCAAAGAGTCTTCATGGACAGCGAGTCCGCGCCCATTGCATAAAAATTATTCCAGCATGGCACACGCCGCTCGCCCATCCAACACTGAGCATTTGATCCGGGATGGCCCCTTCCAGGTTCTTGGAGAGGCAGTGCCCTTCAAGCGGCACGACCGCAGCGAACAACACCCAAGACCTACGCGGTGGGAACACGCGATACGATGGCGTAATGGCCTTAAGCAAAGTCACAAAGTTTGTACGAATCTTCGTTGCAATGCTCCTCTTGCTTGTTTGCATTGCGTCGGACTATCCCGCAAACGCACAATTGGCGGTGACTTTGCTTGTTTGTGAGCATCGGTATCGGACAATTTTGGTGACCTTAGGAGAGGCCACCTGACGTATTCCGCCCAATTCGGTGGCCTATTCACACAGAAAACGGGCAATGACGAGGGTGCTACAAGGCCCTTTTATGGTCATTCCGGGCAGAACTGACGTCCGTACAAATTTAGCGACCTTGCCTTGGTGCTGGCTCGACGTTCGGCCAATACTGGTGACCTTGGTGTCCTCGATGCGCCGGAGAACCGTGAACTACCCGGACAAATGGTCACGTCTTAGACCGGGAGGGCCGGAGATCCGCCGAGACTGCAAATCGCCGCGAGGCTAAGAGGTCGGGACGTCCCTTAGCTGGGGTCGGGAAAAAGCTTCGCCACCGCGGCGAGGCCGCGCGCGCGCTCCGCGCGAACATACAACGACGTGGTTTGCAGCGAGGCATGGCCCAACAGCCGTTGCAGGACGTCGGCAGGCATCTCGTGGGCCACCGCATGCGTGGCGAAGGTATGGCGCAGCGCATGTGGGCCGACGTGACGCAGCAGGTCCCGTTCGGCCTCGGCCAAGGGCAGGGTAGCGTCGCCAGCGATCCGCCGTAGCATGGTCGTCAGCAGCTGGTAGAGGCCATCGGGCGAGAAGCCCAATCCGGTCAGGACCGGCTCACCGGTCTCCAGGCTGAGGTGCTTGGCCCGGGCCGTGCGCGTGGATGGCACCACCACCGGGGAGAGCAGCGCCAGCGCCTGATCGGCATTCTCGAAATCGTGGCCCCGGTCGGCCCAGTGTGCCCGCAAGGCCGCGATGACCCGCGGCGGCAGGAACACGGTGCGCCACTGGCTGCGCTTACCGAGGAGCGCCAGCTCCCACAGGCCGGCCGGCACGCCCGGCTGCTCAGGCACGGGCTTGAGGTGGCAGCGCAGGGCGCGAGCAGCCTCCTCGCGGCGGGCCCCGCTGCACCCCAGCAGCAGCACCGCCGCGCGCGCCAGGCGATACTGCGCCCCCGGCGCCTCAGCGTCCTTCGCGGTCAGCGGCACGGACACCGGCGCAGACGCCCACCGGACACAGAGTTGGTCTAGGATGCCCTCCAGCTGGATGAGCATCTCCCATAGCCGCCCTGGCAAGGCCTTCTCGACGGCGATCGGCACTTCGCGCCGGACCGTCAGCGGATCGGCCACGAGCAGCCAGGGGTTCCCGCCTAAATAGCGCACGCCGACCAGCCAGGCAAAAAACCCCCGCAACACCAGCACCGCATAGCGTTGGGATTCTGGCTTGAGCGCGCCGACGAACGGGCGCCAGCGCGCCGAAGTGCGGGCTGCCTTGGGGCCAACCCATGCCGGATCTGGCTCGGCCAGAAACGCCTTGTAGTGTTCGCAATCGTCGGCGCCCACGCTGGACAGTGCCAGGCGACGCACGCCCACACACCAGAGCAGGAAGCGCTCCAATTCCTTCTGATAGGCGCGCGCCGTCTTGTCCCGGTCGCGGTACCGGGACAGGTAGGCGTGGATCGCGTCCAAATCATGGCGCGCCGCAATCAGGCAAAAGCCCGGCGCCCGATTGCGGCCACTGTGGCCGTCGAGCGCCGGCACGATCCTTTCAATCTGCTCCAGCGGCACCAGCGGGCAGGCGGCATCCTGGCCAAGTTCGACCGAGCCTGTCCGGGGCGGGTCCTCCAGCGCGAGCGGGCCCAGCGTGGCCGCCTGGGCCTGCAGCCACCGCTCGATCGCACGGGCCTTGCCGGCCCCGAGCCGCGGCACGGGCAGATACCAGCGCTGGCCGCGCAGCGCGATATAGCCGTGTAGTTGCGCCAGCGTCTGGATGCCCTCTTGCCGGAGCGGCCGGAATACGATTGGACGCAGCCAGGCCGAGACTGGGTCGTCGGGCTGCGGCGCCGAGAAATCCTGATCGGCGGCGCGCACCAGGTAGTCAATCGCCGATTTCGGCCAGCGATTGAAGCGACGGGCGTCCGCCAGGCTCGCCGACAGATACGGATTGCTCAGGCAGACGCGCTCGACCAGGTGGTCGCGAAGGGCGTCGAGCCGGGCTTCCAACTGCGTCGCCGTCTCGATGCCGGCGGCGTGCAGTGCGTCCTCGTCATACACGCGCGCCAGTATCTGCTCGGTCGGGATGCGGTTGAGCCGGAACCGAAGCGCCGTGAAATCGGCGCGGGTGTATCGGGGCGTGTCGGCAGCGACGAGGTTATGCTGGGCCATGTCAAGGCAAGCGGGGCAAATGCCCTATCTTACCTGATAATATTTGATCGGGGCGAACCCTGCCAGCCGAGAGGGAAGGGCGGCACGAAGCCGCTTCCGTCGGAACACAAGGGCCATCCGATCCGTGACCGACCCATGTCGCTCGGGTGGCAGCCTCGCCATTTTCGGCTACACTGAGGGGGTCGGGCGCGCCTCGGTTACCGCTGACAAGCGGCCGCCACGCCGCGTTTACCGGCCTCGCGGCGCCGGTTTCGCCACCTCCGCGCTCCCCGATTTTCCCAAGTGTAGTCTGAGAAACCCGGCAAAAGTGGAAAAAATTCAAACCTGATAATGTCGCTTATCAGGTAAGTTTTCTGAAGTACCGTTTTGGTCACATCTGCCGTTTTTGTCCCGGCGGGCTTGCGGCTGTCGAGGCTCGCCCCACGCCACCCCGCGTCGCCGCGAGCAACCGCACCACTACTAATATAGGACGCCTGCGGGCCCCGGGGCCACCGCCGCTTGGCTTCGCCCGGCCCGTGACTTCCGCCTTCGCGTCCGGGCAGCTCCCCCCGCCACGCCCGCCGGTGCGAATCGAGCGTCGGTCCTCACGCGCCCGCGCTGCTCACCGGCGCCAGCGCGTCATCCCGCCCGCGCCGTCCGACTGACCGGTCCGACTGAGCGGTCCGGGCGGGGCCAGGCCAGCGTCGACCACCGCCTCGGTGGCCCTTGGGACCGGCGACGGTGGCGCCGAGGAAGCTGGCCCGCGCACGTGCGGGCACCCAGTGCGGAAGACGGGTCGCACTCATCTAAGTAAAATTGGCAGCCAATATTTTATTAGCGTGTGACGGTCGTTAAGCTGCCCTAACTTAGGCGAAGCCTCCCGTCCTACGACGACGCGTCGGCCCAAGACGGGCTTGCGACCTACCGACCGGCCTGGCTCACCATCTTCCGCCTCGGGGAAGCCACGCGGGCGGGTGTTCGCTGATCCCGCGTTCCTCGGAATTCTGGACCGCGGAACGCAGGCACCGTCGCGGCAAGGATCGAACCAGCAAACGGCAGGGACGACCAGCGAAGCGGCCCCCCGTCTTCAAGGCCCTTCGGCGTCGGGCCATTTCGCTATCAGCCGGAGCGGTGTCGACGTGGCTGCCATGCGGTGGCGCGGGGCGCCACCGCTGCGTGACTGGATCATCGAACCCGCCCCGCAACGGATCCTGCGCCAAGGAACCCCTCATATTCCTCCCCTGTCAGCCAGCTTCTTGCCCTGGGCCAATCCTTCGAGGCGGTAGATGGGAGACCCGAAACGTGGAAGGGGTAGGCAAAACTCGGCGTTGACAACCGCCACCTCCCTGAGTGGATGGCTGTCGTCGCTGACGAAGCGCTACACAGGGGATCCGGGCCTGTGCCATTCGCCCCGGTGCCTGCCTGGAGAATTCTCGGGGCACGCAAAGCGACCGAAGCCCTGCCTGCCTTGGTTTCGCTGTGGC
>JACXTT010011036.1_pt1 | contig 12119 bp, 10 predicted proteins | sample 9270951 | NCBI WGS metagenome assembly JACXTT01 (sample SAMN15532306, study PRJNA645909) | rock metagenome | isolation source: weathered quartz diorite | place: Puerto Rico | collected 2017-06-21 | reverse complement strand
CACAGCAGTTGCAGCCGCTCCTGACTTGCCGCAGCGCCCGACCCAAATTCAAGAGTGTCGGTGCGGCGTACCCTCCCCCCAGCGTCCCGGGTCCAGATGGTGAGTTTCGCAGGGATCCTCCCATCGGCACGCGCGTCGAGAGGAGGGCATTCGCCGGCGCGATAAATCGCCGCGCCGTGTCCCAGCGAGACGTAGACCGATTTGACGAACACCTTATCCGATGCGCGCAACACGAAGCCTTCGAGCCGCGGGAAGCCAGTCCAGAAGTAACGCTGAATGCGCAGGGTATGCCGTCCGCCATTCAGCCAGACGCTGCCAACCCGTTCCCCGGCAGTCTGTTGCCCGGTGCCGCCATAGAAATCAAATGCCGGATCATCGCTCGCATCCGGGTCGAACAGGAATTCGGTTTCGGCAGCGCTGCCCAGCACTGCAAGTTCATACCAGTCCGACTCGGGCACCGCGAAGTCGTAGTCGACGCTTCCGGTGACGCCCCATTCTCCCTTCGCTCCGCTCAGTGTCCCGCCGGCGCGGATCTGTTGCGCATGCCGTGGATCGGTCAGTGCGCTGCGGTCGAAACTCGCTGCGGACCGGACGAGCGACCAGGGCGTCTTTTGCGCATGTGCCGGCGCAGGGTCTGGCGAGCCCGGGGCAAGAACGACCGGGATCAAGGCAAGCAAAGCAGCGCGGGCGGGAAAGGCCATTGGATTGAAGGCGGTCGTGCGCGACCTGAGCTTTCGGACTTCGCGTCACGCTAACCCGACGTTATTGCAGGCGGATGAAGGGCGCGGACGGCACCAGGCCGCGGATCAACATCTTTGTCATATTTGCCACCTAGACTGCGAATATGTCAGTTGGGCTGGCTGGACAGGCGTCCGCACGGACACTGAAACAGACGTTGTTGTCGGGCGTCGCATGGACGGTGGGGACCCGGGTGGTTGCAGGGCTTTCGGGATTCACCGTCAACGCGTTGCTGTCACATCTGCTGCTTCCGGAGGACCTGGGCGCCTACTTCCTGCTGGTCAGCGTGGCTTCAGCTGGGGCATTGACCGCTCAACTCGGACTGCAGGTCGCGGTGGTCAGGCTTGTGGCCGAGGCGATCGCGTTGGGCTGTCCCGGCCGTGCGCGCGGGGTTGCACGGGTGGCGCTGGCGACCGTTGCCGTTGCCGGCGCACTGGCTGGTCTTCTGTTCGCCATTTTTGGCGGGACCGCCGCGCTTTTGGCATTCGATTCCGCGGCACTTGCGGAAGTTGCCTGGCTTGGCGGTGCATGGCTGGCCGGGCTTGCGCTGATGACCGTGGTCGCGGAGATTTTTCGCGGCCTGCACGACTACCGCATGGCCGGCGTGCTCGGCGGGGCAGCGTCGAGTATTCTGTTCCTTGCGGTATTACTCGCCGTGTTGACCCTGAAAGACAGCGCAACGCTGCCGGTTGCAACAGCGCTCGGCGCGGCGGCCATCGCCGCGACTGCGTTGTCCGGCATTGCGATACTGGAACGGAGGATGCGAGGGCTGGGTACCGCGGTCGCCGTCACACCTGCGGAAGTGCTGGCAGTCGGCCTGCCGTTGCTGGTAACAAGTCTGGCCATACTCATTTCCACACAGGCCGACATCTGGATCCTCGGCATGTATCGCGAAAAGGAGGAAGTGGCGGTTTACGGTGCCGCAGTCAGATTGATTCAACTCGTGTTGATGCCGCTGTTGATGCTCAATGCCGTGCTGGCCCCGGTGATATCGCAGTTGTTCAGCAAAGGTCAGCGCGAGCGGCTTGAGCGCCTGATGAGAAGCAGCGCCGCGTTGACCGGCCTGCCGGCGCTGGTGGCTTTGGCCCTTCTGTTCGCGGCGGCCGCGCCACTGCTGAGTGTGGTGTATGGCGACTACTACCGCAGCGGCGCGACGGCTCTGCTACTGGTAAGCGCCGGACAGGCGGTGAACGTGTTGTGCGGGCCGGCGGCGATCCTGCTGATGATGTCCGGCCATCAGCGCGCGGCCATGACGATCAGTCTCGTCACCGGCGCGGGAGTCGTTGCCGGAGGCATGGCGGCGGTAGAACGCTTTGGGCTGAACGGTGTGGCTGCGGTCGCGGGTGCGGCAGCGGCGTTGCATGGCCTCGCCTCCTGGGCGTGGGTCAGGCGATCGACCGGCCTCTGGACTCATTGCGGCTTCGGCAGCATGGCGGAGATGGCCGGCGAACTGCGCAGGGCGCTGCGAGGCAGCAGGGGCTGATACGGCTGTTCCGGTCAACGACACAAGTGAGTGCACTGCATTTGGTCAAGAGAATCATGCGGCGCGCGCACCGCGAGCTCGGTTTCCTCAGACGCCGGATCGTCCGACCGGCATTGCCGGCTCTCAGCGGCGGCCCGCTGCGAATTCACATCGGCTGCGGCGACATCGATGCCACGGGGTTCGTGAACGTGGATGCGCAGCCGTACCCGCATGTGCACTACGTCCACGACGACATAACCGACCTCTCCATGTTTGCGGACGGCGGCGCCGAACTTGTTTACATGTGCCACGTGCTCGAGCATGTGCCGAGACTGGAAATCTTCGACGTACTGTCCGAACTGAAGCGGGTGTTGCGGCCGGGCGGCGTTCTCAGGATATCGGTCCCCGATTTCGACCGCCTCGTGGAGATGTATCGGGCCACGGGTAGCAATGCGGACTACGTGATATCCCCCCTGCTTGGAAGCCACGCGAATCCATACGATGTGCACTATTGGATCTTCACCAAGGCGTCCCTTTCTGTGATCCTGAGGCAGGCGGGATTCAGTATGGTGCGGACATGGGACCCCGCCCGGTGCGCCAATCACGATTTCGAGGATTGGGCGTCGCGGAGTCTGGAATGCGGCGGCAGGAAGTATTTCATAAGTCTCAACCTGGAAGCGGTCCGGTGAATTCGACTCCGTCGCGTATCTCCATCGTCACTATATCGCTGAACCAGGCGCAGTTTCTCGGGGAATGCGTGGCAGCGGTCCTTGCTCAAGGGGTGGCGGGATTGGACTACATCGTCGTCGATCCGGGCTCGACCGATGGCAGCCGTGAGTTGCTCGGCCGATTCGATGGCCGGCTCAAAGCGATAATGGAACCGGACAACGGGCCGGCCGATGGCCTCAACAAGGGGTTTGCCGCGGCTACCGGTGAAATATTCGGCTACATCAATGCCGACGATCGCCTTGCACCGGGCGCGTTGCTGTACGTACGCGATTTCTTCGCCGCAAATCCCGATGTGGACGTGCTGTGCGGTGCGATCCGGATAATCGACCGGGACGGCCGTAGGCAGGCCAGGGGGCGCACCGCGGACTGCTTCGATCTCGCACATTACGCGGCCGGCATCTGCACGATCGGTCAGCAGGCGACGTTTTTTCGGCGTAGCGCGTTTGAACGGGCAGGTGGGTTCAATAGGGAAAACCGGATCACCTGGGATGGCGAGCTTTTGGTCGACATGGCATTGTCGGGGGCAAAATTTGCCACTGTCGCCAAGGTCCTTGGCGATTTCCGCATTTACGCCGAATCCATCACCGGGTCGAACCGGCATCGCGATCGTGCCCTGCGGGAGCATGATCGCATTGCCGGAAAGATCAACTCGCGGGGTGTGCGCCTATACTCCCCGCTCGGGAAAAAACTCCGCCGTTTGCTCTACCGCGTAAACATCGCGCGGCACGTGAATTACCTGCTCGTCCGATGATCGCTCCGGCCACTGCCTGTGGTCCGCTAAACGCGTTGCGCGTCTTGCACGTACGATTTACGGTGATCGGCCTGCTCGCATTTCTCTGCGGAGTGTTTCAACCGCTCACGCTGACCCTGGTGGGAGAGGTCTATGCGGTCGAGTTACTGCTGCCCATTGCGGCACTGGGCGCGGTATTTGCGCGCACCGGCAATGCCGTTTTCCGCGAGCGCATGTTGTGGCTGCTGCTGCTTGCCCTCGGAGTCACGCTTGCAGGCTACGTAATGTCCGATTTCATTCGCGATACACGGCCGGAACAGTATCTGCGCGGCTGGGGCCGCATCCTGCTGCTGGTCACCGACTTCGTGGCGTTGTGCACGCTGTTTTGCCAGGACCGGCGCAATCTCTGGTGGTTCGCGCTGGGAATGGGAGTCGGTGGGATCCTGCATCTTCGGCTGATCCTGCATACCCCGATTTCGATCTGGAAGTTTGGTTATGCGGAACCGATGTTGTTGTTCGCCGCTGCCACGGGTTATTTCTTGCCGGTCCGTCTTGCCGCAGCCTGGCTGGGCGCGCTCGGAGTCGTGAGCATGTGGTTCGACTTTCGCAGCTTTGGGGCGATCTGTTTCTTGCTCGCTGCGTATATCTGGCTGCGAGCGCGCCGCCCGCACCAGCCCCTGACTGGGTCCGCGAAAATCCTGAAAGTCGTCGTCGCCGGCGGTGTCGCGGGCGTGCTGGTGCTGGGCACGTTGGCCATTACGGAAAGCGAATACTCGTCGCTGCGCCGCGCACAATCGAACGCGGGCCGAACCGCCGCGATCGAAACTGGGCTGTTTGCCATAGCTCAGTCCCCGCTCATCGGTTACGGTTCATGGACCGAGAACAGGGAACTGGCCTCGACGTATCTGAAACGCTACCTGGAAAAGCGCGGCATGCACGATCCCAATATGGATTCAGGCAAGTTCTTTTCGCCCCATTCGCAGATTCTGCAGTCGTGGGTGGAAGGAGGCGTGCTCGGCGCGGCCTTCTTTTTGGTGCTCGGGTACTGGTTGCTGCGTTCGACGAGATGGCTTGTATTTGGACGTCCGATGGACATGCTGACCACGCTGCTTCTGTATCTGTATGTTTCTTGTTTCTGGAATATGTTCATGAGTCCATTTACCGCGCCGCACAGGATCCAGATCGCATTAGGCGCAGCCATTGTCGTGCTGCTGGCCGCGGAGTTGCGCGAAGGTCGGTTGCGACCGGGAGGGGCCCGGAACCGAACGGACCCGCTCTCAAGGCTTCGTTCTATGGAATGAGCAAGGGCAGAAGGAAACCGCAGATTGCACATAGGAGGCCGCGCCCCCGCTGATTGCAAGCGCACGCCCAGCTTTCCCAATAGAAGACAACCCACCCTCCTCATAGTAGTCCGAGCGCATTGGTTCGCCTGAGGATTAGGTACTAATACGCTGCGCATCGCTACCCCCTGTCCTGCAATCGACCGCCCCTACTCTCGGTGCTTGGGCGAGTTCCCGGCCGCGAATCGGTTGCGGCCGCCAATGCGAGGAGAGGGAGCATGCACGTCACCATTGTGGGGATCAACTACGCGCCGGAGCCGACCGGCATACCGGTCTACACCACGGGACTTGCGGAATATCTGGCCGCCCAGGGGCACACGGTTACGGTGTACACCGGCTTCCCCTATTACCCGCGCTGGACCAAGGCTGCGGAAGATCAGGGGCGGTTGTTCCGGCGTGAAGTGTTGAATGGTGTGACAGTCCGCAGGCACTACATTTACGTGCCGTCCCGGCCATCGGTGCTTAAGCGCATTCTCCACGAGCTGAGCTTTGTCTGTTCAGTCACGCTCGGTTACCTGCTCGGGCCACGCGCGGCCCTGACCGTCATCGTTTCGCCGCCGCTGTTTATTGGAATCCCAGTTGCGCTGATTGCACGGTTCAAGCGCAGTCCCACGATCTTCCACGTTCAGGACCTGCAGCCAGATGCGGCATTCGACCTGGGCTTGCTCAAGCCCGGACCGGTTACCAACGCGTTTTACCTTCTCGAGCGCGTGACCTATCGGCTGGTCGACCGTGTTTCCACCATCAGTCACGGCATGCTGGAGAAGATCGCGTCGAAGGGCGTGCCGCGACAGAAGCTCACGCTGTTCCGCAACTGGGCGCACGATCACCTGGTTTCGCCGATGGGCACGGACACCTGGTATCGCAGCGAGTGGAATCTCGGCACGAAATTCGTCGTGCTATATTCCGGGAACATGGGGGTAAAGCAGGGCCTGGACAGCCTGCTGGACGCGGCTGCGGCGCTCCGCGAGCGGCGCGAAATCATATTCCTTGTCGTAGGCGACGGTGGTGAGAAGCTGGTCCTGATGCAGCGTGCCCGGGAGATGAATCTCGACAATATCCAGTTTCATCCGCTGCAGCCGATGGAACGCCTTTCCGAACTGTTGGCCACGGCCGATGTGGCGGTGGTGCCACAGAGGCGTGGCGTGAAGGACATTGTCCTGCCGTCCAAACTTGGCAATCTGCTGGCGAGCGGACGTCCGGTTATTGCCGGCGCGGACCAGGATACGGAGTTCGGAAAAATCGTCATTGAATCCGGCTGCGGCGTGCTGGTCGAGCCGGGCAACGCAGAGCAGATTGCCGCCGCCATCCTCGACCTTTCCGGCGAACGCAATGACTGCGCGCGCATGGGCGAGGAAGGACGGCGCTATATGGAGAATCATTTTGGGAGAGGGCTGATCCTGGAAGCCTTTGCCCGCTGGACCGCACTGGTCGCTTCCCGGTCCTGACCAACGTTGCCCGGCGAACGCTCCGGTGCGACGACTTCGACAGTCGGAAAACTCACTTCCGCGCATGTAGTTCCAGGAGGCCGCCCTTGCGGGTAGCATTCGTCACAGCTTACGACGCTACCGATGTCTCAGAATGGTCGGGGACGCCTTTCTTCATGCTTCGCGCCCTGATGGAACAGGGTATCGACGTCGTGAAGGTGGGGCCTTTGCATAGTCCCGGTATGCTGGCGTGGAATATGAAGCGGGTCGTATATCGGGGAATACTGCGGTGCAGATATCATTGGCAACGGGAGCCGACACTTCTCAAGGCCTACGCCGCTCAGATCCGGGATGCGCTCTCAGATACCGAGGTGGATTTCGTTCTATCGCCCAGCACTATGCCGGTGAGTCTCCTCGATTCCCCTGTTCCCGTGGCATTCTGGACCGATGCCACCTTTTCGGGAATGATTGATTTCTACGACAGTTTTTCGAACCTTTGCCGTGAAACAATCATCACCGGCAACCGGATGGAGCAAAGCGCGCTGGATCATTGCGACCTTGCCATCTATTCTTCGCACTGGGCGGCAGACACCGCGCTGAGTCAATACAGGGTTTCGCCGGACAAAGTGAAAGTCGTCCCCTTCGGGGCAAATCTGGAATCGGGATTGAACCGTGACGATGTGCTGGCTCACGTATCTGTTCGCGACGATGCGACATGCGAATTGCTGTTCGTCGGCGTGGATTGGGTGCGAAAGGGAGGAAATCTGGCCCTGGGCATTTGCGAACGGCTCAATCGGCTTGGACTCTCCGCGCGTATTACTTTGGCAGGGAGCATACCTGAAGCGTCGCTTCCGGCGTATGCGTCGTCAGCGGGTTTTGTTTCGAAGGCGACCGAGGCCGGGCGGAAGAGACTGGGCGAACTTTACATGAAGTCGCATTTCCTCATTCTGCCGACGTTGGCCGATTGCGTGCCGGTCGTGCTCGCGGAAGCAAATTCCTTCGGAGTTCCGGTTCTGACCACCAATGTCGGCGGAATCGCCACGGTGGTCCGGGATGGCGAGAACGGCTGGACGCTTCCTTTGGACGCTTCCGCCGATGAGTATGTCCGCCTCATTCTCCAGCATCGTCCCGGATCCCGCGAATATTCCGAACTCGCCATGTCCAGCTACGATCGCTATATGCGGGATCTGAACTGGAAGCGGGCCGTGCAAAGCGTAACCGAAGTCTTCAAAGAGCTTCTGGGATAGGTTTTCGGGCGGCTTGCCCGGAAATCCGGCGAGTGCGCGCCGGATTAGGAGCGGCAGTATTTCGGAAGAAGATTTTTTCTCCGGAACGCTCGCTGGAAAACGACCGGGCCTGCATGGCGGATTCCACCATTCGTTCCGCATCCGTTCCGTGAAGTTCGATTGCCAGTACGCGAACCCGGCTTATCCAGTCCAGGTCACTCGCGGAAAATAGCTGCAGTTCCGCGCCTTCTATGTCCAGTTTGAGCAAGTCGACAGATTCCATTCCGAAATCTTCAATCAACCCGGCGATGGTCACCGAAGGTACGGCGCCCGGAGTATCCGGCGACACCTCCTTTACCTGCCAAGCGAAACTGTTTCCATCTTTCCCGACGACGCCCAAATGGCACGGGCGACTCCAGAGGCCGGCTTCCACGATGTGAACGTTGGGATAACTCTGGCAATGCCGTCTCAGGATCTTGGCGGTTTCGACGGCAGGTTCCACTGCGACAATAGTGGCGTCCGGATACCTGCTGGCATAAAGCATTGTCGTGTAACCGACGTTCGCGCCACCGTCGATGATGAAACGGGGTGGTGCATCGAGTGAGGGATCGCTGTCCTTTCTGAGTAAGGCGTCCCTGAACACGTAGATGTCGCTGTCGTGACGCCGGATCGCGATCGGGGTGTCAATACCACGTACCCGGACATGTATCCTTTCCTTGGCGAACAGCCAGCCGACAGCCAGCTTGAGGGTCTGAGCTACGCCCATCAGCTTTATGAGTTCCGGCAGTGCCCGTAGTCGCTTCAACATCCTCGATGCTCGATATCGAATCTTTGCCTATTCGCACTTCGCATAACGTCACGTCAATCTGTGCTGCCAAATTGAATCCTGGTTAACTCCGACAGGATGCTTTCCGATTGATCCGCTTGCCCTCGATTTTTCTTGCCGCAATGCCAAATTCCGGTCTCGCTGAATCAGTCGTTTGTTTCGTGGCGGTATTCCGACGGAGTTTTCTCGCCGTTCGCCGTGCTTTTATCTTCCAGTTCCCGCGTCTTTAGCACGATCATGTATTCGTAGATCGCCTGCAGCATGGCATAGGTGAATCCTGCGCGTCCGTCGAGAAAACCGCGTCTTACCCCGTACAGGATCAAGAACTTGACCGCTGGGCGCAGGGGAAGCCGGTAGAACAGCTCCTTCTGGTGAAACCTGCGATTATGAAAATCTCCAGCTGTTAGTGCTTTCCAGAGACTGAAGCTTTCATTGCGGCTGCGATTGTCGAGGATCTGCTGTGCTTCCAGCGTGCTGTAGTTATTGTGCCGTGCCAGCCAGTGGCTTATTCCCTTGCTGAACGGGAAATGATCCAGGTATCCGGGAACTTCGCCGACCGGGCCGTCCGGAATCGATACCGGATTGACCAACCGCTCGTAACGCATCTTCTCCGGGCGGAACAACCTCAGATAGAACGGCGAGGCCTGCACATGCTTCAGCCATCCCCCCATGAAATAATCCCGGCGCCGCAGGCGAAAAGCCACTTTGTCGCCGGCATCCTTTACCTCGGCGGTCATGGCATCGCGCAGCTCCGGCGTCACCCGTTCGTCGGCATCGATGTAGAACACCCAGGGATGCCGGAAGCGGATGTGCGCAAGCCCCCAATTCTGGTGCGCGGCCCAGTTGTCGAAGGGCCGCTGGGTAATGCTCGCTCCACGCTTGCTGGCGATCGCGACCGTCGCATCGTCCGACAGCGAGTCATAGACATGGATGTCGTCGGACCAGGCCACCGATTCGAGGCAACCCGGCAGGTCGCGTTCTTCGTTCTTGGTCAGGATCAGGACGGAAATCATGGCTGTTTGACGGCGCTTGCAATCATGGATCGGGCAAATGCGGGCACTCTTCCCACTGTCACCAGGCGAATCCTGGCAAAACCCTGCTCGGCAAGCAGCTGTGTGAGCGTGTCGCGCGAGAAGAATTTCACGTGACCGTAGTCGCGCAACGGATGCCAGTGCGAATCGAAGCGACCGGCAAGCGCGATTGCCAGGTTTTTCCAGTAGCCGTGGTAGGGAGTGGTCACGATGAGAAGGCCGCCTGTCTTCAGGGCGAACCGGGCATTATCCAGCAGACGGCGCGGCAGCAATAAATGTTCGATCACTTCGACCGAGACTACCGCGTCATAGCGTCTCGCATGGGTCTCGGACAGGGGTTCGACAAGGTCGTGGTGTTCGAATCTTGCCTGGGGATAGCGTCGTGCGGCGATGTCAATCCCGGATCGGCTGTGATCCAACCCGGTTGCTGCAAAGCCTTCACGCGCGAGCTGGGCGGTGAGAGCCCCATTGCCGCAACCGAGGTCGAGGACCGTGTTGACACGTGAAGCGCGCAGGTACTCCAGGATCGGCGCGGCGACAAATCTGTGCACTTCGGTGTGGTCGCTGGTATCCCAGACAAATTCGCGCGCCGCAATGGACGCCGATGCGTCGGTCTGCGGGCGAGCGCTCATCGACATTGCTCTCTTTTTCTGATGAACCTTGCGGGAACGCCCGCGTAGACAGACCAGGGCTCGAGGCACCGCGTGGCGATCGCACCGAACCCCAACACTGCACCTTCCCCAACGTTCACGCCGGGTTGCACCGAGGCTCTGGCGGCAATCCATGCATAGCGGCCGATTACGATCGGGGAACAGATCATCGGAAATTCAGGATCGTCGCAATCGTGGGTCGCGCCGCACAGGTAGGCCTGTTGGGAAATAACGCTATGGGAGCGGAGCGTGACCTTCGCGGGATTGTAGATTTCCGCGTCGTCGGCAATGCTGACGGTGTCCTCGCAAACCAGGTTCCACGGCGCCCAGATCCTGGCGCGCGGATAGATATGACAATCGGGCCCCAGCTCTGCGCCGAACAACCGGAGCAGGAGAGCACGCCAGGCATGCAATGGTCTGGGCGAAGGCCGGAACAGGAGCGCATACGCCAATCCCCAGAACAGGCGGCCGAAACGATTGCGCGGGGACGTACTGGCTCGCAGGTACGGATCGCTCAATAAAGAATCCTCGCCGCGTCTCATTCTGGTGCAATTGCCCGCGGAAACGTACGGCTCGTCCCTTCCGGATTTCTTCCGGCCGGATCGGCCGATCGGCTAGCGTGGAGAATGCTCATTTCTGGATGGGCGGCAAGCGTGCGGGAGCGGTGCAGCGCTCCAAAGTGGAAGGAAGCGCCGCTTCCGTGATTGTCGACAACAATTATTGCGCGAAGGTTACGGCTGTTTCGCGGACCACAATCCGATCCTTCGTCTGATGCGTTCACACCTTCCGAACGGTAATTCTCACTACCCGGTGTTCAACAAAACGGTAATACGCGGCTGATAACGTGTGCTCCGTCCGCGGCGGCCTTCTCCACGGCGCGGGTTTTGTTTAATCGAATCCTTCCGGCGAATGACTGGCCGAGAAGCCAACGCCGCCACGCACGAAATGAACCAGCAAGTCCTGAGCCCGCCCATCAGCCTCTATCGCGAACCCAATATCGCCTGGGTTTCATTCGCCGTCGTCGCGGCAATGCTGAGTCTGGCGTTTCGCGGCGCCATCGCCGATCTGATCCGGATCTGGGATACCCAGGCAGAGTACAGCTTCGGCTATCTGATCCCCTTTATCACCCTGTTTCTCATCTGGCAGCGGAAAGACCGGCTGGAGCGGGTCGCATTCGCCGGCTCCTGGGCCGGCTTCAATCTGGTCCTGCTCGGCATGGCGTTGTTGCTCATCGGCAGCATCAGCACCCTTGGTACGGTTACTCAATATGCGCTGCTGACGACGATTATCGGGCTGGTGCTTTCGCACACCGGCCTGCGCGGCTTTCGTGTGATCGTGGTGCCGTTGGTAGTGCTGGCCTTCATGGTTCCGCTGCCGAACTACCTTCTGCGGGAGATCTCCCCAGTGCTGCAACTGATCTCGTCGCAGATCGGTGTGGGCGTGATCCGGCTGTTCGGGATCAGCGTCTATCTGGAGGGCAACGTCATCGATCTCGGCGAGATGAAGCTGCAGGTAGTGGAAGCCTGCAGCGGGCTGCGTTACTTGTTTCCGCTCATTACTCTGGGCTTCATCGCCGCTTACTTCTACCAGGAGAAGTTCTGGAAACGCGCGATGGTCTTTCTGTCCACCATCCCGGTGACGGTTCTGATGAACAGCTTTCGTATCGGGTTGATCGGGATCACCGTCGAGTACTGGGGCAAGGCCATGGCGGAAGGATTTCTGCATGATTTCGAGGGTTGGATCATTTTCATGGCCTGTACCGCGGTAATCGTAGTGGAGATGTGGCTGTTGTCACGCTGGTCCACGCCGCGCCGCCGTCTGCAGGAGGTGTTCGGCCTGGATTTCCCGGCGCCGGCGCCGGAAGGTTCGCCGCGCCCTTATCGGGCGCTGCCGCGCACCTACCTGACCCCGATCCGCGTTGTGTACGCCACCGAGCGCGAAGTCGTGCTAACTCCCGGAA
>JACXTT010011035.1_pt1 | contig 12119 bp, 10 predicted proteins | sample 9270951 | NCBI WGS metagenome assembly JACXTT01 (sample SAMN15532306, study PRJNA645909) | rock metagenome | isolation source: weathered quartz diorite | place: Puerto Rico | collected 2017-06-21 | reverse complement strand
CCCCACAACCAGAACCAACTACACTTCATCCGAATGGCAGGAGGAAGTGTATTACAAGCCAGTGCGAAACTTTCCGATCAAGCTCGATGGTATCCGTATCATTGCGCTTAAGCTCACCAGGCTCGGGACCGACAACGTTCATCCCCGCCGATACATGGGCCGTCTCGAATGGTGGGAGCAACGGGCGCGCGCCGCCGGTGCCAGTGAATGGCGCGTGGTAAACGACATGGAGCACCTCGAGCGGGTGTTCTCGCGACGCGGTTGAGCTAGAGCGCGCCTGGACTCCGCGGCGCAGGCGCCGCAGCCCGCGGGGACGTCGAGCAAGGCAAATCAGGATCTCAACGCCCCTGCCTCAGCACCACTTGCTGGAGGGCCAGCAGCCGCTTGACCCCGTTGGTCACGTTGCTGCAGGAGAGCGTTGCTCCCGCGATGTTGGGGACATCCTGGTCGAGCTTGAACGGATCGGCCAGGGTTTTGCCCTCGAATACGTGCCTCCATTCAGGGTTGCGAATCTGGTAGCCGTACGTCTCTCGGTACATCAGGATCTCCACCCCGCGCACCTTGCCCTCTGGAGTCAGCCCGGCCGCATAAGTGATGAATTCGTGCTTACCCACCACCTCGTCCACGATGAACCAGCCGATCAATTCTCCGGCCTTCTCGGCGCGCCAGACAGCTTGCCTCTTCCAGCGCTGACGCACTCCGCTCTTTGCCTCGATCGCTTTGCTCTGCTCCTCGCTGAGATCTACCGCAGCGTCCACGAACCGATCACCTTCCGGAAACAGCGATTGTTGCGCCTGGGGTACCGAGAGGTAGTCGACAGCGAAGGCGGGGGCCGAGACTATCAGCGCCGCAGGCAGTACTACGAGCCCAGGGATTGGTCGCATGAGCTGCCTCAGAAATTTAAGCCGATCTTGAGACGGATCTCCTGCTGCGTCTTCTCGATCAGCTGCAAGTTGTAGGTCTGACCGGGGTAGGTCACCCCGCCGCCAGCCAGCTGCGGCAGCCATGTAAGGGTCACCCAAAACTTCTCACCCCCGTAGTGAAGCGTAGGTCCCGCCTGTAGAGACCAACGCTCCTGCCCAACTTCGGTCTCGTGCTCGGCCTGATAGAAGACCTCCGCGCCGATGAACCAGTTCGGAGCGAACCGGTAGGTGATACCTGCGCTAGCGGTGATTTCAATCTCCATCTCCGGCGTAAGCGGCCATTCGAAGTCAGCAGGCAGGCCTTCGATGGGCTGGCGCGTAGCGCTAGTTGCCTCGATCCCCAAATTGGCTGCAGCGACCAGCTGCCCGTCCAACAAGTACTTTTGTGCGATCAGGAACGTCTCGAAGCTGTAGACGTTTTTGCGAAATCCAGAGTTGACATCCAGCCAGAAATAGTTAAGAGAGGTGTACTGGGATAGCCCGATAGGATCCAAAGCCGGGGTTAGGTAGGTGTACTTCACTGAGGCTTCCACACCCGCGGGTCGAAACGGGTAGTGCTTGTCCCCCGGCTGATACGCGTCGATGAGCAGCCCGCTGGTGTTGATCCCCAGCCCGTAGAAGGCGACTCCTCCTTGAAACCGGTCGGTGAACCCATACTCGATTTCGGTTTTTGTATCGAGGGCATTGTATGATCCCTGCCCCTTCCCACCCCGCCAGGTGAACCATTGCTCGGCGTCCCACGCGCCTTTCGGTAATGGCTCCGCACCCTTGACATAGCCGAACAGCCCTTCGTCGGCGAGCACACGCGTTGACAACATAGACGCGCCGAGCAGCAGCGCAGCACAAACTCGTCTTCTCTTGTTCATGGCACGGACTCCCCTTAGTGGACAGATTGATCCAGGCCCGGGCAGCCTCTGCTGCCTCGTTATTACAAGAAGGCACCCCCCTGGTGCGTCCCCCGGTGAGGATCCGCTCTGCGAACGCCGCTGCAGACATTGCCCACTCGCCACCCAAAATAGCGCGCTCGACGTAACGCATCGGGGGTCGTTGACTTGCGACTTCATCGACCCGCTTTAATCGCAGTCGGGACCTCCCCCCAAGCAATAGTAACGCAAATGATACCGATTCGTATTATCTATTGCAACGGTGGAATGGCGACGAGTACTTACAGGGTGACCTGCGTCAGAACCTTACGGCGTCCGACCCGCCGAGAATCGTCGCGGGACAACCGTTCGGGCGGCTCGCTTTCGGATGCTAGGCAGTCGCCGGCGCGCTTCGCGGCCCTCGCAGGAGCCAGACCACGATCCCGACGTTCAGGAGGTTCCACGCGATGCCGTTGATGAACGCCGCGTGGTATGAACCCGTCCAGTCGAAGATAGCGCCGGACATCCATCCCCCCAGCGCCATGCCGAAAAGGGAGGCGGTCAGTACTGCGGCGACGCGTACGCCGGCCTCTTTGGGTGGGAAGTACTCCCGCACGATAATGGCATATGAAGGCACGATGCCACCCTGGAATAGGCCGAAGAGCGCGGAGATGACGTAGAGGGGAACGAGCCCGTCGAATGGCAGAAAAAGAGACAGCGCTACAAATTGCAGTCCCGCGCCGAGCAGGAGGGTGCGCAGCCCCCCGATCCGATCTGAGATCAAACCAAAGCCGAGCCGGCTCACTATGCCGAAGGCCAGCATCAGCGACAGCATCTGAGCACCGCGTGCGGGGCCGTAACCCAGGTCGCTGCAGTACGCGACGATGTGGACTTGCGGCATCGACATCGCGACACAGCAGCCGACTGCCGCCAGGGCAAGAAGCGCTTGCAACGCCGCGGGTGACACCACAAGGCGGTTGCGATTACGCAATCCAGCGTGCTCGCCGTCCGTTGACAGGCCAGCGACAACAGGGGACGGCTTCCTCAGCACCAGAGCAAGCGGAAGCATGCTCACCAAACAGAATACGCCGATGCCAAAGTACGTGTGACGCCAGCCCGCGGTCGCGATGAAGTGCTGGACGACCGGAGGCCAGACCGCACCTGCAAGATAGTTTCCGCTGGCGATGATGCCGACGGCCGCCCCGCGCCGGCGTGTGAACCACATCGAAGTGTCGGCGATCAACGGTCCGAAGGTCGCCGAGCTGCCAACGCCGATCAGCAAGCCCTGAGCGACGCAGAGCTGCCAGAGGCTGTCAGAAAAGCCAGCAATGAGATACCCCAGCGTAAGGGCGACGGCTCCTGCGGTGATCGAAACGACGATACCGAAGCGATCGGATAGGCTGCCCATCAGAATGCCACTCAGCCCGAACCCGATCATCGTCATCGTGTACGGGAGCGATGCATCGCCGCGCGCTACTCCGAACTCCGCCTGCACGGCAGGCACTGCGACGATGATCGACCACATGCCCACGCCGCCGAGCGTGGACAAACAAAGCGCCGCGGCCAGGCGAGCCCATGCGTACGCAGTCTCCGCTTCGCCGTCGGCGTCGGCACGAAAGTTCGTTATTCTTCTACTCCTCTACCATATTGCAGTGCGCTCGATTGAGCACCATTGTTGGAAAGCAGCTACCACGGATCGTGAAACTGAGGCGTTGGGGCCGCCGCCGACGGCGAATGCTTGCGGTGGGGTATTCATAGGCGCGTCTACTTGATACAACACGGCAGCGCTGGGCGAACCCCTTGTGGCTGCCGCCGGTTTCCCTTCTACTTTCCCTTGAAGCGCGGCGGGCGTTTTTCCAGGAACGCGCGCCGGCCCTCCCGATAGTCCTCACTCTGCATGCAGCGAGCGGTCAGCTCGTTTTCCCGGCTAAAATCGCCTCGAGCTTCGATCACCCTGTTGATGATGCGCTTCGACGCCGCGATCGATAGCGGCGCGTTTGCGGCCAGCTCCAGAGCCAGCCTGCCCACATAGTCGTCGAGCTCAGCGGCAGGCAGCACGCGGTTGACGAGACCCATGTTCAGCGCCTCCTGCGCGCTATAGCGCCGCCCGCTGAACATGATCTCGCGCGCACACGCGTGCCCGACGGTGGCGACCAGTCGATTGGTGCCATGGACACCGTAGCCAACACCCAAACGGGCGGCGGGAATGGCGAACTGGCTGGAGTCCGCGGCATAGCGCAGGTCGCAGGCGAGCGCCATCTCCACTCCACCGCCGATGCAAAAGCCGTGGATCAGTGCGATGACGGGTTTCGCCGAGTCTTCGATCGCGTGCTGCGCGGCGTCGACCATGCCGTCGTACTCCTTGACGCTGCCCTCGCTCGAGCGTCGCGTCTCGAACTCGGAGATGTCCGCGCCGGCAGCGAAGGCGACAGTCCCTTTGCCGCGCAGTACGATGCAACGGACCTCAGCGTCCGCATCGAAATCGGCCATGGCGCTCGGGATTGCGCGCCACATGTCCCCGTTGATCGCATTCCGCCGCGCGGGGCTGTCGAACACCATGCGGCCGATTGGCCCGTCGCGCTCTACGCGCAGTCTTCCACTCATCGGTGATCCTTAAATCACATGTTCCGAACGCAGCGTCGCAATTTCACCCTCCGCGTAGCCGAGGTCGCGCAGGATTTCATCGTTGTGTTCGCCCGGCGCTCCGATCACACGCTTCATGCGCGCCGGCGTCCGCGAGAGCCGGATCGCGGGCCCAACCAGATGCAGCTCGCCGCCTTCGGGTTTAGGCACCGCGACCGCCATACCGAGGTGACGCACTTGAGGATCGGCGAACACGTCGTCCATCTTGTATATGGGTCCGCAAGGCACACCCGCCTCGTTGAGCAACGCGATCAGGGCCTGCGAGGTTTGCAGTCGCGTGCGTTCGGCAATCGCCTCGTTGAGCGCAATGCGGTTCTTCGAGCGCAGCGTCTCACTCGAGAACCTGGAGTCCGTCGCCAGCTCTGGCGCTCCGAGCGCCTCGCAAAGACGCGCGTAGATCACCTTCCCGGCAGCCGCGATGTTGACGAAGCCGTCAGCAGACGGATACACGCTGGTAGGCATTGAAGTCGGGTGATCGTTGCCGGCCTGACCCGGCACCTCGCCTTCCACCAGCCAACGCCCGGCTTGGAAATCCATCATCGTCACCATCGCGGAAAGCAGCGAACTCTGAACCCATTGTCCGCTTCCGGAGCGTATGCGCTCCTGCAGAGCGATGAGAATACCGAGCGCCGCAAATAAGCCGGCACTCAAGTCGGCCACCGGAATACCTGCCCGCACCGGGCCGTGACCGGGCAGGCCCGTGACCCACATGAGCCCGCCCATGCCTTGCGCGACCTGGTCGAAACCGGCGCGGTCGCGATACGGGCCATCCTGCCCGAAACCGCTGATGCTGGCGTAAATCAGCCGGGGGTTCTCCCGGGCCAGCGTCTCGTAGTCGACGCCGAGCTTGTGCTTGACGTCGGGCCGGTAGTTCTCGACCAGTACGTCGGCGGTGCGCACCAGCCGCTTGAGCACCTCGACACCGCGCGGGTCCTTCAGGTTGAGCGTGATCGAGCGCTTGTTTCGATGCAGGTTCTGGAAGTCCGAGCCGTGGCGCGGACCGAAGCCATCGTCGCCCCCGCCCGAGGGCATTTCCACCTTGATGACATCGGCACCCCAGTCGGCGAACTGCCTGACACAGGTGGGCCCTGCGCGCACGCGCGTGAGGTCGATCACGCGCAGATGGGCAAGCGCTTCTGGAGCGGCCACGTTATCGACCCCGCGCCGTCCAGCGTCCCGCTTCCACTTGGTGGAAGAAATCCTCGAGCAGCCCGTTGAACAACGCTGGCTCCTCAAGGTTGTGCATGTGTCCGGTCCTGGGCAGCACCGCGAGCGCGGCCGTGGAGATCGTGCGCTTCATGAGGAGCGACGGCTCGAGCGTCGGCTCGTCCTCATCTCCGGCAACGATGAGGACCGGGGCTTCGATGCGCGACATTTCTGCAGTCAAATCGTAAAGCGAGGGCCGCCGCGCCTGGCAACCGAGCTGGGTGTTGGCGGAGCCTTGCGCCGAGTGCTCCGAGAAGTTACGGATGAACTCGGCGAACCCACGCGGATCCTTGTCCCTGAGCTGGGTCCGGGCCGGGCCGTGGCCGTAACCGGCTGCCAAGTTGGCCATACCTTCTTCCGGCATTGACTTGGCGAGAGCGTGCGCCTGCTCCTGAAACTGCCGGTATTGCGACGGATGGGCGCCGTAGCCGCAGCCGGCTACAACCAAGGACAGTGCGCGCGCGGAATACGCCATACCGAAATGCAGCGTGGCGAAGCCTCCCATGGAATTGCCCACCACGTGCGCCCGCTGTATGCCGAGCGCGTCGAGCACGCTCCGGATATCGTCTCGCGCACGGTTCTGAGAGTAACTTTCTACATTCCCTGGCACCTCGGACGGAGGATAGCCGCGCGCGTTGAATGCGATACAGCGGTAGCGGCGGGAGAAGTGACGCACTTGCGGCTCCCAACTTCGGTAGTCGCCGGCGAACTCGTGCGCGAACACGATCGGCGTGCCCGCGCCGGTCTCTTCATAGTAGAGTTCCACGCCATCGTCCGTATTCAGGCTCGGCATACCGGCCTCTCCTGGCAGCCTTGGTTTGCGTTGTATGGGAAGACGCTAGGGTAACTAAAAACCCGCCTGCACGGGAGTGGATCGGTAGCCGTGGACGGTGGAACCCCGATATGCTATCCACGATAGCGTAAGATGAACGCCGCTCAACCGAACAGCGATTCCCGACGATGTTGTGCCTTTTTTCTCATGCCCGAATCGAGTGACTGGGCCTTTCCGGTAGAGCTTCAACCCACACCGGAGCAGCTGCGATTCGACCTGGAGGCCGTACTCAACGCGGTCGTGATGCTGCGTGCGGAGATCCCCCAGGACGCATTCACCGCGTCGATACTGGGCACGGAGCGGGTCGGCAACGGCGTAGTCATCCGCACCGACGGGCTGGTGCTCACGATCGGCTATCTGATCACCGAGGCGCAGACTATCTGGCTGACAACCAACGGCGGCAACGCCGTGGCGGGCCACTCGCTGGCCTACGATCAGGCAACGGGCTTCGGGCTGGTCCAACCTCTGGGCCGCCTGGGCATTCCTGCGCTTGAGCGCGGCTCCGCCAAGTCCTGCGCAGTCGGAGACGAGGTGACCGTTATCGGCTACGGCGGGCGCAGCCATGCCCTGCGAGCGAAGATCATCGCCAGACGCGAGTTCGCAGGCTACTGGGAGTACGTGCTCGACGAGGCTCTCTTCACGGCGCCGGCGCACCCGCAGTGGGGCGGCGCTGCGCTCGTCGGTGCGGACGGCCGTCTTCTCGGCATCGGGTCTTTGCTGGTCCAAGAGGCCCTTGGCAGCGAGACGGTACAGGGCAACATGATCGTCCCTATCGACCCGCTGGCGCCCATTCTGGCTGACATGCTCACGATGGGTCGAGCTAATCGCCCGCCGCGCCCCTGGCTCGGGATGTACACGACGGACGCAAGCGGGCAGCTGGTCGTCGGCGGGTTGGCCGATGGCGGTCCAGCGGATCGCGCCGGAGTGCGGCCCGGTGACCTCGTACTCGAGGTTGCGGGAGAGGGCGCGTCTACACTGGCCGACTTGTTTCGTAAGCTGTGGCGCCTGGGTTCCGCAGGCGTCGAGGTTCCCCTCACTCTCGGGCGCGAAGGCGCGCTCGTGCGCGTGCGCGTCCGCTCGGCAGACCGCAACGATTTTCTGAAGAAGCCGCCGCTGCACTGAGGCGGAACCAGCTCAAGCGGTGATCGACTAAACCGTTTTGCGATCCCAACTGCGCTTGCAACCGCGAGGGACGCTGCGGCGCAGCATCCGAGCCGAGCTGCAACTTACGGCGAAAGGCGTATACCATTTAACCGCGCTCGGGATCGCGCCAGGTGCGCCGCTGGCTGGCGACCCCACCGACACAACAACAGGACACCTGCGCACGCCGTCATGAACACTGCCTCGCCACCAAGAGCGAGCCCCGCCGAGACCTTCCCCAAGCTGCTGCTCGAGCACGCACGGGCCCGCTCGACCGACATCTGCGTGCGCGAAAAAGACCTCGGCATATGGCAGTCCTGGACTTGGAGCGCGTCCGCGGCGAACGTTCGCGCACTTGCCTGCGGCCTGGCCTGTCTCGGCTTCAAACGCGGCGAGAACCTGGCCATCATCGGCGACAACCGTCCGCAGCTGTACTGGGCGATGACTGCCGTGCAAGCGCTTGGCGGCGTCCCGGTGCCGCTATACCAGGACGCCGTGGCACAGGAGATGGCTTATGTCCTGGATGACGCAGAGGTGCGCTTCGCGGTCGTCGAGGATCAAGAGCAGGTGGACAAGCTGCTCGAGATCAAGGACCGACTGCCCAAGCTCCACACCATCGTCTTCAAAGACCCGCGCGGCATGCGCCATTACGGCCAGCCGTTCCTGCATGCGTACGCGGACGTTCAGCGGGCAGGAAAAGAGTTCGACGCCGCACACCCAAATTTTTTCCAGCAGGAAGTGAACAAGGGCCAAGCATCGGATGTCGCGGTCATGCTCTACACCTCGGGCACCACAGGAAAGCCCAAGGGCGTGTGCCAAACCCATGCGTCGCTGATCACAGCGGCGCGGGGAGGGTGTGAGTTCGACAGGCTAGGCCCTGGCGACGAGATTCTGTCCTATCTGCCGATGGCCTGGGTCGGCGACAACCTTTTTTCCTACGCCCAAGCGCTGGTGGGGGGCCTGACGATCAACTGTCCCGAATCCGGCGACACGGTGATGACGGACATGCGCGACATCGGCCCGACCTACTATTTCGCGCCGCCACGCGTGTTCGAGAACCTGTTGACGCAGGTCATGATCCGCATGGAGGATGCAGCGCTACCCAAGCGCGCTCTGTTCCACTACTTCCTCGGGGTTGCGCGGCGCTGTGGAGCCGAAATCCTCGACCGCAAGCCGGGCGTGTCCATGCTCGACCGAATGCTGTATGGCGTGGGAAATATCCTCGTATACGGCCCGCTGCGCAACGTGCTCGGCATGAGTCGCATCCGCATCGCCTATACCGCCGGAGCCGCGATCGGACCCGATCTGTTCCGCTTCTACCGCTCCATCGGCGTGAACCTCAAGCAGCTCTATGGCTCCACCGAGACCTGCGCCTACGTCTGCCTACAGCCCGACGGGCATATCAAGCTCGACACGGTCGGGCCACCGGCGCCGGGTGTCGAGGTCCGGATCGCGGACAGCGGCGAGGTTCTGGTCCGGAGCAACGCCATGCTGAAAGAGTACTTCCGGCGCCCCGATGCAACAGCGGAGGTATTCGATGAGAGAGGTTATTTCCGCACCGGCGACGCCGGTTTCTTCGATACGGATGGGCATCTCAAGATCATCGACCGCGCCAAAGACGTGGGCAAGCTCGCCAGCGGCGCCGTTTTTGCCCCCAACTACATCGAGAACAAGCTCAAGTTCTTCCCCTATATCAAGGAAGCGGTCGCTTTCGGGGACCGACGCGACGCTGTCTGCGCCTTCATCAACATCGATCTGAGCGCTGTAGGCAACTGGGCTGAGCGCCGTAACCTCCCCTACGCCGGCTACGCCGATCTCGCCGGCAAGCCGCAGGTCTACGATCTGATCCAGGGTTGCGTGGAGCAAGTCAACGCCGAACTGGCCGCCGACCCTATGGTGGCCCACTCGCAGATCCGGCGATTTCTGCTCTTGCACAAGGAACTCGACGCGGACGACGATGAGCTCACGCGCACGCGCAAAGTCCGGCGCGGTTTCATCGGAGAGAAGTACGCCGCGCTCATCGACGCGCTGTACTCGGGCCAGAGCGCGCACCACATCGAAACGGCCGTGAAATTCGAAGACGGCCGCACCGGGACGATCGCGGCGGACGTTCAGATCAAGGATGCAAAGCTGTTTGCTGTCCGAGCGCGGCAGGAAGCCGGACTGGGCTGACGAGGCGAAATGACGAGCGAGCGACGAGTAGGCGACGTAGTCCTGAAGCTCGACGGCATCTCATTGTCCTTCGGCGGCGTCAAGGCGCTGGACGACGTCAGCCTCGATGTGCGCAGCCACGAGATCCGCGCCATCATCGGACCGAACGGCGCCGGCAAGAGCTCGCTGCTCAACGTCATCAACGGGGTGTATCAGCCGAGCCGGGGCGCGGTAACTTACAAAGGCACGACCCGCCCCCAGATGCGCCCGCATGAGGCGGCGCGCCAGGGAATCGCGCGGACGTTTCAGAACATCGCGCTGTTCAAGGGCATGACGGTACTCGACAACATCATGACCGGGCGCACCCTCAAGATGCAGGCCGGATTTGTGTTCCAGTGTCTGTACTTCGGCAAAGCGCGCGCAGAGGAGCTGCAGCATCGCGAGAAGGTGGAGCAGATCATCGATTTCCTCCAGATCGAGCACATCCGCAAGACCCCGGTGGGGCGGCTGGCCTATGGTCTGCAAAAGCGCGTCGAGCTGGCGCGTGCGTTGGCCGCCGAGCCGGACCTGCTGCTGCTCGATGAGCCCATGGCCGGCATGAACGTGGAGGAAAAGGAAGATATGTGCCGCTTCATCCTCGACGTCAACGATGAGTATGGCACCACGATCGTGCTGATCGAGCACGACATGGGGGTGGTCATGGACCTGTCCGACCGAGTGGTCGTGCTCGATTACGGGCGCAAGATCGGCGACGGGAGCCCGGACGAGGTGCGCGGCAACCAGGCCGTCATCGACGCCTATCTGGGCGTGCGGCACTGAAATCGGAGCGTCATGGGCTTCTTCCTCGAAGTGGTGCTGGGCGGGCTCATGGCCGGCGTGCTGTACTCGCTGGTGGCACTCGGCTTCGTCCTGATCTTCAAGGCTTCCGGCGTGTTCAACTTCGCACAAGGCGCAATGGTCCTGTTTGCCGCGCTCACGCTGGTACGCCTCATGGAATTGCTCAAACACACATTCAGCCCGTTCCTGATCGCGCTGGTGCTCACCATCGCGGTGATGATCGCGCTCGCCTGGGTGATCGAGCGCCTCGTGCTCCGACCTCTCGTCAATCAGCCCGGCATCAGCCTGTTCATGGCGACTCTGGGAATTTCCTATGTGCTGGACGGTTTCGGTCAGGCGGTGTGGGGCAGCGACGTCTACATGCTCGATGTCGGCATCCCCAAGCGACCCATTATGCTGTTCGAGTCGGCGGTGCCGGGCGGCGTGCTGGTGCCCAGCGAGGACTTGGTCGCAGCGGTGATCGCGGGGGTGCTGGTGGCGGGTCTGGGGCTGTTCTTCCAGAAGACGCGCATCGGCCGCGCGCTGCGCGCAGTGGCGGACGATCATCAGGCGGCGCAGTCGGTCGGCATTCCGCTGAATTACATCTGGGTCATCGTATGGACAGTCGCCGGGCTGGTCGCTCTGGTGGCCGGCATCGTGTGGGGCTCCAAGCTCGGGGTGCAGTTCTCGCTCAGCTTGGTGGCCCTGAAGGCGCTGCCGGTGCTGATTCTGGGCGGCTTCGAATCGATCCTCGGCGCCGTGGTGGGTGGACTGATCATCGGCGTGGGGGAGAAGCTGTCCGAGGTGTATTTGGGCCCCCTGGTAGGTGGGGGCATCGAGAACTGGTTCGCCTACGTGCTGGCGCTGGTGTTCCTGTTGATCAGACCCGAGGGGTTGTTCGGGGAGCGGCATATCGATCGCGTATGAGCGCGTAACGCACCAATCACGAGTCGCGAATCACGGATGTTTTACCGAGAAGCCGGACAATTCAAGACCAGCTACGGCGCCGACCAGGCGGTGTTCCCGATCCGTCAGGATCAGGTCTTCGTTGCGGTCTGGCTCGCTGTTGGCTTCCTGTTGGTGCCGCTGGTCTCCAGCGAGTACTTGCTGCGCGCGATCTTCATCCCTTTCCTCATCTTGGCGCTGGCAGCGCTTGGCTTGAATCTCCTGGTGGGATACTGCGGCCAGCTGTCGCTGGGCACCGGCGGGTTCATGGCAGTGGGCGCCTATGCCGCCTACAATCTGTGCGTGCGCATTCCGGCGCTGACCCCCCTGGCGGCGTTTCTGCTGGCAGGCGGCGTGGCTACGCTGGTCGGGATCGCGTTCGGCATCCCCAGCTTGCGCATCAAAGGTTATTACCTGGCGGTCGCCACGCTCGCAGCGCAGTTTTTCCTGGATTGGGTGTTCAGCAGAGTAGCGTGGCTCACCAACAACACGCCATCGGGCTCCATCACTGCACCCCCCGTCACGCTGTTCCAGCTCACCTTCGACACGCCGGTGAAGAAATATCTGCTGTGCCTTGCGAGCCTGGTGTTGTTCGCGGTG
>JACXTT010011034.1_pt1 | contig 12121 bp, 10 predicted proteins | sample 9270951 | NCBI WGS metagenome assembly JACXTT01 (sample SAMN15532306, study PRJNA645909) | rock metagenome | isolation source: weathered quartz diorite | place: Puerto Rico | collected 2017-06-21 | reverse complement strand
TGCTGGCCGTCGATCGCGACGCCGAGGCCATCGCCGGCCTGCCGGCCGGCGTGAGCGGCCGGGTGGCCGACCTGGAGCAGGGCGCCTGGCCGCTGGCCGGCGAGGCGCCGTTCGACGCCATCGTCGTCACCAATTACCTGCACCGGCCGCTGTGGCAGCACCTGGCGGCGGCGCTGGCTCCCGGCGGCGTGTGGATCCATGAAACCTTTGCTGCAGGCAATGAAACCGTCGGCAAGCCGTCGCGGCCGGATTTCCTGCTGCGGCCGGGCGAATTGCTCGAAGTGGCGCGCCAGTATGGCCTGCGCGTGGTCGCCTATGAGGATGGCCTGGTCGAAGTGCCGAAAACAGCCTTCGTGCAGCGGATATGTGCGGTGCGCGAGGCGGCTGCAGGCGCCGATGCGCCCGCGCCGGCACGCTACCGGCTCGACGCCTGAGCCAAGCATGGCGCTGTCGGCGAGAATGCTGCTGCACACGTTGAAACAGTTGGTATCAACCCCTGTCCGGGCGGCGGTCGAAGCGGCCAGCGGTTCCGGTACAATCCCGTTATTCGCATCCCGAATTCCTTAACGTTATGACACAGATTACCGGCAGCATCGTCGCCATCGTTACCCCGATGCATGAAGACGGCAGCCTGGACTTCCCGGCCCTGCGCGCATTGGTCGACTGGCACGTGGCCGAAGGCACCGATGGCATCGTGATCGTGGGCACCACCGGCGAGTCCCCGACAGTTTCCGTCGAGGAGCACTGCGAACTGATCCGCGTTGCCGTGGAACAGGCCGGCAAGCGCATCCCGATCATCGCGGGCACCGGCGGCAACTCCACCAAGGAGGCCATCGAGCTGACCGCCTTCGCCAAGAAGGTGGGCGCCGATGCGTCGCTGCAGGTCGTGCCGTACTACAACAAGCCGACCCAGGAAGGCATGTACCGCCATTTCCGCACCATCGCCGAAGCGGTGGAGCTGCCGGTGCTGCTGTACAACGTGCCGGGCCGTACGGTCGCGGACATGAACAACGAGACCATCCTGCGCCTGGCGCAGGTGCCGGGCATTGTCGGCGTCAAGGAAGCGACGGGCAATATCGACCGCGCCGCGCAGCTGATCAAGGACGCGCCGGAAGGCTTTGCCATCTACAGCGGCGACGACCCCACCGCGGTTGCGCTGATCCTGCTGGGCGGCCACGGTAATATCTCGGTCACCGCCAACGTGGCACCGCGCAAGATGCACGAGATGTGCGTCGCGGCGCTCAAGGGCGACGTCGTCACCGCGCGCCGCCTGCACATGGAGCTGATCGGGCTGAACAAGGCCATGTTCATCGAGGCCAACCCGATCCCGGTCAAGTGGGCGCTCCAGCAGATGGGCAGGATGGAAGGCGGTATCCGCCTGCCGCTGACCCCTCTGTCCGAGGCCAACCACGACTATGTACGCAAGGCACTGGCCGCCGCCGGCCTGCTGGCCTGATCTTTCGCGGCGTCCTGCTGTCGCCTCACCTACTAGGATTGCGTGTCAATGAAACTGAAGCTTAACCGCCGCGGCGCGACGCAAGTCCGCCGCGCCGCCCTGGTCGTGCCCGTGCTCGCCGCTGGCGTGATCACCGGCTGCAGCAGCATCAACGAAGCGATGCAGCCGGACAAGATCGACTACAAGTCGTCGGCCTCGAAGCGCACGCCTACGCTGGATATCCCGCCCGACCTGACCAAGCTGGAGGGCGATCGCCGCTATTCGGTGCCCGATGCGAACGGTACCTCGACGCTGTCGACGTACAGCCAGGCCACCAAGGTGCGCGAGCAGTCCCCGAGCGAGAACGTGCTGCCCTCCGCCCAGGGCATCCGCATGGAGCGCGACGGCAACCAGCGCTGGCTGGTGATCAGCAACGGCATGCGCGGCGACCAGCTGTGGCAGCAACTGCGCGGCTTCTGGCAGGAAAGCGGTTTCCTGCTGGTGCAGGACTCGCCCGAGACCGGCATCATGGAAACGGACTGGGCCGAGAACCGCGCGAAGATCCCGCAGGACATCATCCGCAATACCATCGGCAAGGTCTTCGACGGCTTGTACTCGACCTCGGAGCGCGACAAGTTCCGCACCCGCGTCGAGCGTTCGCAGAACGGCACGCTGGAGGTCTTCATCAGCCACCGCGGCGCGCAGGAGCAGCTGACCGGCATCGACAAGTCGAGCACGGTCTGGACCCCGCGTCCGGCCGATCCTGAGCTGGAAGCCGAATTCCTGTCGCGTCTGGCCCAGCGCCTGGGCGTGCAGAAGGAACAGGCCGACCGCATGGCCAAGAACCCGGCGGCGGCGGGCAATACCGCAGCCGCCGCCGCTGCCGGCACCGCAGCCGCCGCTGGTGCCGATGGCGCCGCGCCGGGCAAGTCGTACCTGTCCCAGGTCAACGGCGCCCCGGCGCTGCAGCTGCCCGAGCCGTTCGACCGCGCCTGGCGCTCGGTCGGCCTGTCGCTGGACCGCGTGAACTTCACCGTTGAAGACCGCGACCGCGGCCAGGGCCTGTACTACGTGCGCTATGTCGACCCGCGCACCGTTGCCGACAGCCGTGGCTTCTTCTCCAAGCTGTTCACCAAGCCGGACGATGCCAAGACCGCCAAGAAGTATCGCGTGGCGCTCAAGGGCACGGGCAGCGGGACGCTGGTGACGGTGCTCAACGATGCCGGCCAGCCTGAGAACGGCGAAATCGGCAAGCGCATCCTGTCGCTGATCGACGAGCAACTGCACTGAGCCGGCGCATGACTGCTGGCTTGCCGGCTGGCCTTCCTGGCCGGTGCCTGGCGGGGAGGGCGCAGCCATGATGCGCTTCGCCTTCCTCGGCAGCGGCAGCGAGGGCAACTCGCTGCTGATCGAATCCCGCGAAGACACCACCACCACGCGCGTGCTGCTGGACTGCGGCTTCGGCATCCGCGAGACCGCCCGGCGCCTGGAGCGCCTGGGCGTCGCGCCGGACCAGCTCGACGCCGTGCTGGTCACGCACGAGCATGGCGACCACGTCGGCTCGGCTTATGCCTTTGCCGCCCGCCATCGCCTGGCGGTCTACACCAGCCACGGTACCTGGCTGGCGACCTCGCACCTGCGCGGCGCCGATGCGGCCGACGTGCGCGTCCGCTGCGCCGACCATGCCTTTGCGATCGGCGGACTGCAGGTGCTGCCGTACACCGTGCCGCACGATGCGCGCGAGCCGCTGCAGTTTGTCTTGTCGGACGGGCAGGCGAGGCTGGGCGTGCTGACCGATGCGGGCATGGAGACGCCCTACGTGACGGCGCGCCTGGCAGGCGTGGATGCGCTGGTGCTGGAATGCAACCATGACCGCGAGATGCTGCGCAATTCGGTCTATCCGGCTTCGCTGAAGCGGCGCATCGGCGGGGACTTCGGCCACCTGGCCAATGAAGTGGCGGCCAGTATCCTGGCGCAAGTTGCCCATGCCGGCCTGAACCGCGTGGTCGCGGCCCACCTCAGCAAGCAGAACAATACGCGTGAGCTGGCGACCGGGGCGCTGGCGGTGGCATTGGGGGCGCTGCCGTCCGAGGTGCTGGTGGCAGACCAGGACGAGGGCCTGGACTGGCAGGCGGTGCGCGCCTGAGGGATACCTGGATGCGGCAGCGCAGTGCGGTAGCGGCGCCCAGATAAAAAAACCGGCCCGAAGGCCGGTTTTTTTATCGGTCAGGAACCGATTACTGCTTGGCAGCCGGAGCCGAAGCGTCAGCAGCGGCAGCAGCCGGGGCTTCAGCAGCCGGAGCCGAAGCGTCAGCAGCGGCAGCAGCCGGGGCTGCAGCAGCGGGAGCCGAAGCTTCAGCAGCCGGAGCGGCAGCAGCCGGAGCAGCCGTTTCAGCGGCCGGAGCGGCAGCTTCTTCCTTCTTGCCGCAAGCGGCGAGAGCAACAGCGGCCAGCAGCGATGCGATCAGGAGAGACTTCTTCATTGTTCGTCCTTTAACTTGTAATAACGGAAAACAGGCGATGAATAATTACCGGTAATTATCGCTCTTGAACTGCAAATAGAGGCCCTCCCGGGTCCCGATAAATGCAATGGTCCACAGTACTAGCCAGCCGACGATTATATCCGCGTTTTCCCGGCTTGTGTAGCGCCGAAATTTACTGATTCGCAATGTTACGCATTATTACAGCCGCGGACCCAATTGCAGCCATCCTTCCAGCGTCCAGTGGTGGAAAGTTTCCATCAGATCGGGAAGATCCGCGCAAGTCGCAACATCTTCGCCACTAAGTTGCCGATAATCGGCCAACTTTTTCAGCCACTGCATCAGTTCGGCCGGCGGCTCGTAGGCTTCTCCATTGAGGAAGAAATTCGCGCGGTCGTAAAGCGCAATCGATGCCGATGGCAGGACGACACCATGGCGGGCCGCCAGTGTCGCATAACGACGCAACGGCATGTCGGGTATCTCTGCGAATTCAACGCCAGGCTTGGGTTCTGACAGATGGCTGCCGAGGAATTCAGACACCATCTGGCTATTCCATTGCAGCGCCTTGAGCCGCTCGGCGACTGCCTTGGCCATGCCGGCGGGCAACTGCGCGGGCCGCGTGGCGGCGCGCTCGCCGGCATCGGCATAGCGGCCGCCGAGGTCTTCGTTGTCTTCCACCGTTTCAGACAGCCAGGCCAGGAAATGCCCGGCCAGTTCGCGGTAGGCCGGCGCGCGGAAGCCGATCGAGCAGGTCATGCATTCGCCCTCGGCAATGCCATCGTGCGCATATTGCGGCGGCAGGTAGAGCATGTCGCCGGGTTCGAGCACCCATTCCTGTTCCGCGTTGAAGTCGGCGAGGATCTTCAGCGGCATGTCCGGGATCAGCTCAAGGCTGGTCTGCGACGAAATGCGCCAGCGGCGCCGGCCCGAGACTTGCAGCAGGAACACGTCGTAGGAGTCGAAGTGCGGGCCCACGCCGCCGCCGTCGGTGGCGTAGCTGATCATCAGGTCGTCAAGGCGCGCATCGGGCACGAAACGGAAGCGGCCCATCAGCTCCGCCGCCGCGGCGTCGTGCAGATTTACCCCTTGCACCAGCAGGGTCCACTGGCGGGTCTTGACGCCGGGCAGGTTTTCGCGCGCAAATGGGCCATGCGCGAGTTTCCAGCGGTTGCGGAAGTGCGTCACCAGGCGCGATTCGACGTCGTCGCTGTCGGCCAGGTCGAAAAGCGCTTCGCGCGACACAGGCGGCACGATTCCGGGTACTGCCTGTCGAATCAGCAGGGGCTTGCGATGCCAGACATCCCGCATGAATGCAGCAGGCGTCATGCCACCAAGCAGGTCGAGCGGAGTGTCTGGATCGACGGGGCCAGGGGGCAGGGCCTGCGCGTATAATGCGGAATCGTTCATGGAGTCAAGAATTGAAAATCGCTAAGAATACTGTGGTGTCCGTGATGTACAAGCTATCGGACGCGCAAGGCAATCTGATCGAGGAGTCAGATGAAGCCATGGTTTATTTGCACGGCGGGTATGATGGCACGTTCCCCAAGATCGAGGAAGCGCTCGACGGTCATGACGCGGGCTTCGAGACCCAGCTGCAGCTGGAGCCGGAAGACGCGTTCGGCGACTACGACGCCGATATGGTGAAGGTCGAGCCGCGCAACCGCTTCCCCGAGCCGCTGGAAGTCGGCATGCAGTTCGAAGGCATGCCCGAAGATGGCGACGAAGAGGACTCCGTCATCTACACCGTGACCGACGTGGCCGAGGACAAGGTCGTGCTGGATGGCAACCATCCGCTGGCCGGCATGGCGCTGCGCTTCTGGCTGAAGGTCTCCGAAGTCCGCGAGGCCACTGCCGAGGAAATCGAGCACGGCCACGCCCATGGCGCCTCGGGCGTTGAAGTCGTGGATGAGGACGAGGACGACGACACGCCGCGCACGCTGCACTGATCGCGCTGCACAGATCGTATTCCGCACCCTGAGAAAAAGCCGGCCGCAGCCGGCTTTTTCGTTTTCGGCCGGACCGCAAGCCGGCTCAGTGCAACGCCGGTGCGTCCTTGAGCATGACCGCGAACGGTGACGCCGCGCCTGGCGTGATCACCAGCTCGGCCCATTGCGAGACCGTGTTGGCGGGCAGCGACACGCGCGTGAAGTTCTGCATGACCTTGCCGGCCGCGTCGCGTAGCGGCTTGTCGATGCCGAAGCCGTTTTCGGCCCCGTTGGCCCCGTTTCCGCCCGCATGCACCAGCAGCACCTGGCCGCGGAAACGACCGGCCAGATCGCGCAGCTGGCGCTTGAATTCCAGGTAGCCATCGCGGGTGCGGTGGCGCATGAAGCCGTCCAGCAGCGTCGGGCGGCCTTTCTTCTCCCAGCCGTTGGCAAAATGCGGGTCGGCGTGGACCACCACCACGATGCCGTTCATGTCGCGTTGCCGCGCCACCGAGAACGCGCGCGCCAGCCACTGGCGGTTGGCCTCGCGCCGGTCCTCGAACTCGCCGTTGCGCCCGCCTTCATCGCGGTAGTGGTTGTTGTCGCCCGGCAGGTTCATGCCGACGAGCAGGATATCGCCCACCTCCATGCGCATGTTCTCGCGGAAACTGCGGAACAGCGCCTGGTCCGATTGCCGCAACAGCGGCCGCGGATGCCGGCCGAGCGTGGCGTCCTCGGGGAAGAACAGCTCACGCAGCCGGTTCAGGCGCTCGACCGCGTCAAAGCCGCCGTTGACCGGCAGCCGGCATTCGGACCAGTCGGTCTCGCCGGGCACGTAGACCAGCGGCAGCGGCGACTGGTTCAGCAGTTGCTGGCGGTTGCCCAGCACCGCATCGCTGCACGATTCCGTATCGCCCTTGATGCCGCCGGCATGAATGACCAGGTCCAGCTTGCGCTCGCCGAAATAGTCGAGCAGTGCTGCCGCGTTGGCCTCGGCGGCCGGCCACTGGGGCAGGTCGGCGATCAGCGCGATGCGCGTCAGCTGTGGCCGGGCCGGTGCCTTGGCGCCGCGGCCGGCGGGCGCGGCCGATGCCATGCCGGCCGTGCAAAGCAGCGGCAGCAGCATGGCAAGCAGGGCACGGCGCGCACCGTTCATGCGGCGTCGAGCGCCTCGCCTGCCAGTGCCTTGAGCCGGTACAGCGCCTCCAGCGCGGCGCGCGGCGTCAGGGTGTCGGGGTCCAGGCCGGCCAGCGCATCGACCAGCGCGGCCTGTTCGGGTGCGAGCGCGGGCGCCAGCGGCGCGGACACGGTCGCCGGGGCGGCGCCGAAGTCGTCCTCGTCGTCCTCGGGCGTTGGCGGTGCCGCGAACAGGTCCAGCTGCGGCGTGGGCGTGGCGTCGGCCGATTGCTGCTCCAGCCAGGCCAGGTGCTTGCGCGCGGCGCGGATCACCGGCTGCGGCACGCCGGCCAGCTGCGCCACCTGCAGGCCATAGCTCTGGCTGGCGGGGCCGTCCTGCACCGCGTGCAGGAAGACAATGCCGTCGCCATGCTCGACCGCCGACAGGTGCACGTTGGCCGCCTGCGGGAACTCTTGCGGCAGTTGTGTCAGCTCGAAGTAATGCGTGGCGAAGAGGGTATGGCTGCGATTGTGCGACAGCAGGTGGCGCGCGATCGCCCAGGCCAGCGCCAGCCCGTCGAAGGTCGACGTGCCGCGTCCGATCTCGTCCATCAGCACCAGCGAAGCCGGGGTTGCGTGGTGCAGAATGCCGGCGGCCTCGGTCATCTCCACCATGAAGGTGGAGCGGCCGCCCGCGAGGTCATCGGCGGCGCCGATGCGGGTAAAGATGCGGTCGATCGGCCCGATCACCGCGCGCCGTGCCGGCACGTAGGCGCCGACACAGGCCAGCAGCACGATCAGTGCGGTCTGGCGCATGAAGGTCGACTTGCCGCCCATGTTCGGGCCGGTGATCAGCAAGAGCTTGCGCGCTTCGTTGAGCTGGCAGTCGTTGGCGATGAACGCCACCGACTCCGCCGCGAGCTGGCCTTCGACCACCGGATGACGCCCCTGCACGATGTCGACCACGTTCTCGGCAACGCGCTCCGGCGCGGACCAGTCCAGTGTCTGCGCGCGCTCGGCCAGTGCCGTCAGCACGTCCAGGCGCGCCAGTGCGCCCGCCACCTGCTGCAGCTCGCCGATATGCGGCAGCAGCGCCTGCAGCAGGCCGTCGTAGAGCTGCTTCTCGCGCGCGAGCGCGCGGTCCTGCGCCGACAGCGCCTTGTCTTCGAAGGCCTTCAGCTCAGGCGTGATGTAGCGCTCGGCATTCTTCAGCGTCTGGCGGCGGCGGTAGTCGTCGGGCACCTTGTCGGCCTGGCCGTTGGTGACCTCGATATAGAAGCCATGCACTCGGTTGAACTCGACGCGCAGGTTGGCAATGCCGGTGCGGGCGCGTTCGCGCGTTTCCAGGTCGATCAGGAACTGGCCGCAGTTCTCGGAGATGTCGCGCAGTTCATCCAGGCCGGCATCGTAGCCGCGCGCGATCACGCCGCCGTCGCGCACCACGGTGGCCGGCTCGTCGGCCACGGCCCGCACCAGCAGGTCCAGGCAGTCCTGCGGCACGGCCAGGTCGTGCAGGGTCTGCGCCAGCAGGGTGCTGCCCTGGTCGTCACGGATGCAGGCCTGGACGTCCGGCAGCGCGCGCAAGGTGTCGCGCAGCGAGGACAGGTCGCGCGGCCGCGCATTGAGCAGCGCCAGCCGCGAGGTGATGCGCTCGACGTCGGCCAGCCGGCGCAGCGCCGCGCGCAAGGCATCGGTGCCCTGGTCGATCAGCACGCCGATGGCCTGCTGGCGTGCCTGCGGCAGCGCCGGGTCGCGCAGCGGGTGGTGCAGCCAGTGGCGCAGCGCGCGGCTGCCCATGGCCGTGCAGCAGGTGTCCAGCAGCGAGAACAGCGTCGGCGACTCGCCGCCGCGCAGGGTCTCGGTCAGCTCCAGGTTGCGCCGCGTGGCGGAATCCAGACCGACGTACTCCGATTCGCGCTCCACCTTCACGCCCTGCACATGGCGCAGCGACTGGCCCTGCGTGGTGGCGGCGTAGTTCAGCAGCGCGCCGGCCGCGCCCAGCGCGGCACCCAGCCCGGCACAGCCGAACGGGTCCAGGCTGGCCACGCCCAGCTGCTCGCGCAGCCGGCGCGTGCCGGCGTCCTGGTCGAAGTGCCATTCGGGCAGGCGGGTACGCGCGCACGCCAGCGCGGGCAGCTCGATGCCATCGGCATACAGCAGTTCGGCCGGGCGGATGCGCTCCAGCTCGCGGCCCAGTTGCGCCGCCTCGCATTCCATCAGGCGCAGCTCGCCACTGGCCAGGTTCAGCCACGCCAGCCCGGTCTTGCTGACGCCGCGGCGCGTGGTCTGCTGGTGCACCGCCATCAGGAAGGTATCGGCCTTGTCCGGCAGCAGCGCCGCATCGGTCAGCGTGCCCGGGGTGACGATGCGCACCACCTTGCGCTCCACCGGCCCCTTGCTGGTGGCCGGGTCGCCGATCTGCTCGCAGATCGCCACGGATTCTCCCAGCTTCACCAGGCGCGCCAGGTACTGGTCCGCCGAATGGAAGGGGATGCCGGCCATGCGGATCGGCACCCCGTTGGAGGCGCCGCGCGCGGTCAGCGTGATGTCGAGCAGGCGCGCGGCCTTTTCGGCATCGTCGTGGAAGAGTTCGTAGAAGTCACCCATGCGGTAGAACAGCAGGGTGTCGGGGTGGTCTGCCTTGATGCGGAGATACTGCTGCATCATCGGCGTGTGGCGGCTCGCGGACGAATCTGCCTGCGCCTGTTCCGGGTCGGTTTTCTTCTGCAATCCCATTGCCATTTAGCCTGTCTGGCGGTGGGCCTGCCTGATGCTGCCCGCTCCGCTCGGATCGCCGCCTTGCGCAAGCCGGATGGCGGCCGCGCGGGGCGTCCGGGCGGTCATCCGGCGGCCTGGGGCCGTGGCGCGAAGGGGCGTTTTCGAATATGGGCGATATGGTACAGCACGGGGCAGCGGTTGCCGCGCCGCGTGGGCCGGATCTGGCCCGGCGGCGGGGTCAGCGGCGTGCCGTCAGCGGAACACCAGCACCGGCACGTCGCTGTGGGTCAGCACCTTCTGCGTCTCGCTGCCCAGCAGCAGCCCGCTGATGCCCTTGCGGCCGTGCGAGGCCATGAAGATGACGTCGCAACCCAGGTCCCGGGCGGCGTTGATGATGCCGTGATACGGGGCGCTGGCGGCCGAGACGTGGCCCGCGCAGGGGACGCCGGCCATTGCCGCCGCAGCCTCGATCTTGACCAGTTCCTGGCGCGCCAGTGCTTCCACGCGTTGCTGGAACACCTCGCGCCTCTCATGGGTGCTGTCGCTGCCCACCATGTAGGGGTAGGTCTCCACGCACATGTAGGGCGTCAGGCGCGCCGCGGCGGTGCGGGCAAACTGGATAGCGGCGGACACGGCCTTGTGGGACAGCTCGGAACCGTCGACAGGCAGCAGGATGTGCTTGAACATAGGGGCCTCGGTAAAGGGGAAACGGAAGTAATGCGGGAGTAGGGGGCGAGTTCAGTTGGCCAGCGCGCGTCCCACGATCAGCGGATCGGGCTGCCCGATGGCAGTGGTGTCCCGGTTGCCGTAGGGGAAGCGCGACAGGATGGAGCGCAGCGCGTTGAGCCGCGCGCGCTTCTTGCAGTTCGAGCGGATGACCGTCCACGGCGCATCGGCGGTGTCGGTGTGGGCGAACATTGCCTCCTTGGCCTCGGTGTAGTCGTCCCATTTGTCCAGCGAGGCAACGTCGACCGGGCTCAGCTTCCATTGCTTGAGCGGGTGGATCTCGCGCTCGCGGAAGCGCCGGCGCTGTTCCTTCTGGCTGACCGAGAACCAGAACTTGAACAGGTGGATGCCGCTGCGCACCAGATGCCGCTCGAAGTCCGGCGCCTGCTGCAGGAAGTCCTGGTATTCGCGCTGCGAGCAGAAGCCCATCACGTGTTCCACGCCGGCGCGGTTGTACCAGGAGCGGTCGAACAGCACGATCTCGCCGGCCGACGGCAGGTGCTGCACATAGCGCTGGAAGTACCATTGCCCGCGCTCGGCCTCGGTGGGTTTTTCCAGCGCGACCACGCGCGCGCCGCGCGGGTTCATGTGTTCCATGAAGCGTTTGATGGTGCCGCCCTTGCCGGCGGCGTCGCGGCCTTCGAACACGATCACCACGCGCTGGCCGGTCTCGCGCACCCAGGCCTGGAACTTGAGCAGCTCCACCTGCAGGCGGTACTTCTGCTTCTCGTAATTGCGCCGCGACATCAGGTTCTGGTACGGGTACGCGCCTTCGCGCCAGCCCGCGGACAGCTCGTCGTCCGGATGGCGCTTGCGGCCGGCCTGCCAGGTGGCGGGATCGCCTTCGAGGATCAAGCTGCGCAACTGCGCGGCCTCGTCGGGCGCCAGGCCGTCAAGCAGCGTGCGCATGGCGTCGAGCATGTCGGCGCCGTGGCCGGCGCGGCTGGCCAGGATGTCCTGCATGCTGCTGGCCGCCAGCTGCACCGCGGCATCGACGGCGCTGTCGACTTCATTGCGCTGGGCTGAAAGCGCCGAGTTGGTGGGCAGCACGTCGCCCCTGGCCGTGGCACGGGCGCGTGGCGGGGTGGCGGCGTGGGCGGACGGGATGGTGTCGCGATCGGTCATCTGCGGTCCTCCGTCAGGCTGCGGTCTTGCGCAGGATCTCGTAGAGCTGGTCCTTGAGCAGGAGCTTTTCTTTCTTCAGCCGCTCGATCTCGAAGGTGGAGGCCGGCACCAGCCCCGATTCCATGTTGTGGATTTCCTGGTCCAGCGCGTTGTGGCGGTGGAACAGGCGCGCGAAGCGGGCATCCTGCGTCTTCAGGGCGGTGATCTGGTCGCGGTATTCGGGAAACATGCTGGCTCTCCTGCTGGATCCGCGCGCACGGGGCGTGGCGCATGGTTTCATTTTGAGGAGGGCGGGGTGGGGCGACCTTGACGAGGATCATGGCCGTCTGGGGAATGAGAAGGATCTGCAGTGCAAGGCGCGGTGGCGGGAGGGGCGCACCATGCAAAACGCCCGCCGGGGTGCGGCGGGCGTCGGGGTATGGCTGATCTGGCGGTCAGGCCAGGTGCCGGTATCAGGCGGCGGGCTTGGCGTTGTCCAGCGAGAACGGCGACAGCAGGCGCACCATCTGGGCGAACGCCTTGGGGTTGCCGGCCAGCACTTCGCCCTGTTCCATCTGGCGCGGCTCACCGGCGTAGTTGCCGACCAGGCCGCCCGA
>JACXTT010011033.1_pt1 | contig 12122 bp, 10 predicted proteins | sample 9270951 | NCBI WGS metagenome assembly JACXTT01 (sample SAMN15532306, study PRJNA645909) | rock metagenome | isolation source: weathered quartz diorite | place: Puerto Rico | collected 2017-06-21 | reverse complement strand
GGGACGTCGCTCGCCACCAGCCCGACGCGATCCCGCATGACGCGCTCCACCACGGTGCGGCTGACACGAACCGGATGGCCAGGCCCGCGCACCCGGTCCCAGGCGGCGGTGGAAGCGAACTCGTCCGGGCGATCGCCCAGCAGAACGGCGCCGCGCTCGGCGGGCACCACATCGAAGATGAAGCCCAGAAGCTGCCACTGCAGCGAGTCCTGGTCGCGAATGCCGCCGATTCCGGTGGCGATTTTCAACAATGCGTTCAGGTCACGGGCCCAGCGTGCGGTGGGAGGCAGGCTGGCCACTATTTTTTCGGGCCGCAGATAGAGGGAATCTTCGGCGCGAAGCAGGAGCGGAGAGCCGTCGAATCCAATTGTGTCCTCGAATTCCACCGGATTTCTGTCGAAGTGGCTCCCGCCCTCCTCGATTAGGAACATGAGCACGGAATCGCCGATAAGGATCTGATCGCCGTGCCGTATCTGCTGCTGCTGCTCCACGGGCACGCCGTTGACCAGGGTGCCGTTGCGGCTGCCCAGGTCGCGGATGGAGAACTGCCCGCCAGCGTCCCGGACCAGCATGCAGTGCCGGCGCGATAAGGCAGGATCGGCCGCCCAAAGCTGGTTCGATGAATCTCGTCCAATGGATACTTCGCCTGCCGGTAAAGGGAAAGCCGCCCCTTTCAATGGTCCACTGATGCCCAGAAGCCGGGGATTGGTCTCCGTCGCCATTACTTCGCTGTTTAGCACAGATTGGGCTGCCATGTACACGTGGCTCTGGAAAATGGGCGTATGAAAGTGTGGGGCGGACACTCTTGTCCGCCGGTTTTGACTTTGAATTCAGAATTCAAACAGACTCAAGGCCTCGCAACAAACAGCAACCGGCATCCCAGGCCCAAAAACAACTTCAAAGGCGGCGGACAAGAGTGTCCGCCCCACACCTCTATCCTCTCCGCACCAGCGATCAAAATTAACCCAACGGGTTATCACCACTAACAGTTGGGCTAGAGGAGAGCGGGTTGCTGGACCAAGTCAGAATCCGATCTTTCCAGGGAGAACGCCGAACCGCCCAGGGAATCAGCAGGTTGTGACGGCACTCAACCCCTCTCGGCCAAGCCGGATAACTCTGGCACATCGTTTGCACTCAACCCATGCGGCAACGGTTTTCAAAGCCATTGCGAAGAGGTAGAGACGGCCGATAGCGAAACAAGCGGCACGGCGTGGGCACAACCGGCGGATCCTGCGTGGTTTCACCGTCTCAACACGAGGAGGTTTTATGAAAAACCAACTGTTTGCTCTTATCGGCCTAGGCCTGCTGCTGGCCACTGCATCGGCATACGCTCAGACTGGCGTGGTGAAGGCGAATGTTCCGTTCAACTTCATCGTGGAAAAAACCCAGCTTCCCGCGGGCGAATACATGATCCAGAGCCTCAGCGTTGCTGGCAGTAGCAGGGCGACGATGATCGAGAGCCCGGATCAGAAGCTGGTAAAGGTGCTTCTGCCGAATGCCTGCGAATCGACCCAGGCGCCAGAGAAGACCAAACTGGTTTTCCACCGTTACGGTGACCAGTACTTCCTGTCCCAGATCTGGATCGCAGGGAACGACCGGGGCAGAGAACTGCCCAGGAGCGGTCGTGAAGCCGAAGTGGCGATGGACTACCCGGCCCAGAACGTAGTTGTAGTAGCGACGCTGCGTTAGACGCGTCCTCGGGGGAAGCGCACCTCTCGCGCAGCTGAGGGAAAAAGGGGCACACATCGCGTGCCCCTTTGTTATTCTCCGCCGAATCATGTAGCCCAAGAGACAGCTTCTCAGCAACCCCGATACGACTGGCGAGGCAAGGCTGTGCCTGCTAACATCGCAGCAGAATGGCCCACCCCAAGCCCAAAGAGAACGCCCGGACGGCATCGAAGCAAACGGCCCACAAGACCGTTCCGGCAGGTGGGCGTCCGGGCGAACTGGTCATCATCACCGGCATGAGCGGATCGGGTAAGGCCTCCGTTCTCAAGGCCTTTGAGGATCTGGGCTTCTACTGCGTGGACAATCTGCCGGTAGAATTGATTCCCCGTTTCGCCGAACTGGTGGGGCAATCCTCCGAGATCAGCCGCACCGCCCTGGTGGTCGACGTCCGTGAAGGCACCCAACTGGATGCTCTGCCCGCAATCGTGAAGTCGGTCAAGCGCCTGCTGCCGACCAAAGTGATTTTCCTCGAAGCCGATGAATCCATCCTGCTGCGCCGCTTCAGCGAAACTCGCCGGCCGCATCCGCTGGGCACCGACTCGCCGGTCAAGGCTTCCCTGATCGCTGAGCGCCGCCACCTTCGTTCCATCCGCGCCATTGCGGACCTGGTGATCGACACTTCCCGATTCAATGTCCATGAGCTCCGGGCGCACATCACCGGACGCTTTCGTAAACAGGAATCGGATAAGAACATTCTGGTATCGTGCGTCAGCTTCGGCTTCAAGCATGGGCTGCCCGATGACGCCGATTTGCTCTTCGACGTCCGCTTCCTGCCCAATCCCCATTTTGTCCCCGAGTTCCGGCCGCTTACGGGACGAGATCCGAAGGTCGCACGGTACATCCGGTCGTTTCCCCAGACCAAGGAGTTCATCCAGCGCATCTCGGAGTTGCTCATCTATCTGTTGCCGCACTACATCGAGGAAGGCAAGAGCTACTTGACCATCGCCTTTGGCTGCACCGGCGGCCAGCACCGCTCAGTCATGATCGCAGAAGAGGTCGGCAAGCGCCTGCGCAAAGCGAAATACCGGATGAAGGTGGAGCATCGGGATAGTCCGAAGTAGGTCGTTGGCCGTAGGTCGTTAGTCGTTGGTCAAAGTCAATATCTCGAACCGAGGACGACGCCGAAAGCGAATGACCAACGACCAACGGCCGACGACCGACGACTGCAGTAAGATAGAACAACCTATGCTGATTCCATCAGGCGCTGGCCTCGGCTGGCCGTGCCTCACGAGCCCCAGATGCGGCAGCTGACCCGCCTTATACGGTACGTGCTTCCGTATTGGTGGCAATTGCTGTCTTCGATCCTGCTGATGGCGGCGGTGGGGTTGCTCGATGCCTTCCGGGTATTGCTGATCGGGCCGATTTTCGACCGCGTGTTAAACCCCGCTTCGCCCGAGCGCGAAATGCAGCTGTTTAAAGTGCCCTACAGCGGCAGCACTATATATCTTCATCAATTTGTTCCTTCCCACTTCCGCAATCCCTGGACCGTAGTCGCCTTCGCGTTGGTGGCCGCCACTATCTTGAAAGGAATTTTCGACTATGCCGGAACCTACCTGGTGAACTATGCCGGGTTTGGCATGATCACCGACCTGCGCAACGAACTGTATAACTCCATCCTGCGGCGTTCTTCGGCGTTCTACCAGAAACACACCACCGGCACCTTGATTTCCACCATCGTGAATGACATTGAACGGGTGCAGTTCGCCATGTCCAGCGTGCTGGCGGAATTCCTGCAGCAGTTGTTTACCTTGATCTTCACCGCGTTTGTGGTCGTGCTGCTGGGCGGAAAACTGGCCTGGGTGCTGCTTTTGTTTGTGCCTTTCATCATCTTTTCCGCCGGACGGATCGGCCAAAGAGTGCGCCAGACTACACGCAAGGGGCAGGACAAGCTGGCCGACATCCAGAACATCCTTCACGAAACCATCACTGGCAACCGCATCGTGAAGGCGTTCAGCATGGAGTCCTGGGAAATCGCGCGTTTCGCCAAGGCGGCGCAGCGCCTGTTCAAGGCCAACCTGCGCTCGGTGGCCGCGGCCGCAATCAGCTCTCCCCTGATGGATATTTTTGGCGCCATCGCCATCGCCCTGCTTCTGCTGCTCGGCCGCGAGCAGATCAATCACCACGTTTTCACCGCGGGCACGTTTCTGGCCTTCATCGTCGCGGTGTTCAAGCTCTACGATCCGGTGCGCAAGTTTGCCCTCTTCAATAACAATTTCCAGCAGGCCGTGGGCGCGTCCTCGGAAATCTTCAGATTCATGGACACCGAGGACGACGTGAAAGAAAAACCGGGTGCGAAGCCGCTGCCACCCTTCGCCGGCGGCATCCGTTTCGAGAACGCGTGCTTTTCTTACGAAACCGACGGCGATGAATCGCGGGAAATCCTGCGCGACATCAATCTGGAAGTCCGGGCCGGAGAAGTAGTGGCGGTGGTGGGATCGAGCGGCGCGGGCAAGAGCACGCTGGTCCACTTGATCCCGCGATTTTTTGATGTGACCACCGGGCGCCTGCTCATCGACGGGCGCGACGTGCGTGACACCACCCTGTCGTCGCTCCGTTCCCAAATCGGCGTGGTTACCCAGGAGACCGTGCTTTTCAACGACACCCTGCGCAACAATATTGCGTATGGGCAGCCCTCCATCTCGCAAAAACAGGTGGAAGCCGCGGCTCGTGCCGCCCTGGCCCATGACTTTATTATGGAATTGCCCGCCGCCTATGACACCATGATCGGTGAGCGCGGCGTGCGGCTTTCCGGTGGCGAGCGCCAGCGCATTGCGATTGCCCGGGCGCTGCTGAAGAACGCGCCCATTCTGATTCTGGACGAGGCCACGTCGGCGCTGGATAGCGAGTCCGAAGCCCTGGTGCAGTCGGCGCTGCAGAACCTGATGAGCGGACGCACCGTATTTGTGATCGCCCACCGGCTCTCCACCGTGCGCCGCGCCGACCGCATCGTCGTTCTGGAAGGCGGAACCGTTGCCGATATCGGTCCCCACGAAGAGCTCATGCAAAAGCTCGGAACCTACCGGCGGTTGTATGATCTTCAGTTCGCAGAGTCGGAGCCGCCGAAGGCGAACGCAGCCCTGTAGAGAAGTAGCTTGCTACGTCTCCGGGTCATCGTGGTCGCCGCATGAGACGTAGCAAGCTACGTCTCTACAACAATAGAGAGAGCTGGCTCGACCAAGAAAATCAATGCCGATACGTTCCATGACCGGTTTCGCCCAAGCAAAAGGTCAGGTCGCTGACCCGCGAAACGAAGCGCCGGGCAAGAACCAGATGGGCTTCACGCTGTCGCTGAAATCGGTGAACCACCGTTTTCTCGACGTGCATTTCCGCATGCCGTCAGACAGCGACTCCCTGGAAATGAAATTGCGCCGTCTGCTCAAGGAAAAGCTGGCCCGCGGCCACATCGAGTTGACTCTTACCCTGGATCGTGGCGGCGGTGAAGGCTTCGCGCTGAACCGGCAGATCGTAGGCGGATACATTGAGGCATTTCGTGCCGCGGCGGCCGAGTTTGGTCTGGCAGCGGTACTGGACTTGAACGTGGTTCTACGCATGCCGGGCGCGCTGGAAGGCGCCTCTCTTCCTGCGGATGGCGCGCTTGAGGCGTCTGTCTTGGAGAAGATGGATGAACTTCTCGATCGTCTCAACCAGATGCGGGAGGAAGAGGGCCGCGGCATTGACCGGGAGTTGCGCGAGCGTATGACCCATGTCGCGGCGGCTACCAGGGAAGTGGAGCAGCATCGCCAGGCCGTGTTGCAGACCTACGTCGGCAAACTCAAGGCACGCATGCAAGAATTGATTGGAAGCCAGGTCGAGCCGGAACGGCTCCTGCAGGAGGCCGCGCTGCTGGTGGACCGCAGCGATATCCAGGAAGAATTGGTCCGGCTTGACACGCATGTGAAGCACTTCCTCGGCCTGCTTGACCAGGGCGGCGAAATAGGCAAGAAGCTGGACTTTCTGCTGCAGGAAATGAACCGCGAGGCCAACACCCTGCTCTCCAAGACTTCAGGCCTGGCGGGCGAAGCCCTGAACATCACCGAGATGGGCCTGGCCATCAAGACTGAACTTGAGAAAGCCCGCGAACAGGTGCAGAACATCGAATGAGTGGCGTGTACATCATTTCGGCGCCGTCAGGTTCGGGCAAATCCACGCTGGTAAACAAGGTGCGCGTGATTGTGCCTGGACTGAAATTTTCCATCTCTTACACCACCCGGGCTCCCCGCGCGGGGGAGCAGAACGGCCGGGAATACTTTTTTGTTTCGCGCTCTGAATTTGAAAACATGATCGGCCAGGATGCCTTTCTTGAGCACGCCGATGTGTTCGGCAACTATTATGGCACCGCGCGCAGTTTCCTCACCCTGGCCGAGCGCGAAGGAAAAGACCTTTTGCTCGACATCGACGTTCAGGGCGCGGCGCAGATCAAGAGCAGAATTCCTCAGGCAGTGAGCATCTTCATCCTGCCCCCCAATCGCCGGGAGCTGGAGAAGCGGCTACGCACGCGCAGTCTGGACGCGGAGGCCGTGATTCAGCGCCGGTTGGTCACGGCCTCCCGTGAGATTGAGAATTACGAGAAATACGACTATATTCTGGTGAACGACCGTCTCGACGAATCCGTAGACGCGCTGAAGTCGATCCTGCTCGCGGAGCGACGGAAGCGATCGGGCGCCCGAGGACGAGGAAAAAAAAACGCTGACGACACCAACCTGATGGCGAAGGCTGAACGTTGTCGTCTGGACAACGTACGGGAGCGCTTGCAACCGATTCTGGCCTCGTTCGCGCAAGCGGCGAGTGGACGCTAGCGGTAGGGAGAACACAATGAAGTTGATCGACGGGTTTGACAGCAATTACCGGTACATCCTGGTAGCCGCGCGGCGCGCGCGGCAGTTGCAGGGTGGCGCGCCTCCGGTCATCGAAACGCCCTCCCGCAAACCTTGCCGGATCGCGCAGGATGAGATCAGGGCCGGCAAGGTGAAGTGGGTGATCCCCGAAACCCCGCGCTCCGCCGCGGAAGTGGCCGGCGAAATCCTGGAGAAAGCGCTGGCCAAAGAGTCTTGATTGCGGATTGTTGATTTCAGATTTTTGATTTCAGATTTAAACCCGAACCCCGAACGCCGGCATCTGGGGCGGTTCAATCTGAAATCTAAAATCTGAAATCCGCAATCCGCAATCGATCATCCAATCGACCGGAAGCATCCCATGAAAATCGCTCTCGGAGTCAGCGGCGGCATCGCGGCCTATAAGGCGGCGGAGGTGGTTCGCCTGCTTCAGGACCGCGGCATCCGGGTGCAGGTGGTCATGACCCAGGGAGCGCAGCAGTTTGTTCGCCCCTTGACCTTCGCCGCGCTCTCCGGCGAAAAAGTCATTACCGAGATGTTTGCCACGGGCGGCGACGAAGGCGCCCCGCCCAATATCGACTCGGCCATCGAACACATCGCTGTAGCCCAATCCATTGACGCGCTGCTGGTTGTGCCCGCCACCGCGGATCTTCTCGCCAAATTTGCGCAAGGCCTCGCCGGCGATTTCCTGACCACGCTTTATCTTGCAACCACGGCGCCGGTCGTTGTTGCGCCGGCCATGAACGTCAACATGTGGAACCACCCCGCCACTCAGGCGAATCTGGAAATCCTGCGCAAGCGCGGCGTGCGGATCGTCGAGCCCGGAGATGGCTATTTGGCTTGTGGTATGACCGGCCCCGGCCGCCTGGCTGAGAACGACCTGATTATCGCGGCCACCATGGAAGCCCTGGGTGCGTCGCAGGAACTGGCCGGCGAAACCGTCCTGATCACGGCCGGCCCGACGCGAGAAAAAATCGACCCCATACGCTATCTCACCAACCGCTCCAGCGGCCGCATGGGATACGCCCTCGCCGAAGCTGCGTTACGGCGGGGAGCGCGGTTGCTGCTGGTGAGCGGTCCTACGAGCCTGACGCCGCCAGGCGGCGCCGAGGTAACCCGCGTCGAATCCGCGGAGCAGATGCGCCAGGCCACCCTGAAGCTGCTGCCCGAAGCCACCATCGTCATCAAAACAGCGGCAGTCGCCGACTATCGTCCCAAGAGCGCTGCCGAACAGAAGATCAAACGCAAGGGCGCGATGTCCCTCGAACTGGAACCGACCACCGACATCCTGGCAGAACTGGCTCGCACCAGAACTTCGCATACCGGGACTTCGCAAATCATCGTGGGCTTCGCCGCTGAAACCGAAGATGTGCTGGAAAATGCGCGCAAGAAGCTGGTGGCCAAAACGCTCGACGCCATCGTAGTGAATGATGTCTCGCGTGAAGGTGTGGGCTTCGATTCCGACCGCAACGCCGTCACCATCATCACCCAAAACGAAGTCATCGAGGTCCCCGAAACCACCAAATGGGAGGTCGCCCAGCGCGTCCTCGACCAGGTAGCAAGACTGCGCAAAGTAGCACAGACGACGTAGCCGGCACTGCCCACGTGGCGACCGCTGCCCTCAGCCGTCGGGTCGAGCGAAGCTCGGCGAGCCGGAAGCCACAACGAAATTGTAGATTTCAGAGATTTCAGATTAAACGACCTTCGCTTGGCCGGGTTGGGATTTCAATCTGAAATCTAAAATCAACAATCTGAAATCTTCTGCTATCTTCAATCTGCAATCCCTTTTCCCATGCCCCCAACTCTCAACCCGCAACTCAAACGCGCCCTGGCCGACCGCATCCGCTATTACAACGAACTCGGCATCTACGATTTCTACCGCCGCGAGAGTCAGGCACAAATTCAACTCCAGCCAGAACAGCGAGACCCATTGCCCAAAGCCAGAGCCGCCACGGCAATTCCAGAAGCGTTATTCGACGCAGGCACAAAACCAGAATCGGCCATAGCCGATCCCGCTCAGGCCCTCGTCGTCATTCGCGAAGACCTGGGCGATTGCACTCGCTGCCGCCTGCACAAACAGGGGCGCAAGCAGATCGTCTTCGGTGTAGGCAATCCCAAGGCGGAGTTGATGTTCATCGGTGAAGCCCCCGGCGCCGACGAAGACGCTCAAGGGGAGCCCTTCGTAGGCCGTGCCGGGCAGCTTCTCAACAACATGATCAAGGCCATGGGTCTGCGCCGCGAAGAGGTTTACATCGCAAACATCATCAAATGCCGTCCGCCGGGGAATCGCACTCCGGAGCGCGACGAATGCGAAACCTGCTCCCCGTTCCTGATGCGGCAAATCGCCACCATCAAGCCCAAAGCAATCGTGGCCCTGGGCGCGGTCGCGGCCAAAACCCTGCTCGCCATCAACGCCCCGATGATGGAACTGCGCGGCCACTGGTACGATTTCCGCGACACCAAGCTGGCGGTCACATACCACCCAGCATTCCTGCTGCGCGATCCCCGCCAGAAGAAAGAGGCCTGGAAGGACTTGCAAATGGTGATGAAAGAATTAGGGCTGGTGGCGCCAGCACAGACCACGTAGCGGCGGACGCCCTCGTCCGCCGGGCCGAGCTACGCTCGGCCAGGAATGTAGGCGCGAGCGTCCCTCTCGTGCACGAGCATCCATGGCCAGGTGTGACTGGTGCCGCATGTCTTGCGCGTTCTGTGACACGTGGAGGCTGTCTCCCTCAGCTCTTTCTCTCCCCCAACATCACCGAACGCAGCGCCCGGTTAATCCGCGTCTGGTAGCCTCGACCCTGGGCTTTGAACCAGGCAATCACATCGGCATCCAGCCGCAGGGTCACCGGCTTCTTGATCGGCCGGTACATCTCCGCCGTTTCAGGCGACCGCCTGAGCTCCTCGGCCGCCGCCCTGATCCGGGCAATCCTCCCACTTTTCGCAGTTTTGGTCCGACGCTTCGTTTTCATGGACATATCCCTATTGTACATACAATCGGGCCAGTACAAAATGTTCCACGTGGAACATTTCTCCGGTTTGCCGGTTCCGGTGTCCGGCCGATGGGTTTCCGGATGTTACGATGCCATTGCGCCTCCGCAAACGCAGGCGCTATTCCCCATGCCTGAATTCTGCGACGTAGCCCTTCCCGTGCCGCTGGATATCGTGTTTACCTACGGCATCCCCGATGGCATGCAGCCGGTGGTGGGCGGGCGTGTGCTCGTGTCCTTCCGCGAGCAGCGAATGTCAGGCGTCGTCACGGATTTGCACGATCGCAAGCCAAGAGTCGTGGCCAAGAACCTCATCAACGTGCTCGATCCCGTGCCCGTGCTCGATGAGCAGCTGATCCGGCTGGGTCAATGGATCGCTGACTATTACCTGGCGCCGGTCGGCGAAGTCTTCCGAACCATGTTGCCCCTGGGCGCCGAATTCAAGCGCGCCATCGCCTACCGCATCACGGAGGAGGGGCAACTGGCTCTGCACCTTGCAGGAATGTCGGGATCATCCGCTCGTTCCCAGAAGACTGCCGAGGATCAATTCGCGGAGTTCCGCGTCCTTGACTACCTGGCTGAACGCGAGACGACCCGAGAAGAAGCCTTGCGCGCTGCCACCCGCGCGTCAAAAACGCTGCTGGCCGGCATGGTGCGGAAGAAATGGATCGCTCGGGAAGACTTGTCTGAAGCGCGCGACGCGGCCCGCACGGTGAAATTTGTGATCCTGAAAGATGTGGAAGGCAAACTTAACGCCAACCAGCACACGCTGATCGATACCCTGGCGGCTGCGGGAGGAAAGGCACCGGTGGATGCCCTCCAGTCACTGAAAGTCCCGCGCACCACGCTGAACACGCTGGTGAAGCGTGGCATGCTGGAGATTGTTGAAGAGGCGGCCGGATTCACGGTCTCCGGGCTGAAGGCACGGCCCAGGCTATTTGATTTTCAGTTCAACCCGGCGCAGCAGGCAGCGCTGAACTCGATTCAGGAGCGCGTGAACGCAGGCAAGTTCGCCGGTATGTTGCTTCACGGGATCACGGGATCGGGCAAGACAGCGGTTTATCTGGCGGCGATGCGAGAGGTGCTTGAGGCTGGATGCTCGGCCATCCTGCTGGTTCCTGAGATCGGGCTGACTCCGGCGGTAGCGGCCGACCTGCATCAGCTCTTCGGAGACGAGGTTGCGATCCTGCATTCGGCGTTGTCGGATAAAGAGCGCGCCGAGCAGTGGCACCGCATCAAGCGCGGTGACGCCCGCATGGTGGTGGGCACGCGCTCGGCTGTATTCGCACCGGTTTCCGACCTGGCGCTGATGATCGTGGACGAGGAGCAGGATCCCTCGTACAAGCAAGAAGAAATGCCGCGCTATCACGCGCGTGACATCGCCGTGATGCGGGCCAAGATGGCGAATGCAGTGGTGGTTCTGGGATCCGCCACGCCGTCGCTGGAGTCGTACTTCAACGCCAGGAGAAACAGATACACCTTGCTCGAGCTGCCCGACCGGGTGGAGAAACGGCCCCTGCCCGAGGTTGAGATCATCGACATGCGACAGGAATTTCAGGAAACCGGAAGCGAACAAGTGATCTCTCGTAAGCTGGCGGAAGAAATCAAGGAACGGCTGGAGCGCAAAGAGCAGGTCATGGTGCTGTTGAACCGCCGCGGCTATTCTCCCGTGGTGTTATGCCGCGCCTGCGGCAAGACCCTGGAGTGCAAGAACTGCGCCATCGCAATGACGCATCACAAGCGCTCCCGCCGCATGGAATGCCACTATTGCGGCTACACCGCGCCAGTGCCGAAGGCTTGCGTCCACTGCGGCAGTGAGTACGTGTATTTTCTCGGCACCGGTTCGGAGAAGCTGGAAGAGCTGCTGCACCGCATGTTTCCGCAGGCCCGCATTGGGCGTTTGGATCGCGACACCGTACGCGGCCGCGAAGATTTCGAGCGCGCGCTGAATGCCCTCGACGAAGGTGAACTCGATCTGCTAGTGGGCACACAGATGATCGCCAAGGGGCACGACATTCACGGGGTCACGCTGGTGGGCGTGGTCGGAGCCGATATGGCTTTGGGATTCCCGGATTTTCGGGCGGCCGAGCGCACGTTCCAGTTGCTGACCCAGGTGGCGGGACGCGCGGGGCGCGGGCAGACGCCCGGCAAAGTTGTGCTGCAAACTTATTTTCCCGATCATTATGCGGTGCAGTACGCGGCGCAGCATGATTTCGCCGGCTTCTATGACAAAGAACTTCGCTTTCGCAGCTGGATGCACTATCCGCCGTACAGCGCGCTGGCCAACGTTCTGGTGCGCAGCAACAAGCTGGATGAAGCGCTGCGCTGGTCGGGCATTCTGGGAAAGTGGTTCGAGAACACGCGGCACGAAGGCATTCGGGTGTTGGGGCCCGCGGCCGCGCCGATTCTGCGGCTGAAGCAGGATTACCGGTATCACTTCGTAGTGAAGTCGGCCACCCGGCAGAAGTTGAACGCGCTGTTAAGATCGATGCTTATCTACTCAGTGGCACAGAAAATTCCGCGGACACAGGTGATCGTGGATGTGGATGCGATTTGGTTGATGTGAACCCAG
>JACXTT010011032.1_pt1 | contig 12123 bp, 17 predicted proteins | sample 9270951 | NCBI WGS metagenome assembly JACXTT01 (sample SAMN15532306, study PRJNA645909) | rock metagenome | isolation source: weathered quartz diorite | place: Puerto Rico | collected 2017-06-21 | reverse complement strand
AATCCCTGGAAAAATGCCATATCCTGAGGGTCAGCAGATCTTGACCTTTAGCTCTCCTGAGAGGGTCGTCACCAGCCGGATACCACGAAAAACGCCGGACGGCAAGTAAACACCCATTCTCCGGATGAGCCTAGAGTCACCGGGTTCGCTAAGCCAAACAGTTCTAAGATCTACTTGTTCGAGTCGGCCGAGCGAAGCAGAGTTGGACATGATAAACTCTCCCGAATCCATGCGTCGGATTAATCTTTTTCCCCCGCCGCCTCGAAAATCACCCTGCACGCCAACTTGAACCCCGGCAGCAGCTTCGTCTCGATCGCATCCGCGGGGCCAAGCGTCTTTTCGATCCAGTCCGCTTTGCCGCGCCGCAGGATCACGACCTGCTCGCGCCTCGCGTCCACGATCCAGTATTCCTTGACGCCGAGCGTCCAGTATTCGTCGCGTTTGTCGGTGTAGTCGCGGTCATCGGAACTCGCGGACACGACTTCAATGAGCAGGTCCGGGATCCACGTGCGCCACATCGTGCGATCCTTTTTTTCCTTCGGCGGCGTCAGATAAATGGCGATGTCCGGATGTCTTTCGCTCTCCCAGGCTGAAATCACCAGCTTGCAGCTTCCGCCTTCCATGATGGCATGGATGGCGTCGCGCTTGGAAATCTTGTACGCCCGAAGGTGCTCCATGATGACGTCGATCTGCATTCCGTGAAGATAGTTGGCAGCTTCGCCCACGACGATGTACCCCCTGGCGAGTTCAACCGCATAGCCATCTTCGACCTTGGCAAACTCGAACGACATCAAGGACATCTTGCGTCCGTGATCGTACGGCCCAAGCTTCGTCTTCGGTTTTTTGAGAATCATGGTCGGACCGTCCTTTATCTGCCTGCGTTGCATTTTGCCACGTTCGAATGGCCATCGCAAGTTGGATCGTGTCAAAGTCGGTTGCGCTATACCCCTGTCGAGTTGGCAAACTGCAAAGGGCTCACTCATAAACTCTTGTTCGAAGAGCACTTGCGATAACGCTCCAGTTTGCCAACTCAACGCCCCCACTCACTTCTTGGCAGATCCGTTCTCCGCCGCTTCCAGCACCGCGCGGATGATCTTGTCGTAGCCGGTGCAGCGGCATAGGTTGCCGGCCAAGAAGTGGCGGGCGTCGGGCTCGGTGGGGTGCGGGTTCTTGTCGAGAAGGGCCTTGGCGGCGACGATGAAGCCGGGGGTGCAGATGCCGCACTGGAGGGCGGCGCCTTCGAGGAAGCATTGCTGCAAGGGATGCAGGCCGTCCTTGGTTGCGACGCCTTCGATGGTCGTGATAGATCGGCCATCGACCTCGGCGGCCATCACCAGGCAACTGTTGACGAGCCGGCCGTCGAGGATGACGTTGCACGCCCCGCAGTTGCCGTTGTTGCAACCCTCCTTGGCCCCGGTCAGCTTCAGTTCATCGCGCAGGGTTTCGAGCAAGCTATGGCGCGGCTCGCACAGGAACTCGGCGCTTTGGCCGTTGATGGTGCAGGTGATGTGGAGTTTCTTGGTCACGATATTCTCCTTCGTTTAGCGTCCGCGTGGCGCCGCGCGGGCGCTAGACGAAGACTGGTTATTTCTTCTTGGCTGCCAATTCCTTGAACTCGCGAATCCAGATGTTGCGGAAGCGCACCGGATCGCCGTGGTACATCAGAACGATCGGCCCCTTGTCAGGATGCTTTTCATAAACGTTCTTCTTGTCGAAAAAGGTCGAGCCGATGAGCTCAGTGTGATTCTGCACGAGCACGCCATTGTGAAGTAGGGTGGCGTAGGCAGGCTTGAGGACCTTGCCGTCGTCGGCGAAGCGCGGGGCGGTCCAGATGATGTCGTAGGACTGCCATTCGCCGGGCTTGCGCGAGGCGTTGACCATCGGCGGCCGCTGGTTGTAGACGGACGCGGCCTGGCCTTCCGGGTAGGTCGGGTTCTGATACGAGTCGAGCACCTGAATCTCGTAGCGCGCGCCCATCAGGCCGATGCCGTTGTTGCCTCGGCCCTGGCCGGAGCCCTTGACGAGCTTGGGGGACGCCCATTCGACGTGGAACTGGCAATCGCCGAAGCCTTGCTTGGTTTCGATGGCGCCCTTGACGGTGAAGCCGCCGTCGTCATCGACTTTCCATTTGTCGGCGCCTTTCCAGGCGTCAAAGTTCTTGCCGTCGAAGAGCACGATGGCGTCCGACGGGGCGCCATGGTCGGTTCCCGGCGTCACAAGCGCCGGCTCGGGCCAAACGATGCCGCTCATGTAGCGGCCGGCCCAGGCGGGGCTCAGAAGCAGGCAGGCAGCGGCGACGATCAATCCTATTCTGCGAAGCACGATGCGTTCCTTTCGATACCCCGCAGGCTCGCTTTGCGCGTTTGCGGGCTTGGCGGAGTCATGAGGATTTGGCGCGGTCAATGGCAAGGGCGAGCGCCCGCTTCACCAGCACGCCGACCAGATGCCGGCGATAGTCGGCGTCGCCGCGCATGTCACTGATCGGCTTGGCGGCTTTCTGCGCCAGGTCTGCGGCCTTGGCGATCGCCCCGGCATCGAGCGACGTGCCGACCAGCGCGGCGCCGGCGTCCGGCACGAGGAGCGGCGTCGGCGCGACGGCGGCGAGGGCGATGCGGGCGGCCGTGCATTTCGCCTTCGCCGCATCGAGCTGAATCCATACGCCGGCGCCGACCACGGCGATGTCCATCTCGTTGCGCGGAATGAACCGCAAATACGCGGCTCCCGATGGTTTCTTCGGCGGCGGCAGTCGAAAGCGCACCAGGAACTCGCCGCGCCCGAGCACCGTCTTGCCCGGCGCGGTGCAGAACTGCTCGACCGGCACGCTGCGTGTCCCCTTCGGACCAGCGATATCGCACACGCCTTCCAGGGCGATCAGCACCGGGATGCCGTCGGCTGCCGGCGATCCGTTGCACAGGTTGCCGCCAAGGCTCGCCCGGCTCTGAATCTGAATGCCGCCGATCAATGACACCGCGTCGATCAGGCCCGGATACGCCTTGACGATCGCCTGGTTCTCGTAAATCAAGCAGCACGGCACGGCGGCGCCGATGGCGAGCCCCTTGGCGTCGACCTTGAGCTCATTGACCTCGGGGATGAGCTTGATATCGACGAGAGCGTCGATGTCGCGGCGGCCTTCGCGGACCTGGACGATGACGTCGGTGCCGCCAGCCAAAATGCGGGCGCGGTCGCCGTGTTGGTTGAGAATTTTGGCCGCCTCAGTAATTGTTTTTGGAGCGGCGTAGGAGATGTCTTTCATCCGATTTCCTTCATGGTTTTTTTTTCTTCGGTTCAGTCGGTTCCTCGATTTGCATAGATGCGATTAGGATCGGCTCAAGCTGGATTCCCGCCTTAGTCTTGTCGTCGATAACGAAAACAACGCGCCGTGAGACTGCAACGAATTCCGGGTGGGGGACGAAGAACTCGCGACCGTCATTCATGCGCAGCGTGAACGGCCTGAACGGACGACTAAGAACCGCATCGCGAATCGAATTGGTGTCCATGGGTTTTCCCTCGAGGCAAGCAATACGCTCATTTTACTCCAATCATCACCTGGACGATATTGTTCGGCGAGTCGACGCCTTCCCAGTAGAGATACAGCTCGCGCTCCTCGCCGGTTGTTCTCATGCCCTTGTTTTCGATGAATTGATACACTGTCTGCCAGGCGTCGCCGATGCGCGGGCCTGGGCCGACGTAGAGGACGGTCGCGCACTTGAGCTTCGGCAACTCGCGCATTTTGAAGTCGCCGACGCCCTTCGAGTCCTCCGGCACGAAGAAGCCGGTCTCCATCTTGAACGCCTTGTCCGGCGCCTGATGCGGCGCCCCGTAGTAGCAGTGCATCACCGGGCCCGGCAGCGGCAGCTTGTTGTCGGACGCCGTCTTGCTCATGCTGCCGAGCGTTTCGCCGACCGGTTTGCCCATGCTCTTGAAGTCGGTTTCGATGCTGCCGTAGACATAGTGCTTGGCAGGGATGTTCTGGATGGCGACGGCGCCGATTTTCGGTTCGGCGTCTTTGCCTTGAGCGAACGCCTGGTTTGCAATGGCGCAAAAAACGATTGTGAGTATGATTGAGCGCATGGTAACCTCGGGCTCTACCCCGCAGGTTCGGAGTACCTCACCTGCGGGCTTGGGGAATGTCAATCGCGCAGTTTGAAACTCACATACTTCGTTTCCAGATAGGCATCCAGCCCTTCGTGGGCCAGCTCGCGGCCGTAGCCTGATTCCTTCATGCCGCCAAAGGGGCATTGCGGCGTCGCCGGCACCGGGTCGTTGATGCCGATGATGCCGGCCTCCAGTCCCTCCGCCATCTTCCAGGCGATCGTCAAATCGTTCGTGAAGCAATAGGCGGCCAGGCCATACTTCGTGTTGTTGGCGGCCTTGATGACGTCGTCGAGGTTCTTGAAATCCAGGAGCGGCATCACCGGCGCGAACGGCTCCTCAGTCATGATGCGGGCGTTCATCGGCATGTTCGTCAAGATGGTCGGCTCGAAGAAGTAACCCTTGGCGAACTTGTCGGAGCGTTTGCCGCCGGTGAGCAGCTTGGCGCCGCACTTCTTGGCGTCCTCGATCAAGCTGATGGTGCCGTCCATGGCCCGTTTCTCGAACATCGGGCCGATTTCGACGCCGGCGTCGAGGCCGTTGCCGAGCTTGAGTTGTTTGGCGAACTCGACGGTCGCGTCGGTGAATTTCTTTTGCACGTCCTGATGAACATAGAATCGGCTCGGCGCGATGCAGACCTGGCCGTTGTTACGGAACTTGCCGGTGACGGCGAGCTTGGCGCCGACTTCGGGGTCAGCATCGGGGAAGACGATGAACGGCGCATGGCCGCCCAACTCCAGGCTGATGCGCTTGACCTGATCGGCGGCGCCGCGCATGAGCTGCTTGCCGACCTCGGTCGAGCCGGTGAAGCTGAGCTTGCGGAGGATCGGGTTCTCGAGGAACTCGTCGGCGACATCCTGCGCCGGGCCCATCACCAAGTTGGCGACTCCGGGCGGCAGGCCTGCTTCGATCATGCACTCGAACACTTGCACCAGGCTCAAGGGCGATTGCGTCGCCGGCTTGCAGACGATGGTGCAACCGGCCGCCAGCGCCGGCGCGATTTTGCGCGATTGCAGCGTGATCGGGAAGTTCCACGGGCTGATGGCGCCGACGACGCCGACCGGGTGCTTCAAGGTGACGTGCCGTTTGCCCGGCGCCGAGTTCGGGATGACCTGGCCGTAGGCGCGCTTGCCTTCCTCGGCGAACCACTCGAACGTGTCGGCCGAGTGTAGGATCTCCGCCTTCGCTTCAGCCAGCGGCTTGCCTTGCTCCATCGTCAGCGTCTTGGCGATCGAATCGGCCCGTTCGCGCATCAGGTCGGCGGTCTTCTTCAGGACCTTGGCCCGATCATACGGCGTCAACTTCATCCAGGCAGGCATCGCCTTGCCGGCAGCATCGATGGCGCGCTTGACGTCGGCCCGGCTGCCGAGCGCCATCTCGACGATGACTTCCTCGGTGGCGGGATTGATGACGCCGACCGTCTTGCCGTCCTGGGCGGCACACCATTGGCCATCGATGTACATCTTCTTGCCGGTTGCTGACGCGGTTGCGGTCGCCATGATCGGTTCCCTTCAAGGGTAGGGTTGCGAGGTTTGATGGATGGTCATTGTAACCACGACGCAAGGAACGGCGAGAGCCGTTGCCGTCATCGAGGAGGGAACGCGTCACTTGAGTTCCAGCGTGGTGCGCTGCAAGGTTTGGTTCGCCTTGTTGCCGTTGAGGAGGGGATAGATCGCTTCACCGACGATGGTGTTACCGTCCTTGATGGTGCCGCGGAACTCCATGAGAACCGTGCCGGGTTTGATGTGGTGCTGGAAGAAAAGCTGATCGCCTTCGAGTTTCCAGGAGCCGCGGTTCTTGATGGCATTTCCTTTGCCCTTGAGAGTCGCTGATTTGTAGCTGAGGGTGCCGTCGGCTTCGAGGATGAAGATGCGATTGATGGCATTGTACTTGCCGAGCCAGGCGCTGCCTTCGAGCTGAAAGATGGCCCGCGCCGGCGGCGCCTTGGGCGGATCGGGCGGCTCATAGAGCGGCCGCGCGGGGGCGGCGCAGGCGTCGGCGAACGCGAGCACCAGCCAGGCGAACAGCAAGAGAGACATTCGTTGCATGATGGATCGACTCCGAGCTCGGTCTACGAGTCTTATTTCGGCGGGATGCGCTGCAGCGTCGTCTTCCAACGCAGGCCGGCGACGTTCTTGGAATCGCCGTGCAGAACGTCGCCGCTAACGATGCCGTTGAATTCATAGTATTTGCTGTGCAGCTCGAGGTAGATCGAATTGCCGTTCGCTTTCCAGGTGCCGCTGCGTTTGTGTTCCCTGCCGTTGTCGGTGTTGGTGACGGCGCCGTCCTCGTGGAAGACGATGTGCCAGTCCTTCTGTTCGTAGGTTTTGCCGAACCAGTGGGCGCCGCGAAAATCGAGCACGGGTGGCCGCTGGGGCGGCGGCGGCTCATAGAGGGGCCGCGCCGGTACCGCTCGCGCGATGCTGAGCGACACAGCGAGCCACGCCAACAAGATAGCGATTGGACGTCTCATCCGCACAACTCCGTCACCTGCCGAGAGGGCCTCGCTGCATAAGGAACGGGGCGCGCAGCCCGTTGATGTTGCTGGACTCGCCTTGAATGAAGTGGCCGGCAATGGTCCCGCGATAGAAGGCGTAGCCGTTGTCGAATTCAAGATTCGCGCCGGTCGCCTTCCAGGAGCCCCGTCCGATCTCGTCCCCCCTCTCGTGCGGGCGCCGACTGACCCACGTGCCGTCGGGCTTGAAGGTCACCTCGGCGTCGGAGAGGCCGAAAAAAGAGCCATGCCAGGTCGTGCCGCGCAAATCGAGCATGGACTGCGGCGCCTTGGGCGGATCGGGCGGCTCATACAACGGCCGGGCCGGCGCCGCGTGCGCGATGCCTATCGTCAGCGCAAGCCAGGCGAACAGGAGCAGGAACATGCGATTCATGAAGTCGCCTCCGCGGATCTGGGCCGTCAGCGCGTCAGCACCCTCAACTTGGGTAGCTCACCCTCAAAATTGGACAGACGCTTCAGGTAGGGCTGGCATTTTTGGCCGCCCTTGTTCGACCCGCTGCCGCTGATGACGTCGCCAACGACTACGGTCTGGTACTCGCTCCATTTATTGATCTCGAAATAAAGCTGGTTCCCCGTCAGTCGCCAGACGCCTGGGCTGCCGTTCCCTTTGATGGTTGAGCCGTAGGTCAACGTTCCGTCCGCGTGGAAGGTCACCTGCTCCCCCTCGGTGTAAAGTCGGCCCTTCCAAGTAGTGCCGACGAGATCGATCGCTTGCGGCGCCTTGGGGGGATCGGGCGGCTCATAGAGCGGCCGCGCGGGGACGGCGTAGGCGCTGACTACCAGCGCGAAGAAGGCGAACAGCAAGAGAGGTAGGCGTTTCATCGGATCTTTCTCCTGCGCCGCTGGCGGTTTAGCGCTCGCAGCGTGCCTTGCGAGCGTGAAGCCGCAAGCGGAAGATCACTTTGTCATCGGCACCCGCTGCAGCGAGGTCACCCAGCGTTTGCCCCCGATGTTCCAGGAATCGCCTTGGATGGTATTCCCGTTTATCGTGCCGCGAAACTCGCGGTATTGCTTGTTGAACTCAAAATACACGTTGTTGCCTTCCAGCCGCCACGATCCGAAGCCCGCCTGGCCGCGCGCATAGGAAAGCTGGCCGTCGGGGTGAAAGTAGATGTTGCGATCCGCCTGCTCGACGCCTTGCCAGGCGGTGTCGCGCAGGTCCGGCAGCGAGGTCGGCTTCGGCGGCTCGGGCGGCTCATAGAGCGGCCGCGCGGGGACCGCGTGCGCGATGGCTAGCGCCAGCATGAACCACGCGAGCATCGCCGCCAACAGGCGCCTCATGACTACGTCTCCGCGTGATTGAACCACAAGGGGAGGGCGGCTGCTAGCTCCTCCACGAACTTGCTGCGCGCCCACACGATATCGCAGCCGGCGTCGCGCGCCTTCTTCAGCGTTGCCGTATCGACGTGCGAGCCGTAACCGACGACAAACGGCTTCGGCGTCAATGCGGCCAGCTCACGCATCAGTTCGTCGATCGCCAGGCCAGGCGCATTGAGATCGATGATAACACAGCGCGGCGGCGTTTGTCTCGCAAAAAACAGCAGATCGGCGCCGTTTTTTACCGAGCGCAGCGTCATGCCGAGCGCCTTCGCTTCGCCGCCGACGCGGCTCGTGAAGATCAGGTCGTCGCACAGGTGTAGGCCATTCATGGTTGAAGCAAGCCCTGGGGCGAGGTCCTCCGAACCCCTGGGGTTCGGAGGACCTCGCCCCAGGGCTTGAATGTCGTCAAATCGCCTCCGGCCCGCGTTCGCCGGTGCGGATGCGGATGCAGTCCTCCAGCGGCAGGATGAATATCTTGCCGTCGCCGATGCGTCCCTCCGGCCCAGTGCGGCCCGCCTCCATGATCGCGTTGACGGTCGGCTCGACGAAGTCCTCGTTGACGGCGACTTGAATCTGCACCTTGTTCAAGAGCTGCACCGTCAACTCATGCCCGCGATAGATTTCGGAATGCCCCTTCTGCCGGCCGAAGCCGCGGCAGTCGATCATAGTCAAGCGAAAGACCTCGACCTTGTTGAGCGCCTCCTTGACCGCTTCGACCTTCGACGGCTGAATGATGGCGATGATCAGTTTCATGGCTGCCTCGACAGTGAATGCGGGAGAGATTGCAGTATTATACTGTACGCGGCGAGAAATGCAGAGGAGCCGCGCACGAAGTAAGCGCTGCCTCCGTGTGCCTCGGCTTACTTCATTGATATCACCACAAAAGCCTCGAGGCGAAATAGGATTTTGGGCCCAAAAACAGAATCACGAAAGCCGAAAGAACGACAACACGAAAGAAGACACATGGTGATTTGGCTCACAGTCTTTTGTTTCGTGATTTGCTTTGGGTTGTCGGCGAGGCCTGCGCTGAGTACGCGGCTCTTGTATCAGTCGCCCGCCGTAAACGGCGTGCTATATACGCGAATGCTCGTCGATCAGCACATGCGCGATAGCCATGACGAGATGCGGAAAGGCGACGTCGCGATAGCGGAGGGCGACCCACTCGCGCCGGCCGCAGTCCACGAAGAGGGAGCGTTCGTCGGGAACCACCTTGCGCACCTCGGCCCACGGGGCGAAGAACTTTGGGCCGTGAAAACCGGTCTTGTCGAGTGCGACGACGCCGAACTGCGCGCGTTCACCGTCCCAGATCGCTTTCAGCCGCGGTAATAGCTGCGCGGCCGCCATGCGGATTTCGATGTACTCCATCAGCGGGACCACTTCGGGACAATGGCCGACCGACAGAACGATCGGCGCTTCCTCGTCGATCGTGAGCCAGAACAGCGGCCGGCCGGTATGGTTGCTGACTTCGTAGCCGACGACTTCCTCGAAACGAGCGACCGTCGATTGGCCGCCGCGACGCATGAATAGGCCCTCCTCGAAGATCCAAAGAGCGAGGCTCAACTTCGGCTGGCGAAAGAACGTGAAGCGTACCCCGAGGCCGGTGCAAATGACACCAACGACCATGATCACGACCGCTTGGACTGGCCGCGGCGGATCACGCCGACCAGGTTCCATCAATTCCGGCGGGAGGAAGAACACCACAAAACTCATTGCCACGATCAAGAGCCCAATGCCGATCATCATTCCGCCGGCTGCCCGATTGGAAAGCCAGGTCTCGCCGGGAACGCTCAACGTCCCTAGCGGCTTGCTCCAGCCGTCGATCTCCGCCGGCGTCTCTTCGGGCAGCGGCAGCGTGCTGATCCGGCGCAAGTCCGGCAGCGGCTTTGTCGCCAGGTTCAGCAACTCGCGCTGGATCGCCGGCGAACTCGAGCGGAACTCCTCCCAGTTTGCATAGTGTTCCGGCAAGTCGAACGCGATATTGCCGAGGCTGCTCGGCGATCGTTCGAGATCGAGCTGAATCGCTTGCGACGGCGCCGGCGGGTCGGCCGTCATACGCGTGTCGGCAAGCGCGAAGACGTGATCGCAATACCGGCAGCGTGCCCTGGCGGCATCGTCCGGCACCTCGAGACGCTCATGACAGCGCGGGCAGATTACGTTCGCCATGTGGTGAGCATACCGCGGTTGCCGTCAGAGGGGGACCTTTTTTCGGCTAATTCCGGCGCCTGAATTCATGGGCCTGTTGTTGCCTTTGAGTCCCCCAGGCTACTTCCCCGCGATGCAGTAGAGATACTTCTCCCCGCGCAGGAACAATTGGCGCCCGACAGCGACAGGCGAGGCGTCGATCGGGTCCTCCAGCTTGTTGATTGCCAAGACTTCCAGGCGATCGCTTTGCCGCAACACCAGAGTCGTGCCGTCGCGATCCACGAGATAGATCCGGCCGGCGGCGGCGATGGGTGAAGCGTAGAAACTGGTTACGCCCGGCAAGCGTTCGCGGTCAAGTAGCGCCTGGCCGGTCTTGATGTCGAGTATGGTAAGAAGTGCGTTATTGGCCTGGGTGAAATACAGTCGATCGGCGATCAGGAGCGGCGACGGCACGTAGGGCGTACCTTTGTTGACCCGCCAGACAACCTTGCCTTCCTTGTCGGCGAGGCCGAGGTCTCCCTTGCTGTCGAGCGGCACGGCAACGGCGCCGGCGCCCGTGTAGCCGCTCATGACATAAGCGATGCCGTTGACGGCGACGGGAGAAGGGATGGCATTCACGGTCATGCCGCCGCACTGCCAAAGGTCGGCGCCGGTGGCGAGATCGTAGCTGCGGATGCGTTTGGTGCCGTTGACGATCACCTGATGAATGCCCTTGTGTTCGACGACGAGCGGCGTGTTCCACGAAGTCTTGTCGTCGCGCTCGACGCGCCATTTCGTTTTGCCGGTCCTAGTGTCGAGACAGATCAGAGCGGCATCGCTTTCCTGGTCCCAGTTGAGAAGAAGTGAATCGCCGTGAATAACGGGAGTCACTGCTTCACCCCAGCCGAGACGCGTGTTCAACCGGCCCAGGTCGCGCTGCCATTGCAGCTTGCCGGCGAGATCGTAGCAATAGATGCCGAAGCTGCCGAAGGATACGTACAGAAACTTGCCGTCGGTGGTCGGCGAGCCGGCCGCGTAGGAGTGGGACGCGTGGTGTCCCTCGTGCGGCACCTTGTCGGCGGCGATCTGCTTCCAGCGCACCTTGCCGGTGTGCCGATCGAACGACATCACCACGAATTGATGGTACTGGTTGGGCGGCGTCGTCTTGACGGTCCGTTTCGGATCGGCCTTCGGCAAGTCCTTGGCCGCCGCGACGCGGTCGGTCTTGAGCGCGGTCACAACGAACACCTGATCGCCCCAGACGATCGGCGTGGCACTGCCGCGGCCGACGAGCGGCGCTTTCCAGCGGATGTTGGTCTCGGCATCCCAGTGAGTCGGGGGATCGGCCTTGGGCGCCACGCCGGTCGCGAGCGGTCCGCGCCAGTGCGTCCAGTTGTCGCGCGGATCGTCCAGCTTCGGCTGAGCGGCCAAATGTGCCGCGATCGCCAACCACCCACACACGGATGCCGCGAGGATGCGCAACATGTCGATACTCCTGAATTCCCGTGATCTGTCCAGCGCGGACCTAGTTAAGATATCACGGTTCATCACGATCGTCGCACCCTGCGCAAGCGAGGACTCCACGATTACTTGACGCGCTTTCGTCAACACCTGTCGCGCCGGCCGCATCGGCGCACGAGTAGCGGCAGCCGGCGTGTGTGTGTAGAGCGACGCGAGAGCAGTTACCATCGCGACGCCGGCGCTGGGGCCGTCCTTGGGAATGGCGCCGGGCGGCACCTGAATGTGTACCCCCGACTTGCGGAACGGGCTGTGCCTAAATCTTCACATCAATTCCGCGATCGGACGTTGATCGTCCAGGAGAAACGTCGGCCGGCCAGCGTAGTCGCTGGTGCGGTGGTTGTCCTCATCATACCGATAGAGGGTGGTGTGCCCGCCGGCGTCGACCGCGGCCGTGACGTTCCCCGCCACATCGTAGCGCATCGAGGAGGTGTAGCCGTTGCCGGCCAACTACAGACGTGGGGGTCACGAGCTGGTGACCCTCACCTTCGCTTGCAAACCATGGAAAATCCATGGTTTGCAAGCTCGCTACCCCCCAGAAGGTCAAATTCCCGGGG
>JACXTT010011031.1_pt1 | contig 12123 bp, 11 predicted proteins | sample 9270951 | NCBI WGS metagenome assembly JACXTT01 (sample SAMN15532306, study PRJNA645909) | rock metagenome | isolation source: weathered quartz diorite | place: Puerto Rico | collected 2017-06-21 | reverse complement strand
AACATGGACGGCCTGGCGTGCCTCGACGAGATCAAGCGACGGCACCCGGCGGTACGCGTGGTCATGCTCTCGGCCTCTCAGAACGAGCAGATGATCGAGGCGGCGCTTCGTCGTGGCGCGAGCGCGTACGTCGTCAAGAACATCGACCCGACCGATCTGCCCAGCACGCTCCGGCAGGCGCTCGAGGGCAACGTCTACAGCGCCGTCGGCGTCACGGCCGAAAGCGATACGCGAGGCCCGCGCGCAGCCGGGCTCACCGACCGCGAGATCTCGATCCTGAAGGCGCTCGCCAAGGGTCTCTCGAACGACGAGATCGCCAAGGAGTTCTGGGTCGCCCGTCAGACGGTGAAGTTCCACCTGACGAACATCTATCGCAAACTCGAGGTCAGAAACCGCGCCGAGGCCATCCGCAAGGCCTACTCGTTCGGGCTCGTCGAGAGCCCGATCTACGGCGGCGGCGACGACGAGGCCTGACCAGCCCCTGGGAGACGATGCCCGCGCACGCGGGCTCGCAACCGGCGAGGGCTGCGCAGGACCGGCGAGGCGACGCCCGAACGAAGGTTCGCGTGGCTGCCGACGTCACCCCTCTCGATCGCGCCGCTCGGGCTCCGCTCTGGCCGGTCGTGCTCGTGCTCGTCTGTTGCTACGCGCCGTTCGTCGGTGCTCGACTGCTGACCCATGACGCCTATTGGTTCGTGCACGTGGGTCGGCAGATGCTCGCGGCAGGGCACTCGAGCCGCGTTCTGACGCCGAAGCTGGGCTGGCAAAGCGAGGTCGGCTACGACGGGCAGTACTACTACGCGCTCGCCGCCGACCCGCGCCACGCGAAGGACTACATCCCGGACAGCATCGTCGGGTTCGTCTATTCCCGCCCTCTCTATCCGGCGCTCGCGCGACTTGTTTCCGCGGGCGACACAGCGGCGCTGCCGGTGAGCATGCTCATCCTCAATCTGGCCGCGGTCGTCGGTGCCACGATCGCGCTCGCGGAGTGGCTCAGGCGCCGGGCCCTGTCACCTTCGCTCTCGCTGCTGTACGGCTTGTTCCCAGGACTGATTTTCTGTGTCTTTCGAGACCTCACCGAGCCCGTCGCAGTCGGCCTGGCCGCGGCGGCGTGGCTTCTGCTCGACACGCCCTCGCGCCGTGGGTCTTGGGCGGCTGCAGGACTCCTCGCCTGCGCAGGTCTGACGCGAGAGACCGCGCTCGTCTTCGCCGTCCCGGCTGCGCTCATCCTCGCCGAGCCGGACCAAAACCTCAGCCGGCGGTGGCGCCGTCCCGCAGCGTTTCTCGTGGCGAGCGTGTCTCCACTCCTGATCTGCCGTCTCGTTGTCAATCGACTTGTCCAGGCGCCCACGCAGGAACACACCGATGGGTACCGCTCTCTCATCCCGTTCCACGGGATCGCAAGCTACTGGCCGTGGGACAGGCAGCACGTGCTCATTGCCGTCACGGTGATCCTCCCGACGGTGATCGCCCTCGCCGGACTTCCGAGACTGCTTTGTGGCCCTGGAACGCGGTCGCTCGCGATCTTGTTGGCGCTGAACGCGGCAGCGTTCGTTGTCTTCCTGCCCCGCGAGGTCGAGATCGACTATGGCGCCGCGGGGCGCGCCGCGCTCGGCGTCGTGCTGGCTTCGATCCTCTGCCTGCCCCAATGGATATCGGCGACCAGGTTCTCGGCGCAGGCGGCAGCGGTCGTCCTTTCGTGGTCGCTCTTGTGGTTCGTAGCCGCTGGGCTTGTGGTGGGCATCCCCGGCCTAGCCCTCATCACGTCCTGACCGGGCTGCTCCGCCCGGTGCGCACCGCAGATCGAACTGGCCGCCCGTTGGCGTTGGGCGGAGATTCACGGCCGAACAGGCATGACGCCCCGGTCACCGCGACGACGACCGGGACGAGCAGCGCCTGGATCAGACTGCCGTGGCCGACCGGCGGGACGAGCCAAAGCGCAACCGGGAGAACCCAGCCGAAACTGAGGGTCGGGCGACGTACGGCCAGAGCGACAAGCAGGAGCATGAGGTAGTGCTGCCACAGGATCGGGGTGCTCGCAAGCGCAGCGAGGACGCCCGCGGTCAGTGCCCGTGCGTCGTCGCCCCTGCGCCCGTATCGGAGACACAGCGCGCAGAGGATCGCCGTCAGCAGAATCGCCGCCGCATGAGCGAATCCGGCACCCACGCCGAAGGCTCGGAGCACCCCGGAGACCGAGTAGCTGTTCGCCTCCTCGAAGCGGCTGAGCTGCCGAAGCAGAACCGGATAACCGGCAAGACCCTTGAATCCGATCAACGCCCACGAGCCCAGCACCAGCACCGCGGCAATCGCACCGCCCGTGGCGGCACCGCGCCAGCGCCGTGTGGCGACCGGCCAGAGGAGAAGCGGCCAAACGAATAGCTTCGCCGCCACAGCGCACCCTACGAGCGCACCCGAAAGCCGCTCGGCACTGCGATATCGCCACGCGAGGGCTAGGCAGAACGCGATCGGCACAGACACATTGACGTTCTGGACGGCGTTGAACGTCGGCGCCCAGCAAAGAGCAAATGCGTAGCACCGCGCGTCGCGGACGCCCCCCAGCCAGAGGACAAGGAGCACAAGAAGGAGCGATCCGACGACGCCGAGTCCGACGGCGACCGGCACGGGCATCAATGTGAGCGGCGCAACCAGAAAGGCGACGAACGGCGGATAGACGTATGCGGCTTCGTGCGCGAGGGTCGGGTCCACGAGGCTCGGAAACGGCGACGCTCCGTTGAGAACTGCGTGCGCAGCGGGGAGGAATGCCGTCCGGAGGTCGTATCCACCCACATTGCGCATCCCCGAACTGAGGAGGTTGATGACCCAGCTCAGCGTCCAGATCGCCGAGGCGACGACGAAGAGAGTCGAAAGCGAGACCGAGAAATGCCGACGCGTCCGGCCGACATGCGCTTCGCTCGGTGCAATCACGTCCGAAGCATGTGCGACAGGCGCGTGACGCGCCAGGGTTTCTTCGATTCCGGTCCTGATCGAGCTAGCCCCGGGGTCCGTTGCCGGTGGGCCCTCGCGTGCGCACACTGGGAAAGCCCCGAGGAGGCATCGACCGCCTCTCGAGGAACAAGACCGTGGACACCGTTGGCCCCCGCCAAACCCCTTCGCGCAGGCGTCCGGCGCGCCCGGCTGTCGGAGCCGACCCGACTCGACCCCGGCCGATGATCGGGCAGTTCCCATCGGCCACCGTCGTGGCGACCGGCAACGACATACCGGGCGTCCCTGCACCGAGGCGTATCTGGCCTGTGCTCACCGTGGTGGCGCTGTTCTACGTGCCGCTTCTCGTCGACAGGCTTCGAGCGGTTGGAGCCCGGGGCTTCGTCCACCTGGGTCGGATCATGCTTACTGCGTCGACGTCCAGCCCGAAGATCACACCCTCGCTCGGTTGGCACAGCAACCTCGGCTACGACGGGCAGTACTACTTCGCACTCGCCGTCGACCCGATCCACGCCAAGAACTACTTCCCGCCAAGTCTCCCCGGGATCGTCTACTCCAGGCCCTTGTACCCGGCTGTCACGGGGCTACTCGGCGGCGGCTCGGTGACCCTGGTGCCGTACGCAATGCTGATTGTGAACCTTGCGGCCCTGGTCGGATGCACATTCGCGCTCGCCCTGCTGCTACGACGACGCAACGCGAGCCCGTGGTTCGCGCTTCTCTACGCGACCTATCCGGGTGTGGTGTTCTGCGTGTTTCGCGATTTGACCGAACCTCTCGCGTTTGCGTTGGTCGCCGCCGCGTGGGTGCTCCTCGACGCTCGAACCCCCCGGGCGGTCGGCGCCGCAGCCGTTCTCTCCGCACTCGCGGTGTTGACCCGCGAGACGACCATCGTGTTCGCACTGGTCGCGGCGCTCGCGCTGGTGGTTCCGCACCCGCAAGAGACGCGCCAGCGAACGCTCTTGGCTCGATGGCCGCGAGCCGTCATCTTCTTTGCGACCGCAGTGATCCCGTTGCTCGTATGGCGCACCCTTGTCGGGCGGTTTGTCCATGCACCGACCCAAGAACGGACGGGCGGCCTACGTTCTCTGGTCCCGTTTCACGGGATTGCGCACTACTGGCCGTGGAACGCGATGCACGTCGTAATCGTGGTCGCCGTCGTCGTCCCGACCGTTCTTGCGATGATCGCCGCAGCACCACTGTTCAGACGCGGACTGTCTGCGAGCCTTCCGGCGCTTGCTCTCTGGCTGAGCGGATGCGCGTTCGTCCTGTTCCTGCCGGCTGACGTCGATGTCAACTGGGGTGGAGCCGGTCGCGCTGCAATCGGAGTCGTCTTCGCAACGGTCATCGCCGTTCCTAGCTGGTATCAGGCACGCCGCATCAATGTGCGCGGGGCGGTCGCGGCGGGTGCATGGACGTTACCGGTGTATACGGTCGCGTCGATCGCCACGGGGTTCGCCGGCTTCGCCGCGATGATTCTGTGACGAGCGGGTAGTCGAGTGACGGTGCGCAACCGCGCCCCGAGCTCTGTCGAGAGGTTCACATGTCAGCGGGAACGGCCGATAGGGACGGGATGAGCACGAACATCGAGACGCTTCCCAGCCGCCTACCGCTGAGCTGGCCGGGTTCGGCCGAGACCTTGCTCGACAACAGTCTTCTGGTAGCCCTCGTCGCTCTGGTCGGGTCGATCCTCGTCGGACTCGGCGGGGAGGTCTTGGTGGCGGACAGTTGGCTGACGCTGGCCTCCGGCCGCGAAATCGTCCAGCACGGGTTGCCGCATCACGAGATCCTGACAACAATCCCGCGCGGGCGAGTGTGGACCGACCAGCAGTGGCTTGCGCAGCTCGTGTTCTACGGCCTCGACGTGTTGGGCGGGCTTCGCCTCGCGCTCCTCTTCAACGCCTTCGTCGTCACATCGACAGTCGCCCTCGCTGTAGGCGCGGCGCGCAGGCGAGGAGCTTCGGCGCGGAGCACGCTCATCGTCGCCGCATTCTGTGTGTGGGTGGCGCCGTGGGCGTGGCAACTTCGCGCGCAGGCTCTCGCACTGCCTCTCTTCGTACTGGTGCTGCGTCTTGCGGCGTCGGACGTCGACCGCCCCCGACGGATGACGTTCCTCGCTCTCCCGCTGTTGGCGCTCTGGGCCAACATCCACGGGTCGGTGGTCGTCGGCGCCGGAATCGTCTCCCTCGCCGGGCTCGTGGGGCTCGCGAGGCGGATGCGCGGAATCGACGGCGCGCCGTCCCCCACGCATTCGATCACGCTGAGCGTTGCCCCATGGCTGAGCATCCTCGTCTCGCCGTACCACCTTCATCTCGTCGGCTACTACCGACTGATGCTGATCGACAGCCCTGTTGCGAAGTACATCACCGAGTGGAAAGCCCCGTCACCGCACGGCTGGCTCACCGCGTTCTTCGTCATCGCCGGCGTCATCGCGGTGGTCGCGTTGTGGCAGTGGCGGCGTCTGTCGCTTTACGACAAGCTCGTTCTCGCTGCGACGCTGGCGGGCTCACTCCGAAGTGGCCGAGGGATCGTCTGGTTCATGCTCGCCACGATGGTGTTGCTGCCTCGTGCGTTGGACGGCGTTCTTCCGCCGCACAGAGTCCGGATCCGTCGCAGAGTGTCGACAGTCGCCCTGGCGATTTGCGTCGCCGGAGCGTCGGTCGCACTGGGCGTGGTCACTACTCGACCAAGCTCCTGGTTCGAGCAGAACTGGCCGGTGAAGGCAGCGGAGGCTGTCGCGAACGCAGCGAAGGCAGTCGAGCAGCCCGGTGCCGTGTACCCAAGCGACAAGCATGCGGACTGGCTGCTTTGGAAGGAGCCCTCGTTGCGTGGCCGCCTTGCGTACGACGTCCGGTTCGAATTCTTCAACGATGCCGAGATCCGCTCGTTTGTCAGGTTCAAGTCGTTCCGGAGCGGCTGGGACAGGGTGGCAGCCCCCTACCCGATCGTGGTGTTCGATCGCACGGAAGCGGTCCAGCGGCAGATCGACTTCCTCCGCTCGCACGGAGCGAAGACGCTCTACGCCGATCGGACGATCGTCGTTCTCAAACGCGCTCGGGCAGCATGAATCAGCTCTCTCGCACCGATGTTCGGTGCGAGTGACGCTGCGACGACGGTCGCGGCGACTATCAGCGTCATGATCGTTCGGATTACGCCCCCGTTTCCGGTACCCGACGCCCCTAGCAGCGCCACGGGTAGGAGCCACGCCGCGTCGAAACGAGGACGTGCGATCGCGAGCGGAACGAGGAGCAGGGCGAAGTAGTGCAGCCAGATGATCGGTGCGAACGCGAGCGACGCTGCTACCGCGAGCACGAAGCCGCGCCTCTCGTCCTTGCGCGAGACGAACACCGTGGCGACCAGGAGAGCGGTTGCCGTCGTCAGCCAGACGATGTCGGCTGCGGTGGAGCCACAGCCGATTTCGCGTGCAAGTGCATAGACCGAGTACGACCCCGGGCTCTCGATCCGGGTCACCTGGTGAACGACGTGAGGGTACGAGGTGAGACCCGTCAGCCCGATCGCTGCCCACGTCAAGAACGTCAAGAACAGAGCGGCGCAAAGTGATCGGAAGGCGAGACCCGTGCGGCGTGCGCCGCCAGCCCACGCGAGCAGGGGCCACGCGAGAAGCTTTGGCGCCATGGCAAGGGCCGTGCACGCGGGACCGCCGTGGCGGTTGTCCCTGAGCCTCCACGCACCTGCTGTCGCCAGCGCGAGCAACAGGGTCAGATTCGCCGTCTGCAGCGCAGCGAGGGTCGGCCCCCAAAGAAACGCCGCCGCATAGCATCGGATGTCCCGAACGCCGACAAGGCGCAGCGTCGCCACCAGCGCAAGCGCAAGCGCAAGCGTGAACAACGCTGTGGCCACGCCTCGGGGAACCCACGTCAGCGGAATCAGCACTTCCGCCGAAAGCGGCGGATAGACGAACGCGTGACCGGCGCTGAGCGCCGCGGCGCTCAGCGCAGACGGGTAGGGGGACTCGCCGTGGACGATCCTGTCGGCGGCCGGCAGAAATGCATGTCGGAAGTCGAGGGCGAACGTCCCGTCTCGCGCGGCTGCCGCGAGGAAGCCGCCACAGACGATCCCAGCGGCGATGACGAGCGCCATCGAGACGAACAGCGCCCTCCTCCGCGCGGGCGCCTCGCTATTCAAGCCGGCCGAACGCGAGCGATCCACCCCTGAACAATGACCCGTGCCTCGTCGGCGGCGCAATCGCCGGAGGGGGATGACTGGACCTTGGTCTAGTTGAGGCGTTCTCGGCTGGTCGCCACCCTATGAAGGACGTCGGCGGATCGCCGGCGGAAGGGGAGAGACGGAAAGGAGAAGAGGACGCCGTGGTGAACACACTGAACGCGCTCGTCGTGCGTGCTCAGAACGCGTGGTTCCGCATGCGTGACGAGGAGTCGGGCCAGACACTCGTCGAGTACGGCCTGATCATCGCGCTCATCGCCCTGGCCTGCGTCGCAGCCCTGGGCTTCCTGAGCGGGAAAATCCAGGATCTGTTCAGCAAGACCGGCAACCAGCTCAACAACGCCGCGTAGCAAAGTCTGAGACCCGACCCGCGGGCCTGGCCCGCGGGATGGGCTTTAGTTCTCCACATTCGACCAGTCCGGACCGGCCACCCGGCCAGTTGAGGCGCACGCCGGGTGGCCTCACGCTGTGTAAGCCCGTCTTGGGCAGTGGGAGAGAACCTCTAGGGGAGGACATCAGTTGGTCACTGCAATCAACAGCATCGCTGTCCGCATGCAGAACGCGTGGTTCCGCATGCGTGACGAGGAGTCGGGCCAGACGCTCGTCGAGTACGGCCTGATCATCGCGCTCATCGCCCTGGCCTGCGTCGCAGCCCTGGGCTTCCTGAGCGGGAAGATCCAAGCGCTGTTCAGCAAGACCGGCAACCAGCTGAACAACGCCGCGTAGCCTCAGCGACGACGGGACGGGCTCCTCGGGAACGCACGAGTGACCGTGGCGCTGTCGCCCGCAAAAGGCTGTCCGTCGCGACTGGCGACCAGCCCGGACCGGCCACTCGGCCAGTTGCTGACCGGGTGTGCGCACCGCAGGCTGTGTCAGCCCGGAGCCTCGGGTAGTGGGGATGGAGTTCGAAGAGGGAGGAGCTTCGAAGTGCAGATTTTCAACAGCATCGCTGTCCGCATGCAGAACGCGTGGTTCCGCATGCGTGACGAGGAGTCGGGCCAGACGCTCGTCGAGTACGGTCTGATCATCGCGCTCATCGCCCTGGCCTGCGTCGCAGCCCTCGGCTTCCTGAGCGGCAAGATCCAGGCACTGTTCAGCAAGACCGGCAGCCAGCTCAACAACGTCCCGAACTAGGGGCCAGTACGGTAGGGGGGTTCCGCGTCACGCTCCCGCGTGACGCGGGTCCTCCAGGCCGGCGTGGCACCCCCTCGCTGCGTCGGCCCGGAAGACCCGCGTCCCGCGCACGACACGGCGCCGAGGGTCGCAGTTCGATCCGGCAAGACGCGCGAGCAGCGAATGACGGAATTAGCGGGGGGACCGGTGCTCGTCACCAACTCGCAACTTGATTTAGCTGAAGACACCGCTAACCTGAGGTCGGGCTCACGGCGCCCGCCAAGGGGCATCGCGAGAGGGGATACGGTGAAGAGGCTGATACTGGGACACGGGGAGCGCGGTCAGGCGACCGTCGAGTTTGCGTTCATCCTCCCGGTCATCCTCCTCGTCATCGTCGGTCTCATCGCGTTCGGCAAGGCCTTCAACTACTGGCTTAACCTCAACCACCTCGCGAATGAGGGCGCAAGATGGGCCGTGGTAGACAAGATTCCGCCGTACACATGCTCGACGTCGTCAAGTGCGACGGGGATCACGACGCCGAGCGCTCTCGACATCGAAAAGTATCTCTACTGCCAGCTTCCCAACGTAGATCTCCAGAATAAGGTCGGGAACCCTGCTTCCTCTCAGGCGAACTACGCGCTCTGCTTCCCCGCGGGCGGCACGCCAGCCATCGGCGACCCGGCCTCAGTCAAGATCAAGAGTCCCTATACGATTGGTTTCGGAAAGTTCAGCATTACTTTCACGCTCGTCGGTAAGTCGACGATGCGTCTCGAACAGATCCCATCGTGGGCGCAGCAGGGCGGCGCAGGATGTCCGTGATCCAGACGAAGTGGCATCTCAGAATCGATCTTGGAGAGGAGCGCGGCAGCGCCCTCACTTTGTTTGCGGTCATGGCGCCGGTCTTCATCTTGTTCCTGGCCCTCGCCCTAGATGTTGGCAACTGGTACGCACACAAGCGGCAGCTGCAGAACAAGGCGGATGCCGGTGCCCTTGCTGCCGCGGTGGACTACGGCTTCAAGTTCCCGGACTGCGTTACGGACGCGACGCTTGCCTCGCAAATTCAAGCGAGCGCGCAGGGATACGGTGGAGCGACGTACAACGCCGGAACACCTCAAGGACCAACCGATACAGCTGTCAATTCCAGCTCGTACGGTGGTATGAATGGATCGGACGGCGGCGGCCCTTGTTTCAACCATGACAGCACCGTGCCCGGTGACTCAAATTACAACGCCAATGCGCCTGCCGACTGGATCAGCCCTCACGGGGGATATTGGACCGATGTCAAGACCCGCGAGACAAACATTCCAACGTTCTTCGGAGCCTTCGGAATCAATCTGCCATCCGTCGGTGCGCGCGCACGAGTTGCGGTACTTACAGCCGAGAGCATCACGGGACTCCGACCGTTCGCTGTCGCGAACGCAGCGGATACGCCTTGTGCCTGGGCCGAGTTCAACAAGGGAGGCAGCACTGTGGAGGTGCCTCTCTCTCTTGATGCGGGCAGCGTCACAGACTGGCACGGAACAACGCCCGGCAGCATTGGAACCATGCCCAGCAGCGACGTACCGGTGGACGTGAAGGTCGGGAGCTGCACCGATACTTCTCAACAGGTTACCTTCCCGAACGTCGGCTACATCAACTCATACAAGACAGCCGGTCCGTATCCCGAGATTGAAGGCATTTTCTTGAATTCATCAAACGGTTGCAACGCGTACTACGTGTGGCGACTGGGACCACCATGTCAGGTTGGAGTCCGAGCGATTGTGCACTTCACGGCACCAAGCAGCCCGACGGTCACTGTGAACATCTCGGGCAATAGCGGCTCGGGCGCGACCGGCGGCACACTTAATCTCGTCAACACGCCTGCGGGCTCAGACACTTGGATCTCGAATTCGTTCGTGACCATCAATCCTGGCGACGGAAGCAATCAGTTCAATGGCCCTCTCCAGGTTAGTGCGAAAGCAACCAACAAGAACGGAAGCGGTAATACCGTCACGACTCAATTCGGACTCCAGCAGCAGATCATGGCTGGTGACGACAATCAAGAGGGCGACGTGAAGGATTTCACGTTGTCTCAGACATCACTTAACAATCATCAGTCGATGGTCGGAATTGACATACACCTGAAAATGCACGCTCTTGACAGCGACACACGTGGTGATCCCCCGACCGTGATCAGAAGCTCGGTGCAAGACAGCCACAATCGCTCGGGCGCTGTTGACTGCAACAACGGTGGCCCCGCATTACCTCCGTTCGTCAGCGCAATCATCAACGGTTGCCCCGATAAGTTCGTTGTCAATACACGCGGTTACGTTTGTACGCCTGTGCTTACTCCAAAAGCGGACTGCATCGACGGCGTGCCGGGGAAGAACGGCAATTCCGTAACGAGCGCATACAGCTCACTTTGGGCCCCTGGAAATGTCTGTTCAGCCAACAACTGGGCTGCATATCCCAACATCCCACGTGGCGATAAGCGCCTTATCGTGGTATTCGTGACGACGTACGGAGCCGAGTTCCGCAAGAGTGGAAATCCGCAGAGCCCCTATCCCATCGCGACCATGGCTGCTTTCTACGTGACAGGATGGGACGGCTCGCCGAATAGCTGCAACGGCGTCAACGAGGCGTACCCGCCAGCGACTAGCGACAAGAACAACGCCAGCAAGGCTGCGGTCTGGGGTCATTTCATAAAGTTTGTGGTGCCGCCGAGCGGTGGGACGCCGAGTCCCACCCCGTGCGACGTTCAGAGCGTGCAGAACAGTGTCTCGGTTTGCATCGCAAGCCTAGTGCGGTAGACGCGAGGGTCTTGGACACTCATAACGAGAGGTAGAGGGGAAACGGAAACTCGAGGAGGACGAGGACAACATGCAGATCGGAAACTCACTGGGCAAGCTGACGTCGTCGCGGGGCGGCGCGATCCTGTTGGGGATCGCGGCGGCCGTGCTGGCGGCGATCCTGCTCGCCGTCTACGTGACGCGGTATCGCGACAGCGTCAAGTCGGGCGCGGTGAACGTGCCCGTGCTACAGGCCACACACTTGATCCCGAAGGGCACGCCTGGCGAGCTGATCGCCACCAAGCAGCTCTACCAGCCGGCGACCATCGCCAAGGACGAGGTGCCCGCCGGCGCGATCACGGATCCCGCCGTCCTGACCGGCCGCGTCACCATCGCGGACATCTACCCCGGTCACAAGCTGACCATCGGGGACTTCACGGCCGAGGCGACGGCATCGCTCAACACCAAGCTGACCGGCCCACAGCGCGCGCTCACGCTGACCGTGGACGCGACGCGAGGCAGCCTCGCCAACGTCGCGAGCGGCGACCACATCGACATTTACCAGCAGCTCTCCGGTCCGCAGGGAACGATCGTGAAGCTGTTCCGGGCGGACGTGCAGGTGCTGGTGGCGCCGGGTGCCGGTGGCGGCAACGTCGTGCTGCAGGTGCCGACGCGGGACGTGCCGGACTTCCTGTTCGCCTGGACGAACACGTCGCTCGCGTTCGTGATTCGCCCGGCGACGCGGGCAACTCCGACCGTTGCGACGACGGCCGACTTCCAGTCCATGCTCAAGTTCACGAAGCCGCACTGATCCACTGATGGCCACGCCCATCCGCACACTCGTCGCACTCGACGCGGGTCTCACCCAGGACTCGGTCGCGGCGTCCCTGCCGAACGACGCCGACATCGAGCTCGTAGGCGTCATCGAAGGCATCGACGACAGCTGGCGCACGCTCGAGGACTCGGCGGTCGACGTCCTCGTGATCGGCTGCCTCGGCTACTCCGACCGGGTGCTGTTCCTGATCGAGAGCTCCGTCCGGCAAGACCCCTCACGGCCCATCCTCGTCCTCAGCCAGGGGTCTCCGAACGGCTTCGTGCGGCGCGTGTTCGAGGTGGG
>JACXTT010011030.1_pt1 | contig 12124 bp, 10 predicted proteins | sample 9270951 | NCBI WGS metagenome assembly JACXTT01 (sample SAMN15532306, study PRJNA645909) | rock metagenome | isolation source: weathered quartz diorite | place: Puerto Rico | collected 2017-06-21 | reverse complement strand
AGGTGGCGCTCGCCCAGCCGATCGATGATCTCCACCGCCTGCGGGACGTTGCCGACATAGAGCAGCGGGCCCTGGCGCAGGCAGGCGACCGCTTGCCGCCAATCGAGCGGTTTGCCGTCGGCGACCACCATCAGATCGACCGCGTCGCGGAACAGCTCGAGCAACACCAGGTCCGGGTGCGACACCGTGTGCGTCACCAGGCCGTAGTGCACCTCGCGCGCCAGCACCCCGGCTTCGACCGCGCGTGACGGGCGGGTCCACAGCACCAGCTCGACGTGCGGCATGTCGTTCAACTGGCGGCCGAGGAACCCGGGCAGGAAATAAGCGCCCAGCGCCTCGGGGCAGCCGAGCACGAAGCGGCCCACGTCCTCGCTCTCCAGCCCGGCGATGCGTCGCTCGGCGTGCTCGAGCAGCGCCAGCGCCTCGGATGCGTAGTGCAGCAGTTCTTCGCCGGTGGCAGTGAGCCGGGCGCCGCGCCGATCGCGCAGCAAGAGGGTGGTGTTGAGCTGAGCCTCCAGCTTCTGCAGCGCCACCGTCAGCGCGGGCTGGCTGACGCGCAGTTGGCGCGCGGCCTCGGTGATGCGCCCGGTGCGCGCCACCGCTTGCAGATAGCGCAGGGGTGTCAGCTCCACATACATAATTAGAAGTTATGAAAGACATAATGACAATCTATTTTCTACATGGCTGACGAGGACCCAGACTGTCTCCACCTAGGAGGAGGGCCTCATGAACTTACGTATTGGCTTTGCTTTGCTCTGCGCAGTAGCCGGCTGCAACGACCCGGGAGGTGGCGATCAGCCGGACATGGTGGGCACCGACGATGGCGGGGCTCCGGTGACCGTGCTCAAGCGGCCGTCCAAGTCGGGCACCATCGCGCTCAGCGACGACGGCGCTCGGGTGGTGATGGTCAATCCCGACGACGACTCGATCTCGATCTTCAAGACCGAGGACAACGCGCGGCTGGCCAAGCTCACGGTGGGCGACGAGCCGGTCAACGTGGTGCTGGCGGCCGACAGCAAGACTGCCTACGTGTCCAACCGCGCCGACGCCACGGTGATGAAGGTCACCGGCATCGACACCGCCACCCCGACGGTGTCGGGCATGACCCAGGTGGGCTCGGAGCCGATTGGCCTGGCGCTCTCTCCCACCGGCGCGCGTCTATTCGTGGCCGAGCACGCCGAGGGACGCATCGCGGTGATCGAGACCGCGGGGATGACCATCACCGGTTCGATCGAGCAGCCGCAGAATCCGCGCGCGCTGCTGGTGACCAACAATGGCGACACCAACGACAATGACGAGCTGCTGGTGGCGCCCGAGTTCTTCGGCGAGCCCAACGCCAACGGAGAGTCCAAGGACAACGGCCGCACCGGACGCGTGCGCCTCTATCAATTGTCGGATCTGACTCCGCTCGCGGGCATCTCGTTCGATCCGCTCGACAGCGGCTTCCCCAAGGGCGGCACGGTCGGCGCGCCGACCGTGACCACCTCGCCCAATCAGTTGGCGGCGGTGGCGATCAAGGACAAGCGCATCTATGTCACCTCGGTGTCGGCTTCGCCCGAGGGGCCGGCGCGCTTCGACAACAATGTCTTCCCGGTGGTGTACGTCGGTGACTTGAGCACCGGCGCCGAGGTCAAAGGCGGCGGAGGCACCACCAACCTGGCGCGCAAGGTGTTCGACGTCATCCCGGCACCCAGCGCCACCGCGCCGCGCTTCATCCCGGGCGAGCTGTCGGACATCGACTTCGTGCCCAAGACCAATGTCTCGTACGCGGTGGCTCGCGCGGCCGACCTGATGCAGCGCGTGACCTGGGACGACACCGGAGTGACCATCGGCTCGACGCAGAACAAGCAGATCGATCTGGCGGGCAACGACACCATCGGCAAGTGCCAGGGCCCGACGGGCGTGGCGATCAATGCCACCGCCACGCGCGCCTACGTCAACTGCTGGGTTACCCGCAAGCTGGCGGTGGTCGATCTGGCCTCGCAGGCGCTGATGGCCACCGTCGAGTCCTCGGCGCCGCCGAGCGCCATGCTCGAGCAGTCGGTGCAGCGCGGCAAGCGCTTCTACTTCACCGGCCGCGCCCGCTGGTCCAACGCGGGAAGCAACGGCGCGCGCGGCGGCGAGGGCTGGTCGTCGTGCGGCTCGTGCCACCCCGACGGGCTCACCGACAACATCACCTGGATCTTCGCCTCCGGCCCACGCCAGACCACCTCGCAGGACGGCTCGTTCTCGCACGGCGCCACCAAGGTGCAGCGCATCTTCAACTGGACCGGCATCTTCGACGAGCACCATGACTTCGAGCGCAACACGCGCGACGTCTCGGGAGGCCTGGGCGCGATCACGCGCGGCAAGACCGCCAAGAGCGACTGCGGCCAGCTCGACAAGGAAGATCAGATCCAGCTCACCACCGACGGGTTGCCGCCCAATGGGCCGCCGCCGAGCAACAACATCGCCGGACTGGCCAAGCCGCTCAAGGAGCTGGTCGACGACACCAGCAATGCCAACAACTGCAACAACAAGGACTGGGACGACATCGACGAGTTCGTCAAGACCATCCGCCCGGTGCGCGCGCTGCGCTTCTCCGACGCGGCGTCGGTGGGACGCGGCAAGCAGCTGTTCGCAGACGGCGGTTGCGCCAAGTGCCACGGCGGGTCGGGCTTCACCATCTCACGCCGCTTCTGGACACCGTCGACCGCCAACAACCTGGGCGCCGGCAGCCTCGCCGCCACCGCCTACAATCCGCGCGCGTTCTTCCCGGTCACGTTCCAGTATGCCAACGGTGGAGCGGCGCGTAATCACATCTCGGCTCAGCCGCCGATCGCCGCCGACGCCACCGGGCCCGCGGAAGCCTCGGCGATCGCCATCGCCCAGCTCGCCTGCGTGCTGCGCAATGTCGGCACCTTCGGTGTGCCCAATGACACCACCAAGACCGATGCGCTCGAGCTGCGGCCGTTCAACGGCGCGTTGGTGCGTGCGCAGGGTCGCGCTGGTTACAACGTGCCGTCGCTGTATGGTCTTGCGCTCGGTGCGCCGTACCTGCACCACGGCCAGGCCAAGACGCTCGACGAGCTGTTCACTGACACCCAGTGGGCCAATCACACCAACGCGGGCAACGGCAACTTCAGCGTGCAGTTGGCGATGGATGCCAAGAACCTGCCCGATCTGAAGTCGTGCCTGCTGTCGATCGATGCCGCGGCCACCGAGATCACCGTGCCGAGCGATCCGGGATCGGGGCTCAGCTTCGATTCCTGCCCGACCACCTTTCCATAATAATCAGGGTCTCGGGTTCGCCGAGAAGAACTCCCAGAGACTATTGCCCCAGTCGGGCAGCTTGAGCGCCGGAATGTGCGAGCTGCCGGTCATCACCCACAATTCCACCGATCCCTTCGTGCAGCCGAAGTAGCGCTCCACCGAAGACTCGGCGCCGCTCACGGTCTCGTCGAGATCGCGGACTTGCGCGCCCATGGTCAACATGCCCGGGCAGTTGTTCTTGGCCGCCCAGGTGGCCATGGTCTGGCGCGCCGAGGGAATCAGCGTGCTGCCGTCGAAGGGGACCGCGGTGTCGGCGGTGCCGTGGACCTCGAGGATGCCGACCGGCTCGGTGGGATTGCACTTCGAGGCGTCTTTCCACACCGCGCCGGCCAGGCTGGCGATGGCCGCCACGCGCGAGCCCGGCTCGCAGGCCATGCGGTGCGACATGAAGCCGCCGTTCGAGTGGCCCATGAGGAAGATGCGTTTGTCGTCGACGTTGTACTGCGCGCGCATGTCGTCGATCACCGCGTTCAAGTAGGCCACGTCGTCGACTCCGCTGTTCTCGTTGTCGCAGCAGGCGTCGGTGGCGTTCCAGAACTGCTTCTTCTGACTGTTGGTGGTGCCCGAAGGCATGGCGTAGAGGAATCCCTTGGCCTCCGAGAGCGCGGTGCCGCCGAACAAGCTGTCCTGAATGAAGGCTCCGGCGCTGTAACCGTGCAGCAGGATCACCAGCGGAGTGGGCTTGGCCGGGTCGTAGCTCTTCGGGATGCTGGTGTCGTAAGGGCGCGCGGCCACCAGCGGGCCTGGCTGATACTTCGGTGGATCGGAGGAACAACCCAGGACGGTAAGTAGCAAGGCACATGAGTAGCGCATCGCCGGCATGATAATGTCTTGCCGTGCGAATCGCAGGTCTTTTACTGATGATGCTGGCGGGTTGTGGCGGCGACCCGTCGATGGTGCCGGTGCCGCCCTGGCTGTCGCGGGCCAACATCCTGGTGCCGGGCGAAGGCGTGGCCAACCTCTCGTGCCGCGGGGCGATCTGTCCGCACAACGAGAACACCGACCTGATCCGCTGGAAGGAAACCATCTACCTGGTGCACCGCACCGCGCAGAGCCAGATCCTCGGGCCCAACAGCTCGCTGTGGGTCTACCGCTCGATCGACGAGGGGCGCACCTTCGTGCCGGTGTCGATCATCCAAGCGCCCAGCGACCGCGATCTGCGCGACCCGCACTTCTACGTGGTCGGCAACGACCTCTACATGAAGGCGCTGACGCGGTTGCCGGTGACCTCCGCGCGCGACTCGTTCGTCGACACCATCTCGGTCGCCTTCAAGACCACCGACGGGCAGCAGTGGACCTCGATGGGCTCGATCGGACCCAGGGGTTGGAGCTATTGGCGCATCGTCGACAAGGGCGGCCTCTTCTACAGCGCGGCCTACGAGGACGGCGACAAGAGCGTGGTGCTCTACTACTCGCAAAACGGGCTCACCTGGACCAGCGGGCCGCAGATCTATGGCGTCAGCGAAGACACGCCGCTCGAGACCGAGCTGGTGTTCGTCGGCGACAGGATGCTGGCGCTGGTGCGCATGGACGGCAAAGACAACGAGCTGCTCGGCGACGAAGGACGCCTGCGCACCAAGGTGTGCTGGTCCGACGCGCCCTACGTGACCTTCACCTGTCCGTCGGAGCTGACCGGCCAACGTCTCGACGGCCCGCTCGCCTTCTACATCGACACCCGCCTGTTCATGGTGGCGCGCAAACACCTTCAAGGCAGCGGACGCAAACGCACCGCGCTATTCGAGCTCGGCGGCCTCGACTCGACGGTCACCATCAAGGAGCTCGGCGAGTTGCCGTCGGCAGGTGACACCGCCTACGCGGGCGTGGCGCGCCTCGAAGATGGCCGTCGCATCTTGTCGTGGTACTCGAGCGACCTAGTGCGCGACGAAGCGTGGGGCAGCGCCATCCTCGGCGCCTGCGACATCTGGACCGCGGTCTTCGATCCCAAGCAGCTCTAACGCGACACTCCGCGCAAGTCAGACAGGCCGGGGACATTTCTATGCTGACAATATACGTAACTTATTGATGGAGCGCTCCACATCGACATTGCCCGGTTAGCCACGAGGCCGCACTTCACCGAGTTGGATTTCTCGGTTGTTCAAGTCGAGCTCTTCTACGGGACGATCGCCCCCGCCGCGCCGAATGACGACGGTGGGAATTGCACCTTTGCGGGAGGCAGAGTCTTGAGCATCGGACCTGACCCCGCGCCGGTTAAGGTCGACCTGACGCAGAGGGGGCGCAGCTTTGTCGGCGCGTTTTTCGCTCCTCCCGGCCATGTGTCCGAGATCCGGCTAACGGTTCACGACGCGCACGCAATCGTCGATGGAAACGCCCGGCGCGCGCACTTGAAGACGCATTGCGACGGTGGCGATACCAACGGGCTCCTTCGCCTGATCCCGTTGCCCGGGCAGTCGATCGACATCGCGGCCGGCGGGATTACCCAAGTGCAAGCGCAGTTCGATCCTAACCGCGACATAACGGTCGATGGTCAAGGCGGTGCCTACGGCCAGAAAGGCTCCAACGATCACTTGCCAGGCAGTTGCAACCCAGGTCCGTGTGGCAAGCCATTCAAACTTGCAAGCGATTACCCTCTCGAACTGCTTCCACCTGACGCCGCCGGCATCATCCCGGGAGTCATCTTGATAAGGTACAAGCCCGGAGTAACTGATGTGGACATCGCGGACATCAACTCAAAGATCGGGGCAGTCTCGTTTGCGCGCGACGATTTGTATGAGCAGGTTCGCATCCAGGGGGACGTATTCCAAACTGTTCAGGATCTTGCAAAGGACGGGCGAATCCAATCGGCACTACCGGAGACCAACCTTCACCCCACGGCCGTTCCGAACGAATTCCATGCTGATCTCGAGCCGTACTACCAGAACATCAACGCCTTTGCTGGGTGGGACATTGAGACCGGATCCCGCAGCACAATCATCGCGATCATCGATACTGGAGTCGACATCAACCATCCCGATCTGGTCAACAACGTCTTCTTGAACGAAGGGGAGCTGCCCCCGTTCTTCACCGCCAAAGACAACACGGGACACGTTCATGGTGAAGACGGATTCGATCCCTGGGGCATCAATCCGGCGATAGGCCAGTGCGAAGTGAATTGTCTTTGCCTGATCGATTGCATTCAATGCGGTTGGGCACCCTGTCCTGACAGGCCCGTCTTCGACTTGCGGCCTAATCTGATACCCGATCCGAGCCGGGACTTCGGTGGTCACGATTAGACGGGAGCGACACCCCGCAGGTAGAACTGCACCACCAGCTCGACGTTCTCGTCGCTGAGCATGTTGCCCATGGGGCCGCCCAGGTGCACTTGCGAGAAGATGCTCATCAGGCCGAAGAGGGGGAGCGCGAGCATGGGGACTGCGCCGGGGCCGATGAGGCCGCTTTGTTGGGCGGCGTCGACGATCGAGGTGACCAGCGCGAAGGTGGGCATGAACAGTTGCCAGTAGTCGATCGACGGCGCGTCGCGGGGCGCGGAGTAGGCGGTGCGGAAGATGAAGCGCGCGAGGTCCGGGTTGTCGCGCATGGTGGTGAAGTCGGCGCGGACGAAGGCGCGCAGGCGCTCGAGCGGATCGCGCGTGACGTCGGAGGCGGGGCCGTAGGCGGCGCGCAGCGTGGCGAAGGCCTGTTCGCCGATCGCCTGGTACAAGCCGGCCTTGTTGCCGAAGTAGTAGTAGAGCATCGGCTTGGTGGTGCGCGCGGCTTTGACGATTTCGTCGACGGAGACCTCGGCGTAGCCGTGCTCCGCGAACGCCTTGAGCGCGGTCCTGAACAGCCGTTCACGTACGCTCTTGCTCTGCATTCTCTTGTTTACCGACTGGTAAGTATGTTATACGAGTCGCGTCCACAGGGAGGAATGACATGCGTCGACTTTCCTACGCAATGTTTCTTTGTGCCATCGGGTGCCAGGCTCCGGTCGCCACCGGTCCGGAACTGCTGCCCGGGTTCCAGCCGCCCGCCGCGCCCGAGAACGGCATGCAGATCATCATTCCCATCATGCATGACATTGCGCCCGGCTCGGACAACGAAGTGTGCACCTGGACCGACGTGATCGCAGATCACGATATGTCGGTGCGCGCGGTTCAGGGCTTCCAGACCGAGACCGGCCACCACGTGGTGGTCTACAAGACCAAGTCGTACGAGCCTGCGGGCACCCGCCGTACCTGCACCGGTGATGACCTCACCACCGTGCGTTTCGTTGCCGGCGCGGGTGGCGAAGGCGTCTATGACAAGAACGAGGCGCCAGGCAACCTGGCCTTCACCATCGAGAAGGGCTACCAGGTGGTGGTCAACGAGCACTTCCTCAACGCCACCACCAAGACCCACGACGCGCAGTCGGTGGTGAACATCTATCTCGCCGATCCGGGCAAGACCTATATCCGCTCGGGCGCGCTGGCGGTGGTCGACACTTCGTTCATCGTGCCGGTTGGCCAGCCGGTCAAGAACATCGACTGCGTGATCCAGGAGGACTTCAAGGCCTGGTTCTCCATCCCGCACATGCACCGCTGGGGACACAACATCAAGGTCGACCATGTCTCGGACGGAATCAGCAAGCGGCTGTTCGACACCGACTGGACTCCGGGCTTCACCTTCCACCCGCCGGAGATTCGCGTCGACCCGGCGACTCCGAGCGTGTTCAAGAAGGGCGATCATATCAAGGTGGCGTGCGAGTGGTACAACGACACCACCGGCCCGCTCAATTTCGGGCAGGAGATGTGCGTGTTCTTCGCGCAGACCATCGACGACCACGGCCAGGGCAACTGGGCGTGCGACGGCGGTCAGTGGGCAGGCTTCTGAGATGAGACTGCTGTTCGCGCTCTCGCTGGCGTTGATGGCGTGTGGTGGCGATTCGCCGAACACACCCAACGACATGACCGCGGCCCCGGACTTGTATTTCAAGTCCAACTGCGGACGCCCCGGCGATCCGGGCAACTCGCTCGGCATCGGCAAGTTCTGCATGAAGCAGTCGATGTGCAATCCGGGCACGGTGTGCACGCAGATTCAGGACCCCGACAACTACTTCTGCACCAAGCTGTGCACCGCCTCCGACGGCGGCACCAACGACTGCGGAGAGAACGCGCACTGCGCCTGCGACCCGCAAGGGCGAGGCTGCGGCTGCTTCCCCGACGCTTGCAACTAAGAGCGATTTCGCTCCTTTCGTTCGATGCCGCACTGGCAAAAGCACGTAAAACCCTTGTAACTTCGGCATCAGGTGATGGCACTGCGCTTGCTCTGAAGGCACTCACTCAGAGGAGGAATCGCGCATGCCGACCATCGGGATCGACGCCATCGCCATCGCAGTGCCGGAAGGGTACGTGGAGCTCGCCGAGCTCGCAGAGGCGCGCGGCGTTCCACCTTCGAAGTACGTCGAAGGGCTCGGTGTCACGCGCATGGCGGTCGCCCGCGCTCACGAGGATGCGGTCGCGCTGGCGGCCAATGCCTCGCGCCGCCTGTTCACCAAGGCGCAGATCGATCCGTCGAACATCGGCTTGCTGGTCACCGGCACCGAGACCGCAGTCGATCACTCGAAGCCCGTGGCGGCTTATCTGCACAGCCTGCTCGGCCTGCCCGAGCGTTGCCGCGTGTTCGAAGCCAAGCACGCGTGTTTCGGCGGCACCGCGGGCCTGCTCGCGGCGCTCGACTGGATCGCCTCGGGATCGTCGCGCGGACGCCAGGCGTTGGTGGTGTGCACCGACGTGGCGCGCTATGCGCTCAAGAGCCCCGGCGAGCCCACCCAGGGCGCGGGCGCGATCGCGATGATCATCTCGGAGAACCCGCGCCTGTTCGCGCTCGAGCCCGGCATCTCGGGCAGCTACTCGCGCGACGTGCACGATTTCTGGCGCCCGCTGTACTCGAAGGAGGCGGTGGTCGACGGTCATCACTCGGTGCAGTGCTACCTCGACGCGCTGGCCGGCGCGTATGGCGCGTGGAGCGAGGCTTCGCGTGAAGCCGGCTACCACAAGGATTCGATCGTGCGCCGCTGCTACCACGTGCCCTACGGCAAGATGGCCAAGAAGGCGCACCGCCACCTGATGCAGTCGGAAGGCAAGACCGAGCAGCAGGCCGATTCGTCGTACACCGAGCAGGTAGCCGCATCGCTGCGGCTGCCCGGCCAGGTCGGCAACATCTACACCGGCTCGCTCTATCTCGCGCTCGCGTCGCTGCTCGACGCCGAGGCCGCCGAGCTCGAGGGCAAGCGCGTGGGTCTGTTCAGCTACGGCTCGGGCTGCACCGCCGAATATTTCGCTGGCCGCGTGATGCCGGGCGCCGGCGCGTTCGTCGCCGAGCAGAAGCTGGCCGAGCCGCTCGAGAACCGCCGCCGTTACTCCATCCCCGAGTACGAAGCCATCCGTGGCGGCGATCACGACGTCGACCGCCGCCCCGTCGAGACCCTCCCCGACCAGAATGGCACCGTCGCCTTCCTCGGCGTCGACAACGAGCGCCGCGTCTACACCGCCTAAGCTTCGATTTGCCCCATACGACCGTGCTACGCTGGTCCCCGAGGGGGGAGCATGCGCAGCATGGTCGTCTGTGGGCTTCTTTTGGCAGGCTGCGGCGACCCGCCCGCCATGAACCCCGATCTCGGCGTCGCCGATCTGCTGGCGCCCACCGACATGACCGCCGCCACCGTCCCGCTGGGCGGCGCCTGCACCGCCGACACCCAATGCCTCGAAGGCAAGACCCCGGTGTGTTGGAAGAAGACGCTGTTCAATTCCCCCAGCAAGCTGGCCACCAAGGACGGCTACTGCTCCTCCAAATGCGTCGACGACAATGACTGCGGCGGCGACGGTGTGTGCCGCGACTATGGCACCAGCGGCAAATGGTGCTTTCGCTACTGCAAGCATCCGGCCGATTGCCGCTCGACCGGCTACGCCTGCTTTATCGGCGACTACTGCTTTCCCGACGGCAACCTCGATTGCGATCCTACAGCGCCCAGTGGCCGGTGCACTACCGCGCCGGTCAGCAATCCGGGTGGATGTCTACGCGGAGCCTGGGGAACCGGCAACAAAGGCTATTGCTACGACGGGTGCCAGGTCGGCCCGGGAAGCTGCCGCGCAGGCCAGCAGTGCATCGTCTTCGACAACCGCAACATCAAGGATGTCGATGGCAAGCTCCTCGGCGATACCTTCATCGGCCCGGTGTGCAACACGATCAGCAATCCCAACCCGATCGGCACGGTCTGCAAGAGCGCGACCTCGAGCCAACGCTACATCGACGACTGCATCGATGGCGCCGAGTGCTACATCGCGCCGTATTTCCCGAGCGGCGACAACCTGTGCAAGCAGCTGTGCACCGGTGTAACCGCTGTCGACGGTGGCGCTCCGCCGTGCCCCGTCGGGCAGACGTGCACTGACGTGTGGATGCTGTTCGGCACTACCTATCCGGCTGGGTTGTGTCTTTAGAGTGGTTCACCGGCCTTGCATTGGTGATGCTGGGCGCCAACGCAAGGCCGGCAGAGGCGTGCTCGTTTCCACCGTGCGTCGCGTTTTCGGTTGCTCCATCGGCGGGAACCAAGGTGCCGAGCAACTTGCCGGCGATCGCCGTCAATAGATTCTTCGAACAGCCTCCCCCGCCGAGCGACCTGGGCCCGTTCACCATCGAGCTCCTCGACGCAAACGGGAGCGTGGTTCCCACCGTGAGTGGCTTGGATTCCTATCAGTTCGTCACTCTCCTGCGGCCAACAGATCAGCTGTCGGCGGGTAGCTATCGGTTGCGAGTGAAAGAGCCGTGCCCGGCTGCGCTACCCGCGGGAACCATCGTTGAGACCGAATTTTTCGTCGGTGCAGCGTCGCCGATGCCGAGCTTTCTCGGGAAGGTCTCCCTGTTGCCCTCGGCGGTTGAAAGCATCCAAGTCGGAACTAGCCGAGGAACCTGCGTTGCCCCAATCACCGCTTCGGTCGCGCACCTGATCATCGAGCCATCGACGGAGGTACAGCCGTTCGCTGCGGTTGCTCTGTACACCGTGCTCGTCGACGGCAAGGTCTGGGCCGTCTCGAACTATGGCTCGCTCAAAGACCCGATCTATCTCTTCAACCCACGGAGTGTCCAACAGATCCACGGGAGGTGCGAGAGACCAGATCCGTCCTACGAGGATGATGGCCCGGCGCTAGGTCACCACACCGGGGAGCTGCGGATGCACATAGCCGGCGCGAAGAGTGACCCACCCGGGGTGGCTTTCGAGTTTGACCTGGTTTGCCCAGATGGTACTGGCACCGACGGTGGTGTTGCCGCCGACGCTGGCGCTGTGCTCACCCTGAGTACGCCCGCGTGCGGCTGTTCCGTGGGCGCGATTGCGCCCGAAGGCCGCGGTGTTTGGGCGCTGGTGCTGCTGCTCAACGTTTGCTGGCTGAGATTCCGAACATCAAAGGAATCTCGGGTTTTCCGTCGGGGACGGTGAAGCGGCGGTTGGCGAGCGACTTCATGTCGTCGAAGAGGGGCTTGTTTGAATGGGGGTATTCGATGAAGCGGTCGATGGTCAGGCCCGCGGCGATGAGCGCGTTGAACAGCTCGGCGAGGCTCCAGTTGAAGCCGTCGGCCGGGTGCGGATTCTGGAAGTCGGGCGAGACGTAGTCGGTCACGCCGCGGTCGAGCGGCATGGGCGTGCCGCTCGAGGTGTATGGGTAGGTCAATGCGTACTCGACGGTGACGAAGCGGCCACCGGGGACTAGAGCGCGAGCGACGCCGCGCGCCCAGGTGTCGAGATCTGAGAGCCAGCAGAGCCAGCCGTAGGAACAGAAGACGATATCGAAGCGTGGCTCGACGGTGGCGAGGTAGTCGTAAACGTCGGCGCGCTCGAAGGTGC